>Ga0209018_1000698_pt1 | contig 29914 bp, 29 predicted proteins | sample YNPBryBLVA2012_FD_185814 | JGI IMG/M metagenome (GOLD analysis project Ga0209018, IMG submission 185814) | Anoxygenic and chlorotrophic microbial mat microbial communities from Yellowstone National Park, USA - YNP Bryant BLVA 2012 (SPAdes)... ...
GGAACTGCGGGGACCTCGCGCCCTCCTGGCCTTGCGCCTCAATGGGTTAGCGGCCGCGCCCGCCCGGCCACGCCGCCCCTACGAGTAAACTCCCGCTAGAGTTTCACGATCTTGGGGGACCGCAAGCCGCGGGTGGCGTTGCGCGTATCCACTACCAGGCGCGAGCGTTCGACCAGCTCCCGGTAATCTATCGCCGAGTGGTCGGTGACGATCACCACGCAGTCCGCCTCGGCTGCGGCTTCCAGCGGCATCGAGTGCAGCTCCAGTCCCTCCATGGTCAGACGAGGCACATAGGGGTCGGTGTAAGTGAGGCGGGCGCCCCGGCGGTTCAGCAAATGCATGATGTCCAGGGCGGGCGATTCGCGCACGTCGTCTATGTCGCGCTTGTAAGCCACGCCCACGATGTGGACATGCGATCCCCGCACCGGCTTGCCGCAGTCGTTCAAGGCGTTCTGGACCTTCTCCGTCACGAAGCGGGGCATCTGGCCGTTGATGTAACCGGCCAGCTCGATGAAGCGGGCCTCGATGCCCGCCTGCTTGGTTTTCCAGGAAAGATAGAAGGGGTCAATCGGGATGCAGTGGCCGCCCAGGCCGGGGCCCGGGTAGAAGGGCATGAAGCCGAAAGGTTTGGTGGCGGCGGCGTCAATCACCTCCCAGACGTCTATGCCCATGCGGTCGCACATCAGGGCGATTTCGTTCACCAGGCCGATGTTGATCATGCGAAAGGTGTTTTCCAGCAGTTTGACCATTTCGGCCACCTTGGTGGAGCTGACCGGCACCACGCGCTGCAAAGCCTGGGAGTAAAACAGGGCGCCCAGCTCGGTGCAGGCGGGAGTCATCCCGCCCACCACCTTGGGAATATTGGCGGTCTGATAGTGGGGATTTCCCGGATCCACCCGCTCGGGAGAGAAACACAGGAAGAAATCGCGCCCCACGCGGAGCTGGTCGCGCTCGAGCAGGGGCAGCACGAATTCGTCGGTGGTGCCCGGATAGGTGGTGGATTCCAGAATGATGAGCATGCCGGGGTGCAAGTGGTGCGCGATCTGGCGGCAGGCCGCATCAATGTAACTCATATCCGGGTCTTTGGTCTTGCGCAGGGGAGTGGGCACGCAGATATTCACCGTGTCCAGCGCGGCCAGGGCGGAAAACTCGGCCGTGGCCCGCAGGCGCCCTTCCGCCGTCAAGGGCCCGAGCGCAGCGGCGGGCACGTCCAGCACGTAGGATTCGCCGGCGTTAATTCGGGCCACCTTGTCCGGAGCGACGTCAATGCCCGTGACACGGAAACCGGCCTTGGCGAATTCCACCGCCAGAGGCAGGCCCACGTACCCCAAACCCACTACACCCACCCGCGCCGTGCGGGCGCGGATCTTCTGCGCCAACTCCGCCGCGTAGCGGCTCGCTGCGGTTGCCACGCTCGCCATGCTCTTTCTATCGGTCGAAATAGAACTCTCCTCCAGCCACGATCTCGGCCGGGCCGGTCAGAAAAACATCCTGCTCCCAGACCAGTTCCAGCGGGCCGGCCGGCGTCAGCACGCGCACCGGGCTGACGGCCAGCCCGCGCAACACGGCGGCCGCGGCCGCCCCGGTCGAACCGGTGCCCGAGCTCATGGTTTCGCCCACGCCGCGCTCCCAGAATCGCACGTCCAGGGTGTGAACGTCCAAGCGCTTGACGAAAGAGACGTTGGTGCGCTTGGGGAACATCGGGTGAGATTCGATCTCCGCCCCCAGCTTGCGCCAGTCGAAATCGAAGTCCCGGACGAAGACCGCGCACTGCGGGTTGCCCACGTCCAGCGCCGCGGCGTCCAGCGTGGCGCCGCCCGCCTCCAGGCGGAGCTGCAACTGATCCTCGCGCCAGGCCGGACGCCCCATGTTCATGCGGAAGCGGTAGCTCAAGCCGCTGGTCCCCACCAGGTGCAGCTCTTTGATGCCCGCGCCGGTGAGGATCCGCAGGGGATCCTTGTCCAGCCCGCTGTCGCGCAGAAAGGCGGCCGCGCAGCGGGTGCCGTTGCCGGACAGCTCGGCTTCGCTGCCGTCGGCGTTGAACAGGCGGATGGAGGCGTCGTAGGCGGCCGCGCTCTCGGCGTGGGCTCGGACCAGGATCCAGCCGTCCGCCCCCACGCCGCTGTGGCGCCGACAGATGGCCCGCGCTACCTCCGCCAGCCGCTCCAGGGGCGCTTCGTTGGCCCACGTCAGCAAGAAGTCGTTCTGCGCGCCGTGCGCTTTGGTGAAAGGTATCCTCGTCACGGTGAACCTGCCTTGCACAGGGGCCCGCCGGGCGCCGCCCGGCGGTAAATCTGAACGACCGGTCCTCCCTTCACGGCAATGGTTTTCACAAGATCATATCGCGGTCCGCCGGGACCCAGACGGACCAGCGCGGCCGCCAGCGCATCCGAAGAGATCGTCACCGCCCACGGCTCCCAAAGGAACAGGTCCGGACGCGCCATCGCCGCCAGCCAGTGCGGTCCGTTGCCCTCGTGCAAGGTCCGGCTGAGCGGAATGCCCGCGGCCCGGAAGATCCCGGTCAGATCGCCGAAGGCCGCCGCCACCCCTTCGCCCGGGCGCCGCGCGCCGGCCAGGAATTCGGCCGCCTGCCGGGTCCAGGCGCGCCGGACCTGGGAATTGACTTGGGCTTCCTTCCAGCAGATCCAGGCCTCCGGACGCGGCCGCAGGATCCAGCAGGAAAGGCCGGCCAGCATGATCGCGGCGGCGGCCGGCGCGGCCCACCGCCGGGGCGCCGCCCCCGCCAGCGCCGCCGCGCCCGCCGCCAACAAGGGCAGGGCGGCCAGCCCGTAGCGCGTGTTGTAGTAGCTGTGCGGCCACAGATGCGGGACGAAAATGGGCGTGCCGGCCCCGTACAGGCTGAGCCAGTAAAACAGCGGGGGCAGGGCAAGCAACGCGATGGGCCACAGACGCCGCCGCGCCAGGGCGGCTGCCGCTCCGGCCGCTCCCAGCAGGGCCAGGGGCCAGCCCGCGCACAGCCTGGCCGCCTCGCGCAGTTGCACCCAGGCCCGGCCCCAGTCGTGATCGCCCGGATAGCGCGCCATGCCGGCCTCCAGCGCGCGCTGGTAAATGGCGTGTGCCGAGTAAGGGCCGTTGTAAAACTCCAGCGGATTGCCGTGCAGCCACCAGTTGTGGGCCAGCCAGTACAGCGGCCCCAGCGAGGCCACGGCGCCGTAGAGCGCGGCCGCCGCCCAGCGCCGCCGGCCCCCGGCAATCAGCAGATACCAGGCGACGAACGGGATCACGAACCAGCCTTCGTAGCGCGTCAGCGTGCCGGCCAGCGAAGCCAGCCCCGCCGCCAGCGCCGTCCACAAACCGGGCCGGGCGCGGAAGCGCAGGGTGAAGCACAGCAGGGCGGCCAGCGCGGCCAGCCAGACGGCTTCGGTCATGGCGGTGGATTTCAGGTAGAGCAGGTTGGGGTTCAGCGCCAGCAGGCAGAGGCCCGTCAGGGCCGCCGCCCGTGAGCCGAAAGCCCGCAGCAGCCCGGCGTAGAAGAAAGCGCCCGCCAGCACGAAACAGGCCGACGGCGCCGCCGCGCCGGCCAGGCCGTTGCGCCAGAGTTCCTCCCGCCGGACCAGCGGCAGCGCCAGCAGGTGGGGCAGCGGCAGCCACACCGTTCCGATCTGCTCGTAGCCCGGCGTGCGCGAATCCACAATGCGCCGGGCGATGTTCAGATGCGCCTCGGCGTCGCCGTAGTAGGTCAGCCAGCCGCGCCGGTAGACGAAGGCCAGCGTGGCCGCGCTCAGCGCCGCCAGCGCCGCCACCACCAGCCCCGTCTCCAGCGCCCGGGCGCCGCGGTCCGGCCGGACGGGCTTAGAACTCCGTGAGCGCCTTGAATTCCCGGAAGCGGGCATCTATCTCCGCGCGGGTCAGAGTCCGCAGCCGATCCACGCCGAACTGCTCGCAACAGAAGCTCCCCAGCACCGAACCGTAGATGACCGCGCGGCGCAACTCGCCGGCCTCCAGCGGTCCTTGGGCGGGATCCAGGCCGCGTTCGGCCAGATAGCCGAAAAAGCCGCCCGCGAAGCAATCGCCCGCGCCGGTGGGGTCGCGGACCTCCTCCAGCAAATAGGCCGGCGCCAGGAAAGGCCCCCCGTCGGAGAACAGCAACGCGCCGTGCTCGCCGCGTTTGATGACCACCACGCTCGGGCCCAGCCGGCGGATGGCCTCGGCCGCCCGGCGCAGGTTGCGCTCGCCGGAAAGCAGCCGGGCCTCGCTGTCGTTGACCAGCAGGACGCTCCAGCCGCGGAGCGCCTCCAGCAGCGCCTCCCGCCGGTTCTCGATCCAGTAATTCATGGTGTCGCCGCCCACCAGCCGGGGCGCCGCCATCTGCGCCTGCACCTGCCGTTGCAGCTCCGGCTGGATGTTGCCCAAGAACAAGTAGGGGCGCGAGCGGTAGGGGGCGGGCAAGCGCGGGCGGAAGTCGGCGAACACGTTCAGCTCGGTGCGCAGCGTGGTGCGCTCGTTCATGTCCTCGGAATAGACGCCGGACCAGAAGAACGTCTTGCCCGGCGCGCGCTCCAGACCCGCCAGGTCAATGCCGCGTTCCCGGAGGAACTTCCAGTCGGCCGGATCGAAATCTTCCCCCACCACCGCCACGATGCCCACCGGTGTGAAGTAGCTGGCCGCCAGCGCGACGTAGGTGCAGGCGCCGCCCAGCATGCGCTCGCGCCGGCCGTGCGGCGTCTGGACGCCGTCATAAGCCACCGATCCGACCACCACCAGCGACATGCTTTCGATTGTATAGCGCGGCGCAGGCGGCCCGCGCCGGATTCTGATACAACCATCATGATGCCGGAAGCGATCCGTTCTCGCCGCGGGCTGCTCCAGTGCACCCTCCAGGATTACGAAAGCCGTTTCGCCGGGCGCCACAAGCTCCACCAGGTGCTGCGCTACTGGGCCAAGCGCAAGCCGGAGGCCGTGGCTCTGGTGGATCACCGGCGCGGGCGGCGCCTGTGCTGGCGCGAGTTCGAGAGCCGGGCGGCCGCGCTGGCGCGCGAATTGCTCCGGCTGGGTTTCGTGCCCGGCGATTACCTGGCGGTCTCGCTCCCCTTCCTGATCGAGCACATCCTGCTGGAGTACGCCTGCTTCCAGATCGGCGTGATTCATGCGCCGCTGGATTTGCGCCTGCCCGCCGACGAAGTGATCCGCTCGCTGGGTTTGATCCGGGCCAAGGGCTTCGTGTTCGCCGGGCGCGTCGGAGCAGCCGATTGGAGCGAACTGGGCCGCGCCGTGCGAGCCCACTGCCCGTTCGTGCAGCACCGGATTCAGTTCGCGCCGCCCGAGGAGGCGGTGGAAGGCGCGACGCCCTGGGCGGAGCTGGCGGCCCGCGCGGAAACGCCGGCCGGCGGCGCTGAGGCGGCCGCGCTGGAGGCGGCGCGGGTTCGCGCTTCGGCTGCGGTCCGCGAGGAGGACGGCGCGCAGGTGATCTTCACCACCGGCTCGACCGGGCCCCCCAAGCCCGCCTTGCTTTCCCACCGCAACATCACCTGCCAGAACATGTGCCTGGGCGCGGCCTTCAGCTTCGGCGAGGACACGCGCCTGCTCATCAACCTGCCTCCCTCCCACGTCGGCGGACAAAGCGAGACCCTGATGACCACGCTGTTCTGGGGAGGGACCGCGATCGTGCTCGATCTGTTCGACGCCGCCGCCTCGCTGGCCGCCATCCAGCAACACCGGGTCAATCTGCTGGGGCAGATCCCGGCCATGTTCAACTTCCAGTGGCGCCTGCCCGATTACGCCCGCTATGATCTCTCCAGCCTGAAGCTGGCCGTCTACGGCGGCCAGCAGGTGGCGCGGTCTTTCCTGGAGCGGCTGGCCGCGATGGCGCCCGGCATCGCCACCGGGCTGGGTTTGACCGAAGCGGCGGGCTTCTGCACTTACACGCCGCCGGGCGCCCAGGCGGAGGACATCCTGGGCAACCTGGGTTACGCCATGCCGGTCTACCCGCTTTCCATCCGCCAGGCCATGCGCGAGGACGGCCGGGCGGGCGACGAGTTGCCGGACGGCGAGATCGGCCACATTTGTTTCCGCGGCCCGCAAACCTTCCTCGGTTACGTCAACGACGAGGCCGCCACCGCTCAGACTGTCTCGCGCGAAGGTTACTTATACACGGGCGACATGGGCTTCAAGGATTCGCGCGGGCTGCATCTGGCGGGGCGCGCCAAGTGGGTGATCAAGCCCGCCGGGTATCAGATTTTCCCGGGCCAGGTGGAGGAGCATTTCTGCGCGCTGGCCGACAAAGTGGCGGCCTGCGGTGTGGTGGGTGTGCCGCATCCTCTGCTGACGGAAGCGCTGGTGGCCTTCATCGAGAAAAAGCCGGGCGCCGAGCTGAGCGTGACGGAGTTGCGGCGCCACGCGCGGGGACTGGCCTCGTATCTTCGCCCGCTGTATTACGTGTTGCTGGAGCCCGGCCAGATGCCGTTGAACCGGGCGGCGAAGGTGGACTATGTCCGGCTTAAGCAGATGGCCTTAGCCACCGCCGAGCGCGAGCCGGCCGAGAAAAGCCAGGAATTCTCTTGACAGCGCCGGCGGGCGGAGGCATATTGAAAGTGGAAGCTGGGCGGCAGGAAGGCCGCCGGCTTCCGCCTTTCTCCACCAGGAGGGAGGCATCCGGGTGAGCCCCAAGGCGGAGCCCGGAATCGTAAAGGAGGAAGACCATATCGAAGGTCCACAGGCGTGGGCGGCTACCGGTTAACTAGCTGTCCGGCTGTAACCTGAGACGCCAGCGGGAGCGCGATTCTCCCGCGCGCCGCGGAACATTGCACCGCCGGAGGGATAGGCAGCCGGAAAGCCGGCTCGGCCGCAGCCGACGGCCTGGTCGGCGCGGCCGGTCGCAGCGCCGGCAGGGAACCGGCGGCCGCCCATTGTTGTCTTCCCCGATCACCTCTCCCGGTTTGACACCGCCCGCCCTAGCCGGTAGATTCTGGTAATGTGGCGCGGCGATCGTCCCTTGTCGCACGCTCGCGCCGAATGCCGTGAACGCCATCGAATTCCAGGGGGTATCGAAAAGCTACGCGATCTACGATTCGCCGCTGGATCGCCTGAAAGAGCTGCTGGCGCTGAACCGCCTGAGCTTCCACCGCGACTTCTGGGCTCTCAAGGACCTCAGCTTCGAGGTGCGCCGCGGGGAGACCTTCTGCATCATCGGCGAGAACGGTTCGGGCAAGAGCACCCTGCTGCAACTGGTGGCCGGCATTCTCCGGCCCACGCGAGGGGAACTGAAGGTTCAGGGCCGCGTTTCCGCCCTGCTGGAGTTGGGCTCCGGCTTCAACCCGGAATTCACGGGGCGCGATAACGTCTATCTGAACGGCGCCATTTTGGGCTTCACCACCCGGCAGATCGAACAGAAATATCGCGAGATCGAGGAGTTCGCCGAGATCGGCGAGTTCATCAACCAGCCGGTGAAGACCTACTCGAGCGGCATGATCGTGCGGCTGGCCTTCGCCGTGGCGATTCACGTGGACCCGGAGATCCTGCTGGTGGACGAAGCCCTGGCGGTGGGCGACATTTACTTCCGGCAGCGCTGCATGCGCAAGGTGCACGAGCTGCGCTCGCGGGGCATCACCATTCTGTTCGTTTCCCACTCCATGGGGGACGTCAAGGCCCTGGGCGATCGCACGCTGTGGCTGGAGGAAGGGCGCATCAAGGAGCTGGGCGCCACCGATCGCGTGGTCGCCAGGTATCTGGCCGCCATGGTGGAGAAGGATTCCGCCTACCTCAGCCTGAAGAAGCGCCCGGCGCGTGACCCGGCCGCCGGCCGCCTGGTGGCGCCCGAGGTCGTCGAACGCATCCCCAACATTGACCACCGTTACGGCGACGGGCGGGCCGAGGTGCTGGGCATCGCCGTGCTCGATGAGTACGGCCGGCCCCTTCAGTTGCTCGAACCCAACTCGCGCATCGTGGTGCGCATCAGCGTGCGGGCCCGGGAGGAAATCCCCATGCCGATCGTCGGCTTCATGCTGCGCAATCATCTGGGCATTGATTTCTCCGGCACCAACACGGCCCGCGAGGGCTTCGAGCTGCCGCCCATGCTCCCCGGGGACATCTACACGGTGGACTTCCATGTGGACCTGCCCGAACTGTACCCGGCCTCCTTCTCCTTTTCTCCCGCCATCGCCGACGGCACCCTGCTGAGCTACCGCATGTGCGACTGGATTGACAACGCCGTCGCCCTGCAAATGGGACACGCCGAGGGCCAGATTTACGGCTACCTGCACTTGCCCTGCCGGGTCGAGTTGAACGCGCGGCTGCTGGAATCCGGCGCCGGCCGGCAAGCGGAGTCGCAAGTTGGTTGAGTTCACGGGCGAACGCGCCGTCCCCGGGCAGATCGAGCCCGATCTGTGGAACGAGCATGTGGCGCGCTACGTCTTTGCCGCCCGTGCGGCCGCCGGGCGGCGGGTGTTGGATGCGGGCTGCGGCGCAGGCTACGGAGCGGCGATGCTGGCCGAAAGGGCGCGCAGCGTGGTGGGCGTGGATCTGGCCTGGGAGGCCCTCGAGTATGCGGGGCGGCGCTACGCCCGGGCGAACTTGAGCTTCCTGCGCGCCTCGGCGACCACCCTGCCGTTCGCCGACGGCGCCTTCGATCTGACGGTCGCCTTCGAACTCATCGAGCATCTGCAAGACTGGGAGGGCCTGCTCAGGGAACTCCGGCGGGTGACGGCGCCCTCGGGGGCCTGCCTGCTTTCGACGCCCAATCGGATCTATTATGCGGAGACCCGCCGGGAGTCGGGTCCCAATCCCTACCACTTCCGCGAGTTCGACTGGCGCGAATTCACGGCCGAGCTGGAGCGGTTTTTCCCCTGCGTGTGGCTTTACGTGGAGAATCACTTGGCGGGGCTGGCCATTGTGCCCGTGGAGCCGGGGGGCGTGCAGGCGGCGCTCGAGGAGCCGCGCCCGGACCCCGACCGGGCGCACTTCCTGCTGGCGGTCTGCACGGCCGGGGCGCAGCCCCGGCCGGAAGGCCTGCTTTGGGCGCCGCGGGCGGCCAACATGCTGTGGGAGCGGGAGCGTCACATCGCGGCCCTGGAGGAGGATCTGGCGGGGCTGCGCCGGGAAAAACAAGAGCTGGTGGAAATGTTCCGCTCCCAGACCGCCCAGCTCGAACAATCTAACCGCTGGGCCGCCTCCCTCGACGAGCAGCTCGACGCCGCCCGCCGCCGCATCGCCCGCCTCCAGGAGGAACTCTCCGAGCAACAGGAGGCCGCCCGCCGCGCCGTTCAGGGCTATGAGGCCAAGGTGGCCGAACTCGAACAGGAAGCCGAACGGCGGGCCGAATGGGCTCGCCGCCTCGAACAGAGCCTGGGCGAGGAACTGGCCGCCGCCCGGGCCGAACTGGAAAAGCGGGTGAGCGAGCTGGCCGAGTGCGTCCGGCTGTTGGACCGGGCGGAAGCAACCGTCGTCGAGCGGACTCACTGGGCGCAGCGCCTGCAGGACCAGGTGCGCGAGCTGGAGGCCCGGCTGGCGGCCGTGCGCGCCTCCCGCTGGGTGCGCCTGGGACGCCTGGCCGGCCTGGGGCCCTCGCTGGGTGACAACTCATGACGGGCCGGCTCGTCGGGCTGCTGCGCGGCATCCTCCTGTTGCTGGCGGCGCCCCTGCTGGCGGCCGCCGCGGCGGCCGCGCTGGCGCTGGCCGACCTCGTCTGGCTGCTGTCGCGGCGCTCCTCCGAAGCCGAGGCGGCCGATACGATGCCCGCTCGCGAAGCGGCCAGCGTGGTGATTCCCACCTGGAACGGGCGCGATTTGCTGGCCCGCAATCTGCCCTCGGTCATTCAGGCGCTGGCCGGCAACCCGGCCCACGAGATCATCGTGGTCGAGAACGGCTCCAGCGACGGCAGCGCGGAGTTCCTGCGCCGGAGCTTCCCTCAGGTCCGGGTGATCGAACCCGGCCGGAACCTGGGCTTCGGCGGGGGCGCCAACGCCGGAGTGCGCGCGGCCCGCCACGACGTGGTCGTGCTGCTGAACAACGACATGCGGGTGGATCCCGGCTTTCTGGCGCCGCTGCTCGAGGGCTTTCGCGACGAGAAGGTCTTCGCGGTCTCCTGCCAGATTTTCTTCGCCGATCCCCAGCGGCGGCGGGAGGAGACCGGGCTGACGGAAGGCTGGTGGGAGAACGGCGCCTTGCGCGTGCGGCATCGCTCGGACGAGGCCCTCACCGAGCTGTTCCCCTGCTTTTACGGCGGGGGCGGCTCCTGCGCTTTCGACCGCCGGAAATTCCTCGAGCTGGGCGGATTCGACGAGCTGTTCGCGCCTTTCTATCTGGAGGACGCCGACCTGGGTTACCGCGCCTGGAAGCGCGGCTGGAAAGTGATGTACCAGCCGCGCAGCGTGGTCTGGCATGAGCACCGCGGCACGATCGGGCGGCGCTTCCGCCCGGCGCAAATCCAGCGAGTGCTCAAGCGGAATTTCCTGCTGTTCGCCTGGAAGAACATCCATGACTGGCGGCGTCTGGCGGGCCACTTCTTCTACACCCTGGCCGACGGCGCGGTGAGCCTGGTCCTGGGCGAGTCGCCCGAGCGGGCCACCTTGGAGGCCTTGTGGTGCGCCTTCCGCAGGCTGCCGCGGGCCCTGGTCTCGCGCCGGCGAGCGCGCGCCGCCGCCCGGCTCGACGACGCCGAGGCCTTCCTGCGCCCGCTGGGCGGCTACTTCCGTGATCGTTTCCTGCCGCCCGCCGAGGACGGCAAACTGCGCGTGCTGTTCGTCTCGCCCTATCCGATCTGCCCCCCGGTGCACGGCGGCGGGGTCTTCATGCTGCACACCCTGCGCGCCCTGGCCCGGCACGCCCAGGTGCATCTGATCGCCCTGCTGGACGACGAGCGCCAGCGGGCGGCGCAGGAAGAGTTGCGGCCCTACTGCGCCTCGATGGAGTTCCTGGTGCGCGTGGAAGGGCGGGCGGCGCCGGGCTCGCTGCTGCCCCATGCGGTGCGCGAGTTTTCACACGCCGACTTGCGCTGGCTGATTCAGCGCGAGATCTACCGGCATGCCGCGGACGTCGTGCAGTTGGAATACACCCCGCTGGCCCAGTATCACGGGCGCTACCGCAACCTCCTCTGCGTGCTGTTCGAGCACGACATCTACTTCCAATCTCTGCGGCGGGCCTTGCGGGAGCGCCGCGGGGCGTGGCGCAAGCTCCAAATCGCTTTCGAGTATCTGCGCGCCTTGCGCTACGAGCTGCGCACGCTGCCCCGGCTGGACCGCGTCCAGGTGTGCAGCCGGGAGAACCGCGACTACCTGCTTTCGTTTCTTCCCCGCCTGGCCGACCGGGTGGACGACGGTTTGCGCGCGGGCATCGAGGTGGCCCGCTATCCTTTCCGCCCCGACGGGCGCGAGCCGGAAACCATGCTGTTCCTGGGCAGCTTTCGCCACCTGCCCAACCAGGCCGCCCTGCAATGGTTCGTGCGGGAAGTGCTGCCGCGCGTACTGGCGCAGCGGCCCGGCGCCCGCCTGGTGGTGGTGGGATCCGACCCGCCGCCGCGCTACGGTCTGGCCGGGCCGGCCGAGGCCATCCAGTTGCGCGGCCTGGTGGAGGACGTGCGCGAGCCGCTCGCCCGCTACGCCGTCTTCGTCTGCCCCGTGCTGAGCGGCTCGGGCGTGCGCGTGAAACTGCTGGAAGCCTTCGCCAGCGGCATCCCGGTGGTCTCCACCCGACTGGGCGCGGAAGGGCTGGCCCGCGCCGACGGCGAGCTGTGCGCCCTGGCCGACGACCCCGACACCTTCGCCGCCAGGATCCTGGAGCTTTTCGCCTCTCCCGAGCGAGGGCGCCAGATGGCCCTGCGCGCGCGGCAGGAGGTGGCCGAGCGCTGGGACAGCGCCCGGATCACCGAGCGGCTGGCCGAGAGCTATCGCGCCGCACTGGCTGAAAAGCGCGGCCGTGCGGGCGTCACTTGCCTTTCAAGTCGCGCTTGAGGCGGGCGGCGATGCGCTCCGCCGCGCGGTGGACCTGCTCGGGCGAGGAATCCCGCGGCCGTTCGTAAACCGACCAGAGGACGGCCCGGCTGCGCGCATCCACCAGGAAGACGGTTCCCCGGCCGCGGCCCCAGGTGGAGGGCCGGATCGCGCCTTCCCGGGCGCTTTGCGCGCTCTGGCCCTCGGCTCCCTTCGACTCGGCGGCCTTGGATTCGCCGGCCGGCGCCGCCGGAAACAGCTCCTCGAGGCGCTGTTCGAAGGACTCGCCCAGGCGGTCGGTGAAAACCGCGTCCGCTTTCTTGGGATCCGCGACCACCTGGAACAAACCGAGAGTGGTCAGGCGGCCGGCCAGATACTGATCCAGGCCGTGACCCATGGGCAGCAGGTAGACCGTCCGGACGCGGCTGAGCTCCGCCTGTTGCGCCAGAAGCGGCAGGGCCAGCCACCACCACAAGGCTCGCATGGCATCCACTATGATAGCTTCGAAGACGCCCGCTCGTGTACAAGGGCCACAGCATCACGGTCGTCATCCCCTGCCTGAACGAGGAGCAGGGCATCGAACAGGTGTTGAGCCGCATGCCCGCCTTCGTGGACCAGGTGATCGTGGTGGACAACGGCTCGACCGACCGGACCTCGGAGATCGCCCGCCGCTTCGGCGCCCAGGTGATCCGGGAGGACGTGCGGGGTTACGGGCGCAGTTACCGCAAGGGCTTCGCCCACGCCACGGGCGATCTGATCGTGACCCTGGACGGAGACCACAGCTATCCGGTGGACGCGATCTCCTACCTGCTGGAGGCGTTCTTGCATCTGGAGGTGGACTTTCTGAACGCCTCGCGCTTCCCGGTGCGCGACCGGCGGGCCATGAGCCTGAAACATAAAATCGGGAATTTGATTCTTTCACTCGCCCTGTCCCTGCTCTACCTGCGCTGGGTGCGCGATTCGCAGTCCGGCATGTGGGTCCTCCGCCGCTCCATCCTGCGGGAAATGTCCCTGGAGGCCGACGGCATGGCCTTCTCGGAAGAGATCAAGATCGAGGCCCTCAAGAACCCCCGCATCCGCTTCGGCGAAATCTCCATCCTGTATTCCTCCCGCCTGGGCGAAAAAAAGCTGAATCCCTGGCGGGACGGGCTGCACAACCTCTACTTCCTCCTCAAGAAGCGCTTCCGCCGCCGCAAGAGGTCTGCTGCCGAGCCGCCCCTCTGACTATGCCTGAAGCCGACGTCGTCATCCCGCACTGGAATCGCCGCGACCTGCTGGAGAACTTGCTCGCCCTCCTGCGCCGGCAGACCGCGGCGCCCGGGCGGATCCTGGTGGTGGATGACGGTTCGACCGACGGCTCGCCCGAGGCGGCCGCCCGCCTGGGCGCCTGCGTGCTCAGGACCGGCCGCCGCGCCGGTTTCGCGGCCGCCGTGAATCTGGGCCTGCGGGAAAGCCGCGCCCCCTGGGTGGCGGTGCTGAACAACGACGTCGAGCCCGCGCCGGACTGGCTGGAGCGGCTGCTGGCGGCGGCCGAGTCGCAGCCGGTCTGGTTCGTCGTGGGCAAGCTGCTCCAGCGATCCGACCCCGGCCGTATTGACGGCGCTTTCGACGCCCTCTGCCGCGGGGGTTGCGCCTGGCGGATCGGCCACGGCCGGCGCGACGGGCCGCTGTGGAGCCGGCCCCGGGCGGTCCGCATGGCCGGTTTTGCGGCCGTGCTGGCGAGGCGTGAGCTGTTTGCGAAGGTGGGCTATCTGGACGAGCGCTTCGAGTTTGCTTTGGAGGACGCCGAGTTCGGCTTGCGCTGCGCGCTCGAAGGCTGCGGCGGCTGGTACGTCCCGGAGGCGGTCGCCTATCACGCCGGCAGCGCCACCCTCGGCCGCTGGAGCGCGGCGGCCGTGCGCTGGATCGCGCGCAATCAGCTCTTTCTGGTGGCCAGGCACTACCCGTCGGATTGGCGCAGGCGGTACGGCCGGGCGGTGCTGGTCGCGCAAGGCCTGTGGGCGCTGGTGGCGGCCCGCCACGGCAGGCTGGCGGCTTACTTGCGCGGCAAGCGAGAGGGCCTGCGCCTGTTCGAGCGGGTGCGCTCGGCTTCGCCTCCGCGCGCCGATCCCGAGCGGCTGGACGAAGTCCTGCGCCGCAGCGAAGCCGAAATCCGACTGTGGCAGTCGCAGACCGGCTGGGACCGCTATTGGAAGCTGTATTTTCGCCTGGCGGGCGGCGGGTGGGCGCAGCCGGCCGGCGACGATTTCTGAGCGGGAGGTGACTCGATGCGTGCGAAAAGGACCTGCTGGGCGGCGCTGGTCCTGGCGGCCGGCCTCGCCGGCCAGAACCGGCCCTGGTGGGAACAGGAGCCCCTGCGGATCATAGACCTGGTGACCGCTTTCGAGCCCGTCCATGCGCGGCCGCCCGCGGAATCCGCCGCCCTGAAGGCCGGCCTGGGGTTTCGCGCCGAACATCTGGGCGTCATGACGCACCGGCAGGGCCTGGACGACGAGGGCTTCTACTTCGCCTCGCGCCTGGCCGGGCGCGCCCGCCCCGACTATCTGAAGCAGTACCTGCCCGAAGCCCATGCGCGCGGCCTGCGCGTCATGATTTACTTCAACGTCCACTGGTTCAATCTGGACTTCGCCCGCAAGCATCCCGATTGGGTCCAGGTGAAGGAGAACGGGCAGCCGCTGGGCGGCGTCTATGAGACCGGCACGTCGTTCTGCGTCAACAGCCCCTGGCGCGAATGGTGCTTCCAGATCCTGCGCGATCTGTGCGCCTATCCCATAGACGGCATCTTTTACGACGGGCCGGTTTTCTTTCCGGAAACCTGCTACTGCGGGCACTGCCGCGAGAAGTTCCGGCGCTTGTACGGCGGTGAGCTGCCCTCCAAGCGCGAGCGCCGCGGAGAGGCCTTCGCCCGGCTGATGGAATTCCAGGCCCGCAGTCTGGCCGACTTTCTGGCCGATTCGCGCCGGGTGATCAAGGCGGCCAACCCGGAGATCGCCTTCTACATGAACGGCGGGGTGCGAGGCGCCAACTGGGCGACCGCGCGTTTCAACCGCCGCCTGGTCGAGCACCAGGACATCCTGGGCAGCGAGGGAGGCTTTATCGGCGGGGATCTCACGCGTACGCCCTTGTGGAAGCCGGGGCTCACGGCGCGCCTGCTGGAAACGCAGGCGCCCGCCACCCCGCGCGTCATTTTCTCCGCCGCCGGCCACAAGCCCTGGACCTTCTCGATCCTGCCGGCGGCGGAGCTGCGCCTGCTCTACGCCGATTCCATCGCCAACGGGGCGGGCGTGTGGTTCGGCTTCACGCCCTTCGAAGCGGGCCAGCCCGAGATGCAGGCCCTGGCCGGCATGAATCGGCTGCTGGCCGAGCAGGCCGCCTTCTTCCGGGACACGCGCTCGGAGGCCCGGGCGGCGCTGGTCTGGTCCGATCTCTCGGCCGGCTTGTACGCCGGCTCGGAGGCCCAGCTCATTGACATGGACCGCGTGCCCTCCCGCTCGGAAGTGGGCAATCTGGAAGGCGAGTTCAACGGCCTGGCCGACGCTCTCATCCGCGCCCACATTCCTTTCGACGTGCTGGACGACGAGGCGCTCGAGCGCCAGCCGCTGGAGCGCTACGCCCTGCTGGTGCTGCCCAACGTGGCTTGCATGAGCCGGGCGACCGCCGAGCGGCTGCGCCGCTGGGTGCGCGACGGCGGAAGCCTGCTGGCCACTTTCGAAACCTCGCTCTACGACGAGTTCGGCGCGCGCCGGGCGGATTTCGCGCTGGGCGACGTCTTCGGGGTCGAGGATCGCAAGCGCATCGTAGGCCCCACGCGCTGGGACTTCATGAAGCCGCTGGCGCCGGCCGCGCCCTTGCTCGACGGGCTGGGGCGCGAGTTGCTGCCCGCCACCCACTACCACGTGCGCGTCGCGCCGAGGGGCGGCCAGGCTCTGCTCGCTTTCACGCGCCCGCTGGCGGGCCGCTACGACGGCATCCCCGAGGCCTCCGACGACCCCGCTCTGGTGGTGAACCGCTTCGGCCGGGGCCGCGCCGCCTATTTCGCCGGGGACCTGGGCAACGCCATTCAAGGTTTCCATCTGGGCGAGCACCTGCTCCTGGCGGCCAATGTCGCCGAGCAGTGGGCCCCGCCGGAAGTCCGCCTGAGCGGCGCGCCCGCCTCGCTCGAGCTGGTGGTGCGCTCGCAGGAGAACGGCCGGCGATGGCTGATCCATCTGGTGAACTTCACGGGCGAGATGACGCGGCCCATCCGGCGCGTGATGCCGCTGGCCGGTCTGGGGGTCAGCGTGGTCCGGGATGCGCCGGCGCGCCGGGTGCGGGCTCTGGTGAGCGGCAGGGATCTGGAATTCCGCCGGCGGGACGGGCGCTTGGAGTTCGAGGCGCCCGCCATGGCCGAGTACGAAGTCTTGCTGATCGAATGGGCCTCCGGCCGCAACGGAGGTTAGCATGAGAAATCCGTCCGGATATCGCGTGGCGCTGGCGCTCCTGGCGGCTGCCTTGGCGGCGGGCGCCGAACGGCGGGTCGTTTTTCCTCCCGGCGCCAAACCGATCGGTCCTTACAGCCCGGGCGTGCTGGCGGGAGAGTTCCTCTATGTTTCGGGCCAGGGCCCCCTGGCCCCGGATGGAACTATGCCTGCTGGTTTCGCGGCCCAGGCCCGGCAAACCCTGGAGAACCTGCGGGCCATCGTCCAGGCGGCGGGCCTGCGCCTCGAACAGGTGGTCTACTCCCAGATCTACCTGAGCAACCTGGGCGACTACGACGCCCTGGCGAGCGTCTGGCGCGAGTACTTCCCCCAAGCGCCGCCCGCCTGCGCCGTGCTGGGCGTTTCCCGCATGCCGCGCGACACCCCGGTGGAAATCAACGCCGTGGCCCTGCGCGATCCGGCCCGCAGGAGAGTGCTGCCCCTGCCCGATTCCTCCGCACCCGCCTTTTGCTCGCCGGCGGTCGAGGCAGGCGATCGCGTCTTCGTCTCGGGAGTGCTGGGCCGGGAGGGCGCCGCCGGCCCGGTTCCGGCCGACGCCGCCGCTCAGGTGGAGCTGGCCCTCGAGCAGCTCGGGCGCTGCTTGCAGGCGGCGGGGCTGGACTTCCGCCATCTGGTTTTCGTGAATCCCTACCTGACCGAGCCCCTGCCGATGGAGGTGATGAACCGGCTCTACGCCCGGCGCTTCGAGTTCGGCAACACGCCCGCCCGAGCGACCATCCGGGTGGCCGGCCTGCCCGCCGGCGCCGGCATCGAGTTCACCGGCGTGGCGGTGAAGGATCTGGCGCAGCGGCGGGCCGTGCGGCCGAAGAACATGCCGCCCAGCGCCACCGCCAGCCCTTGCGTCTTCGCGGCAGACACCTTGTATTGCTCGGCCAAGTCCGGCTTCATTCCCGGGCCGCGCTCGGGCATTTACGCCTCCAGCCTCGAGCACCAGCTCCGGCAGACCATGCGCAACCTGCTGGACGGACTGGAGGAGGCGGGCCTCGATTTCTCCCACGTGGTGGCGACCAACGTCTATCTGGACGACATCGAGGATTTCGCCCGCATGAACCGGGTCTACGCGCAGTACTTTCCGGCCCAGGCGCCGCCCGCGCGGACCACCGTGCAGCCGGCGGCGCCCGTCGAGCGCAAGCCGGACGCCGAGCAGCGCTGGCCGGCGCTGGAGCAGATCTCCCTGGTGGCGGTACGGTAATGCGGATGGGTGCCGAGCCGGAACGTTGTTACCCGGTTGTGATTTTGGGCGCCGGACCCGCCGGCCTCACCGCCGCCTACGAACTCGCCCGGCGGGGCCTGCCTCCCCTGGTGCTCGAGAAAGACGCCCTGGTCGGCGGCCTGGCCCGCACCGTCCGCTACAAGGGATGCCTGTTCGACATCGGGGGCCACCGCTTCTTCACCAAGGTCCCGGCCGTCGAGCGAATGTGGCGCGAGGTCCTGGGCCCGGACCTGCTCACCCGCTCGCGCCTTTCTCGCATTTACTACCGGGGCAAGTTCTTCCGCTATCCCCTCGAGCCGCTCGACGCCCTGAAAGGCTTGGGGCCGCTCGAAGCGGCGCGCTGCGCGCTCAGTTATCTGAAGGCGCAGTGCGCCCCCCGGCGGCCGGAGGACGACCTGGAGGCCTGGGTTTCGAACCGCTTCGGGCGCCGCCTCTACGAGATCTTCTTCCGCTCCTACACCGAGAAGGTGTGGGGCGTCCCCTGCCGGCAGATCCGGGCCGAGTGGGCCGCCCAGCGGATTCGCGGGCTGTCGCTCACCTCGCTCCTGTTGGACGCGCTCAAGCCGGCCCCGCGCGACAAGCGCCGGGCCGTCAAGACGCTGATCCGTGAATTTCAATACCCGCGCCGCGGCCCCGGCATGATGTGGGAGCGAACGCGTGAGTTGATCGAGGCGCAGGGCGGGCGGGTCGTGCTCGAGGCCCCCGTCGAGCGCCTCCATTGGGCGCCCGGCGGCGTTCGGGCCGTGGAGGCCGGCGGGCGGCTCTTCCGCGGCGAGCATTTCATCAGCAGCCTCGCCCTGCGCGACCTCGTCCGGGCCCTCGATCCCGAGCCGCCCGAGTATCTCCGCCGCGCCGGGGAAGATTTTCACTACCGCGATTTCCTGACGGTGGTGCTGCTGGTTCGGGGCAGGGACTTGTTCCCGGATAACTGGATTTACGTCCACGATCCCAAGGTCAAAGTCGGGCGCATACAGAATTACAATAACTGGAGCCCGGAAATGACCGCGGACCCGGAGATCACCTGCCTGGGCCTGGAGTATTTCTGCTTCGAGGGCGACCGGCTGTGGAGCGCGCCCGACGCGGAATTGCTCGCCCTGGCGCGGCGGGAGCTGGGCGAGTTGGGTCTGGCTTCCCCCGAGCGGGTGGGCGACGGCTGCGTGGTGCGGATGGCCAAGGCCTACCCGATGTACGACGATGTGTACCGCCGCGCTCTGGAGGCGGTGCGAAGGTTCCTGGAGTGGGTCCCCAACTTACAACTCGTAGGGCGCAACGGGATGCATCGTTACAACAACCAGGACCATTCCATGCTCACCGGCATGCTGGCGGCGCGTAACGTCCTGGGCGCTCGCTTCGACCTCTGGCGTGTCAATGCGGAGGAGGAGTACCTGGAGGAGGGGCCGGCGATCGCCGAGGAGCGGATGGCGGCTTTCGAGGCCTCCGGGGCGGGCGGCCCTCAGCCCGATTGAGCGGCCGGCAGCCGCACCGTGAAGGTGCTCCCTTGGCCCGGCCGGCTCGCCACGGCGATGGCGCCCCCGTGCTTGGCCACGATCCCGTAGGCGATCGAAAGTCCCAGCCCGGCGCCCTTCCCGCTCGGCTTGGTGGTGAAGAAGGGATCGAAAATGCGATCCAGTTTGTCGGGCGGAATGCCGCAGCCGGTATCGGCAATGCTAATTTCAACGAAGCCGTCGGCCGCCAGACGCGATTGCAAAGTAACCGTTCCCTTTTCCTCCATGGCTTGCACGGCGTTGATGAGCATGTTCATGAAGACTTGCTGGAGCTGGCTGCGGTCGGCCGAAACGCGAGGCAGATCGGGGGCGAGTTGCTTGACTACCCGAATATTGAAAAAGAACGACTGGCGCGAAATGAGGGCCAGGGTGTCTTCCAGGACTTTGTTGGGATCCAACAGCTCGACGTGCGGCTCGGTCTGCCGGGAGAATTCCAGCAAGCCGCGCACGATGTTGCGGCAGCGCTCGGCCTGGCGGACCACTTCCTGGAGATCCGCGCGCCGGGGGTCGTCCGGGGCCAGATCCTCCAGGGTCAGGGCGGTCAGGGCCAGAATCGCGCCCAGGGGATTGTTGATCTCGTGGGCTACGCCGGCGGCCAGTTTGCCCAGCGAGGCCAGGCGTTCGGATTGCGCCACCCGGTCGTGCATGGCGATCAACTCCTCGGTCCGCTGGCGAACTTTCTCCTCCAGAGTGCGCCCCCAGGCTTCCAGATCGTCGCGCATTTTCCGCAGGCTCTCCTGCATGACGTTGAAGGAATCCGCCAGCAGGGCCAGCTCCCCGCCGGTATCGGCCCCCACCGGCCGGCGACCGCGCCTTCCACCAGGGCCACGTCCCGCTCCCCGCAGAGCTCGTTGGCCGAAGAGGCCATCAGAAAATCGCGCACGTCCGTCAGGCAGGCCAACTCGAGCAGCTCGTCCTCGCAGTTCAGCAGCACGAGCTGGTCGCCGGCGCAGCCGGTCAAACCGAAGACGCCCAGGCGCGGTCGGGACATCAAATCATCTCCGGCAGGTTGATGGCGTCCCAATAAGTGAAGATGGGGCCGTCCAGGCAACTGTATTTGTGACCCACCAGGCAGTGCCCGCACTTGCCGATGCCGCATTTCATGCGCCGCTCCAGCGACATCAGGATGCGGTCCTTGGAAAAGCCCAGCTCCAGCAGGCGGCGGAGGATGAACTGGTAGACCACCGGCGGGCCGCAGACGGCCGCGTAGGTGCGGGGCGGATCAATCGCCGCCCGGTCGAACAGGCTGGGCAGCAGGCCGATGTAGTGCTTCCAGCTCCCGGCGGGATCGGCGTCCACCGTGAGCAGGCAGCTCATGTCGGCGCGGTCCGCCAGCGAGGCCAGCTCCTCGCCGAACAGCATGCCGCGCATGTCGGCGATGGGGAAGCCGTTGCCGTACGGCCCGCGCAGGCCGACCAGATCGTTGGTCTTCAGCCGGTAGAGCGCGTTGGTGACGCGCCCCACCCGGCGCACGCACAACTCGAGCACGCCGCTGCGCGAAGGCGAGGAGGCGATCGAGATGGGCATTTCCCAGGCTCCGGGCACGCTGACCATGACGAACTGCCCCGGCTGGTGACGGAAGCCGGCCACCAGCTCGGGATCGAGGAAGCGTAAGGTGAACAGGTGGTTCTCCGGGACCATCTTGTAGATGCGCACGATGCGCGCCATCTGGGGCTGGTAGGGGTTGCCGGCCGGCACGGCGGCGGCTTCTTCAGCGATCCCGGACATGGCGGCTGTCTCGCAGGCGGGCGATGACGTCGCTGATGGCCAGCCCGGCCGGGCAGGCCGTCAGGCAGCGGCCGCAGCCCACGCAACTGGGCCGGCCGTATTGGGCTACGAAGCCGCGCTGCTTGTGGTAGTAGCGCATCTTGATGCGGCTGGCGCGGCTCTGGCGGAAGTTCTCCCCTCCCGCCACCTGGGCGTGGGAGAGAAACAGACAGGAGTCCCACTGGCGCAGGCGCAGGTTCTCCGGGGAACCCAGCCGGACCTCGTCGCGCACGTCGAAGCAGTAGCAGGTGGGGCAGACCATGCTACAGGCGCCGCAGGCCAGGCAGCGCGCGCCCAGCTCCTCCCACAGGCCGCTCTCGTACTCCATCTCGAAGATTTCCGGCAGGTCGCGGATTTCCACCTCCAGCCGGAAGGCCTGCCGTTTTCCGGCCGAGCGCTGCTTGTAGCGGTCCACCTCGGCCGCCGTGACGGGCGAAAACAGCGGGCCGGTAGCCAGGACCATGTCGTCGCCGCGCGCGGCGCCCACCAGGGTGAAGTAATCCTCCCCCAGGTCGTAGAGGAACAGATCGAAGCCGCGGTCCACGAAATCGGCTCGCATCGAGGCGCAAAAGCAGCGCTCGTCCGGCATGCAGTCCATGCCGATGATGGCGATATGGCGGCGGCGCGCCTCGTAATAGGGGTCCCGCTAGGGCGCCCCGAACACCTGATCCAGGATGTTCAGGGCGTTGACATCGCAAGGATGGACGCCGAACAGCACCAGGCGCCGCTCCAGATCCTCCCGGCAGGCCTGGTAGCCCTCCGCCGGGCGGTAGCGCAGCAGGGGATCGCGCGGGGGCAGGAAGTACTTCTTCAATGGCAGGAGCGTGCGCTGATAGTCCAGGCGGGCTTCCGACCAGCGCCTCAGGCGGCCGAACACGATCGCCCCGTTTCGCTCGACGGGAGCGTGGACCTCGCCGAACTGCTGCACCACGGCCGCAAACAGATCCAGATTGCTTTTGGGGAGCTTGAGCACCTTCATGGCCGGACCTCGAAGGTGGTCCCCACGCCCGGCTCGCTTTCCAGTTCGATCCGCCCGCCCGGTTGTACTTGACGGCGTTGCTCACCAGGTTCTCGATCAGCACGCGCAGGCAGACCGGGTCCCCCGCCGCCCAGCAGGGGCCCGGCCCCTGCGCTTCCAGGGTCACGCCCTCGGCTTCTGCCTGGCCCCGGCAGGCCTCCAGCACCAAGGCGATGACGGCCCCCAATTCCACCGCCGCCCGCTGTCGCGCCAGGCACTGGCCTTCCAGCGCCGCCAGGGAAAGCCAGTTGCGGATCAGCTCCGGCCGGCGCCGGACCAGCTTGTCGAGGCCCTCCTGGCCGGAGTCGGCCTGGACGACCTCCCAGCCCCGGCTTTCCAGCAGGGAGCGCCCGGCAGCCGCACGACCGACATCGCCTTCGCTCTGCCCCTCACCCGGCTTGTGCGAGAATAATGGTGCTCATGGTCCCCGACGGCTACCGCTACGCGCTGGCCTTGACCGCCGCCGGCTGCGTACTGTGGTGGCTGGTCGAAGCCGCCGCCGGGGCGCCGCTGTGGCTGGCGGCAGGTTTTTGCCTGTACTTTTTCCGCGATCCCGAGCGAAGGATTCCCGAGGGAGACGTGGCCGTCTCCCCGGCTGACGGCAAGGTGCTGGCGGTGGCCTCGCACCCGCCGGATTTGACGCGGGTGAGCATTTTCATGAGCCTCTTCGACGTGCATGTCAACCGCGCCCCCATCGCCGGCCGCATCGCAGAGGTCAGCCATCGCAAAGGGCGCTTTCTGGTGGCCAGCCGCGAGCAGGCTGCTTTGCTGAACGAGCAGAACAGCGTGGTGATCGAGGGGGAGGGCACGCGCGTTGTGTTCCGGCAGATCGCCGGACTGATCGCCCGCCGTATCGTGTTCTTCAAGCGGCCGGGCGACGTGGTGGCCGCCGGCGAGCGCGTGGGCCTGATCAAGTTCGGCTCGCGGGTGGATGTCTACCTCGGGCCGGAGTGGCGCATCCAGGTGCGCGCCGGCCAGCGGGTCAAGGCCGGCGCCAGTGTGCTGGCCCGGCGTGAGCCTTCCGGAGCGCCGTCATGTTGAGGCTGCCCAGGCGGTTCACGCGCCGCCACCCGCCCGAGTTGCGCCGCCGGCGCGCGGCCTACGTGTTGCCCACGCTGTTCACTGCGGGCAACCTCTTCCTGGGCTTCCTGGCGATCCTGAAGTCCTTGCAGGGCGCTCTGCTGGCCGCGAGCGGCGCGCTGGGCAGCAACCCGCATTTCGAGACCGCCGCCAAGGCCATCGGCGTGGCGGTGGTGCTGGACGGTCTGGACGGGCGCATCGCCCGCATGACCCACACGGTCAGCGACTTCGGGCGCGAGCTGGATTCGCTGGCCGACGCAATCACCTTCGGCCTGGCCCCGGCGCTGCTGGCCTTGGTCTGGGGCGTGCAGTTCGCCGCCGCCGGCTCGCCCCTGCCGGCCGATCACCTCCACCGGTTGGGTTACTTCGTCGCCTTTCTCTATTTGCTGTGCGGGGCGGCGCGCCTGGCGCGCTTCAACATCCAGGTCAATCCCGTGCCCAAGAATCCCGGGCGGCCGGATCGCAAGTATTTCGTAGGGCTGCCCATTCCCGGGGCAGCGGCCTTGATCGCCGCGGTGGTCTATGCGGGCGATTCGGTCCCCCTCCAGTCCTGGCCGCTGGCCCTGGGTTGGGTGGCGCTGCTGGCCCTGCTGTCCTTCCTGATGGTCAGCACCTGGCGGTACCGCAGCTTCAAAGATCTCCACCTGCTGCGGCCCCGCTCGCCGCTGACGGTGGTGCTTTGGGGCAGCCTGATTTACCTGCTGTGGTACTACTCCCAGCCGGTGCTGTTGGGCCTGGCCGTCCTCTATGTGGGCAGCGGCCTGGCGGTGCGAGCCGGCGGGCTGTTGCGGCGCTGGTTCCGGCCCGCCCCGCCGCAGGCGGAGCGCGAAGTTGGCTGAGAAGGCGCGCCCCGTGCTGGCTATCGTGGGCAGCCCCAGTCTGCTCGGCCGCGAGGTGCGCGACTTGCTGGCCGAAAAGCCGCTGCCTGTGCGGCTGAAGCTGATCGGCGCCGAGGACGAGGACGTCGTCACCCTCACCGAGCATGCCGGCGAGCCCGTGGTGATGACCGCCCTCGATGAGGACAACCTGAGCGGCGCGCAGGTCGTCCTGCTGGCCGGCTCGAGCCTGGCCGCTCGCAAAGCCCTGGAGATCCTGGCCCGGGCCGGCGCCCGTCCGGCCTTGGTGGATTTGACCGGCGCCCACGAGGATTCGCCCCGCGCGCGCCTGCGGGCGCCCATGGTCGAGCCCGCCGATTTTCGCGTCGAGCCCGAAGCCGTTCACGTGGTGGCCCATCCGGCGGCCATCGCCCTGGCGCTTTTCTTCCGGCAGCTCGCGCGCCTGCACGGCATTCGCCGCTCGGTGGCCCATATCTTTGAACCGGCCAGCGAGCGCGGCCGAGCCGGCATCGAAGAGCTCAAGCAGCAGACCGTGAATCTGCTGACCTTCAAGGGGCTGCCCAAAGAGGTCTTCGACGAGCAACTGGGCTTCAACATCCTGGTGCGCTACGGCAGCCAGGCGCCCGAGGCGCTGGAGGGCGTCGAGCTGCGCATCGAGCGGCATCTGGCCAGCCTGCTGGCGGCCGCGGGCGGGCTGCCCATGCCCTCGCTGCGCCTGATTCAGGCCCCTGTCTTCCACGGCTACAGCTTCTCGGTCTGGGCCGAGTTCGAGCGCAACCCGGGGCGGGCGGAGCTGGAGCGCGCCTTGGCTTGCCCGCAGATTGACGTGCGGGGCGCGGATCTGGAGGCGCCCACGGCCGTCGGTTTTGCGGGACAAAGCGGCATCGCCGTGGGGGCCGTCGAGACGGACCGCAACCAGCCGCACGCCGCCTGGTTCTGGATCGTGGCCGACAATCTCCGCATCGCGGCCGAAAACGCGCTGGCCGTGGCCGCTCAGTTGCTCGGAACCGAGGAGGGTGCGTGAGGCTCGTGCGGTGGGCCCTGTGGGCGGCGGCCTGGTTGCCGGCCGGCTGCGGATATCACGTGGCCGGGCATGCCGACCTGCTCCCGCGCCGCATTCAGACCATCGCTGTGCCGGCCTTCGCCAATCTCACCACCCGCTACCGCCTCACCGAGCGCCTGCCGGCCGCCATTACGCGCGAGTTCCTCTCCCGCACGCGCTACCAAATCGTGGCCGATCCCGAGCAGGCCGACGCCGTGCTGCGCGGCGCGGTCCTCAATTACGTCTCCTACCCCACCGTTCTGGATCCGGCCACCGCCCGCGCCGCGGGCGTGCAAATCAGCGTGACCTTGCAAGTCACCCTGACGGAACGCGCCACCGGCGCCGTCCTGTTTTCCCGGCCTCATTTCGAGGTCCGCGAGCGCTACGAAATCGCCGTGGATCAGCGCGCCTATTTGGACGAGAGCGACGTGGCCTTGGACCGCCTCTGCCGCGACGTGGCCCGCACCCTGGTCAGCGCCCTCCGGGAGAACTTCTGAGCCGTGACCCCGCAGCAATTCCTCGCCCGCATCCGGCAAGGGGAGTTCCCGCCCGCCTGCCTTCTGCTGGGCCCGGAACCCTACCAGCGCGATTACTGCCGCAAGGTCCTCATCGAGCAGTTTCTCCCGGAGGCCGACCGGCCGGCCGGGCTGACCGAGTACGACCTGGAAGAGACCGGCTTGAATGTGGTGCTGGAGGACGCCCGCTCGCTATCGCTGTTTGCTCCGCGGCGCGTGATCCGCGTGCTCAACGCCGAAGCCGCCTTGCCGCGGGGCAAGGCGGCAGGGGGCGAAGCCGAGGAAGGGCGCGGCGGGGAGGCGGGCGAGCTGGCCGGCTATCTGAGCCGTCCGACCCCCGAGGTGGTCGTGCTGTTCGAGGCCGGCCGTTTCGGCTTCGAAGGCGAGGACAAGACCCGGCTGGAGCGGGTGCGCAAGTTCTACGCGCCGGTCCCCGTGGTGGTGGAATGCGCCCCCTTGCGGCCCGAGCAGGCCCGGCAGTTCGCCCGCAATCTGGCGCGCCGGGCCGGTTTGCCGATCGGCGAGGCGGAGCTGGATCTGCTGGTTGAGGCCCTGGGGAACGAGGTGGCCCGCATCGCGGCGGAGATCGAGAAACTCCGGGTCTGGAGCGCCGGCGGCAGGACGGTGACCGCGGCCGATGTATCCGCGCTGGTGCCCGAGGCCCGCTCGGCGACCATCTTTGAGCTGGTGGAAGCGCTCGGGCGCAGGGACCGGGCCGCCGCGCTGGACGTCCTGGACACTCTGATCCGGCAGGGCGAGTATCTGCCCCTGGCCTTGAGCTTCCTTTCCACCCAGTTCCGGCTGGCCTTGGCCGCCAAACAGGCCGGTTGGCGCCGCCCGGATCAAATCCAAGCTCAGGCCGGACGCCTCGGAGTGCGGATGTGGCCCGCGCGGGCCGAGCAGGTCTACCGTACGGCGGGCGCCTTTTCCGCCGGCCAGTTAGCCTCCGCCCTGCGGCTGGTTTACGCTGCCGACAAGGCCCTGCGGGACGCCCGGCCGGACGATCGTGTCACGCTGGAGGCCTTCATCTTCCGGCTCACCGGCTGAGCGGCTCGGGCCGCGCCGCTTGCAACCTGAGGCGCCTCTGCTGCGTCCTCAAGGGTGAGAACGCAAACCGCCAGGCCAAGGCGGTGCGCTGGGAAGGGGTTCTTATGCGGGTCGTCATCGTACGCGGGCGCCGTCCGCCGGTGCGCGCCGGTTTCGCCGGGCTGACGGAGCGCCTGGGTCGCAACTGGTGCCGGTGGATGCACTCCGAGATCACCTGGCCGGTCCACGGCCAGTACGAATGCCGGAAGTGCCGCCGCCGGTTCCCCGTGCCTTGGGAGATCCCCGCCGAAGCCGACCAGGCCGCCGTGAGCTTCGCTCGGCGGCCCCGCCCGGCCGTCGCCCAGGCCGCTTGACGGTTCTTGCGCGGTTCCCCGATTCGCGTGCATGTTCTTCGAGGAGGCGCCGGAAATGCGAGTGCGGATCAACCTGCTCGATCTTTCGCCTGATCGTTTGTGGCTGCTGTACTGCGCCTTGATTGCCCTGCTGGCCGCGGCGTCCCTGCCCGCCATCCTCTGGTGGTTGGCCCGCCGCCAAGCGGCCCTGCTGGACGGGCTGTTCTTGTTGGAGATCGCTCTGCTGGCCGCGTCCCTGGCCGCTCTGCGCCTGGGCGACGCCGCCCGCTGGCCCATCACCATCCTCGGGACGGCGCCCGAGCCGCGCCGGTCCCGGAACGGGGCCTGAGCCTGGCAGGAGGGCGCTATGGCGTCGGACTCTGCTTCCTGCGGCCGGCGTGTCCTGGCCGTCCTGCTGGCTGAACTGTTGGCCCTCGGACCGCTGCCCGCCGCCGCTCAGGCGGGCAAGCCTCCTGCGCCGCCCTTGCCCAAGGAAGTGTTCCACTCCATGCAGGAGTCGCTTCAGCGTCCCTACCTGGATCTGTTCGAGGAGGCGGCCAAGCTCGAGTACAGCCCGGCCCAGATCGAGGCCATGCGCAAGTATCTGGACCAGGCGCGCGGCTTCTGCGTGCGCGAGTACCGCCGGCGGGCCTCGGCGCACCAGAAGGAGCGCGAGCGGGCCCAGGCTGATTTGAAGCGCCGCACCGCCAGCCTGGAGGACCCGGAGCGGCGCCGGATTCACTGCCGCATTCAGAACCTGCGCATCCTGGAGAGCCAGACCCAGATGCTGGCCGAGCACGCCATCCCGGTGGCCTATGAGAACAAGAAGGCCAAGCTCGAGCTGATCGAGAAATGGCCCGCGGAACTCCAGCGCGTCCGGGCCGAGATCGCCTCCGGCGCCTATCATCAGCGGCGCTTCGGCGACGTCAAGGACATCGGCGTGCGCGAGCTGGTCCCGGGCCAGGAGCGCGACGTCAAGGACGGCCAGGAGGCGGTCCGCCAACTGAAAATGACCGGCCTGCTGCCGCCCGAGCTGGACAATGCCGTCATCCGCAACTATGTCGCCGACCTGGCCCGCAACGTCGCCGCCCGTTCGGACCTGCGCGTCCCGCTCAACGTCACGGTCTTGAATTCCAAGGAGATCAACGCCTTCGCCCTCCCCGGCGGCTTTCTTTTCATCCAGCGCGGGCTGCTGGAAGCGGTCGAGGACGAGGCCCAACTGGCCGGCGTGATCGCCCACGAGATCGCCCACGTTACCGGCCGGCACGGCTACAAGCTGATGAAGCGGGCCACCATCGCCTCGATCATCTACCAGGCGGCGCAACTGGCCGCGGTGCTGCTGACCGGCGGGGCGGCCACCCTGGGCGCCTACTACGCGCTGCAATACGGCTTCTACGGCCTGGGTCTGGTGCTGAGCCTGGATCTGCTGGGGGTCAGCCGCGAATTCGAGCTGGAAGCCGACCAGCTCGGCGTGCAGTACGCCTGGAACGCAGGCTACGATCCCTCCGGCTTCATTCGCTTCTTCGATCGCATGGCCACCCGGGAGGGCTACGTCAACGGCGCCAGTTGGTTCCGGACGCACCCCCCGTTTTATGCCCGGATGGTCCAAACCAGGCGGGAGATGATGTTTCTGCCCCAAAAGCCCGACCTGCGGCGCGATAGCGAGGAATTCCGCCGCATGAAGGCCGAGCTGGCCAAAGTCGCCGCCCAGGCCCAGGAGGAGGAGAAGAACAAGCCGAGCCTGCTGGCCCCGGTGCAAGGCTGCCCCGCACCCGAGAAGATCGAGTACCAGCCGGGCGATCCCATCGAGAAGATATGCCCCGTGCCGCTCTCCTGATCCTGTGGCCTCTGCTGTTGGCCGCCCAGCCCGCGCCCCTCTCGCTCTATCTGAGCGTGGAGGACGGGGATCGCCTGATCGGCGGCCTCGGCGAGCGGAACTTCCGCCTGTACGAAGACGGCCGGCCGGTCGCCTTCCGGCTGGCCGAACCCGAGGCGCCGGCCGCGATCACGCTGCTGGTGGAACACAGCCGGGCCTCCTGGGTCTATCAGAGCGATCTCCAGGCGGCGGTGCGCGCTTTTCTGGACGCCGCGCCCGAAGGCCATTGGTATTCACTGGCCACTTACTCGCACGGCTGGCGCGTCGAAGTGGATTTTACCCGCCGGAAGGGCGAGCTGTGGGCGGCTTACTCGGCCCTGGAGCCGCCCATGTGGGATGAGATAGACACTTACGACGCGATCTATGAAGTTTTGGAGAAACTGGAGATGCTGCCTGGCCGCCGGGTGCTCATCCTGATCGGTTCGGGGCTGGACACCTTGAGCGCCCGCACGCTTCAGGAAGTGCAGCAGAAAATCGAATCGGTGAACGTGACGGTGTTTGCGGCGGCCGCCGGTTCGATGCTGCGGGGCATGTACGAGCCCTACCTGGGAAACACGGCCCGCATGGACCTCACCCGGGCCGAGGCTTTCCTGAACCTGCTGGCCCGCAAGAGCGGCGGCCAGGCCTGGCTGCCCCGTTTCGAGTCGGCCTACCCGGATATCGCCCGGGCGGTCTTCCTCACTTTGCAGCACCAATACCGGCTGGTGTATGAAAGCTCTCTGCCCCGCGACGGCAAGTTCCATCGCCTGCGGGTGGAGGCCTTCCAGCTCGCCGGCGACCGCCGGCGCGACTTTCGCGTCCGCGTCCGCGACGGCTGGCGGCGGTGAAGATAGCGTACCGCGTCCGATTTGTTGGCTGGTTTTCGGTTATTGTCAAGCGGCAGCCACGAAGGCAAGCAGCCTTTGGCGAGCGTGCTGCGTGGGTTGAAACTTGAGCCGCTCCACCAGCCAGTGAGGGTTGTCGCGCTGCCGGAATTCCTTGGCGGCTTTGGCCCGTTCCTGCAGGGCTTCGAAGCCGGCGCTGCGCCTGGGCACGTGAAGGGCCAGGCATTCGGTGCTCGCATGATCCACCATGGCGAAGCTTCTGACCGTCCTGGAGGGCGAAGCGGGTGGTGGCGTCCATGCCCCACATCTGGTTGGGCCGCTCGGTGGAGGATGGTTCCCTCATGGCGCTTCTCCTCGACTGGCTGCCGCTGCGGCCACCTTATGGTCCCGGTTGGGTCGGCCTCCGGGCTCCCTCTGCGGGCCCGGAAACCGAAACATTCACGTTGGACATATGTCACTCCTTGTATCGCAAATCAGTGTCCAACGAAATCGTGCTGCG
>Ga0209018_1000699_pt1 | contig 29884 bp, 21 predicted proteins | sample YNPBryBLVA2012_FD_185814 | JGI IMG/M metagenome (GOLD analysis project Ga0209018, IMG submission 185814) | Anoxygenic and chlorotrophic microbial mat microbial communities from Yellowstone National Park, USA - YNP Bryant BLVA 2012 (SPAdes)... ...
CGGCAAGGGGGGGGTGCGCCCATCGCGATCGGCGCCCGGACCCTCGGCAAGGGGGTGGCGCGCCCATCGCGATTGGCACCCGGACCCTCGGCAAGGGGGTGGCGCGCCCATCGCGATCGGCGCCCGGACCCTCGGCAAGGGGGTGACGCGCCCATCGCGATCGGCGCCCGGACCCTCGGCAAGGGGGGGCGCCCATCGCGATCGGCGGGAGGACAGGTGAGGAGGGGACCGGTCGCGGGGCCGCTCTCGACTGCGGCCGTCCGCATCGTGGACCCCTGCCCGAACGTCGCGCGATGCCAAGGCGCAATACCGCCGAAGCACACGCCCCGCCACGGTCCCTGTGGATGCGCTCCGTCGAGCATGACAGCGCCGGCGAGTCGCGCGGTGCGGGTCGCGGCCCGTGCACGAAACAGAAAGGGGTGCATTGCGCCGGCCCGGGTTCCTGCCCTTGCCCTTTCCCCTGCCCCTTCCCTTTCCCGACGCACCGGCAAGGGTGCGGCGAGCCGGGCTGGCTGCGTCGTATCGTACGGGGCGCGCGGGTCTCGAGGTTCTGCACCATGCCGTTCAGCATCCGCACGGTGGCGAACATCTACTGGCGTCTCAGCTCGGCTGTTGGACCGTCGGCCGCACCAAGCGCGGTGCTTGCGTCGACGGTCGCGGCGCACTCGGTGGCCGGTCGAAGCGCCATCCGATCCAAGCGGGCCTTCTGGCTCGGGCTGAGCTCGCCGGCGCCCTGAGCCAGGTTCAATACGATCGACAGCGTTGCTCGGCGCTCGTTGGCCGTTGTCGTTGCTCGGCCAGATCGAGGACGACCCCCAGTGCGCCGCCTTCGTCGACCGCGCGGATATGCAGAGCGACCCGTGCGCGTACGACGTTCTTGTCGGACGTGAGCTTGTGCCCCGGTTCCCAGACGTGTTGTCTGGCATGCTGGATGTCGACTACGGGCACCAGAGGTTGGTCTTGCAACAGCTCTGCGCTTCGATCGATGAAGTAGCTGCCGCCGTCCGACTGCCAGACCAACTGCTGTCGGTCGAGCACACCGTGCGACGCTGCCGCAGCATGCATCTGGACCCAGAAGCCCTCGCGATCGTTGCGCGTCACTACGTGGCGCCGCTCCAGCAGCATGCCGTGGCCCGCGCGCTGCTCGCAGGCGTGCTCGCTCAGGTACAGCAGACCCACGACATGCGTCGCACCCGCGCCGACGCCGCATCACGATCACGCGCCCGAAACGCATGACGAACGACTTGGGCTCGAAGCCCTCCGAGTGCGTTGGGCCGCCGCACGCGCACGGCCCGCCCGTCGGCTCAGCGCGTGCCGGCTGATCCAGCAGCGCCTCGATGGCTCGACGCCCCGCCTTCCGCAAAGCGGTCGTTTCGGCGGGCCAAGTTCTCGGCGCCTCGGGCAGGGGAAAGGGCAGGGGTAGGGGCAGGGGATCAGAACCCGGGCCGACGCAATGCACCCAACAGAAAGGAACCTCTGGGCAAACGCCCCGACTGGCGGCATGATAAGCCCCGTGGACGGTCGTGGAGGTGCATCGGAGCATCGAGCATGCGCGTAGCATCGGGTTGCACGTTGCACGCGCCGGCCGTCTATGCATCGTTCTTGAAGCCTTGCCCCGTCTTCGAAGGAGGACCGAATGACCCGAAAGACCTTCGTGCCACTGCTGTTCATCCTGGGGAGCGTTGCGGTCGTGTCGTTCGCCGGCGGTTGTGAACTCGTCGCTTCCGTCGACCGATCCAAGATAGAGCCCGGTGGCGCCGACGCTGGACCCGGAGGCACCGGTGGGACGGGTGGAACCGGCGGCACAGGTGGAACCGCCGGAACAGGAGGAACCGCTGGCACAAGCGGCACCGGCGGCACAAGCGGCACCGGCGGCACGAGCGGCACCGGCGGCACGGGCGGTTCCACGCCCGAGTGCACCGATCCGACGACCGACTGCCCTGCGCCCACCAACCCATGCGAGGTCGCCGTCTGCGACGCCGACGGCAAGTGCGCCACGGGCAACGCTCCCGACGGCACGGCGCTTCCCGCTTCGTACCAGACGGCCGGGGACTGCAAGGAGGTCCAATGTGACGGCAACGGTGGGCAGAAAGAAGCTGCCGCCAACGACCCGGAAGACGATGGCACGGTGTGCACCACCGATACGTGCGACGGTACCACAGCGGTGCACACGCCGACGGCGGGTGCCTGCAGTGAGAACGGCGGCACCGTGTGCGCCACGCCCGGCACCACCAACGAGGGCAAGTGCGTGGAGTGCAACGGCGACACCGACTGCACGGCGCCGGATGTCTGCGACGAGGCCAACAACGAGTGCGTGCCGGCGACCTGCCAGGACAACCAGAAGAACGGCAGCGAAACCGGTGTCGACTGCGGCGGTCCGGCCTGCGGTCCCTGCCCGAACGGCGAGGGATGCCAGGGGGCAGACGACTGCCAGAGCAAGTACTGCGACAACAACTCCTGCGCGGCTTGCACCCAGGACACCCAGTGCGCGTCGGCCGAGTGGTGCGACACGGACAAGAACGGCGGCACCTGTGTCGAAAAGGTCGTTGACGGTACCGCTTGCCAAGGCAACTCCGAATGCTCGAGCGGCTACTGCGTCGACGGCTATTGCTGCAACGTCGCATGCACGGGCGAGTGCCAGGCGTGTTCGACGGCCAAGACCGGGGCAGGGGACAACGGCGTCTGCGCGGACGTGACGGCTGGTACAGACCCCGACGACGAGTGCGCACAGCAGGCCGAGTCGACGTGTGGAAGGACGGGCATGTGTGGCGCCGGCGCGTGTGCGCTGTATGCTGCCACCACCGTCTGCCACCCTGTCAGTTGCACGAACGCCACGCTCTTCACCGCGGACCTGTGCGATGGCAGCGGGACGTGCGTGGAAAGCGGTTCGACTTCTTGCGGCGCCTACGCCTGCAACGCCGCTGGTGACGCCTGCCTGACCTCGTGTTCCGGCGACGGCGACTGCTCCACGGGCAACTACTGCGACGACACGACCTGCAAGCCCAAGCTCAACGATGGTCAAGCCTGCACCAGCGCAACGCAGTGCTCGAGCGGGCACTGCGTCGACGGCGTGTGCTGCAACAACGCGTGTGCGGGCACGTGCGAGGCGTGCAACCTCACGGGTAGTGTCGGCACGTGCAGCCCACAGCCGTCAGGCCAGGATCCGGACAACGAGTGCGCGAACGGCGTCTGCAACGGCGCCGGCGCCTGTGTAAAAGACGACGGTCAGAGCTGCACGGCCGGCACGGAGTGCTCGAGCGGTCACTGCGTCGACGGCGTGTGCTGCAACAACGCGTGTTCGGGCACGTGCCAGGCTTGCACGGCAGCGAAGAAGGGGTCCGGCAGCGACGGTGCGTGTGGCAACATCGCTGCGAACACCGACCCGGACGACGAATGCACCGGTGCCGCGACCTGCGACGGCGCCGGCGCATGCCTGTAGCGGTCTTCTCTCACCACGACCCACCGTTGATGCGCTCTGCCGAGCGAGGGGGTCGGTTCATCCCCGCGTTGCTGCCTGCCATCGGTTCGCGCTGGCGTCAGGTCAACTCGAATGCTCTTTCCGGCCTGGTGCTCGCAGAGGCGGCGCCTTGGGCGGGATGCGCGTCCTGATTCCGAGCGCTTCGATCCCCGGGCGGTGCCGGAGCAAGTTGGCGGCAGCGGGTTTCCACGGATCGAGCTCGCCTCGCATCTCTGCCACGGTTTTCCACGCATCCCAGCCGTCTCTCCAGACCAGCACGTCGAGCGACACGCGGGACTGCTCCAGGGCGCGTCGAAGCAGCGAGGCACGCACGGGGCCCACGGTTACCGCGCCGTCGTGAAGGTGATAGGTGGGCTCCTTCGGCGGGCTCTTGCCCGTGACCGTACGCACCGCAGTGACAGGCGTTGAGGGCAAGGGGACAGGTGGCGGGGGTAGATTCGGTGGCGGCGACAAGCGCGCAGGAGGGACGGGCGGCGGCAAGACAGGCCTGCGGGCTGGAAGTGGCGGTGCGCCCGGCGGCGCGGCTGTCGTCGGTCCGACGAGCGTGAGATTGGGTGCTGCGCGTCTTCGGGGCCGTTCGGGGACGAGGGCGAACAGTTCGAGCGCGGCGCGCCACGACGTCCAACCCGCGGTCCAGACCAAGGCGTCGGTCGGCACGTGACCCGACTGGTAGCCGGCGCGCAAGGTGTCCATGGTGACGGGCCCGACGAGAACCCCGCCGTGGGCGATGAAGTATTCTGGGTCGAGGTCGAAATCGACCTCCACCTCGAGGGATTCGGGGTCGCTGGCAGTAGCCGGATCCGGTGGCGGCGGAGCGGTGGAGTCGACGAGTTGGAGGACCGGCTTCTTGCGCCCGGCAGCGTGGTTCGGCCCCTGCGATGCGACAGGCGGCGGGATCGGGATCGACGACTCCTCGTCGTCCGGCTCGGTGGCATACACGACGTCTTGTGCGGACAGTTCGTCGGCGTCGCAGACATGAGCCAGCGTCTCAGCGAGCTCTCGGGCCGTCTGGAATCGCTGCGCAGGGTCGCGGTTGCAGGCCTTGGCGAACCACTCGTCGAATCCGGGCGGCACGGCCGGGTTGATCGCCGACGGCACCGGGATGGGGTGCGCGCAGATCTGCATCACCACCATGCCCGGGGCGTCGTCTTCAAAAGGACGGCGTCCGACCAGGGCTTCGAACGCGATGACGCCGAGGGCCCACAGGTCGGACAGGTGGTTGACCTCGCGGCCTTGCGCCTGCTCCGGGCTCATGTAGTTGAGCGTGCCGAGCAGCGTGCCGGCGGCGGTCTTCCTGTCGCCGGCCATGCCCAGCGGGGAATCGGCCTTCGCCACGCCGAAGTCGAGGATCTTTGCGGTCTCCTCGCCGTCGTCGTCCACGGTGAGGAAGATGTTCTCGGGCTTGAGATCGCGGTGAACGATCCCCGCCGCATGCGCCTTGCCGAGGCCCTTGCACACCTGCCAGATGATGCGGCTGACATCGGCTTTCGGCAGGATGGGCTCGCGGTCCATGCGATCGGCGAGGCTCTCACCTTCGAGCAGCTCCATCGCGATGTACGGCCCCACCACGGGGTCGACGTCGTGGTCGAAGAGCTGCACCACGTAGGGCGAGCGAAGCTTCGCGGCGGCTCTCGCCTCGCGGTGGAAGCGTGCGACGACCACGTCGTGCTGGAGCAAGTCTGGCGAGATGATCTTGACGGCAACGGTGTTGCCCATGGCCACGTGCTCGGCCGCCCAGACCGACGCCATGCCACCCTCACCCAGCGGGCGAATGAGCCGATATCGGCCGCCGACGATCTGTCCGGCATCGGGCATCCACAGACTCCTGCGCGTCTAACCATGCCACAAGGTCGAACGGTCCGAAAGCCGAAGTCTTGGCAGCACGGAGCCGTGTGCGGCGAGGTCACGTGGCCCATGGACGCGTTCGCGGTCACCTCCGCGAGGCCGGCTCGTAGCGGATCTCGCGTGCGATCACGCGCTGACCTTCGAAGCCGCGGGCCAAGGTCGTCCACAAGGTGCAAGCAGCCGCGAGGAGCGCTTGCTGCACCGCTGCCCGCCGTCGCGAAACCTCCTGCGGGTCGCTTGTGGTACCACGAGGAAGGGCACGGAGCGCGAGCGACGCCAGCAACGCGGCATCGTGGCCGAGCCCGGCGAACCATCCCGGCGAGCCGCCGTGGGCCGCGCGCCACGACGCGAGCGAAGGATCGTCGAGAGGGGTGCCGCGCACCTCGCCGAGCCTGCCCGCCGTCGCCTGCAGCACCGTGCCGCCATAGCGAGCTGGGAGCGACGCCCCCATGGCGGGCAGCCCGAGCACGACCAGCGGCTGCCAGCGCAGCGCGTGGAGATCCGAGAGCACGTCCGACGCGCACGATGCGGGGCCGGTGACCGTGATGGCCGCGACCTTGCGACCTTTCCAGTCATGGAATGGGAAGCGCATGTCCCCGGCGCGCGGCGCGACGGCATCGCATGGGACGGCGAGGTCAGCGGCTGCTTGCCCCGCAGGAACGACCCTGGCGACGAGGCCGGAGACCGCCTGTCGTGCAGCGGACGCCGTCGACGCTTCGATCGCCTCATCCTCTTCGCCCAGCACGAACACGAAGCGTGCATCTTGAGGCATGCGTGAGGGTCGTGACAGTACGATCACCGGCATGCTCTCGGCTTCGGCCCATCCTGCCGCGGCGGATGCCGTCTCCGGGTCGAAGCCGGCGATGGCGATGGCGGCGCCGTCCTGCGCGAGTGCGTCCAGCGATGTGATCACGTCTTCGAGCTCCGCCCCGCAATCACGCATCCGAAGCACAGCGAGGTCGGCAGATCCCGCGGTGGTGGCCGGATCGAGAACCTGCAAGGCACCTTGGATGGCCTCGGCGGCGCGCGGTCGAAGCCGTTGGTCCGCCGTGGGAACGACCAGCCCGACCGTGCGACCGGAGACGGTGGGCGTTCGCGCTCCGATGGACGCGAGCTCTTGCAGCTCGGAGCCGGCGTCGGCCAGACCTTCCACGGACCGAGAGGTTTCGATCACGCTGCGCGCGAGGCGCGAGTCCGCCCGCTCGACAGCGATCTGACCGAGCCGGACCGCGACGGCGGCGCGCATGTCCGTGTCCCAGGCGTCGGGGCGCGGGTCGCCTCGGACCGCTTGCAGCACATCCTCCAGCGCGCCCGGGGGGAATCGCCGGATGGCTTCGTCGACCACGAGGCGAACCTGCTTGCGCTCGACGTTGTCGGACTCGCGGAGCCAGGCGTTCATCCAGCGGGCGGCAGGCAGCCATCGATGCGCACGGACGGCAGCCTCGACGATGGCTTCGTACAGCAGATCGTCGGCGAAGTCGTCGAGCAGCTTGCCTTCCAGCGGTTCGAGCACGCGAAGCGCCTGCTCGGGCTCGTTGAGCTTGACCAGACGAGCCCCCTGGACGAGACGTGCCAGATCCTTGGTGTTGCCGCCCGATCCCTTCTGTACCTCGGCGGCCATCGCGCCGGCCTCGTCCAGCCGCCCTTGTTGCAGATAGATGAACGCGAGGTACACGCTGGCGACCCGCGCTAGCGGGTCCGCGGCGAATCGATCGCGGAACGCGCGCAACTCCGGCTCCAACGCCAGACGCTCTGGGAGCGTGGCGAACAGCCAACGCGCGCGAATTCCTTGAAAAGCGGATTGAGCGTCGGTCGACTGCGCCAGGGAGGCGACCGGGCTGTCGGGTGCCGACTTGTGTCCCGGGCAGGAGCACAAGCCCAGCGCGGCTGCCGTGCCGATCGCGCGCCACGTGCCCCCCGGCATGCGCGGTATCGTCGGGCGGGTGGTGTGCAAGCTTGACCTCGGCAAGGCGTTTCCCCTACTACCTGTCCAGTCTTGCGCGCTCTTTCGCGGCGGGGCAAGAGACTCGGCGCGCCGCGCTTTTCATCCAGAGAGGTTCATGGTGACGGACACCGCAACCACCCCGTCGGAGCAGCATGCCTTGTGGGACGCTTCGGCGAGGTCGTACCTGTGGCGCAAGCTGTTCTCGCTCTCGGGCGTCGTCCCCATCGGCGTGTTCGTGCTGGTGCACCTGTGGGGCAACGCCCGGGCTCTTCAGGGGCGCGACGCATACGGCAAGATGATCGGCGATATCGCCTCCATCCCGTTCGTCGCGGTCCTGGAGGTGCTGTTCATCATCCTGCCCTTGCTTTTCCACGCGGGGTTCGGGCTCAAGCTCGCGCTCGACGCAAGCTACAACGTGCAGGCGTACGGCTACTCGCGCAATTGGATGTTCGTGCTGCAGCGGATCACGGGTGTCGTGGCCCTCGCGTTCATCGCCTATCACCTGTACGAACTGCGCTGGCAGAGGCTTGCGGGCACCATGGAGGAGGCGGGGTTGTACGACGCTCTGTGCCGCGATTTGTCGGGTACGGTCGGGCCGGTCCCCGTGGTCGCGCTCGTGTATCTGATCGGCATCGGCGCCGTCGCGTTCCATTTCGCCAACGGGATCTGGGGATTTCTCGTCTCCTGGGGCATCACCATCACGCGGCGGTCCCAACGGCTTGCCGGAACCGTGCTCGGTGTCGTCGGGCTCCTGCTGTTTGTGCTGGGAGCGAACACGACGGTGTACTTTGCGACGGGCACCAAGCTGTTCATCCCCCCCGAAATAGGGAGGAGTCGCCCTTCCGCGCCGCCGAATTGCCCCGGCTCAGCGCTCGAATCATCCGCGGTCCAACCTGCTGCGAGCTCCCAGCCCCGGTAGCCAACCTCATTCTTCGGAGCCTCGACGATGGCGGTCTCCCAATCGATTCGAAGTCAGTCCGGCAAGGTCCGCCGCGTCGCTGTCGTGGGCGGCGGGCTCGCAGGCTTGATGACCACCATCAAGCTCTGCGAAGCCGGTATCCCCGTGGACCTGTTCTCCCTTGTGCCCGTCCGGCGCTCCCACTCGGTCTGCGCACAGGGAGGCATCAACGCCTCCGTCGACGCGATGGGGGAAGGGGACAGCCCACGGGTACACCTGGAAGAAACGGTCCTCGGAGGCGACTTCCTCGCCAACCAGCCGCCGGTCCAGGGCATGACCGAGGCCGCCCCTGGCATCCTCCACATGCTCGACCGCATGGGCGTTCCCTTCCACCGGACCCCCGAGGGGCTGCTTCACTTTCGTCGGTTGGGTGGGTCGTCGTATCACCGCACCGCATTCGCCGGTGCGACCACCGGTCAGCAGATCCTCTACGCGCTCGACGAACAGGTGCGTCGTCAGGAGACCGCTCCGGTCGTGGATCACCAGGGAGTCACGATCCCCGGCGAGCGGATGGTGCGCAAGCTCGAGGGTTGGGACTTCGTCGCGCTCGTTCTCGACGACGGCGTGTGCGTGGGCGTCGTGGCGCAGGAGCTGGAGTCGATGAAGATCGAGGTGTTCGCCGCGGACGCCGTGTGTCTGGCGACGGGCGGGCTGGGCATGATCTTCGGGCGCTCGACCAACAGTCTGACTTGCACGGGCAGCGCGGCGGGCAAGGTCTTTCGTCAGGGTGCCGTGTATGCGAACGGCGAGTTCATCCAGGTGCATCCGACCGCGATTCCAGGCGCCGACAAGCTTCGTCTGATCTCGGAGACCGCACGAAGCGAGGGGGGACGCCTCTGGGTGCCCAAGGATCCGAAGGACCGGCGGGCCCCCCGAGCCATCCCCGACAAGGACCGCGACTACTTCCTCGAGCGTATGTACCCCGCCTATGGCAACCTGGTCCCGAGCGACATCGCGTCCCGCGCCGTGTTCCACGTCTGTTTGCACGAAGGGCGGGGCATCTTCAATCCTGGGACGGGCCGCAACGAGCACGAGGTCTACCTGGACCTCACGCACAAGCCAGAGTCGGTGCTGCGAAGCAGGCTGGCCGGCGTCTTGGAGATCTACGAGAAGTTCGTCGGCGTCGACCCCTGTCGCAATCCCATGAAGGTCTTCCCGGCCGTCCACTACTCGATGGGCGGTCTGTGGGTGGACTACGAGCGGGACGCCGCCGGGTCGCTGGTCGTGGGCTCGCCGCGCAACCACGCAACGAGCATCCCCGGGTTGTATGCCGTGGGCGAGGTGGACTACCAGTACCACGGAGCAAACCGCCTCGGCGCCAACTCGCTGCTGTCGTGCCTGTACGGCGGCATGGTCGCCGGACCCGCCATCGCAGCCTACCGCGACTCGCTGCCGCGCAGCTCGCACGACATCCCAACGTCCGTGTTCGAGTCCGCACGCGAGCAAGAGGAGGCCGACTACGACCGGATCGTCGGGCAGAATCAAGATGCCGCCAACCACGAGAACGCCTGGCGCCTGCACGCCGAACTGGCCGAGGCCATGCTCCGCGACTGCACCATCGAGCGCCACGACGACCGGCTCGACAAGCTCCTCGACAAGATCGCAGAAACAGAAGACCGGGCCAGGCACATCCGAGTGCCCGACGACGCTCACGTCGTCAACCAGGCGGCGCAGTTCGTCCGTCATTTCGAGAATATGCTCGCGCTTGCCCGGGCGATCGCGCAGGGCGCGCGCAACCGCGACGAGTCCCGCGGGGCGCACTTCAAGCCGGCCTGCGACAGGCGCGACGACACTCGATGGTTGCGCACCACCCTGGCGCGCTACCGGGGCATGGGCGAGGTCGAGTTCGTGCGCGCGTTCGATTACACGTGCGCCGGCCGGTCCGTCCACGTGACGGACGAGGTGGACGTGTCGCTCGTCAAGCCTCGCGAGCGCAGCTACGAGCAGGCAGAGGCGGCGAGTTCCGAATCCGCAAAGAGCGAGCCCGCGGGCGCAACATCGGGAGAACCAGCCCATGGCTGACCGCAAGGTGCACCTCAAGATCAGGCGGCAGGACGGCACCGGCCGCGTCGACACCCGGCGATGGGAGGAGTTCGATGTCCCGTTCCTGCCCGGGATGACCGTTGTCAGCGCGCTGCAGCAGATCCAGCGCAACCCGGTCACCTCCGACGGGCGCAGCGTGGCGCCGGTGGTCTGGGATTGCTCCTGCCTCGAAGAGGTCTGCGGTGCTTGCACGATGCTCGTCAACGGCCGGGTGCGCCAGGCCTGCAGTGCGCTCATTGAACAGGTCTCGCCGAAAGGTGAAACCATCGTGCTGGAGCCGCTCACGAAGTTTCCGGTGGTGCGCGACCTGGTGGTCGACCGATCGCGAATGTTCGAGGACTTGAAGAAGGTCAAAGCCTGGATCGATCTCGATGGCACCCACGACCTCGGCCCGGGGCCGCGAGAAGGCCCCGAGCAGCAGCAGCTTCGCTACGCATTGTCGCGGTGCATGACCTGCGGCTGTTGCCTCGAAGCCTGCCCGAACGTCAACGATTCGACCAGCTTCATGGGCCCTGCCGTGGTCAACCAGGTCCGCTACTTCAACCTCCATCCGTCGGGCAGACTCCACGCCCGTGCACGCCTCGAAGCACTGATGGGCAAGGGCGGCATCGCGGAGTGCGGCAAGGCGCAGAACTGCGTCGAGGTCTGCCCGAAGCAGATCCCGCTGGTCGATTCACTGGGCGCCATCGCGCGTGATACCACCAGGCACATGATCTTCGGGTGGTTCCTGAAGTAGCCTGCAAGACCCCCGCATCGCCCCGACCCACTCCGCTCGCCGTCTGATGCGTCCAAGGCCTGCTCATGCCCGGCGGGCGGACAGGATAGCAACCCTGTCCAGGGGAGCGTCCTTGGCAAACGGGCCGTCCGCGCCGGTGCGAACCTTGGCGATGCGGTCCACGACATCCATGCCGGCGACAACCTTGCCGAAGACGGCATAGCCCCAGTCCCGATCGTTCTTGGCCTTGTGGTCGAGGAAGGCGTTGTCGACCAGGTTCACGAAGAACTGCGCGGTGGCCGAGTGAGGGTCACTCGTGCGCGCCATCGCGACCGTGCCCCGCTTGTTGGCCAATCCATTGTCCGCTTCGTTTCGTACCGGCGCGCGTGTCGGCTTCTTGCCATACGCAGCGTCGTACCCACCCCCTTGCACCATGAAGCCGTCGATGACCCGATGGAAAATCGTCCCATCGTAGTGGCCGTCGTCAACGTACCGTAGGAAGTTCTCCACCGTTGCGGGAGCGCGCGAAGCGTCGAGCGCGATCGTGAAGCTGCCCAGGGTTGTCTGGATGATCACGTGCGTGTCTTGCATGCCGGCCATGATAGGGCCGTCGCCCCGCCGGGGCTACCGAGTGCGTTGCGTCGGCAAGACACGACCTCCCCCAGCGCGCGACTGCGCTCGAGCAAGAAGCCGGAACCGCGTGCTACTGGAGTTGCACCCGAAGGTTGTACGCGCCCGCTCGCACTGTGCCGCCGCTGACGTACGTGTCCGCCACGATCAGATACCGGCCCGGCGTGATGTCGTAGGTCAGCGTCTTGTCCGCCCTGGTCAGGCACGCTCGCCCGTCGTCACCGTCGAGCAGGTACACGTCCACGTCGACCGGGTCGGTGCATTCGACCGTCACCGTGAGCGTGCCTGTCCTGTCGATCCGAATCTCATAGACCACTTCCGACCCAGACTCGTCCGCCGCCGAGCAATTGTACGTGTCGAACTTGGATTCGCCGCTGGTGCTCGTGTCGCCGCTCACGGCATACGGCAACGTGTCGATCCGGATCGGACAAGCATGGGAGCCGTCCGGCGTGCATGGAGCCCAGACGTCGGGCGGAATGTCGCGCACGTCGATGAGAAAGTAGTCGAGCTTGTCGCCTTCTACGGTCCAGGCGTTGGTGATGAACTCCACCCAGTTCGCCATGCCGGGGATGACCTGGCAACCCGCGGACCAGACGTCGACCAGCGCAGTGCCAAGCGGGGCATCGACGGAACCCATGTGGATGTTGTGGCCGCTTCCGGTACGGTCATGATCTTCGCCGGCGGCGGGAGGCAACCAGCCGTTGCGATCGCTGTCCCAATGGCCGTTGTGGTTGGTGTCGTCGCGTACGCGGTAGCCGGTTTCGTCGATGTGCAGTGCGTTGTAGGTCTTGTGCCAGCCGTTGACATAGCGGTAGCGGCGATTGGCGCGCAGGGAAGACGAGCTGTCGACACCGAAGTCCCTGGCGCCCGTGTCGGTGTTGACAGGGAACTCACGGACATGCTTGCGCGACGACGAGTCGATCCAGAGCAGCACGATGGTGTCGTTGAAGCGGTTGGGCGCGTTGCCGTGCCACGCGATTGCGCCGGGATAGGCGCCGCGCAGCCCCACGACGGTCCGCGCTTCGGGTGCGGTATCCATCGCGACGCCCGTGGTGCGTTCGGCGATGAGCTTGTACATGTCGTAAGCCTCGGCCTCCGATAGCAGCTTCACGCCAGCCGGCGTCTCGTAGCATCGCGTCGGCTCCGCCCAGGCAGCACCGCGATCGAACAGCGGCATGTCGTCGTCGTACGACGGCATCGTCAGGCTTTCCGGAGGTACGTTGCGAAGTGGGGACGTGATCTGCCAGGTGCCTGGTGGATCCGGCTCGTCGTGTGCGATCTCGCCGTTGCCGGCCCTGACCACGTCCGGCTGCGCGCCAGACGTGGCAGCGTGAAGCGGGGGAGGCGTGGGCGCGGCGCCGAACTGCGCTTCATAGTCGAAATGGCACGAGGTGGGGACCTCGACATCAGGAGCCGTATCCGCAGCAGCCGCGTCCGCGCTTGCATCCGGTGGCGAGTCGGGCCCGACGACGTCGTCCGGTGACGCCCCCTCGGTGACGACCGCATCGACGGTTGCATCGCGGGTCGCAGGGTCGGGTTGGGGAGGTTCCGCGGAACGCTCGCCGGCAGTGCCGCAGCCGGCAGCCACGCCGGTGAAGATCAACCACGCGATGGATCGCTTCATCGGGGCGAAAGCATACCACGCTCGCAGAAGTCGACGCGGTCGTCAGCGGCACTCTTGTTGCCGTAGACCGCCGTTGTTGTCGCACTTGGGCCAGTCGCCGCACCCAGCCACCTCGGCCGACTGCCCGCACGCGGGCGGACCGGACACATAATCGCCGTCGTCCGCACAACAGAAGAAGAGCCAGCAATTGTGGCAACCGGATCCCACGCTGGTCCAACGCTTCTCTTCCGACCCGTTGCAGTCGTAGTCGAAGGAGCCGCAGGCGCTCACCTCGGAGAAGTACGATGTTTGCCCCTTGCGCACCCGAGGGTCCGTGTCGCAGCAGTCATCTCCACCGCATTGCGGGTTCTGCGCACCGTCGTCGTCCTGGTCACACAGGTTCTGGGCGCCGTCCTGGGCGGCATCCGCCGTCGAAGCGTCTCCCCCATCCCCGTCGCAAGCGCTCGCGTCGCAATCCGGCGCGTCGGCGACAGACACGTCGTCCTCCTCTTCCGGCGCATCCTCCGGTGCGTCGGTGTCCGTGCCCGCGTCGGGAACGTCCGCCTCTTGCGCGGCGTCGGCGTCCTCCCCGACTTCGGCCTCCGGCGCCGTGTCGGTCGGAGCATCGCCGGGGGCCTGGTCCGTCGCGGTGTCGGGACTGGTCACCGCGTCCGGCCATGGGGTGTCCGGGTGCGCGGCACCATCGGGGAGGAGGCTGGCGTCCGCAGAGGCGTCCACAACATCCGCCGACAACTCGCCCGTGCCGTTGGTGTCGAGCGTGCAACTGGGCAACGCCACGGCCCACAGGACAGACCCGAGGCGAACGAGAGCGGAAACGCAAGGGAAAGGAGCCCACAAGCCGCGCATGAGACAACGAGCAAGCGTACCATTGCCGCGCGTTATCGAAAAGTGCCGAGCCCCGCGCCGATTCCAGCTTCGGCCTGACCTGCGTCGGCCCGGGGGCATGACGATGCCCGTGCAGTCAGGGCGCGCTGGATTCTCCCGTGCCGATGTCCGCTTCCACGACAGCTTCGCGTGCCCACTTGTCTTCCGACATGAACTTTGCGCGCATCACGAGCGCGCGTACGCAACGTGCTACCGGTTCCGCTTCCCTCGGCTGTGTGACTGAATCCACCGTAACGGCGCGACCCGCGGCAGAGATCGACGCCCGCACGTTCAGCTTGCCATGCACGCCGACCAGGTAGGGGGCGAGCACGTTTGCGCAGTAACGGATGCGCGCTTCGATCTGATCGCGGTCCTTGGCCTGCGCGGCCAAGACATACGGTGGCGGGCAGCCACCGCCACAAGCCACCAGCGGTGGCGGGTCGGTGTCTTCGTGGAATGCGGGCGGATGGGCCCAGAGCGCCTCGCTCAAGCGGGGGGGCGGGGTACGGAGGTGGCCGGGCAGTGGGTCCTTGTCGATCGCGGACGGTCCGGGCTCCGCATTGAGGGCTACGGCCGTACTGCCCGCGCCGAGTGGCTTGGCGGCGAGCTGGGGCTGCGTCGCCCCCGGCGCTTCGACGGGGACGTGCCGCGGCGCCGATACAGGAGACGCAGCCGCAGCCGGTTGGGGATCCGTCACAGGACCGCCCCGGCACCTCCGCACGACAGAGTCGACGTCACCAGCCCAATCGCACCCGCCACGGGGTAGCGCGGCGCGGAACGACTTGCGCGTGGACGAGCTTCCTGGTGAGAAAGTCGGATCATGAGTGCCTCGCCGGAGTGTCATCATCGTAGTCTTCGGCATCCACGTCAGGCCGCGGCACGGCAGCGTGAGAGCAGAGGTCAAGACACGAATCCAAGCTCCGTGTTCCCGGCCATCCAGGGATCGACCGTCCGCACGATCAAAGGTCCAGCCGAGCCCCTTGCTCGATCTGCACAGGGCATCCGCGAGGCGATACGGCTTCGTCGGTCAGGATGCGGGACAGAACACAATCTCGTAGTCTTCCCCGGCACAGGCAGCCATGCTCTCCTGGTCGTCGCCGGACCACGAATACGCATCGGGGCACGACGCCTCAAAATACGCGGCGACGGGGTTGTTCGGATCGTCGCGGTCGGGGCTCACGCACGCTTGTGTGGGGCCCTGTGCCGGGTATCTCCCTTGCTCGGGGCATGACGCCAGCAAGTCGCCCGCGCACGACAGGGTGCGGCAATCCGGCCTGTCTCGTGGCACGATCTGGAGGGGAAGGTTGAAGGCGTCGACGTTGCTCAAGTCGTACCAGTCGAACTCGTTGAAGTTGGTGTTGAAGGTGAACTCGGCGAGCGAGTAGCGGCCGGCGCCGGGATCGGGCTCGACATATCCCCAATAGCGTTTCGATGACAGGAGTTCCACGTCGCTGCCGACGTCACGGCAGGCCATCTCGCCAGGCCCCAGCGCGCCGTCTGCGATGTCGCTACCCCGGAACTGCACGACTTGCGCACAACGATTGACGAAGACCACGGTGGTGCGACCATCGCCTGTCACGGAGCATGCGCCAGCAAGCGAGTCCGCAGACGCATTCGCGTCCGGGGTCGTCGACGCCTCGACGCCGGACCCGGAGGCATCGTCGTTCCCACCGTCGGGGCCCGCATCCGTCGAGTGGCCGGGGGGCGTGGTAGACTCAGCGCTGGAGCAGGACGCCAACGCGATCGCGGCTGGTACCAGGCCCGCCGTTGCCCTTTGCCACCATCGAATCATCGTATGCACTCCGGGTCTTGAGGGAGGCTCACGTAGGCATTGCCCAGCTCGGTGAGCAAGCCGTCGCCTCCCAACAGATCGACGTTCTTCACGTTGTCGGTGCGTCCCGAGAACCACGCGTAGCGAACCACGCGAGGCTCGTTCTCGAGCCAGGTCACGGCGTCTCGCAGGAACTCCACCTGCTCCTGCATGCTCGATGCATCGTCGCACGCGAACTCGGTGACCCAGATCGGGTGCGAGAACTCGGCCTTGTAGCGTTCGACCTTCTCGATGAGCCACTGCGCGTGGTTGGCACCCGCGGGGTTGCACCCGACATACACGTGTACGGCGATGGCGTCGACCCTGCAACCGGAGCATGCCGCGAAGAAATCGTCGAGCCAACGGACCGGGTCGGTGTCGTGGCAGCCTCCGCCGCAGTAGTTCACGGCCGGAGATACCAGTTCCAGATTACGTTGGTCGGCGATCTGCTCGACTTGCGGCCAGAGCGCTGCGGCTTGCGCCGGCGACAGGTTCGCCTGCGAGAAGAAGTTGGGTTCGTTGAAGCCGAGCAGGGTCACCGCCCCATCCGGGATCTCCTCCGCGACCTGGTCTGCGTCGAAGCTGCCACCCCACACCATGGGCACGAACTCGACATCATACTGACGGTAGGCGCCGGACGCCAAAGCATCGTCCGGCACCGGAGCCCAGTCGTACCACCAGCTTACGGCGCTCGCGAGCGCCGCAAGATCCGCTACGGAGTGATGCCCATAGGCCACGCCACGCTTGCATCGGGATCGATTGCCTGCCGCGCCGGCTTCGCCACCTGTCGCGTCCGGTCCGGAACCCGTATCGTGCGTGCTGTCTCCGCCCACGTCCCGGCCGTCTGCGTCCGCGAAAGCCCCTGCATCCGCCTGCGTCGCTCCGGCTGCCGGGAGCTCGTCCGAACTCGCACCGCAGCGGACACACGCCATCACGAGAAACAGTCTGGACCATGCGCAGGACAGATGCGGCGTCATGTTGGCTATTCCTCTGGCAGCCGCAGGTTCATCAGGTCGTCGATTGCCTTGCGATGCAGCGCCCCCGGCAGGTCCGGGAGCAGCGCACGAGCGGCTTCGGGTATGCGCTGCGGGTGAATGAACGCAACCTGGATCGCCCGCACGGACTGGTCCAGCAGAAGCGTGAAGTACCGATAGCCCCAGGGACGGCGCCACACCGGGCAACCATCCGCCTTGCCCCCCACCTCGACTACCGGACCAGTCCCGTACGCCTGGTGCGAACAAGCATCGACCACCGCGGCGTCCGAAGGAAACTCCGACGTATCACAGGCAGCCCCGCACACGCTCCCCCCGACGTGTCCAGCCTGGTACGACCGCACGCCGGTGCTCGTGAACTCTCGGTTGCTGTACTGGTTGTCGTCCAAGACGACCTCGAACACGTTGATCTCGCCGCAGCCTTCCCCCACCGTGCCTGTCTTCGAATAGCAGTTGCACTGGCCGTCCCACTTGCTCGCTCCGTCGCGATACAGTGCGGAGGCGTCGAACGCTACCCACGGCCCGGGATGGCCCGCGCCCGACCCGCCGCATGGATGCACATCGGCATCCTCGAAGGTCATCGAGGCCAGGAACACGACCAGCTTCGAACCGGACCAACCCAGGTGCTCAATGCCAGGATCGTTTTGGCAGTAGTGGTCGCGGCCGTCCCCACACTCCCACGCGGGTTCGTGCATCACATACCCGTTGCAGTCGTCACGCGTGAGGTCGCCGGGGAAGGACGTGCTTCCGTTCCCGTTCTGGGTGAACCAGAGGTTGTGCGCCAGCCCGTCGCGAGCATCCCACCACGACACGCGGCGCCAATCATCCTGAGCCCCCGGTCCCTGCGGCTGGTCGACGGCGCGTTGGCGAACGTTCACCGCCTCGAGGATCAAGGCCATTTCCTCGTCGAAGGGCGACAGCGACGAACTCGCGGTCGCGTGTTCGGCCAAGCAACAGTGTCCGCCCCAGGTGTCCGTTCCGTCTTTATAGTCGCAGGCGGGGTCTCCTTGCTCACGGTTCAGGCGACGCGGCCACCAGCCCGGCGCGCCGACGTTCGTGAAGGTAATGGTGCCTCCGCGGGAAACTGGGGAAAGGTCGACGGGGAAAGCTCCGAGTGCGTTGCCCGTGCCGGACGAGTCTCCGGTATCGTTGCCGCTCGAACCCCCGTAGGCTTCTGCACCGAATCCGCCGCTGCCGGGCTGCCTTGCCTCTGTCTTCGTGTCGCTGCAGCAACCGGTCGTACCAGCCGCGAGTGCAAGAACGAGGACAGCGACAAACGTCATGTTGCGACCGTGCCGCCGGTTGCAGTGATCCGCAACCGGGCCCGTCGATCGTCCCCAGCCGCGACCGGCATCGTGCACTGCTGTGTAGGCGGAGAATCGCGGCTATTGCAGCGCAATCCGGATATCCCGATGTACGACGTCGTCGACCGTGCGGGCGAATGCCTTCAGCCGTGCATATTGCTCGGGATGCACGCGGCAAGCGGGGATGTCGAAGACCCGGTCGAGCACGAGGACGCGGCCTTCGAGGTGATCGTTGATGCGTACGAGGCGGTCGCCGTCGCGGTACTCCGCCGGCTCGATGCGGGACAGGACCCGGGCGCCCTCCGGCAAGCTGATCCGCAGCCGGACTTCGATGCGGGAAGCCTCGCCGATCAGCATCGTGGTCTTGCGCTCCGGCAGGGTCGTCATGTTGGAGAGTGTTGGGCCAAACGGCGGCGACAGGACCAGCGCCCCATCCCGGCGCCGTGCGAAGTCAGGCATCTCGATCTTCATGGCGAGCGCGACAGGCTTGTCGAGATCGTCACGGTCCTTCACGTTCACGGCGACCAGGCTGGCCCCGGGCAGGTCCGAGCCGAGCACGTGTTGCTCGACGGCGTCGCGGAGCTGCGCTTCGGGCACGGACTCGAGGCTGCTGCGGAGCACGATCGCATACTTGCCTACGAAGATGCGGGACAGGTCGATAGTCGCCGCGCCGGTGGGACGCAGCTCCGCCGTGCCTTCGAACACGACACCGTCGAACGACCCCGAGGCGGAGGTGGTGACAGGCGCGTTGCCGTCGCTGAGCATGAAACCGGGCTGGCCGCGGATCTCTGCCGGCAGATAGCCGAAAGGCGTGAACTTGTCGCGAACAGTCAGCCACCGATCGCCCTTTTCGGTCTGGATGCGAAGGACGAATGCGTCATAGTTCTCTGCCTCGCTGGCGGGGCCGGCAGGGTCTTGCGCCAGGCGATTGCGGACGAGAGCGACCTCCGTGGGAATGCCAATCAGCCGCGCGAGGTACATGAAGCAGAAGGCCAGGTCGCCAGACTTGCCGACCACGATGCGACGTCCGTCACGCTCGCCGCCTGGTTCCACATTGGCGAGGACCCAACGGTACAGGCGGCGTGCCCGCTCGTCGCGCCGGTCCGCGGGGATACCGTCGACGATGCGTTGAGCGATCCGGCGAAGGCGCGGATCGGCGACGGTTCGGTTGGCGAGCGAATCGGTGAGCTCGCGAAGCCGGGTTTGCAGATCGACCCCCCAGCTCACGCGGACGCTCGGTAGTAGCTCGCGGATCGGGACCGTTCCGGGCTCGATGACCGCGGCCGGGCTCTTGTCGACCACCCAGCGTCGGACAGTGAGGAAGCCCTGCTGGCTGATTTCAGGCGCCGGCACCTGGCCCCATGTCTCGATGGACAGGGGACGGTCCTTGGGTGAGATGATCACGAATTCGCTGCGCCAGTACGCGATGTCGGCCTCCCGGAAGAACCAGTGCGGGCCCAGGTAGCTGGCGCCTCCTTGGCCGTCACCGCCCGTGGTCGTGATGCTCTCGGTCTCGATGTAGTCCCCCACCTCGAGGTGAGGCATCGTCAGCGTGGGCTTGTCTGCGACGAACTCCGGTTCGAGGATGCGCCCGTCCTTCTTGATGACACGCGCACGTAGCAGCAGCCCTCCCGGGATGCGCTGCTCGGCCATCTTGGTAATGGCTTCCTGCGACTGCACGCGAATGATCTCATGCTCGAGCATCCGCGCCGATCCGTCGTGGTGAACCCACGTCACCCCGTAGTCCAGAATGCGTACCGCGGGCGCTTCCATCTGTGTACCCATCTTCTCGTACGCTTCGATCACCTTGCGGGCGTCCATGCGGTACGGCTCGAGCTCGGTGCGACCTTCCACCAGCTCCAGCGCCGAGAGAAGCTCGTCGGTCTTGCCGCCGGCCTGAATGGCTTCGGCAATCGCCGTGCGGAGTGCAGCATGGTCGCCGGTGGCAAACCTGGCGTCGGCCAGAGCCAGGCGCGCCGACGCCGAGCTGGGCTGTTTCGCCACCGCCCGCTCGAGCTGGTCGAACGACTCGCGCGTGGTCCCTGCCCGCCTCATGACATCCGCGATGCGGTCGGCGATGTCCTGACGGTCGGGGCGCAGTTTGCCGAGACGCTCGAGCTCGGCAATGGCCTTGGCATACTCGCGCCTTCGAAGCGCGCGGTCGATGTCGATCTCCGAGTCCCGGTCGAGCCGCCGGATGGTTGCCGCCACCTTGTCGGCCTGTTCGAGCTGCCCCGTGTTCTCGAGGACGTTCACATAGGCGTAGAGTACATCGGTGTTTTCCGGGAAGCGCCGAGCGAGTTCGGTCACGATCGCGGCATGCTCCGCTTTCCAGCCGAGCTGCTGATAGATACCGGCGAGTTGCTGGCCGATTTGCGGCACCTCGGGGTACTGCTTCCCGAGGTCGCGCAAGGATTGGGCGACCTCGGCGAGTCCCTTGTTCTGGGCTTCGTCCGCGATCAACCAGTGGCGGGCGCGCCAGACGTCCGGGTCCTTCTCGAGCAGTGCACGATACAGTTCGCGCGAGATGTCGCGCGCATCCGCCTCGGGAAAGATCGGATCGTCGCCCACGTATTGCGCCTGCGACGCCAGCGACAGCGGCGCGGCCGTTTTCACCTCCTTGACCAGGGGCTCGAGCAACACGTCTGCCAGGTCGCCCTGCCCTTCCACGTGAGCCAGATAGGCCGCGAGGAACGTGGTCACGTCATCCCCTGCGGGCACGACGTTGCCTTGCCGGACAAACCGGTTGAGGATGTTGGGATCCTCCAGCTTGCGCGGCGCCGCCGTCTCGTAGCCAGGCCCTGGATCGGTCGTGGTGCCGGCAACCAGCGGGGTACCGTCGCGACGCTGCAGCCGGATCGACGTCCACGGCGATTCGATCCGCGCCACGACCCTGTGACGCCCTCTGCCGAGGTGAAGCAAGGCCCCGAACGTCGGCCACACGGCCCAGTCGGTGGTCTTGCGTTCGAGCACCGTGACATCGTCGACGAGCACGGCTCGCGCGCCCTGCACGGCGATCAGGACGTCGTCATCGCGGGGCAGGTCGACGAACGTCTCCGCGTAGTACACGCCGGGGTCGGAGGTGTCCTTGGCGCGGACGGTGCACCCTTCGCGGTCGGTTGCAAGGATGTGGGGGACCGTGCCCGGGCGACGCGGATCGCCGGCGAAACGAGCGGGCCAGGCCCCCGGCCGCTCGGGGTCGAAGGCGCGGTCGGAGTCCGTGGGCAAGCCGCGACCGAAAGGCCCGACCAGCCGCACCTCGGCACGGCAACCGTGCTCCCGCGCCTGGGCGTCGAGCACGTCGTTGCGACCCTCGCGATAGGCTTCGCGTGTCCACCACTCGACCAGCTCGCCCCGCGCACGCCACCCGATGGCCCCCGGATCGCGCATCAGAGCCTCCACCAGCGGACGAGCCCGGGACCACAAGCCCGGCGTGGAGTCCTGCAGACGCAGCAGGCGATTCGATGCATACCACGCCGCGAACGGAGCGTTCGGGTCGCGCGACTCCTGGGCTGCGCGCAGGACGTCCACCAGCGCGACGGCGGCCTTGCCTGGATGCCCGTGGAGCTCATCGTCCAGACCGCGGGCCAGCGAGGCGTACAGCCCCTTGCCGCCCAGGTGGTCGAGGCGTTTTCGTGCCTCTCGCGCGCGCCTGGCGTCCGACCCCGGCGAGATCAGCTCCGCGATCAGCCACCGTCCCACCATCTCCGGGTCGGTCGAAGTCGGTCCAGCGTCACGCGCCTGGTCCGCAGGCGACCTGGTCGGAGCCTGGGTCGAGATCGCGCACGACGCGCCCAGGGCGAGCGACACCACCACGAAGATGCGTGCGAGAGTCTGCAGGTGCTTGTGCATGTGCGTTCCTGCCTACCTCAGTCCAGGGTCGGGCGAAACGCAAAGACGGCTGGCGTTCCGACCGTGCAGGGGGTCATCCGCGTGCGACCTTGCGCTTCTTGAAGAGGGAGTAGCCGATTGCGAGGACCACCGCGGCGATTCCGAGCGTCGTGGCGAGCGAGTTGAACCGCTCTCGTTGGATGTCCTTTCTGGAATGGCCGAACGATCCCAGGTCGCCCGGCTCGTAGACCAGGGTGGAGATCATGTGCTCGATCGATGGGTCCGCCCGGGCTGCCTGCGACACGGGCGACCGGAACAGGACGACGTGAAGCTGCCGGGAGCCGAACAACCCCACGAGCGTGGTGCGAATCGGAGCGCCCTGGTCCACGCGGTCCATCACGAGCCGGATGGCCTCGTGGCCGCGGATCCGGGTGCGATGGGGTTGCTCGATCACACGAGCACCCGGCCGGTCGACAATGGCTCTCTGCATGCCCAGCAGGATGCCTTCCAGGACCTCGGCTTCGAGGTTTCGTCCTTGCAGCGGGTTGCGATAGACGAGCACCTCCACGCTGGCGTTCGGGTCACGGATCGCCGCCATCGCCACGACCGTGGATCCTTGCAGCATCATGCTCCTGGCCGTGAGGGCTGCCTGCGACGTGTCCAGACCTTCGCAGGCGCCGGAGGCCGATGGCAGCAACACGCAAACGAGGGCGTTTTCGCCTTCGCTTTCGATACGGAAGTCTGCGAGGCCGGGCTCGTCGTGGACCCGGTGGGAAGTCAGGATGTCGGCCCGGGCCTCGCCGGTGCCCGAGAGCACCGCGAGGGAGGACGCCAACGGCAGGAAACACGACGCAACCCATCGCGAGAGGCGCCGTGGTTCCATCGAGGGCTCACTCCGATTTCTCGGCCGGCTTGTCGTCGTCCGTCTTGCCGGCAGGATCCGCCGGCTTGCTGGCGTCGTCTGGCTTGTCGTCGTCGAAGGCGGCGTCGACGGTTTGCTGGTCCTTCGTGGACTCCTGCTTGTCGTCGTCGGCCGTGTCGTCGAAGGCCGCGTCGACCACGTCGTCTTTCTTCTCGTCGGTGGTCTTGGCCTTCTTCTTTTTCTTCGGTTTCTCGGCAGGCGGCTCGCCCCGCGCGTCGTCGTCTTTGCGACCGCCGCTCCCTGTGCTGGCCGCATCCCTGTCGTCCTTGGCTGCCTCGCCGGCATCGAAGCCCTGGAGACCGAGCGCCATCGCAGCTTCGGGATGGGCCTGTGCAGCCTTGTAGAAGATCGTGAACGCCACGCTCACCGCCAGGGCCGTCAGCAAGCCGACCCACTGCGAGGTTGATAGCTGGGTGATCTGCGCGTTCATGAAGCTCGACGGTCGCATGGTGACATAGGCGACGACGGCGGGGATGAACGCCAGCGCCTGGGTCAGGCGGCGCATGGTGATGTTGGAGATGGAGTTGGCGAAGGAGATCGAATAGCCGATGGCAAAGAGCGCGAGGGATCCGGGGATGAGCAGATGTGCGCCGAGTTCGGGGCCGAAGGCACCGCGTTCGAGGTCGTCGCGCACAATCTCCAGCAGAAAGCGGCCGAAGCCATAGGTGAACGCGAACAGCATGAAGACCTGTCCGCGGAACTTCTGGTGCTTGCGTTGCAGCATCAGCAGGGCGAACAGGCCCCAGCCGAGCAGCGACTCGTAGATCTGCGTGGGGTGGACCGGCAGCGAACTCGCAGCATCGTGGGAGATGAGGTTCTGGTTGACGTGCTGGATCCACGCGGGAGGGCCATCACCGCGGTCGACGGTACCGGGCGCCCAGTGCGGGAACGTTCCCATCTTCACGAGGAAGCCCGGGGCGCCATCGCTCAACGGCTTGCCGAAGTCGCATCCGAACAGGTAGCACCCGATGCGAGTGATGCCGAGGCCTGTCGCGAGGGACGGCACGGCCACGTCGGCCCAGGGCATCAGGCGGAGCTTTTTCAGGCGCAGGAATGCCCAGGAGCCGAGGTATCCGCCGAGGAATCCGCCGTAGGCGACGAGCCCGCCGCGACGCAGCGCGAAGATGTCCCCGGGGTTGTCGAACTCGTTGAGATTGGTGACCACGTACAGCAAGCGCGAGCCGACCAGGGCGGCGATGGCGGTCACGACGTAGCAGTTCGCCATCGTTTCCTTGGGGAGACCATCTTTCTCGGCCAGCCACAGCGTCAGGTACCAGCCCACGATGAACGATAGGCCGAGCATCACGCCGTAGCTGTAGATGGGGAGGGTCGGGCCGAGTGCGTCGTGGATCGGGCCGATCCGCGGCAGATTCCAGTTGGGTAGGGGGATGCGAAAAAGGATCGGATGCATGCGTGGACCCCTTCTTAGCGTTGAACGAAGGGGCGCGCTAGTGCGAGGTGCATCCCGCACGGCAGCCGCCGCAGCCGGGCACAGCACTCCGCCAGCGTCCTGCGCCGTGCCCGGCCGGAGCAACAGCGCGCTGCGCCGGTTGACGTCGCGCGCATGGGTTGCGATCCTGGCCAGCGACATGATTCGACGACTCCGCGCGTTCGTCTTGTGCCTCGGCGTTTTCACCGCGACCGTATCGACCTCGATGGGTGCGTTCGCGGCGCCTTCGCCGTCCGATGTCACCGAGGCTCGCAAACTCATTCAGAAGGGAGAGAAGGCCGAGAAGAACAAGAACTGGCAGGACGCACGGTCGGCCTACCAGCAGGCCATCGAGCGCAACGACACCGCGAATGGCCGCCTGCACCTCGCCGCCGTGGAGGAGAAGCTCGGGCACCTCGTCGAAGCCCTCGAGCAGTACCGCCTTGCAAGCGAGCACAAGGGCGCCACCTTCGCCCAGAAAAAGAAGGCGCGAGACGCCATCAAGGCGATCGAGCCTCGCATCCCACGTATCGTCGTCCAGGTCCCTTCCGGCTTCACCGGCACGGTTCGAATCGACGACGCCGAGCTTCCATCGACGTCATTCGGCAGCGCCGTGCCAGTCAACCCGGGCACGCGCATCGTCACCGCTCGATCCGACGGCTTCCGTCCGTTCGAGAAGTCTGTCGTGCTCTCGGAGGGGGGGCGCGAGACGGTCGCGTTGTCCCTGGAGCCGTTGCCCGCCCAGCCGGCGGCTCCCACGACTTCCGTGGACTCGGGCACGTCGTCGGGGCGCAAGACCTGGGCCTATGTCGGTCTTGCAGCCGGCGGCGTCGGAGTCGTCGTGGGTACCGCCTTTGGGCTCGCTGCACGAAAAACTCGCAACGACCTGCGTGACGAGTGCCTCCACGACGTATGCAGCGAAGCGCAGCGCGACACCTACGATCGCGGCAAGATGCAGGCGAACATCTCCACCGTGGGCTTCATCGTGGGGGGCCTTGGCCTCGGTGTCGGATCCTATCTGCTGCTGACCGATCCCTCCGAACCCGAGCAAGCCAAGAAGGCGCGCATCAGCCCGTTCATCGGTCCAGCAAGCGTGGGTGTAGAAGGGAGCTTCTGATGCGCGTATCGAAGCTGCTGGTGGCGGCGCCTGCAACGTTGATCGGGTGCTCTTCTCTTCTCGACTACGACGCGATTGAATTCCACGATCGTCCTGCGGACGACGCAGGGGGCACGGGCGGCTCCGGTGGAGATGATGCCGCGTCTGGCGGCGGCGGCACGGCCGGCGACACCGGAGGCACCGCGGGAAGTGCGGGCAACATGGGCGGCACCGGAGGTGCAGGCGGCATGGGAAGCACCGGAGGCACGAGTGGCAGTGCGGGAGCGCCCGGCGGTTCCGGCGGAAGCACGGGTGGGGCAGGCGGCAGCCCGGATCCCTGTGCCAGCGTGACATGTGGTGCGAACCAGCACTGCGATCCTTCGTCGCTTCAGTGCGTGTGCAACCCGGGGTTCGTGTCGAACGGCTCGGGCTGCGAACCGGCACTACCCGGCGACCCGTCGACACACACGCAGCAAGAGGTGTGCGACCATTGGAATCAGGGGCACCAGCTTTCCGACCCATCGCCGTGGTCCACGACCAGCTCCGACGAGTGCGACCCCGGCGAGCTCACCCGCGCCGGCATCGACGACACCCTTGCACGCATCGCAATGTTCCGATGGCTCGTGGGCCTCGGACCCGTGAACGACGATCCCGCGCTCGATGAGATGAACATGTGGTGCGCGGTGGTGTCGTCGTGGAATCCACCATCTGGGGGCTACAATCCGCACAGCCCGGACCCGAGTCGCAAGTGCTACACCGCGGAGGGGGCGTCGGGTGCGGGGCAATCCAACATTGCCTGGGGTTCCGGGCACCCGGCCCAGGCCATCGACCAGTTCATCGAGGACTGGGGAAACGAAACCACCATGGGGCACCGGCGCTGGATCTTCAATCCGCCGCTGGGGCCGGTCGGGATTGGCTACTACGCGGGAGGCGGAGCGTACGGCGACGCCGAGTGCCTCGCGGTGTTCGGCAGCAGTGGGACGGGGCCGTGGCCGGAGTGGATCTCGTTTCCGCCGCCAGGCTACTTCCCCGTGGAGATCGCCTCCTGGATGTGGACTTTCCACGCCAATGCGAGCGTCTCCGGGGCCACGATGACGGTGATCCGTCAGTCTGATTCGCAGACGCTTGCGATGCAGAAGATCCCCCTTCAGGGTGGATATGGCAGCTATGCGACCGTAGGCTTCCGGCCCGACGGCTGGGCCGTTGCGGCCGGAGAGACCTATGTCGTTGCCGTGGACGGTGTGGGGGCTGGGACGATCACCTATGAGTTGAGGCCGGTCACCTGCTACTGAGCGACACGATGACGGAACTCACGCTGGAGAAGGCGAGGGAGCGTGCTGCGGCGCTGCGCGATCTCCTCGAGAAGGCCAACCGGGCCTACTATGTGCTCGACGCCCCGCTGTTTGCCGATGCCGAATACGATGCCTTGTTCGACGAGCTTGTCGGGATCGAGGCCAGGTACCCCGAGCTGGTGACGCCGGATTCTCCGACGCAGCGGGTCGGTGCTGCCAGCCTCTCCACGGACTTCGCTCCTGTCGAGCACGTGGTGCCGATGCTGTCGCTCGGAAAGGCCAATGCCTTCGAGGAAGTCCGGGAATGGGATGCCCGGATCCGTCGCCTCCTCGAGGTGGGACCGGACGTCCCGATCACCATGGTGTGCGAGCCGAAGTACGACGGTCTCTCGGTGGAGCTGGTGTACCGTGACGGGCGGCTGGAGGTCGGGTCGACGCGCGGTGACGGGAGCGTCGGGGAGGATGTCACGCCGAACCTGCGCACCATCAAGTCGATTCCTGGCCGCCTCGGGCCGGGCGCGCCTTCGCTAATCGACATCCGGGGAGAGATACTCATGCCCGTCGAGGCGTTCCGCGAGCTCAATGCACGGCTCGAAGCCGAGGGACGTCCTCCCTTCGCGAACCCGAGAAACGCGGCGGCCGGCTCGCTCCGGCAGAAGGATGCGCGCGTCACGGCCTCCCGGCCCCTCGAGTTCTATGTCCACGGCCTCGGACGGTTGGAAGGACGGGATCTGCCTCGGTCTCACACCGAAGCGCGTGATCTCGTCACCTCCTTCGGAATGCGCGTCGCCGACCGCTTCGCCGTCGTCGACTCCCTCGCCGGCGTGGAAGACTACTATCGATCGCTGGAGCGCGACCGCGACGAGATGCCCTACGAGATGGATGGGATTGTGGTCAAGGTCGACGATTTCGCGCTGCAGGAGAGGCTGGGGGCGATTGCGCGTTCGCCGCGTTGGGCCATTGCCTGGAAGTTCCCGCCAGCGCAGAAGACGACCCGTATCCTCAGGATCCTCCCGAGCGTCGGGCGGACCGGCGCCATCACGCCCTTCGCCGTGCTTGAGCCGGTTGTGCTGTCCGGTGCCCGCGTCAAGCAGGCCACCCTGCACAACCTGGATGAGATTCGACGCAAGGACATCCGCGAGGGAGACGTTGCACTCGTGCAGCGAGGCGGAGATGTCATTCCCGGTGTCGTCCAGGTATTCCCGGAACGGCGCCCCCCGGCGGGGCTGCCGGAGTGGCAGATGCCCGAGCGCTGCCCGGTGTGCGGTGCCCCGGTCGAACGCGCCGAGGGAGAAGCTGTCGCCTACTGCACCGGCGCAGCCTGTCCCGCCCAGCTCGTCCAGCGTGTCCTGCACTTCGGCAGCCGTGGCGCCATGGACATCGCCGGCCTTGGGGAGAAGATCGTCTCGCAACTCGTCGACAAGGGCATCGTCCGTGACGTCGGCGACCTTTACGACAGCGAGCGTGTGAACCGCGAGGTCTTGGCCGGCCTCGAACGCATGGGTGGCAAGAGCGCCGACAACCTGCTCGGCCAGATCGACGCTTCGCGGTCCCGTCCGCTCCCGCGGCTGGTCTACGCGCTGGGCATCCGGCATGTTGGAGAGACCGTGGCTGAACGACTCACCGCCCACGTCGCGTCCCTGGATGATCTCTCTGCCATGAGCGAGGAGGCCCTGACAGCCATCGACGGGATCGGTCCTGTGGTGGCCCGTTCGGTTGCGACGTTTTTCGGCCAGGAGCAGACCCGCCTGCTCATCGAGAAGCTACGTCGTTTTGGCGTACGGCTGACGGGCGACCCACGACCGACCGGCCCGGCACCGCTTTCGGGCAAGACCTTCGTGTTGACCGGCGCGCTTGCATCGATGTCACGCGATCAAGCCAAGAAACGGTTGGAGGCGCTCGGCGGCAAGGTCGCCTCGAGCGTATCGAAGAAGACGGACTACGTGATAGCGGGGACCGACGCGGGTTCCAAGCTCGAGAAAGCCAGGGAGCTGGGGCGGCCCATCCTCGACGAAGTCGGTTTCCTCGACCTGCTCGCGCAGTACGAACGAGGTTAGTTGCGTCTGCAGCAGGTTTTCCGCCCGCGCAGGCGCCCGTGCCGCGCTCCACGCCCCACGCCCGCCGCGCACGAGCACGGGCACGCGCCACGCCCCACGCCTGACGCGAACGAGCACGAGCACGCGCCAGTTTCCTCGCACGCGAGGAAGGATGGACGGTGAAGCGCCTTGCGCGTGGGGGATTGCCCGTGCAAGTGTGCGATCGAAGATGGTCGTCGGGGAGACGGGAAACGAGCCCGGTTGAGCGGAGGGAAGCGGAGCCGTCGATCAGCCGTCGCACTCGGTGCTGCACTCGATTGCGGTGCAGTCGCTGTACGCCTGGAAGTTCGGGTTGCTACCGCAGTCAATGCCGGTGTTGACGCCGCACAAGCACTCGGCGCACGGCGTGTCAATCTGGCAGCTCTTGACTTGCTCACAGCACTTGTTGCCCAGGCAGAGGTCGCACAGCGCTTTGCCTGGGGTGACGCTGGAATCTCCTGTCAAGGTGCCGCAAGTGTCGCCGCAAGAATTGAAGTAGCAGGTGATGAGCGTCTGCCAAGGCTGGCTGTCGTCGAAGTCCGGTCCGGTGGTCCTGCCGACAAGGCAATCGAAGCAAAGAGAGTCTGCCTGGCAGTTCTTGAACCGTGCGCAGAAGTAGGCGCCAAGGTAGGTGTCGCACTCTGGGACCAGGGAGTACAGACCGGAATCGCAGATCCCATTGCCGCCCGTGCCGCCGGTGTCGGCGCCGCCCGTGTCTGAGAACCCGCCCGAACCTGCGTCGGTATCGACGCCGCCCGTGTTGCCGCCTCCCGTGCCTGTTGCCATGCCGCCCGTTCCTGCACTGGCGGCCGGTCGAAGCGGTACCCATCCTGGTCCGCGATCTGCGAGCAGCCTGCTGCCACGCCCGATGCCGCAGTCTGCATTGACCACAGTCGGCACATGGTCGGGGGATTCATGTGTGCCCAGGCAATGCAAAGGCCAAGCGTGCTGCGCCTGGCCGGGTCGAGCACCTCGTGGTGGAACAGCCAGCGTAGTCCGGCCTACATGGGCCGAGCTGACGGCCTACATAG
>Ga0209018_1000700_pt1 | contig 29874 bp, 24 predicted proteins | sample YNPBryBLVA2012_FD_185814 | JGI IMG/M metagenome (GOLD analysis project Ga0209018, IMG submission 185814) | Anoxygenic and chlorotrophic microbial mat microbial communities from Yellowstone National Park, USA - YNP Bryant BLVA 2012 (SPAdes)... ...
TCGTAGCCCATCTTCGGCTCGGGGGTGTCGGTGGGTTGAGCCGCCGGCGGCTGCGTTGGTGTCGGCGGTACGGCTTCCTGCGTGGGGGTCTCGGTCTTCGTGGCGCAGGCGCCCAGCAGCAGAGATGCCAGGATGATCATGGTCAAGAAAGTGTAAAGCTTTTTCATTTTCTTCTCCTTGGTTCAATTCTATTGGATTTGGACGACCGTCGAACGGTCTATCCCCGGTGTGAGTTGTCAGATTTCTGGCACATTGGCTAGCTCGACCACCTCCTTTGGTTCTTGCAACGGGATGAGAGAGACAGCCTGACCGCTAATCACTTGCTGGCCTTCCTGGTTGTAGCAATCTGTTTTGAGCGTGACCAGGCGTTTGTCGGGTTGCCAGGCAGCCACTTCGACCTCGGCAGTAATTGTATCGCCGATGAAGATGGGGGCAAGGAACTCTATTTGCTGGCGCAAGCAAACCGATCCTGGGCCGGGCAGGCGGTTGTGCAGAACGGTAGAAATCAAGCCGCCTGCCAGGATGCCGTGCACCGTGCGGCGGCCAAAGCGGCTGCGGCGGGCATATTCGGCATCCACATGCAGCGGGTCAAAATCACCCACCAGCCCGGCAAAGGTGCTCACATCGGCCTCGGTGAGGGTCTTGCTGAAGCTGGCCCGCTGGCCGACGGTGAAAGCGGGTTGGGAAGGGGAGAGGTTCATACCTTGCCCTCCAGCGTGGCCAGGAAGCCCAACACCAGGGCGTTGAACACCTGCGGCTGCTCCAGGCATAGGGCGTGTCCGGCATTTGGCACGACGACCAGCTTGGCGCCGGGGATTTCACGCGCAATGATCTCGCTGTACTTGCGCGGCTTGAGCATATCCTGCTCGCCGACCATGACCAGGGTGGGAACATGGATGCGGTGCAATTCGGCGGTGAGGTTCATCCGCTCGAAGCAGCGGAACAATTCCAGCACGGCGTCCATATCCAGCAGCTTGTAGCGTTCGGCAGCGGCTTCGATAGCGGCGCGGTTGGCGGCGATGTAGGCGTCGGAGAAGTTGAGCGGGTAGCTGACCTGGTAGAGCAGTTCGGCGTCCTTCCTTTGGGCCGCGGCGATCCAGCTTCCGATGAGGCCCGCCAGCACGGCGTCGGAATGGCTGACCGCCGAGGAGAGGATCAGCGAACGGGTGTGCTGCGGGTATTGCAGGGCAAAGGCCATGCTCACCTCGGCCCCGTAGGAAATGCCGCCGATATGGGCTTCCTCGATCCCCAGGGCGTCGAGCAGCGCCGCCAGGTCGTCGGCGTGCTGCGCCATGCTGTATGGGCCGGGCGGGTGTTCCGATTTCCACATGCCGCGGCAGTCGTACAGCAGCAGGCGGTAGCGTTGAGACAGCACCGGCGTTTGCAGCCCCCAACTGGCCGTGCTCATCAACACGCCGTTGGACAGCGCCAGCACTTCCCCCTCTTCGCGGCCGTGCAGTTCATAGTACAGGTTTACGCCATTGGCAGAGATCGTCGGCATAGGAGTCCTGTTATGTGTCAGGTGCTAAAGTGGCACGCGTCACATAGCGAGTGAGGGGTGATACTCCGACACGCTCTTAGGCGCTGAACGCCAGGAACGTCTTCCTGGCTTCGCCCTCGCCGCGCTCGACGAAGGCGGCAGTGAGCGGCGCGCCGAGGGGGATGTTCTGCGGCTGAGTGGCGTCGAAGCCCAGAATTTGGGCGCTGATGGAGGGGCCTTCATCGAGCTGGACGATGCCGGCGATGTAGGGGTTGTTGCGTCCGTAACCGGCGGCGATCATCGCCGTGGGGGCAATGTAGATCACGGTGAAGGCGGCCAGTTTGCCCTTGCCGCTGAATTCCATCCATTCCACCTCGCTGCTCAGGCATTTCGGGCAGATGGGGCGCGGCGGCAGGTGTACGGCGCCGCACTGCTTGCAGCGTGTGCCCATCAGTTTGTGTTCAGCCAGCGCCTGGTAAAAGGCTGTTCCGCTAAAGAGATTGTCTGCCATGGTTTATCTCCGCTCGAAGATGTGAACGACGCAGGTTTGGCCGGTGCCGCCCACGTTGTGGGTCAGCCCCAGGCGAGGATTGCCCTCGATTTGCCGCACCCCGGCCTGGCCGCGTAACTGCTTCCAGATTTCGATCACCTGTCCCACGCCAGAAGCGCCTACGGGATGGCCTTTCGATTTCAACCCGCCAGAGGTGTTGATCGGCCGCGCCCCTGAGCGGGCAGTGACGCCCTGCTGAGCCGCTTTCCATCCCTCGCCAGGCGCAAAGAAGCCCAAGTCCTCGCTGGCAATGATCTCGGCGATGGTAAAACAGTCGTGGACTTCGACGACGCCGATGTCGGCGGGTGCGACGCCGGCCATTTCGTAGGCGATCTGGGCTGCTTTCTGCGCCGAAGGGATAGCGGTGAACGTGGAGCGGTCGTGCAGGGCGCTGTCGGAGGCTTGCCCTGAGCCGATGATGTAGAGCGGGTCGTCGGTGAAGCGCCGGGCAATTGTCTCGCTGACCAGCAGCACAGCCGCAGCGCCGTCGGAGATGGGCGAGCAATCGTACAGGCGCATGGGCCAGGCGATCATCGGGTTGGCGCGGTTATCGTGCAAGAATTCCATCTCGTTGGCCCAGGTGGGAATGGGCTGGCCTTTCTTGGCGGCGCTTTTCTTGCGGGCTTCCATGATGTCGCTGATGCGCTGGCCGAATTGAGCTTTATCGTTGAGGGCGCCGTGCTCATGGTTCTTGTAGCCTACCTGGAGGAAAACATCGGCGGGGGCGCCGTATTGGGCCATGTAGGCGGTGGCCATGGCAGCGTAAAAACCGGGGAAAGTGAAGCCCGCAGGGATCTCGTACACCATGTCGGCGGCAGTGGCCAGCGTGTCGGTGACGCGTTCGGTGGGCAGGTCGGTCATCTTTTCGATGCCGCCCACCAGCACCATGTCGTACAGCCCGGAGGCCACGGCGATAGCGCCCTGGCGCAAGGCTGCCCCGCCCGAGGCGCAGGCGTCTTCAATGCGCACGGCCGGCCGCGGCGTCAGCGCCACCCAATCGGCCATGATGGGGGCCGTGTGTCCCTGGTTCTCGAACAGGTCGCTGCTGTAATTGCCAATGTACAGGGCTTCGATATCGCGCGGGTCGAGACCTTTGTCCACCGAAGCCAGCATTTCCTGGAAAGCTTCGACGAACAGGTCACGGCTGTTCTTGCCGGGGAAAGCGCCAAACTTGCTCATGCCGGCCCCAACAACGGCCACGCCGCGCCCGAATTTGCGAGTGGGGTTAGTCAAGCTCATGGTTATCTTTACTCCTCGAGAGTGAACGACTGATGTGGGAAGCTGGTCAGGCAGTAAACAGGTTGCCGCTGATGAAGGCGTGAAACAGTGCCGCAAACTCGGCTGGTTTTTCGATGTGCGGGCTGTGAGCGGTGCCGGCGATGACTTGTTCGCGGAAAGAGCCGCCTTTGGCTGCGTATTGCTCCAAGACGGCGCGCGTTTGTGCAATCATCGGCTGCGGGGGGTAGATGTCATCGCCAGGCCAGCCGGGAATGAAGCCTAGCTTGCCGAGGGCGCCGAAATCGAACATCGAGTTGTCCGAGACGATCATGTCGCTGTCGCCGCGCAGCCACAAGATGGGCGGTTTGGGCGTAACAGCCAGCAGTTCGGCCACGTCGTTTCGGAGGTACTTGGGTGACCAGCAGTTGACCGGGCCGTGTACGCCAGGTGCTACGTTTGGCCAGTTGGGCGAGGGGACAAAATCGCCGGGGTAGCGGTCGCTGCCGGTCTTCTCCATCAGCGCGGCGGTGAGGAAATCTTCCTCGCGGGCGGCGCGGAAGGGCGGCTTGTAGTAAAAGCTGTTGATGACATTGCGCGGCGAGTTGGCATCGTCGCTGCCGCGGTCGCCCATCTGGATGCGCTGCACGAACGATGGATTGACCACGCCGCCGCCGGAACCGGCAAAATCGGTGTAGCAGGGTGTGCCGGCAGCATCTTTGCTGCCGCCGAAACCGTAGGGCGATACCGGGCAAATCAGGGTGACGCTGAGCGCCTGGCCGGGGTAGTCGGTGATGAAGCGGTATAGCACCCCCGCGCCCATAGACCAGCCGACGAAGTGAGCTTTTGCGATGCCCAGCGTTTGCAGCAAGGCGGCTACGTCGTCGCTCCAATCGCGCATTCCGCGGGTGGAGTCGATCAGCTTGTCCTCCGTCCAGCCATAGCCACGCAGGTCGGGCGCAATGCCGCGATAACCGCGGGGCAGTGCCAGCATGGTTTCCTCCCAGTACAGCGCGGCCGAAAAGTTGCCATGCAAGAAAACCACTGGCACGCCGTCCGACGGGCCGCAAAAGTATACATTTTGCTTGAGACGCGGGGTAGCGATCATTTCGACCGTAACGCCTGCTAAAGGTGATGGCATTTCCATAAGGTTATCCTCCTGTTGTCATTGTCGAAGATAGTGACTAGCGCGGCTTGACCAGCGGCGGTGTCGTTTCTTTTGCCGAAACTTCAGCAATCAGGCGAGGCACGCAGTAGGCCTCGCCAGGGGGGACAACCAGTTCGGCAATATACATGGGCTGTAAGGCCTGGTGGTCTTCAGCGCGCAGGGTGTAAACACCCTTGGGCCCGTCGAAACGCATCCCCTCCAGGGCGGGGATCAGCCTTTCGGGGTCGGGGTCCCCCTCGGTTTGGGTGAGCGCCCGCATGAGCGCTAACGCCGAGGTGAAGCCGCTTTCGGTGAAAACATCCGGCGGCGCTCCAAATTTCGCTTGGTGACGCGCCACCAACCACGCATTGACTTCGTTCTTGGGAAAATCGGGATGATATTTGACCGCGCACGTCAGGCCGGCCATGGCCTTGCCTGCGGCCAGAATGTTCTCGCGGTCTACCAGGTTGCCGGCAATCTTCACCTGGCCCAGCAAGCCCACTTCTTCCATTTGCAGGAAAAGCCTGGTCACGGCGTTTCCCACCCAGGCGGGCACCAACACATCGGGTCTTTTGGCCAGGACGTCGTACAAATAGGGGCGAAAATCCTGCTCGTCGGGGGAGACCAGGGTGTCGCCGACAATCTGGCCGCCGTACTGTTCGATGACTTTCCACCACGCCGAGCGGGATTGCTGTCCCCAAATGTAATCGGGTGAGAAGAAGTAAAAGGTCTTGCCGAGATGCTCGGCGGCGTATTTGCCGCCTGCTGCTGCGTCCTGGAAGGTATTGGCAGCGGTGCGGAAGATATAGCGGTTGAACCACTCGCCGGTCAAGACGCCGGTGGCCGCAACCGCCACCATCAGCAGGCGTTTTTTCTCCTGCGCCACACGGGCGAGCTTGATGGAGACGCCGCTGGAGGTGCAGGCTTGCAGAAGGTGCACCCCCTCCTGCTCGACCAGCGCCTGGGCTTTTGCCTCGCCCAGAGCAGGATCACCAGCGTCGTCTTCGACCAGCAGGCGAATTGGCCGCCCGGCCACCTGCCAACGGCCTTGCGTGGCGTATTCGATGCCCAGTTCGAAACCCTGCAGGGCTGGCAGGCCGTAATTGGCAAGCAAGCCAGTCTTACAGGCCACCAGGCCGATCTTAAGCTCCGCTTGCTTGTCTCCGCCAGACTTGCCTGCCAATTGCTTCGAGCGCCCCAGAATGCGACCCAACATTGCCAGTTTTCCCTATGGCAAGTCTAGCCGATTTTCTTGTAGATGCGTTTGTTCTTGCCTTCCAGGCTGGAAGGGCGTGGCGCGCCGGCGTCGCCGAGGGTCATCGTCAACGTATCGCCTTCGATGGCGTAGAGACCCTCGAATTTGCCGAGCAAACCTAACGTGTGCTGGGTCTGGTGGATTTCTATTTGCCCGTTGGCGGCGGTGTAGGTGCCGCTGGAGGTGATGCCCATCTCCTCCAAGGCCGCCTGAAAAGTCCCATCCGGGCGAAATTCGAACCACAGGCCAGGAAAAGCCTGACCAGCAGGTTGCTGCCATTTGCCGATAATGTCTGTCATTGAAACACCTCTCATCTGTCGAAAGTTCAGATTGACGGATGTTTAGCCGCGCGGCACAATTCCCAAACGGGCGACCTCGTCGCGCAGCCAATCTCTGAAATCGGGGTGGGCCACCCGAACCAGGGCGTTCATGCGGTCGCGCAGGCAGCGCCCGCGCAGCTCGGCCACGCCATATTCGGTGACGATCGTGTCCACATCCTGGCTTGGCACGGTGACTTCGGCGCCTTCGGAGAGGATGGGGACGATGGTGGAGATGGTGCCGTCTTTGGCGGTGGAGCGCAGGGCGATGATGCCGCGCCCGCCGGGCGAGAGCTGTGCGCCGCGGTGGGTATCAAGTTGCCCGCCGGTGCCGCTGAAGTGACGATAGCCGATGCTTTGCGAGCATACCTGGCCGAAGATGTCCACCTGCAAAGCGGTGTTGACGCTGACCATCTTGTAATTCTGGCCGATGATATAGGGGTCGTTGGTGACCTTGCCCTGCTGGAATTCTACGCCGATGTTGTCGTTGACAAAATCGTAGAGTTTCTGCGTCCCCAGGGCAAAGGCGCCGACCATTTTGCCCGGCCACAGGGTTTTGCGGCGGTTGGTGACGATGCCGGCCTCGTAGAGGTCCACCATCCCATCGGTGAACATTTCGGTGTGGATACCCAGGTCGCGGCGGTCATGCAGGAAAGCGGTAATGGCGTTAGGGATGCCGCCGATGCCTAGCTGCAGGGTGGAGCCGTCCTCGATGAGCGAGGCGATGTAACCGCCGATGGATTGTTCGGCCTCGGAGGGCGGGGCTTGCGGGAACTGAAAGAGGGGGACGTGATTTTCGACGACGTGATCCACCTCGGAGATGTGCACCTGAGTATCACCCAGCGTCCAGGGCAAATTTTCGTTGATTTCCAGCACGACGAGGTCGGCTGCGGCCATGAGTTGCTTTTCGATGACCAGCCCCAGCGACAAAGACATGTAGCCGCGCTTGTCGGGCGGGGTGGCTGTCCCCCAGAAAACGTTGAGTTTGCCTTGCGCAGCGGCCAATTTGACGGTGGCGGCCTGGTGCAGGTTGTTCGGAATGTACGAGATGCGCCCTTCAGGATGCACTTTGCGGTCGGGCGCGCCGTAGAACCAGTTTTCGACGAAGAAATGCCCCTTCATCTCCGGCTTGAGGATGAAATCATACTGCCGCAGGGGCAGACACACCCACACGGTCACATCCTCCAGGCGGTCTTTGTGGTTGGCCAGTTCGGTCAGCAAGCCTACCGGCTCCGAGGCAGCCATGGCTGCCGCAATCGTCTGGTGAGACTGCACCAAGGCAACGGCTTCCGGGATGGAAATCAGCTTTTGGCGGTAGAGTTCGTTGGAAACCATGGGCTTTCGTCTCTCCCTAAGGCATGATGAAGGCCGAACCGGCCTGGTTGTAGCCTACGCCCGAACCTACAAAGGTGACCAGGTCGCCCGATTTGATGCGCCCCTGCTCGCGGGCGTCGTCGAAGCACATCGGCAGGCAGGCTGAGCCGGTGTAGCCCCATTTGTCCATGATCCAGTGGGCCTTCTCGATGGGCAGGCCGAGTGTCTCCATCACGATCTGAATGCTGTTCAGGCGCACCTGGGTGAAGATCGCCATGTCAACCTCGTTGAGGTCGAAATGGCCGTTGGCGGCCAATTCACGCATGCGCAAGACCCAACCTTCGTTGTTGACCGTGGCCGGGAAGGGGGTGACGAAGCGCACCTGCGTCCGCCCGGCCTGAACGCTTTCCACGGTGGCCGGTTCGTAGGTGCCGCCGGAGTAGATGCCCCAATGTTTGTGGTAGGAGCCGTCGGCAAAGAAGGTGGAGGCGACAAAGCCCGGTTTGCTATCAGCGGTCAGGATGGCGGCGCCGGCGCCGTCGCCGTAGAAGAAGGACATCAGGTCGTTGTTCCAATCGGAGAGCTTGTGCATCAGGTAGGCGCCAATGACCATGACGTACTTGATGTGAGGGTTGACGGCGATCAGGCCGGCGGCGATGTTCAAGCCGGTGGGGAAGGAGGCGCAGGCGCAGCCGATGTCGAACGTGCCGGCCCGCGTGGCGCCCAGCTTGTGTTGCACCACCACCGAGGTGGCCGGGGTGATGTAATCGGGGCTGTCGGTGCCAAGCAGGATCAGGTCGAGGTCTTCGGGTTTGAGACCGGCCTCGGCCAGCGTATCCTTGGCGGCCTCGACGGCCAGATCGGAGGTGGCCCACTCATCAGGGGCGTAGAAGCGCCGTTTGATGCCGGTGGAGGCCTCGAATTTGTCAATCGTCTCCCCAAATTTGGCGCGCATGTCGGCGTTGGGCCGCTCGATGGGCGGAACATAACGCCCAGTGGCAATGATCGTAGCGTAACGAGACATCTTGGCTCCTTTCACGTTCCAATGACGATGCCGCCATCTACGCTGATGACGGCGCCATGCACGAAACTGGCTTCGTCGCTCGCCAGCCACAGGTAGGCGTTGGCGATGTCCAGCGGGTCGCCCAGCCGGCCAAGCGGGGTGTGTGCTTTCATGTCCGCCAGGATGTTTTCGGGCATCTTCTGCACCATCTCGGTCAGGATGAAGCCGGGGGCCACCGCGTTGACGCGGATGCCAAATTTACCCAGCTCACGCGCCCACACCTTGGTCATGCCGATCACGCCGGCTTTGGTGGCGACGTAGTTGGTTTGCCCAAAATTGCCGTATAGCCCCACGACCGATGAGGCGCTGACGATTACGCCGCCGCCCTGCTTGATCATGTACGGCGCTACGGCTTGCGTGCAATTGAACACGCCCTTCAAGTTGACGGCGATGACTGCATCCCAGGCAGCCTCTTCCATTTGCTTGACCAGGACGCCGTCTTTCACTTTGACGAACAAGCCATCGCGGGTGATACCGGCGTTGTTGATCAACACATCCACCCGCCCGTATTGGGCAACGACGCCATCCACCCAGGCTTGCACTTCCTGGCGGTCGGCGACGTTGACTTTGTCGAAACGCGCCGCCGCGCCGAGTTCGGCCACAAGCGCCTGTCCGGCTTCTTCGTTTACATCGCAGAAGGCCACTTTGGCGCCTTCTTGGACAAAGCGCAGCGTTGTGGCCTTACCGATACCGGCCGCGCCGCCGGTAACGAGGCAAATTTTATCTTTGAGACGCATGGGGTTCCTCCGAGAGAGAAAGGTAATGGGACATGATATGGCCAGCAAGGTCAGTAATTGACTACTGCGTCAGCAGACTGGCAAGCCGGTCACACAACCGGCATTTTGACTCTACCAGAGCGCCGTTACACAGCAGTTACAAATGAGTTACCGGGATTTGAGGGCAGCTAACAAAGCGCGGGTTTCTGGCGAAGGTTCTACCCCTAGTTCTTCGCGCAGCGCCGCGGCGCAGCGGTTGAAACTGTTTTGCACCTGGGAGGTATTGCCCTGCCCGGCGTAAGCCTGCATCAGCAAGCGGTAGCCCGGCTCCCAGCACGGGTCGCGCCCCAGAGCCGTCTGGCAGATGGCGATGGCCTCTTCCCAGGCGCTTTGAGCGAGCAGGCCTTGCGCCAGGCGGCTGGCAGCGTTTTGATAACTCTGCATCAGCCGTTGGCGAGGGGGTTCGGCCCAATCGTCGTAGCGGCAATCGGGCAGGTAATCATCCTGGTAGAGCGCCAGAGCCTGCCGCAGGTCTTCCAGCTTGGCCGAGGAGGCCAGTCGTTCGAAACACTCGGCATCTACCTCGATGTGTGCGGCCGGATTCAGCCCATAGGCGTTGCCGTGCCGGGCAACGAAGAACGCTTGGGCGTCGCGCGGCCTGGCGGGTTCCAGGGCGTGGTGAAGGGCGTTCAGCGCCACCTTGAAATCGCGCACGCCAGCTTCCGGCGGCAGATCGGGCCACAACAACTCGACGATTTGTTCGCGTTGCAGGAACTTACCGCGCTGGCTGACGAGCAACTGAAACAGTTTGCGGGCTTTCTCGCGTTGCCATTCGTGCGCGGTCACTGGCGTATCGCCCCGCCAAACGCCAAAGGGGCCCAAGGTGCGCACCCACAAGGTGTAGCCGGGATGGGCAACGGTTTCGTCAAGAGCGCAAGCGGCGAGAAGGCGGCTGACGTAATCGGCTTCGATGGCTTGCCGCCGCGCCTCGAGCATCAGCGGTATAAAGGCCTGGTCATCTTTCAAGCCAAGGAAGGTGCGTTGAGTGAGCAAGAAATCATAACCGTTCGCGCGCGTCAGAGGGAGCAGACTGCGCAGATAGTGCATGGTTGTCGAGGCGTCGCCCTGCCCCCAGGCTGCCAGCGCCAGCCAAAGCAAGGCGGTTGCCTGGCCAAAAGGATCGCCTACCCGCAAGAAACCGCTGGCCGCCCGCTGTAACCACTCGAAAGCCGCCTGGCACTGTCCAGCGAGGGTGAAACTGGCCCCCAGGGTCACCCGCACCAGGTCGCCAATCCATTCATCGCCCGCCTGGTCGGCAATCTCCAGGGCGCGCCGGGCGTTCTGCTCGGCGGAGCGCAGGTCCCCCACGTAACCATAGGCGCGACACAGTCCCCACAGCGGCTCGACCCACACACGCATCACCTTGAAAGGGCGCACTTCTTCAATAGCCGAATGGTAACAGCGCAAAGCGGCCTCGAACGGGTTCGACTGCCAGGGGTAGATATGGCGGAATTGCCAGGAATGGCCGAGACGCATCAGGCCGACAGCGGCGACGAAATTGGACTGTAATTGCTGTCCAATAGTGATGCCGGCCTGGGCGTGTTGCTCGGCGGCCTGAGCATCGCCCAGCAAGATGCAAATGAGCGAGAGCAGCAAACGGGTTTCGCGGTGGAAACGTTGGGGGCGCGGTTGGTCGGCTTGTTGTTCTTGTTCGGCGTGCGTTTCGAGCAAGCGACGCGCCAGCATCAAACGGCCGGTGCGCAACATGGCGCGCGCTTCCAGGTACATATCGCCGGGGTCGTCCTCGGTGCGCAACAGGCGCGCTTCGGCATGCAGGCGGGCGGCTTCCTCAGGGTAGCCGAGGTTGAGCTTGTTTTCAGCCAGTTGATCGAAGAGCGCGGCCGCTTCCTGACGATGTTCCTGAGGCTCGAGCAGGCGGGAGGCTTCTTCGAGCAGGGCGTCGGCCCTGAGCGGGCGAATCGTATCCAGGTAGACTTGCGCCTGGCCGCGCAGGGCGCGGCTCCTCCCCAGGCGGTCGCCGCGGGCGGCGTAGAGCCGCCCGGCTGCCAGGTAGTATTCCAGAGCCGCGTCGAAATCGGCGCGCAAGCGGTAGACATCGCCCAAGAGCAGGTTCAACTCTGGGCGGGCGGTGCGCAAAGCTTCCGGCAGGCGCGCCGCCCACTCGAGCACGCTATCTAAGCGTCCCATCTTCACCAGGCCTGGCCCAAGGGCGGCAATATGCTCGGCGGCCGGTTCGAAATCTTGCGCCGCCAGCAGGTGATAGATGGCCTCTTCAACGCGCCCCAATTGGCGGTAGTAGTCGGCAGCGCGGCGGTGCAACGCCTGCCAACGCAGCCGATCCTTAGCCAGTTGAGCTTGCAGAAAATCATGGAACAGCTTTTGGTAGCGGTAAACCCCTTCTCCCACCGCATCCACAAAGAAGCCGTTCTCGTACAAGCGCCGCAAGGTGACCTCGCTGCCCGCCGCATCTAACAATTGATTGCAGGCCGCACCGTCCATCTGACGCAGCACCGATGAGGTCAATAGAAAACGTTGGATGTCATCCGCCTGGCGGGCCAGCACTTCGGGGGCCAGGTAGTCGAAGAGCGCCTCTAAGGTGGCCGGCAGGCGTTGGAAGACTGCTTCGAGGTTGGGGGCCGCCCCACTTTGCAAACTTTGCCAGATCATCTGCAGGGCAATCGCCCAGCCGCCGGTTTCCTCGACCAGGGTTTGCGCTTGCTGAGGCGAAAGAGCGTAGCCATACTGCTCACGGAACAGCCTCTCGATTTCATCAGCGGTAAAAGCCAAATCGGCGCGGGTGATGGTCAACACCTGGCCTTTGGCGCGCCAGCGCGGCAGGTCGTCGAAGGCGGGCATCTGCCGCGAGGAAATGACCACGTGCAAACAAGGCGGCATGTAGTTGACCAATTGGCGCATCAACGCGGCAATTTCGGCATGGTCTTGCACGAGGTGGTAGTCATCCAGCACGAGCACGGCGTCGCTGCTCAGGTCTCTGGTTAGGGCATTGAGCAAGGGGGTGAGGGCTTCGGGCAAGGCGCGGCGGCCATGGCGTTCCAGTTCTTGCAGGGCGAGGGAGGCCGCGGCCGGTTGGTGGCGGCCAAAAGCCGAGAAGAGATGCACCAGGAAAAGCAAGGGGTCGCGGTCTGGCTCGGCAATCGAATACCAGTGCAATTGTTCGGCGCTATCGGCCAGGAAAGCGAGGGCGGTGCTTTTGCCAAAACCTGTACCCGCCTGGACGATGGTGAGGGGGTAATCTATGGCAGCTCGCAGGCGCGCCTCAACTCTCGGTCGCCGCAGCACCCCCTTACGGTGGCGCGGCGGAAGGTGCTGGGAATGGATGATCAGCTCCTCGATGGGCATGGCTATCAAGATTGTAGCCCAAAAGAGAAGGCCTGACAATGCGGATTCATCGGTCAACGAGGGACGAGGGACAAATTGCCTTGACAGTTCCAGTGTTTTGTTTATAATTAATACTAAATTTGTCATAAATATTTTCTCCTGCGGAGTTCTATCCATGTTCACCTGCATGTGTCTGAGGCGGGGAGCGTAAACCGCCCGCCTCGTCCCAAAAACAGCAACCACACGGTCAACAAGAGACGAGAAAGACGGCTACGCCCCCGCGCAATCCATTGCCTCAATGTGAGCGGCAGCGCCGCCTTTTTCGTTAGAGAGCCTGAGCCTCTTGTTGACCGTTTTTATTTTGAAGAGACTACCCAAGGATGGATTTGTGATGAGAATTGCTTCTAATGTCACCGAACTGATTGGCAACACCCCCCTCGTTCGTCTGAACCGCATCACGGCAGGCGCGCTGGCCGAGGTGGTTGCCAAGCTGGAATTCTACAACCCGGCGCATAGCGTCAAAGACCGCATCGGCTTTGCGATGATCCAGGCCGCCGAGGAGGCCGGGCTGCTCAAGACTGGTATGACCATCGTCGAACCCACCAGCGGCAATACTGGCATTGCGCTGGCCATGGTTGCCGCGGCCAGAGGGTATCGCTGTATCCTGACAATGCCGGAGACGATGAGCAAGGAGCGTCGCATGTTGCTGCGCGCCTATGGCGCTGAATTGATTCTCACCCCCGGCGCAGAGGGAATGGCCGGCGCCATTGCGCGGGCCAATGAGATCGTACACAGCGACCCGCAGCTTTATTTCATGCCCAATCAATTCCAGAATCCGGCCAATCCCGAAATCCATCGCCGCACCACTGCCGAAGAAATCTGGCGTGATACCGACGGCCAAGCCGACATCCTGGTTGCCGGTATCGGCACGGGAGGAACGATTACCGGCGTGGGGGAGGTCATCAAGAGCCGCAAAGCCGCGTTCCGCGTGGTGGCGGTCGAACCGGATGCCTCCCCAGTTCTTTCGGGCGGGCAAAAAGGACCTCACAAGATTCAGGGCATCGGCGCCGGTTTTGTGCCAGATGTGCTCAACACCGCCATCTACGATGAAATCATCCGCGTCAAAGACGACGATGCCATGCAGACCGCCCGCCGCATGGCGCGTGAGGAGGGCCTGCTGGTGGGCATCTCCTCGGGGGCGGCGACATGGGCGGCGCTGCAGGTGGCGCAGCGTCCTGAAAACGAGGGCAAACTGATTGTGGTGATCATCCCTTCCTTTGGCGAGCGCTATCTCTCGACGGCGCTGTTTGCCGATTTGACAGAGTGAAAGGAGAAGACGATGACTGTCGAACAAGGAATCTTGTCTTTGCAGCGTCCGTTTCGTGGCGTGTGGAATTATGTGGCAATGATTCGACGGGATATTACTTCGGTGCTGGAACGTGACCCGGCAGCGCGCTCCCGCCTGGAAGTTTTTCTGGCCTATTCGGGACTGCACGCTGTCTGGATGCATCGCATTGCCCATTGGTTGTGGCGGCAAGGGGCAAAGCTCCCCGCCCGCCTGCTCTCCCAGCTCACCCGCAACCTGACCGGCATTGAGATTCACCCTGGGGCGGTGATCGGCCCAGGGCTGTTCATTGACCATGGCATGGGCGTTGTCATCGGCGAAACGGCGGAAATCGGCGAAGATGTGACCCTCTACCACGGCGTCACCTTAGGAGGCGTCAGCCTCGAAAAGGGCAAGCGTCACCCCACCATCGGCGATCGTGTGGTGATTGGAGCGGGCGCCAAAGTGCTGGGCAATATCACCATCGGCGCCGATAGCCGCGTTGGGGCGAATGCCGTGGTGGTCAAGTCCGTGCCGCCCAATTCGGTGGTCGTCGGCGTGCCGGGGCAAATCGTGCGCCGCGCCCAGCCACATCGTCCCAGCGACGCCCCCGATCTCAACCACGCTGCCTTGCCCGATGTGGTGGGGGTGGCGCTCAAACAGCTCTTGGCGCGGGTGGATGCGCTCGAACAACAACTAAACGGCCATGACCACGGCGGTCATCTCCATGCTCCCGCCAGTGAAGTGTGGCAGGAAGAAGACTTTGCGATTTGACTGCCATTTTGCCCCGCCTTATGCCTCTCGAAAACTCAGGTGAGGCAGGTAATGCGCGCCGCTGATTCGCCGGGGGTAAAGTTCCTGCCTCACCACCTCGCCAACCATTTGACTTTGCCGTTATTTGACTTAAAATTATGCCATGCCCCTGGTACGCATTCCCAATCCTTTGCGCCCCTATGTCAACGGCCAGGCAGAGGTGGCGGTGAGCGGCGCGACGGTTGGCGAGGCTATGGATGACCTAATGCGCCAATTTCCCGCCTTCCGCCCCCACCTTTACAAGACGGATGGCTCATTGCGCGCCTTTGTCAATCTCTTCGTGGCTGGTCGAAATGTCCGTGACCTGCAAGGGCTGGCTACTCCTGTCGAGAAAGAGACAGCCATCCATCTCGTTCCCTCCATCGCTGGCGGCTAAGGCCTTCTAGCTGCATCTCTATATGTGCCCCGATCTCTCTCACGAAGAAATCCTGCGTTATTCCCGCCATCTGCTCATCCCCGAAGTAGGGCTGGAAGGCCAGCGCAAACTGAAGAGCGCTTCTGTTCTCGTCGTCGGCAGCGGGGGGCTGGGGTCGCCTGCGGCTCTGTATCTGGCCGCGGCGGGGGTAGGTCACCTCGGCCTGGTGGACTACGACGTGGTAGATGCCAGCAACCTTCAGCGGCAAATCATCCACGGCACGGCCACAGTGGGGCGGCGCAAAGTCGAGTCGGCGCGCAGCCGCTTGCTCGACCTCAACCCTCATATCGAGGTGGAGATTTTCGATGAGCCGTTTACTTCTGCCAATGCGCAGCGCATTGCCGATGCATTTCAGGTGATCGTAGATGGCAGCGACAATTTCCCCACCCGGTATCTGACCAACGACCTGTGTGTCCTTAGCGGCAAGCCGAATGTCTACGGGGCAGTTTTCCGCTTCGATGGGCAGGCCAGCGTTTTCGACGCCCGCCGCGGCCCCTGTTACCGCTGCCTGTTTCCCGAACCGCCCCCGCCAGGCCTTGTCCCCTCCTGCGCCGACGCCGGCGTGCTGGGAATCTTGCCCGGCACCATCGGCACGATTCAAGCCACCGAGGCGCTCAAATTGCTGCTTGGCATTGGCACATCGCTGATTGGAAAGCTAATGCTCTACAACGCCCTCGACATGTCGTTCGAATATGTCGCCTTGAAGAAGAACCCCCGCTGCAAGGTCTGCGGCGAACAGCCCGAAATTACCGGGCTGATTGATTATGAGGCCTTCTGCGGGGTGCCGGGCATGTTCCATAACGAGGAGAGCGCCGGAAGCGAGTGGGACCTCGAAGCCCGCCAACTGGCCGAACGCCTTCGGCGCGGCGAGCCGCTTTTACTCCTCGACGTGCGCGAGCCGCATGAACTGCAAATCTCTCACCTCGAGGGAGCAGTCAATATCCCTCTGGGCGAGCTTGCCGGACGACTTTCCGAACTGGATTCGACAAGCGAAATCGTTCTGTTCTGCAAGGTGGGTTCCCGCTCGCGGCGGGCGCTGGAGCTGCTGTCGAGTGCCGGTTTTCGCCGCCTGAAGCACCTCAAAGGCGGCATCAATGCCTGGGCGCGAGAAGTGGACCCCCGCCTGCCGGTATATTGACTGAGGAGGCCTCATGTCCACGAAAACGGCATTGATTTTGAGCGGCGGCGGTGCAAAGGGCGCCTTTCAGTGCACGGCAGAGAAGTATGCCCGCGAGGTCAAAGGTTATCACTGGGACATGATCGCCGGCGTCTCGGTGGGAGCGCTCAACGGCGTTATGCTGGCAATGCAAAAATACGACCGTCTATACCAGATTTGGAACGCCATTTCGAACGAGCAGGTTTACACCGGCGGTTTCAATGTCTGGTCGCTTATCAAAATCCTGTTCGGCGCCCGCTCTTTCTACGGCAATGAGCCGCTGCGCCGCCTGTTGGCGCAAGAGTACGAGCCACACAAGATTTGTACGGATTTACGCATTGGCGCCGTCTCGCTGGTGAGCGGCGAGTATACCCAATTCACCCCCGATGCGCCCCATTTCCTCGAAGCGGTGCTGGCCTCCACGGTCATCCCCATCATCTGGACGCCGGTGGAAGTCTCACCGCAATACCAGGCTATGGTAGATGGCGGGGCGCGCAATGTTAGCCCGTTGGGCGATGTGCTCGTCCATGAGCCGGACGAGATCGTGGTCATCAACTGCGATACCAAAAAACTGGCCGTTCAGCCCGATGCTGCCAGAAACATCATCAAAATCAGCCTGCGCACCTCCGACATCCTGGTCAACGAGCTATTCCGCGGCGATCTCGAAGAATTCCTGCACATCAACGCCCTGGTAAAGCAGGCCGAGGCGCTTGGCTTCACCCTGTACAATCCCAGCAACGGCATGCCCTACAAGTATTACGAATGCAAGGTGATCGAGCCAGAAGTGCCTCTGGATGACCCATTGGATTTCTCACAGCCCGCCGTACAGCGTTCGCTCGAAGCTGGTTGGGAGCGGGCCAAGGCAGTTCTAGGAACATGAACACAAGAGGCTATACCCTATTGGCGGTGCTGGCTCACCCCGACGATGAGTCTTTTGGCATGGGGGGTACACTGGCTGAATACGCCCGCCGCGGCGTGGCTGTACACCTGGCCTGCGCCACGCGCGGCGAAGTTGGCTCGATGGATGAGGATTGCCTGGATGGTTTTGCCTCTGTCGCCGAGCGCCGCGAGGCCGAACTGCGCTGCGCGGCGGGCATCCTGGGGCTGGCGGGGGTTCACTTCTTGGGCTATCGCGATTCGGGCATGCCCGGCTCGGCTGATAACCATCATCCCAACGCTCTGGCAGCCCAGCCCATCGAAGCGGTGGCCGCCAGAGTCGCTCACCTCATACGCCAACTGCGCCCGCAAGTGGTGCTGACGTTCGACCCCATCGGCGGCTACAAACACCCTGACCACATTGCCTGCCATGCCGCCACCCTGCGCGCCTTCCACTTGGCAGGCGACGAACACTTCGTAGACGACTTGCCCCCCTACCGGCCGCAGAAGCTCTATTTTCACGTCATGCCCAAAGGGTGGATGAAGCTTGCCATTGCCATCATGCCTCTCTTGGGCCTCGATCCGCACCGCTTTGGGCGCAACAAGGATATTGACCTGGTCGAAATTGTGCGTGACGGCGATTTTCCGGTGCATGCCCGCGTGGACATCGGCAGCGTGCTGGACAAGAAAGAGGCTGCCTCGGCCTGTCACGCCAGTCAGTTGGGAAGCGGCCCGCCGCAGAGTCGGCTGCTGAGGTGGATATTCCGCTGGCTGGGTAACAGCGAGTCGTTCATGCGCGCCATCCCCCTGCCAGACAAGGGGCATCGGGAACGCGATCTTTTCGAGGGCGTTTCTCTCCCTTGAGGTTGCGCAAACCCTCTTGCACCGCTGGAAACTTACGCCGCCAGGCTTTTGCCTGGCGGCTGTTGGTTTGCTGCGCTTGGAGGCGCTATGCGGGCAGAGACAGGCGGGATTAGCGGCGCAAGACCGGGCGGGGGCGCACGGGGGCTACGTCTTTGGTCATGATGGGCAAGTACAGCGTGTAGGTGGGGGATGGTTCGCTTACCTGAACCCCTACGCGGGCGCTGCCAGAGAGGGCAACAACGCTTTGCACACCGTTGCTGTGCACAGGCCCGGCCGGGTCTTCGGGGGCGAAGGCGCTGGCCTGATTCTGGATGAACACTTCCGCCGCGACGGTGAGGGTGTGCGTCACGCTCTGGGTGACGACCCCATCGGCGCAGACAATGACCCGGCTGGCCAGCGGGGCAAGGTCGAAGGGCATCCCCAGGGGCGGCTCACAACCAGCTAACGCCGCGCCGCTCACGGTCACGTTGGTGAGAGTCACCGTCGGGTTGGGATTGCTAACCGTGATCGTGTAGGTCACCCCTGAGCCAGCCGTCACTACCGTCTGATCGGCCGTCGCCGTGATGACGACGCCCAAAGCGGGGTCTATGTTTGCCTGACAGGTGTAAACGGCCTGGCCGCCCGGCGCGATAGCGGTGTGAGCCAACAGATCGCCCGGCGTCTCGTTGCACGATGGGTCGAGCAGCGCCGCGGCAAAGGTGTCGGTGAGGGTGGCGGTAGCGGTGGTTGTGCCGCTGTTGGTGAGCGTCAGCGTGTAGGTCAACAGGTCGCCTGCCTGCAAGGTGGTGGTCGGCGAGACGCTTTTAGCTAGGGCGAGAGCGGCTGACGCCGGTACGCCGGTGGTAAATTGCCACCAGATTCCGGCATTGGCGGGCGTGTCGCCGGCGCTGTTATGGGCGCGCACCTGCCAGTAGTAGGTGACTTGGTCGCTCAAGCCGCTCAGGCTGACGCTGGTGTTCGCTCCCGCCGACAGCCAGATGTTGTCGCAGTTGGCGTCGTCACTGGTGTCGTAGCAGTAATCGTAGGATGTGGCGCCATCTGCTGCTTGCCATGCCAGGGTTGGGTTGGGTTCGACGCCCAGCGCGCCGTTGGCCGGCGAGGTCTTGCTAAAGGCGGCTGGGGCAGCCAGCATGATGGTGAAATTGACATTGGAGATGTCGAAGAAGATGTTGTTGACACAGGCAACTTTGATGCGCGCCTGGTTGGTGGCTATGTAGGGGACGGTGATGGCTTGTGAGCCGTCGTTGTCAACGCCATTGGTGAGGGTGATGGGATAGGTGTAGCCGCCGTCGGTGGAGAGCAAGATTTGGACGTTCGAGCAATTGACCGGCGCCAGATGGGTGTTGGCGACATTCCAGGTGACGGTTTGCGTGCTGCCGGCGGTCCAAACCACAGCCGTATTGGGGGCGGTGACCAGGAAAGGCCCGGCTGTGCCGGAGACGCTGAACTGAATCACAGCGTAAGCCACGCCGCCTGCGCTAGGGGCAAAGTGGTTGTCGCGGGCGGTGAGGCGAAAAGTGAGCGTGCGGGCATAGGAGGGCAAGAGCTCGCCAATGGTGTGGGTGTTGTTGACCAGGTCGTCCAGGCGTGGGAAGACACGGGTGGGGCTATCCACTGGCGGAAACGAGCGAAAGATAGGGGCGTTGCCTGAGGGGCTGTTGGGGGAACCGGCCGGGCCCAGGTCGAACTCTTCCCAACTGTAGGTGAGGGCATCACCATCGGCATCGGTGGCTGAACCGGTGAGGGAGAAAGGGGTGCCTTTGGGGATGGTGAAGCCGCCTACACCCACCTGCACCACCGGGGCGTGGTTGCCCGTATTGGTGATCTGGGCACACAAGTTGCCTGTGCCGCTCTGAGTGTAGGCAGCGATCTCGTCGAAGCTGATGGTGTGGAACTGGGGATCGGAGTGCGGCTGAAGGTCATCTGCGCCGCAGATGCCGGCATAGCTCATGATCGTGCTGCCGCTGCCCGGTTCATAGGCGGTGGGGCCGTTACGGTTACCGCCGCCGCAGGCGCCGCTCACGCTGTTGAAGGTGTGATTGGCACCGAACTGGTGTCCCATCTCGTGGGCGACATAGTCAATATCGTAAGGGTCACCCACCGGCGCGGGTGAGCCGGTGACGCCTCGCGCCTTCCAACCGTTCTGGCAGGGGACGCCCAGGTAAGCCACGCCTCCCCCGCCGGTGCTGAAGACATGCCCCACGTCGTAGTTGGCAGAGCCAATGACGGCATCAATGTTGGTTTGATTTTCGGCCAGCATCGTAAAGCCATCGTCGTTGGTATAGGGATCGGTAGCGGGGTTGGTATAGATGAGCAAGTCGTTGTTGGCAATCAGGCTCAGCCGCACGGCCACCTCGCGCTCATAGACGCCAGTGACGCGGTTGACCGAGGTGACGACGGCAGACATGCCAGCAGCCACCGTGCCGCCGTGGTAGATGGTGTATTCGCCGGTAGTGGCCAGCGCCAGACGGTAAGTGCGCAACTGCGGCCCGCTGGTGGCGTTGACCCCGGCGGGCAGGCTGACCCTCTCCTGACCGGGCACCTGGAAGACGCCGCCCTCGATGAAGCCTTTGTTACTGACGAAATCGCTTTCGAAGTAGCTGATGTAATGGGTGGTGTCATTGCGGCTGAAAGGGTCAACGAAGAAGACGCCGCGCTGCGAAAAGATCATGGCGTGAAAGCCGAACATTGTCCAATCGAGGCGGCCCGAAGCCGTGGGGTCGTCGAGGCCTCGGGCGGTGTAGGTCTTGATTTCGGCGAATTTAGCGGCCAGTTGCGGCTCCATGATGGGCGCTTCCAGCACGGCAAAGCGCTCGAAAGTGCCATCGGGGAGCGGCAGGGTGATGACGGCAGCGGAGGCTTGCGCATCGGGGGCGGTTTCTAGCGGTGCCTGGGCCAGCCTGGCGCGCAGGGCGGCGCTATCGGCGGCCAGCGTGCGGTAGGCTTGCGGAACAATATCGCGCTGCCCCTGAGTTTCGAAATCCGTCGGGCGCACCTCGCGCCACAGGCCGTCGGCAGATTGGCCGAGCGGGGCACTGGCCGCCGCCGGGCGGGGTCGCCCCACGCTCAGCACCAGCACGCCGATGGCGACGAGGCTCACGACCAGGTAAAGTCCTAGTAAGCGGAATTTTTTGCTTTTCATGTTTTTTTGTCTCCTGTGAGCTTTGCGTAGTGGTCACATGGCCTATCGCACGAATGCTGGCGCACAGCGGCCACGGCTTTGTCACTGGCGAGCGGCCTCGCCAGGCGACGAGAAAATGAGGTCGGGCAAGGTGAACCAGAAGCGCGAACCCTTTTGTCCATCGGAATCTACATCAATCTGGCCGCCATGAGCTTCTACCAGGCGGCGGGTGATGGCTAACCCCAAGCCGGTGCTTTTCTCACCGTTGGTGGGCCGCGCCGAGAGGCGAGAGAAGTCCTTGAACAGGCGCTGGCGGTCAACTTGCTGTATGCCGGGGCCTTGATCTTGGACATAAATTCTATAGCCATCGGACAGGCGCTCGATGCCTACCGTTACCGTGCTGCCCGGCGGTGAATACTTGACCGCGTTCGAGAGCAGGTTGTCCATCACCTGGCGTAAGCGCGCCGGGTCTGCCATAATTTGCCCCGGTGGACAAGGCTCCAGTAAAACCCGTGTTCCCTTGGCGCGTGCCATGCTGTTGTGGTGAACCACCGCCTGAGCCAGAAAATCACCCAAGTCGAGCGCTTCGATGTGCAACTTCATTTTACCGGATTCGATTTGGGTCACGTCGAGCAAATCGTCGAGTAAGTTGAGCATGTGGGCGGTATTGCCCAGAATTCCCTTGAAAAAGCTCTGGTAATCTTCGGCGGTGAAGCCAAAACTGGCATCAGACAACAACATCACGACGCTTTCGATATAACCGATAGGATTGCGCAAATCGTGGGCGGCCATGCCCATAAAAGCGTTCTTCTGCTCGTTGAGCTGCTGCAAAGTCTTGTTTTGCTCTTCGATCGTTTCTTTCTGTGCCGCAAGTTCCGACACCAGCCGGGCTTTTTCGACCAGCAGCGAAAGCCGCGCGGCAATTCGCTGAAACACTTCGATATGCACGTTGGCGTAGGCGCAACGCTGGACGCTGGTGAAAAATATAAAGCCGATGGGTACATCGTTGGCCACGAGCGGACAGGTCAGCGACGAGCGGAAGCCCTCTTCGACAATCAGCCGCGTCGAGGCCGAGGAAGGTTTCTGCGCCAGGTAAGCTGCAAGGTCGTTGATGATGCGCGGCTGGCGGGTTTGAAGGATCGTTTCGAGGCTGCTGCCTGCCAGGGGGGCAGTATAGCCTTTGTGCAGTTTCAGATGGGGCAAGTCGCTCTTGGCCCAGTACGAACGCACCATTTGATTGTCAGCCTCGATCAAGGCCAGGCCGATGCGCTGATAGGGGATCAGGTCGTGAAAGTCCTGGTAGATGATTTCGAGCATCTCGTCTAGCCGCAGGCCGCTGAGCATCCGGTTGCTGACGGCCTCCAGTTTTTGCTCCTGGCGTTGTTGTGTGCTCAGGGCCATCGCCAAAGCATACAAGGCTCGGCCTACGGTGTCAGATGCTGCTGGTTTGGCAAGGTTTAGGGCCAGGTCGTACTGGCCATCTCGCAGATGGTCAATCATGTCGAGATAGAGCGAAAGGTGTTGGTCTGCGGGTGCGTTCATAACCAGCTTCCACAAAACATACGACCGCTCAGGTGCGTCAGGCGCAGCAATACGGCACGGATCAGGTGGCGAGCCTGGCTAAAATCGAGAGCTGCGGCCGTCAACCCATAAACTGCCATGCCCAGGCCCACGCCGCCGCCCACAATCAGCCAGTTCGAGCGCTCAGCGGTGAGGCTGAGCCACCCCCCCAGAGCGCTGGCCATCACCAGCGTGGACGCGCCGGCTTGCAGGGCACATCTCAACAGACGCCGCCCCTCCAGACCGTTGAGGCGGCGGCGCATCAAGACCAGCAGCGCCAGGGCTTCGATGGCGGTGGCCAGCGAGTTGGCCAGCGCCAGTCCGCCGTGCGGCATCCACCCCAGGCGTGCAAACGACGCCGCCAGGGCAAAACTCAAGCCGGCGTTCAGCACCATGGCCGCGGCCCCCACCAGGACGGGAGTGCGCGTATCGTGCAGGGCGTAGAAGGCCCGCGCCAGCACCTCTAGCAGGGCGTGTCCCACCAGGCCAGCGGCATACCACAGCAGCGCCCATGCCACCAGTTCCGTCGAGCGCGCCTCGAATTGACCCCGTTGGTACAGCAAGGCAATGATCGGCGTGCGCAGCACCATCAACCCCACCGCAGCCGGCGCCGCAAGCCATAAGACGCCGCGCAGCGATGCTGCCAGCGTGCGGCGCATGTCGTCCAGTTGGCCCAACGCATATTGACCGGCCAGGGTGGGCATGGCGGCCGTAGCCACCGATTGCGCCAACGCCGCCTGCGCCATCAACATCAGGGCAAAGCCGTTTTCGATGGCGGCCAAACTGCCCCCGGCCATATACGACGCCAGCCAGGTGTTGACCCAAAAGTTGAGCTGCACCACCGCCACCCCCACCAGACGCGGCCCCATGAGCCGAAGCACCTCACCAACTGCGGCATTGCGCCACCCCAACGTCAGGCTGTAGACCCCTTGCAAACGCAACAAAGCCGGCACCTGCAACATCAAGTGCAAAGCCGCACCGATGACCACGCCGTAGGCCAGGCCGTAAATCCCGTATTCTTTGGAAAGGACCACCGCCCCAAAAATCAGCCCCAACTGATACATGGCCGGCGTAAGCGCCGGGATGAGAAAAACCTGGTGCGAATTGAGCACCGCCATAGCCAACCCGCTCAGACCAAACAGCACTGCCGAAATCAACTGAATGCGCAACAAGGCGATGGTCAGCGCCTCCTGCGCCGGATTGGCCGAAAAACCGGAGGCCAGCGCGTAGCGCACGATTTGGGGCGCAAACACTGCTGCCAGCGCCGCCAGGGCACTCAGAATCACCAACACCAGATTGACCACCGCCGAGGCCAGTCGCCAAGCTGCCGCACGGTCATCCTTCACCAGCAGAGCGGTAAAAGTGGGGATGAAGGCCGAACCAAGCGCCCCGCCAGCTACCAGATTGAAAAGGGTTTCAGAAACCCGATTGGCAGCGACGAAAGCATCCAATTCCGCCGAGATGCCAAACGCCTCCAGAACCACAATGCGCCGCACCAGTCCAGCAAGCTGGCTGATGGCAAACGCCGCCATCACCGTTCCGGCAGCACGTGCAATCTGATCGCGGACCGCATTTCTCACGGTGAGATTATAACAGAGGGACATTGTCTAAATCGGACTATTTTTGGTGTATAATTGTACTATGAACAGAAAACCCTCTCCCTCTACCTCTACCCCCCCCGAAGCGACCCCGCCATCGCCTGTGTTGGTCTTCACCCCGCTGATGGCTGCCCTGGTGGTGGCGGCCTTCTTGCTCGGCGTGGGTATCGGCTACCTGGCATGGGGACGCGCCACTGCCGGCAGTGCATCCGCCCAGGCAGGGCAATCCCCCTCGGCCACTCAGCCCTCTGCCCAACAAGCCGCCGGTCAGCCCACCCAATCACAAAAACCGAAACGCTATGAGGTGCCCGTGGACGACGATTACATCCTCGGCCCAGACGACGCCCCCATCACCATCATCGAGTTCAGCGATTACCAGTGCCCCTACTGCCGCAAATGGGCGCTGGAAGTATTGCCCTTACTCAAGCAGAATTACCCCGACCAGTTCCGTCTCATCTACCGCGATTTCCCCCTCACCAACATTCACCCCGAAGCGTTACCGGCCGCCGTGGCCGCCAATTGCGCCGGTGAGCAGGGCCAATACTACGCTTACCACGACGCCTTGTTCAACAGCACTTACCCCCTAGGCAGCGAAACGTATCAGAAATTGGCCCTCGACCTGGGCTTGGACCGTGCCAAATTCAGCGAATGCCTGGCCAGCAATCGCTACAGGGATGAAGTGGTGGCCGACCTGGACTGGGCCAGCCAGTTGGGTGTGCAATCCACCCCCACTTTCTTCATCAACGGCATTGCCCTTGTAGGCGCTCAACCCTTCGAGGTGTTCAAAGATTTGATTGACAAAGAATTGGCAGGCGAATTGCAGTGAGATTTTGCCCTCCACCTGAACAGCCGCCCCCCGGCGGCTGTTTTTTTGCCCCAAGAAGCAGCAGCGCGGTTATAATTCGAACCTATGACCACTGACTTTCAGACCATCATCCTCGAACTGCAAGATTTTTGGGCCAGGCACGGCTGTCTCATCTGGCAGCCCTACTACACGCAAGTCGGCGCCGGCACCATGAACCCCGCCACCTTTTTGCGCGTGCTCGGCCCTGAGCCATGGAATGTGGCTTATGTCGAACCCTCCGTGCGCCCCGACGATGGACGCTACGGTGAGAACCCCAACCGCTTCCAGTTACACTACCAATACCAGGTCATCCTCAAACCCGACCCGGGCAACCCGCAGGAACTGTACCTGGATTCGCTGAAGGCCATCGGCATAGACCCGCGCCAGCACGACATCCGCTTCGTGGAGGACAACTGGGAACAACCGGCTATCTCGGCCTGGGGTCTGGGCTGGGAGGTGTGGCTCGACGGCCAGGAAATCACCCAATTCACCTATTTCCAACAGGTGGGCGGGCAAACTCTTGATCCGGTGGCTGTCGAGTTGACCTATGGGCTGGAGCGCATCCTGATTGCGCTCAACAATGCCGACGCGATTTGGACTGAGCCGTGGGGGGCCGGTGTATCTTACGGGGATATCCGCCGCCAGGAGGAACTGGAACATTCCCGCTACTACTTCGAGATTGCCGATACAGCCCGCATCCGGCAAATGTACGACCTGTTCCGCGCCGAAGCCGAAGCCTGCCTCGAGCAGGGGCTGGTGCTCCCTGCCCACGATTACGTGCTGAAATGCTCGCACACCTTCAATATTCTCGATACGCGCGGCGCAGTAGGTGTTGCCGAGCGGCAGGCCTGCTTCAGCCAGATGCGCGAACTCGCCCGCCGTGTGGCGCTGGCCTACCTCGATCAACGCCAGCAGCTGGGCTACCCCCTCTTGGGCAATTGGGCAAAAAGCGCGCCGCAAGCTCGCCAAGAAGAAACGCCGCAGGCCGTCAACTTTACTCCTGAGCCATTACCCTTCCTGTTCGAAATCGGCGTCGAAGAATTGCCTGCCAAGGATGTGGACGCGGCGCTGGAACAACTGCGCAAGGGAGTGCCAGCGCTGTTGAGCGACTTGCACCTCGAGCATGGCGCCGTCAAGGTCTATGCCACCCCGCGGCGGCTGGTTGCCTACGTCGAAGCTCTTGCCACGCGCCAGCCCGACCGCGAAGACCTGGTCAAAGGCCCGCCGGCCGCCCGCGCCTACGACAACCTCGGCCAGCCCACGCCCGCCGCCATCGGCTTTGCCAAGAGCAAGGGCGTCTTGGTGAGCGATTTGCAAGTGCGCGAGTTCGACGGCGGTCAATATGTGGCCGCGGTGGTCAGAAAAGCTGGCCGCCCTGCCGCAGAAGTCTTGCGTGAAGCCCTGCCAGGCTTCGTAGCCAGCCTCAAATTCGACAAGTCTATGCGCTGGAACCACTCGGCGGTTGCCTTCTCACGCCCCATCCGCTGGTTGGTGGCGCTGCTGGGGCAACAAGTGATCCCCTTCGAATACGCTGGCCTTGTTGCCGGCCGCGTCAGCCGCGGCCTGAGACCCTACGGCTCGCCACAGCTCCCCATTGCCTCTGCCGATGCCTATTTCGACGCCATGCGTGAAGCCTCTGTCATCCTGGATGCTGGCGAGCGCCGCGCCCTCATCGCCCAACAGGTCGCCGCGGCGGCCGCCAGCGTCAAAGGCGACGCTCTCATCGAGCCAGACCTGCTCGCCGAAGTGACCAACCTGGTCGAAAAGCCTACCGCTGTGCTGGGTAGCTTCGATGCCGATTTCCTGGCCTTGCCCCGCGATGTGCTCATCTCGGTCATGAAAAAGCATCAACGTTACTTCCCCGTCGTGGCCAACTCGCCGTCGAATGCCGCCAGCCTGCGGCCTTACTTTATCGCCATCCGCAACGGCGATGAGCAATACCTGGAGGTGGTGCGGCAGGGTAACGAGCATGTGCTCAATGCTCGTTTCGCCGACGCCAATTTCTTCGTCCGCGAGGATGTCAAACTGCCGCTCGAAGCCTATCGTGAGCGACTTGCCCAGCTCATTTTCCAGACCAAACTTGGCTCGATGCGCGACAAAGCCGACCGTATCGTGAAGCTGACCGAAGCGCTGCTGCCCATGCTAGGTTTGCAGGCCGAGGAGGCCGCTTTTGCCCGCCGGGCAGCCTACCTGTGCAAGGCCGACCTGGCGACGCAGATGGTGGTGGAAATGACCTCCTTGCAGGGCATCATGGGGCGCGAGTATGCCCTGCGTTCCGGCGAAGCCGCGGCGGTGGCCGAAGCCATCGGTGAGCAATATCAGCCGCTGCCGAAAACGAAACCCGGCCTGGCCATCGCCCTGGCCGACCGTCTCGACTCGCTGGCAGCGTTGTTCGCCGCCGGCCTACAACCCAGCGGGGCCAAGGACCCCTTTGGTCTGCGCCGGGCGGCCATTGGGGTGGTGCAACCGCTCATCGAGCACCAAATCCCCTTCGACCTGCAGGCCGCCTTGCAAGCCGCCTTTGCCCTTTTGCCTATCCCCGCCGAAAATCAGGCCGTCTGCCTAGATTTCATCATCGAGCGTTTGCGCAATGTGCTGCTCGACGAAGGTTACCGCTACGATGTCGTTGACGCCGTTGTCGCCGCCCAGGGGCGCAATCCGGCTGGGGCCGCCCAGGCGGTGCGGGCGTTGTTGACGTGGGTCTCGCGCCCCGATTGGCATACCATTTTGCCTGCCTATGCCCGCTGTGTGCGCATCACCCGCGATCAGACCGTGCGCTTTGAGGTCAACCCGGCGGCTTTCGTCGAACCCCCTGAACATGAGTTGTACGCCGCTTTGCGCATGGCCGAGGCCGCGCGGCGCGCCCTTGGCTCGGTGGATGATTTGCTCAATGCCTTCGTGCCGATGATAACGGCTATCAACCGCTTCTTCGATTTGGTGCTGGTCATGGCAGACGATGCCGTCTTGCGTCAGAACCGTCTGGCTCTGTTGCAGCGCATCGTTGCCCTGGCAGATGGTGTGGCCGATTTCTCCAGGCTGGAAGGGTTTTAGCGCTGCGAGTGATGCTCGATTACCCCCTGCAGTTGACCCCCGAATACCGCGATTACGTCTGGGGTGGAAGCCGCCTGCGTCCGGGCATCGTCCCTACTGCCGAGGCGTGGGTGGTGTATGAGCACAACCGCATTGCCGCCGGGCCGCCGCAAGGCCTCACCCTGGGGGAAGCAGCCCGCCAACAAGGTGCGAATTTGCTTGGGCGGCGCGCCGTCCAGCAAACTGCTGAGCGCTTCCCTCTGCTCATCAAACTGCTCGATTGCGCTCAATGGCTCTCGCTGCAAGTTCACCCCGATGACGAGCAAGCGCTTGCTCTCGAAGGGCCGGGCTTCTTTGGAAAAACCGAGGCCTGGCACGTTCTGGAAGCCGACCCCGGCGCGCAGCTCATCGCTGGCCTGAAAGCGGGTACGCCGCCCGACGTCCTGGCCGCCTCCATCCGTCAGGGAACCATTCTCGACTGGGTGCAGTACCTCTCGGTGCAAGCCGGAGACACCCTGCTGGTGCGCCCCGGCGTCGTTCACGCCTTAGGGCCTGGACTGCTCGTCTACGAAGTGCAACAAACTTCCGATGTGACCTACCGCGTCTACGATTGGGGCCGCCCACAGACTCCCCAACGCCGCCTGCACATCGAGAAAGCCTTGGCGGTCGTCCGCCCCGATGTGGCCACTGCCGTCTGCCCACTTCCCCCTCTGGTGGACGGCGAACCCCGCCTGCTGTGTCAATCAGCATACTTCAGCCTCGAAATTCTATCCGCCCGAGAGCGCTGCGTTGAACTCAACACACAGGGCGAATCTTTCCATGCGCTGACGGTCATCGCCGGGGAAGCGGAACTCAGGCTGAAGGGCGGCTTCTGTCGGCTGAAGCGCTTCGCCAGCGCCATCGTTCCGGCTGCGGCAGGGCCTTATGAAATCGCGCCCCAAGCAGGCTTCCGCGCCCTAAAAGCCAGCGTGTAGGCCGCTGGCTGGAAATAAAACAGAGCTGGAAAACCAGCGAAGCTGGTCTGCCAGCTCTGTTTCATTCGGCGCAATGAGAGCGAAGCGGCATCACGCCGCCGCTGTTTCGGCGAGGGTGGTCTCGGCGGGCATCGCCTCGGCCGCGGCGTCGCTTTCGGCCTCCGCCTGAGTTTCTGGCGGCAAGCCGGCTGGTGTTTCCCCTTCGCGGTGGACGATGACCTTCACTTCGGGGATCAAATCCATCGTCAGGCGCACATGCACTTTGAATTCGCCCAGGGTGCGCAACGGCTGCGAATCGATTTGGCGGCGGGCAATTTCCACGCCCGCTTTGCTGCTCAGCGCCTCGGCAATCATCTGTGTGGACACCGAGCCATACAGCTTGCCGGTCTCGCTGGCTTTGGCCGGAAAAACCAGCACAACGCCCGACAGCCGCTTGGCGATGGCTTCCATCTCGCGGTTGACCATGGCGCGTTGCTCAGCGGCTTTGGCCTTGATCCGTTCTACTTGCGAGAGCGCCCCCGGCGTGGCCAGAACGGCCAGGCCCTGCGGCAACAAATAATTGCGGCCGTACCCATCTGCGACCCGTTTCACGTCGCCGGCGCGGCCCAGTTTATAGACATCTTTCAACAACAACACTTTCATTTTTCTCAAGCCCTTTCTGCGGCGAAATATCGCCCGGGCGAAGGGTACTACGCACCGGGCGCATGGATTTTACCACAAATGCCGCTGGTGGGTAGAGGCGCGGCGCCGAGGCGCCGAATAACTCTTGCATTTTCCGTAAAATATGACTCCACTGCAAAAACGAGTGGACGAATTTTATCCGAATACCCTCCTCAAAATGGGCAAACCTTAATATAATGTGGGCAACCCAAACTCCAGGAG
>Ga0209018_1000702_pt1 | contig 29797 bp, 23 predicted proteins | sample YNPBryBLVA2012_FD_185814 | JGI IMG/M metagenome (GOLD analysis project Ga0209018, IMG submission 185814) | Anoxygenic and chlorotrophic microbial mat microbial communities from Yellowstone National Park, USA - YNP Bryant BLVA 2012 (SPAdes)... ...
TTGAAGCCCGGGATGGAATCGGTTTTCAAAGCGTTGTAGTATGCGTTTAAGGAGGCCGCCATGGACCGAGTGGAACGCCTGCTTGCGGAGAAGGGCCGGGAGGTGGTCACCGTCTCCCCCGGCGCCACCGTCTACGACGCCGTGAAGACCATGACCGACCGCCACATCGGCGCCCTCGTGGTGGAGAAGGACGGCGTGCCCGTAGGCATGTTCACCGAGCGGGACGTCCTGACCAAGATCGTCCTCTCCTGCCGGGACCCGCGGCAGTGCAAGGTGGAGGAGGTCATGTCCACGGACGTGGTCTTCGTCACGCCGGAGACCCCCATCCGGGAGGCCATGGCCATCATGACCACCCGGCGCCACCGGCACCTCCCGGTGATGGAGGGAAATACGCTGGCGGGCCTCGTCTCCATCGGCGACTGCACCCGCTGGGTCTCCAGGGACCAGGACTTCACCATCAAGCACCTGATCCACTACATCTCCGACCGGTACCCCGCCTGAGGGGCTTCGGGGACTACTCCTTGAGGAGGGCCCGGGCGATGACCATCCGCTGGGCCTCGGAGGTCCCCTCGTAGATGGTGGTGACCCGCACGTCCCGGTAGAAGCGCTCCACCGCGTACTCCCGGCTGTAGCCGTAGGAGCCGTGGACCTGGACGGCGATGTCGCAGGCCTTCTTGGCGGCCTCGCTGGCGTAGAGCTTGGCCATGCTGGAGGCGAGGCCGAGGGACGGCGAGTTTTGGTCCTTGAAGGCGGCGGCCCGGTAGGTCAGCAGGCGGGCGGCCTCGATCTCCGTCGCCGCCTCCGCCAGCATGAACTGGATGGCCTGGTGGTCCGCCAGCGGCCGGCCGAAGGTGTGCCGCTCCCGGGCGTAGCGGACGGCCTCCTCGAAGGCCCCCTGGGCGATGCCCACCGCCTGGGCGGCGATGCCGATGCGGGAGGCGTCGAGGGTCTTCAGGGCGATGACAAGGCCCTGCCCCTCCTCCCCCAGCCGGTTCTCCGCCGGGACTTCGCACCCCTCGAAGACCACCCCCGAGGTGACGCTGGCCTTGAGGCCCATCTTCTTCTCCGGGGGCAGGAAGACCATCCCCGGCGTCCCCGCCTCCACCACAAAGGCGGAAATCCCCCGGCGGCCTTTGGAGGGGTCCGTCACCGCCACCACCACGAAGGTCTTGCCCACGTGCGTGTTGGTGATCCAGGCCTTGGCGCCGTCGAGGACGTACCGGTCCCCCTTCCGGACCGCCCGGGTGGCGATGGCGGCGGCGTCGGTGCCGGCGCCGGGTTCGGTGAGGCAGAATCCGCCGATGCGCTCCCCCCGGGCCAGCGGCGGCAGGAACCGCCTCCGCTGGTCCTCGGTACCGAACCGCAGGATGGGCTCCTCGCAGACGGAGTTGGTGACCGAGACGGTGACCGCCGTGGAGGGGCAGACCCGCGCCAGTTCTTCGATGGCGACGGCGTAGGCTACCGTGTCCAGGCCGGCCCCCCCGTAGGTCTCGGGGACCACCATGCCCAGGAGGCCCAGCTCCGCCAGCCCCGGAAGGAGCTCCTCGATGAACCGGCCCTCTTCGTCCCGCTTCGCCACGCCGGGCCGGATCTTCTCCTCGGCAAAGGCCCGGACCATCTCCCGGACCATCTTCTGGTCTTCGTTCAGCTCCACGTCCATGGCTCTACCCCCGTTCTCCGCCGGGCCCCTTCCGCCACCGCCGAAGGGCGTAGGCGACCTCGGGCGGCACCTCGACCAGCTCGTCCCCCGCCTCCGCCTCCGTCTGGCAGCAGAGGACCCACCGCTCCTCTCCCCGGCGCCGCAGGAGGGACTCGCAGTGGCGGCAGTCCCCGTTCCAGCAGAAGTCCCCCAGGGCCACCTCCTCCCGGTCCAGGAACTGCAGGTCCCTCAGCCAGGAGTTTCGTTCGGGGATTTGGGCCTCTCTCCCCAGAATCCGCACCGGAAGAAGCCGCTCGAAGGGTTCGAAGAGGCCGTCGCCGTCGCCGGCCACCGCTCACCTCACGAACTTCGCCACGTCCAGGACCAGGACCGCCACCGAGAGCAGGATGAGGAGGATGAAGCCCGCCTGGAGGATCCGTTCCTTCACCGCCATGGGGAAGTCCCGCCGCAGCGCCCCCTCCACCGCCAGGACCAGGATCTGCCCGCCGTCGAGGCCCGGGACGGGCAGGAGGTTGATGAAGCCCAGTTGGAGGGAGATGACCGCCACCAGCGTGAGGAGGTTGTAGAGCCCCGTCCGGGCCACCTTCCCCGTGATGTAGGCGATGCTCACCGGCCCCGAGAGGGCCGAGAGCCCCACCTGCCGCGTGGCCAGCCGCCGCAGGGTGCGGTAGGCCAGGGTGGACTGGTCCAAGGTCATGGAGGCGGCCTTGACGAAGTTGTGGGGGAAGGGGTACCGGCGGAAGACCGTCTCCTCCGGTGAGACGCCGATGAGGTACCGTCCGGCCCGCGCGTCGAAGCGGGGGGTCACCTCCACCTCCACCCTCCGGCCCTCCCGTTCCAGTACGAAGCGGCGCGGTTCGCCGCCCCTCAAGGCCATGGCCCGCTGGAACTCGTCCCAGGTCCCGAAGGTCTCCCCGTCCAGGGAGACGATGCGGTCGCCGGGCCGCATGCCGGCCGAGAGGGCCGGGGAGGGGTCCGCCACGGCGCCGATGACCGGAGGCAGGGAAGGGTAGACGCCGATCTCCCCCACCGGCTGCTTGAGGAAGGCCACCACCTCCGGCTCCACCCGGAGGGTGAGGGTCTCGCTCCCCCGGCGGACGGTGACGACGTAGGGCCTCTGGTTGAGGGCCACCTCTTCCCGGATCTCTTCCCAGCTTCGGACCTTTCTCCCGCCCAGCTTCAGGATCACGTCGCCGGCGCGGATGCCCGCCTTCTCGGCGGGGAGCCCCGGCGCCACGAAGCCCACCCGGGCCTCTCCCGTGGCGAGGAGGCTCTCCTCCACCCCCACCCAGGCCAGACCGGAGAAGAGCAGGTAGGCCAGGAGGACGTTGAAGGCGACCCCCATGACCAGGACCAGAAAGCGGCGCCAGCGGGCCATGGCGAAGAACGGCGCGCCGGGACCTTCCGCCGGGGCGTCCTCCTCCCCGCTCTCCCCCCGGAACTTGACGAATCCCCCCATGAGGATCCAGCGGACCTGCCACCGGTTGTAGGACCCTCTCCACTCGGCCAGGCGCGGCCCGAAGCCGATGGAGAAGGCCTCGATGGCGAAGCCCTGGAGCCTTCCCGCCAGGTAGTGGCCCATCTCGTGGACGAGGATGAGCCCCCCCAGGACGAGGAGAAAGACGGCGACGGTGAGGAGACCCTCCAGGAACATCATGCGGGGAGGCCCTGGTCCATGAAGCGCTGGGCGGCCTGGCGGCTCTTGCGGTCCAAAGCCAGGATGTGCTCCAGCGAGTCGAGGGAGGCCGGAACGGTGGACTCCAGGACCTTCCGGATGAGGCGGGGGATGGCCCCGTAAGAGATCCGCCCCTCCAGGTAGGCCCGGACCGCCTCCTCGTTGGCGGAGTTGAGGGCCACCTTGTGGGCCTCGGAGGTGCGCGCCGCCTGGCGGGCCAGCTCCAGGCACGGGTACCGCCCCGGATCCGGCTCGGCGAAGGAGAGGGAGGCGATGTGGGCCAGGTCCAGGGCCGGCGTAGGTCCGGGCTTGCGCGCGGGGTAGGTGAGCGCGTACTGGACCGGCAGGGCCATGTCCGCCTCGGCCATCTGGGCCAGGACCGACCCGTCCACGAACTCCACCAGGGAGTGGACGATGCTCTCCCGGTGCATGAGGACGGAGATCTTCTCCAGGGGAAGGCCGAAGAGATGGTGGGCCTCGATGACCTCCAGCCCTTTGTTCATCATGGTGGCCGAGTCCACGGTGATCTTGCGCCCCATGCGCCACGTGGGATGTCGTAACACCCGCTCGGGGGGGGCTTCTTCCAACTGGTCCAGGGGGAGGTCGCGGAGGGCGCCGCCGGAGGCGGTGAGCAGGATCCGCCGGATGTGCTTCGGGCTCTCCCCTTTGCTGCACTGGAAGACGGCGCAGTGCTCGCTGTCCACCGGCAGGATCTCGGCGCCGGACTTCCGGGCGGCCTCCATGACCAGCCGGCCGGCCATCACCAGGGCCTCCTTGTTGGCCAGGGCCACCCGCTTTCCCCGCTGAACCGCCTTCAAGGTCGGCGCCAGCCCCGCCGCCCCGACGATGGCCGCCACCACCGTCTGGACACCGGGCGCGTCGGCCACCTGCGTGGCCCCGTGGGGGCCGTAGGTGACCTCCAGGCGCGGAAAGCGGGCGGCGATGCGGCGGGCGTCTTCGGCGCCGGCCACGGAGACGACCTCGGGGGAAAACTCCTCAATCTGCTCCATGAGGCGCTCCACCCGGGATCCGGCCGCCAGGCCCACCACGCGGAAGGCCCCGCCCATTTCCCGGATGACGCGGAGGGTCGTCTCCCCCACGCTTCCCGTGGAACCCAGCACCGAAACGCCGACGCTCATGAGAGGAACACCTGCGAATAGTAGTAGAGCACCGGGCCGTTGAAGACCACGCTGTCTAGGCGGTCGAGAACGCCGCCGTGGCCGGGAAGGAGGCCCGAGGAGTCCTTCACGCCGGCGCGCCGCTTGAGGGCCGATTCGAAGAGGTCCCCCGTCATGCCGAAGAGGGGGAAGACGACTCCCAGGACGAGGACGTCCCCCCAGCGGAGGGAGGGCAGGAGCGCCGCCTTGGCCACCGCCACCCCCAGGAAGGAGCCCACCACGTTGGCGAAGGCCCCCTCCCAGGTCTTCTTGGGGGAGACCTTCTCGCTCAGCTTGTGGCGGCCGAAGGCCTTGCCCACGTAGTAGGCCAGCGAATCCCCCGGCCAGACCCCCAGGCCCAGCAGGAAGACCATCTTCACCCCATCGGGCAGGAGCCTCAGCTTGAGGAGGTAAGCCAGCAGGAAGCCCACGTAGAGGGCCCCGAAGAGGGTCACGGAGACGGCCACCAGCGTCCGCCCCACCTCGGCCCGCCGGAAGAGGCCCAGGATGAGGAGGATCAGGAGGGTCCCCGACAGGACCTCCTCCACCGTAAAGACCTCCGGCCAGAAGGCGGGAAGGACGAAGGCCGCCGCCGACAGGGCCAGCGTCTTCCGAAAGGGGTCCAGGCCCGTGGCGGCGGCGATCCTTCCGAGTTCCCAACCGGCGATCAGGATGGCCAGGGCGACGAGGGCCGCGAACCACCCCGGCTGGGGGGCCAGGAGGGCTCCAAGGAAGAGGGGGATGAGGACGAAGGCCGTGATCAGGCGCTTCACCGGGACCCCTCCCGCTTCGCCCCCCCGTCCCCGCCGCTGAGGACGCCGCCGTACCGCCGCTCCCGCCGCTGGTAGTCGAGGACCGCCTCGTAGAAGTGCTGCTCCTTGAAGTCGGGCCAGAGGACGTCGAGGATCACCATCTCCGTGTAGGCGATCTGCCAGAGGAGGAAGTTGCTCACCCGGTACTCCCCGCTGGTGCGGATGAGGAGGTCGGGGTCGGGAAGGTCCGGGGCGTAAAGGTGGCGGGCCACCTCCTCGGCCATCACCGGCCCCCGCCGCCCGCTCTTCCGCCGCTCCTCGCAGACGGCGGTGCAGGCGTCGGCGATCTCCGTCCGGCCGCCGTAGGAGAGGGCCAGCGTCAGCGTCCACCGGCCGTCCCGCGTCTCTTCTTCGAGGTCCTTGAGGAGCTTCTGGTTCCGTGCGGGCAGTTCCTCGATCCGGCCGATGGTTCGGAGGCGGATCCGGTTCTTGACCAGTTCCCCCCGCTGTTCCGTGAGGAAACGCTGGAGCAGGCGGAAGAGGGCCTGGACCTCCCCCTGGGGGCGCTTCCAGTTCTCCATGGAGAAGGCGTAGAGGGTGAGGCAGGAGACCCCCAGGTTGGAGGCGGCCTTCACCGTCTCTTTGACGGCCTCGATCCCCGCCTCGTGGCCTTTGATGCGGGGCAGGCCCCGGGCGGTGGCCCACCGCCCGTTGCCGTCCATGATGATGGCCACGTGGGTGGGAACCTTCTGGCGGTCCACGAGCCTCAGGAGCGGATGCGGTTCGGCGGGGGCAGACGGATTCTCGTGGGCCATGGACCTTCCTTCCTCCCCAAACCTTACCACGGCGAAACTCCGCCCGCAACGGAGGCAGGGTGACCCTGATCAGGAGAAAAAGCCTTTCCGTCGTGAAGCACCTGCACCACCGAAGGCAAGACCCATCCATCGCGGAATTCGGGCTGACCTGATTGGTGGAAAAAGAGAATTCAGGTTCTATAATGGGAAGGGGTTTATAACCTTTCCTCTAAAGGGGGGCCTTCGTGAACGATGAAACGGTGTCCCTACCGGGCAAGCGGCCCTTCGTGCGGGCCTTCGCGCTGGGAAGCCTTCTCTTCTTCGCCCTGTTCGCCCTGGAGTACCGGCGGGAGCGGTCGGAGGTCCTGGCCCTGGCCCGGAGGAACCTGGAATCGGTGGGCCGCCTCAAGGCCCAGGCGGTGGCCGCCTTCCGGGAGGACCTCCGGAAGGACGGCCGGAGCCTGGCGGAAAGCCCCCTCTTCTCCCGGGAGGCCTCGGCCTTTCTCGTAAGCCCCACGGAAGAACGGAAGGCCCTCCTCGTGGAGCGCCTCGCCTCCGTCGCCGAGGTGAACGGCTACGCCGCCGCCTTCCTCGTGGACGCCGCCGGGCGCACCGCGGCGGGAAGCGGCGACTCCCCCGCCGTTCTGGAGGAGGGGCTCCTTCCGCTCCTCCGGGAGGCGCTGGCGGAGAGAAGGGCGGTCCTTTCCGACCTGCACCGCCACGGCCCCTCGGGAGAGCCCCGCCTGTCGGTCTTCGCCCCGCTCCCCGGCGGCACCGGCGCCGTGGTCCTGGTGGAGCAGGCGAACCGCCGCCTCTTTCCCCTCGTTCAGAGCTGGCCCGCGGAGAGCGCCTCCGCCGAAACCCTCCTCGTCCGGAGGGAAGGGGGAGACGTCCTCTTCCTGAACGACCTGCGCTTCCGGAAGGGGGCGGCCCTCTCCCTCCGCCTTCCGCTGGAAGCGGGAGAGCTTCCGGCGGCCGCGGCGGCCCTGGGACGGAAGGGCTTTTTCATGGGAAGGGACTACCGCGGCGTGGAGGTGGCGGCGGACCTCCGGGCAGTTCCGGGCTCCTCCTGGTTCCTCGTCTCCAAGGTGGACCTGGGGGAGGCCCTGGCGCCCCTCCGGTTGCGGCTTTTCTCGCTCCTCTTCATGCTTTTCCTGCTTCTCGCCCTGCTGGCGGCCTTCTCCGCCTTCCTGTACAAGGCGTCGGGCAAGCGGGTCCTGGAGAAGGGCCTCGCGGCCGACCGCGAGCGGCTCCTCGCCCTGGAGCGCCTGGCCGTCACCCTCCGGAGCATCGGGGACGCCGTCTTGGTGGCCGACGGGGCCGGCCGGGTGACCCTCCTCAACCCCGCCGCCGAGGCTCTCACCGGCTGGAGCGAGGCCGAGGCCCTGGGGCGGCCCGTCTCGGAGGTCTTTCCCATCGTGAACGAGGAAACGGGAAAGCGGGCGGAGGACCCCGTGGCCCGCGTCCTCCGGGAGGGCCGGGTGGTGGGCCTCGCCAACCACACCCTTCTCCTTTCGAAGGACGGCCGGAGGATCCCCATCGCCGATTCGGGGGCGCCCATCCGGGACGAGGGGGGAGCCACCGCCGGGGTGGTCCTCGTCTTCCGCGACCAGACCAGCGAGCGGGCGGCCCAGCGGGAGCGCCGCCTCCTCTCCGCCGTCCTCCGGGGGAGCCGCGAGGAGGTCTACCTCTTCGACGCCGAGGACCTGCGTTTCCGCTTCGTAAGCGACGGGGCCCTCCGGAACCTCGGTTACACCGCGGAGGAGGTCCTCCGCCTCACCCCGCTCCACCTCAAGCCCGAAATCACCAAGGAGCACTTCGCCGCCCTGACCGACCCCCTGAGGCGGGGGGAAAGGGACCTCGTTCGCTTCGAGACGGTCCACCGGCGAAAGGACGGCACCCTCTACCCCGTCTCCGTCCGCCTGCAATACTTCGACCTGCTGGGCGAGCGGGTCTTCCTCGCCCTGATCGAGGACCTCACCGAGCGCCGGCGGGAGGAGGAGCGGCGGCGCGAGACCGAGGCCATGCTGGGCTCCATCCTCAACACCGTCCCCGTGCGGATCTTCTGGAAGGACCGGGAGTCGCGCTACCTGGGGTGCAACCTCCCCTTCGCCCTGGACGGGGGAAAGCGCTCGCCCGAAGAGGTCGTCGGCCTCACCGATTACGACCTCGCCTGGAAGGCCGAGGCCGACCTCTACCGCGCCGACGACCGGGCGGTGATGGAGTCGGGCGTCCCCAAGATCGGCTACGAGGAGCCCCAGACGGGGGCCGGAAAGAAGCCCAAGTGGCTGAGGACCTCCAAGGTCCCCCTGCGCAACGGCCGGGGGGAGGTCATCGGCGTCCTGGGCACCTACGAGGACATCACGAAGGAAAAGGAGGCGGAGCGGAAGATCCGGCTGGCGGCCGAAACGTGGCAGAGGACCTTCGACGCCCTTCCCGACGCCCTTTGCGTCCTCGACCGCGACCACCGGATCCTCCAGTGCAACGCCGCCATGGAGCGGTACACCGGGAAGAAGCGAGGCGAACTTCAGGGCACCCTCTGCCACGAGGCGGTCCACGGAACGGCGGAGCCCCACCCCGACTGTCCCTTCGAGGAGATGCTCTCCTCGGGGCGGCGCGAGCGGACGGAGATGCCCGTGGGGGACAGGACCTTCGAAATCCTGGTGGACCCGATCCTCGGACCCGGCGGCGAGGTGGAGGGGGCCGTCCACGTCATGCGGGACCTCACCGACCAGCGGGCCCTGGAACAGCGCTTCCTTCAGTCCCAAAAGATGGAGGCGGTGGGGAGGATGGCCGGGGGCATCGCCCACGACTTCAACAACCTGCTCAACATCATCAACATCTACGCCCAGCTGGGCCTCCTCCACACCTCGACCGAAGACCCCCTGCGGAAGGACCTGGAGACCATCCAGGAGACGGGCCAGCGGGCGGCGGCCCTCACGAAGCAGATCCTGGCCTTCGCGCGGGGCCAGCAGGCGGCCCCGCAGGTCCTGGACGTCAACGGCGTGCTGGAGAACCTGGGCCAGATGATCGCCCGCCTCCTCTCGGAGGGCGTGGAGTACCGCTTCATCCCCGGCGACGGCCTCTGGCCGGTGCGGCTGGACCCCTCCCACCTGGAGCAGGTCCTGGCCAACCTCGCCGTGAACGCCCGGGACGCCATGCCCCGGGGGGGAACGCTCTTCGTCGAGACGAAGAACGTCTCCCTGGACGACCTCTACGCCCACACGCACCCCGGCGTCCCTCCCGGCGACTACGTCTGCCTGGCGGTGACCGACACCGGGTGCGGGATGGACCCTAAGACGCTGGCCCAGTGCTTCGAGCCCTTCTTCACGACCAAGGGGAAGGCGGGAACGGGCCTCGGCCTCTCGACGGTCTACGGCATCGCCCGGCAGTACGGCGGCTTCGTCAACGCCTACAGCGAGGTGGGCAAGGGGACTACCTTCAAGGTCTACCTGCCGAGACACGCCGGGGAGGAGGTCCCCGTCGTCCCCGCCCCGCCCAAGGAGGCCGCGTTCCCACCCGGCCGGGGGGAGACCGTTCTCCTGGTGGAGGACGAGCGGGGGCTCCTGGAGGCGGCACGGCGCATCCTCGAGGGCCACGGCTACCGGGTGCTGGCCGCCCCGTCCCCCGGCGACGCCCTCCTCCTCGCCGAGGGCTACGACGGCCCCATTGACCTCCTCCTCACCGACGTGGTCATGCCCATCCTCAACGGCCGCCAGCTCTTCGAGAAGCTCCGGCCGCGGCGGCCGGGCCTCAAGGTGCTCTACACCTCGGGATTCACCGACAACGTCATCGCCCACCAGGGGATTTTGGAAGAGGGGGTTCCCTTCCTGGCCAAGCCCTACACCCTGGACGGGCTCCTCTCGGCCGTGCGGGCCGCCCTGGGCGCCTGAAAAGGAAAAGGCCCGGCTCCCTGAGCCAGGCCTTTCGCTTCTGCGGTGCCGCCCTACTTCACTTCGTACTTCTTCCGGCCTTCGATGTAGAGGTCGCCGCCGTGGCAGTCGGTGACCACCACCAGGGGCATGTCCTCCACCTCCAGGCGCCGGACCGCCTCGGGGCCCAGGTCCTCGTAGGCGATGACGTCGCACTTCTTGACGCACTTGGCGATGAGGGCCGCCGCCCCTCCGGTGGCGCCCAGGTAGACCACCTTGTGCTTCTTCATGGCCTCCTTGACGGCGTCGTTGCGCTTGCCCTTGGCGATCATGCCCTTCATGCCGATCTCCATCAGGCGGGGGGCGTAGGGGTCCATCCGGTAGGCGGTGGTGGGGCCGGCCGAGCCGATGACCCGGCCCGGCTGGGTGGGACTGGGCCCCACGTAGTAGACGAGGCTTCCCCGGATGTCGAAGGGAAGCGGCTCCCCTCGGTCCAGGGCCTCGATCATCCGCTTGTGGGCGGCGTCCCGGGCGGTGTAGATGACCCCCGTGAGCCGCACGCTGTCTCCGATGCGGAGCTTTTCCACGTCCTCGTCGGTGAGGGGCGTCTTCAACGCGTATTCGGCCATGGTCCCCTCCTCAGATCTCGACTTCGCCGTGCCGGTCGGCGTGGCAGTTCACGTTGACGGCCACGGGCAGGGCCACCAGGTGGCAGGGGTAGGTCTCGATGTTGACGCCAAGAACCGTCACCGTTCCGCCGTACCCCATGGGGCCGATCCCCAGCTTGTTGAGGCTCTCCTTGAGCTCGTCCTCCAGCGCCGCGTAGAAGGGGTCGGGGTTCCGGTGGTAGGGCGAGCGCATGGCGGCCTTCTTGGCCAGGATGCAGGACTTCTCGAAGGTCCCGCCGATGCCCACGCCGATGACCAGCGGCGGGCAGGCGTTGGCGCCCCCTTCGGAGACGGTCTGGAGCACGAAGCGCTTGACCCCTTCCAGGCCGTCGGCGGGCTTGAGCATGGCCTGGCGGGACATGTTCTCGCTCCCGCCGCCCTTGGCGCCGAAGGTCAGGCGGATCCGGTCGCCGGGGACGACCTCGTAGTGGATGACGGCGGGGGTGTTGTCCCCCGTGTTCTTCCGCCGGATGGGGTCGTCCAGGATGGACTTCCGGAGGTACCCCTCGGTGTAGGCCTTGCGGATGCCGGCGTTGATGGCGTCGGTGAGGTTTCCCTCCACGTGCACCTCCTGGCCGATTTCCGCGAAGACCACGGCAAAGCCGGTGTCCTGGCAGTATGGAACGCACTCCTGGCGTGCGATGCGGGCGTTCTCCTGGATCTGCCGGATGACCTCCTTGCCGGCTTCGGACTTTTCGGCGGCGAGGGCCTCGTCGAAGGCCCTCAGCATCTCCTCGCCGATGTCGTAGTTGGCGTGCACGGCCACCTTGGCGAGCGCCTCGGTGACCTCCTCGGCCTTGACCGTTCTCATGGACTCCCCCGTTCGAGATGGGAGGATCCGCCCCCGGGACCCTCCAAAGGGGGTAATCCTACACCCCCCCGCCGCCGGGAACAAGGTTTTCGCCCTGGAAGGTGGTATACTGCCCCCGCAAGGTGGCGGACCCCGGCCGGTCGGGCGCCGGGGGCGCCGGGGGGAAAGACGAAAACCAGGAAAGGAGCGGCCCATGCTGAAGAAGATCGGTCTCATCGGCGGCGGTTACATCGGCGGCGTTCTCGCCCAGGAGATCGCCCAGCGGCGCTTGGCCCGCGAGGTGGGGCTCGTGGACCCCGCGCCCATGCCCGGGCCCAACGATCCTCCGGAGCGCCAGGAGGTCCTCAAGAAGCAGTCGGTGGCCATCGGCAAGTGCCTGGACATCGCCGAGGGCCTTCCGACCATCGCCCGGGACATCAAGCTGGTGGGCTCCAAGGACTACTCGGCCCTGGAGGGCGCCGAACTGGTCATCAACACCGCCGGCGTCCCCCGCAAGGCCCGTCCCGACGGCACCTTCCCCAGCCGGGAGGAGCTCCTGGCCATCAACCTCAAGGTGACCCTCCAGGTGGCCCAGGGGATCCAGCAGTACTGCCCCAAGGCGCTGGTCATCTCCATCGCCAACCCCCTGGACGCCATCGTCTACACGCTGGACAAGCGCCTCTCGCCCCCCAAGAACAAGCTCTTCGGCATGGCCGGCGTCCTCGACTCGGGGCGGTACCGCTACTTCGTGGCCGAAGCGGCGGGGGTCTCGGTGGAGAACGTGAACGCCATCGTCCTCGGCGGCCACGGTGACGACATGGTTCCCGTCCGCAGCTCCTGCCAGATCGCCGGCATCCCCGTCACCAAGTTCCTCGACAACGACACCTTGGCCAAGATCGAGGCCCGCACCCGGAAGGCCGGCGGCGAGGTGGTGGGTCTCCTGGGCTTCGGCTCGGCCTTCGTCTCCCCCGCCTGGGCGGCCCTGGAAATGGCCGAGGCGGTGATCTTCGACAAGCGCAAGATCCTCCCCGTCTGCGCCAAACTGGAGGGCGAGTACGGCGTCAAGGGCCTCTTCGTCGGCGTCCCCGCCATCCTGGGCCAGAACGGCATCGAGAAGATCATCGAGCTGGACCTCACCCCCGAGGAGAAGGCCGCCCTCGAGAAGTCCGTGGCCGGCGTCAAGAAGACCTGCGACGAGGCCGAGGAGATGCTCAAAAACCTGTAATCCACCCCTTGCAAGGCCAACGGGCCCCCCGTCTCCGGGGGGCCCTGCTCTTTTCTGCCCTTCCTACCCCATATCTCGCGAGGAATCCACTGCGGCGAGCGGAGCGGATCTTCTTGCACGGGGATACGAGGAATCGCTCCTTCGTTCGATGGCGCCCCTGTTTTCGCGCCTTCCCTCTTGACGGCCGGGGGCCTCGGTGGTAGAAAACCCCGGGCCTGGTGGCGCCCCTTCCCGGGCGCGACCCCTTCGGCCCCGCGAGGCCTCCGCGCCGATGGACACCTCCGGCGGTCCTTCCCACCGAACCCAAAAGGGCCACCTTCTCTTCCTTTGCCTCGCGGCCCTGGGCGTCGTTTACGGGGACATCGGCACGAGCCCCCTCTACACGCTGAGGGTCTGCTTCGGCCCCGAACTGGGGCTCTCCCCCTCGCCGGAGGCGGTGTTGGGGGTCCTCTCGCTGGTGACGTGGGCCCTCCTCTTCACCGTCTCCCTGAAGTACCTGGTCTTCATCCTCCGGGCGGACAACCGGGGGGAGGGAGGCATCCTGGCCCTCATGGCCCTCTGCCGACCCGAGGAGAGCCGGACCGCCTGGCGGGCCGCCCTCCTGACCTCCCTGGGCCTGTTCGGGGCGGCCCTCCTCTACGGCGACGGCGTCATCACGCCCGCCATCACCATCCTGGGGGCCGTGGAGGGCCTGGAGGTGGTGTCGCCGGTCTTCCACCACGCCGTGGTGCCCCTCGCCCTCTTGATCCTCCTGGGCCTCTTCCTGATCCAGCGCCGGGGGACCGGCGGCGTGGGGGCGCTCTTCGGGCCGGTCATGGCCCTCTGGTTCGCCGTGCTGGCGGTGCTGGGGGGCGCTTCGGTCTGGCAGAACCCGTCGGTTCTGAGGGCCCTCGACCCCCTGCACGGCCTCCGGTTCCTCCTCTCCCACGGCTTTGCCGGATTTCTGGTCCTGGGCGCCGTCTTTCTGGCCATCACCGGCGGCGAGGCCCTCTACGCCGACATGGGCCACTTTGGGAAGGGACCCATCCGCCTGGTCTGGTTCGCCCTCGTCCAGCCGGCCCTCCTCCTGAACTACTACGGGCAGGGGGCCCTTCTTCTGAGGGACCCCCTGGCCTCCCGCAACCCCTTCTTCCTGCTGGCCCCCTCCTGGGCCCTCACGCCCCTGGTGTTTCTCTCCGCCGCCGCGGCGGTCATCGCCTCCCAGGCGGTGATCTCCGGAGCCTTTTCCCTCACGCGGCAGGCGGTACAACTGGGCTTCTGCCCCCGGGTGGCCATCCGCCACACCTCCCCGGAGGAGATCGGACAGATCTACGTCCCTTCGGTCAACTGGGCCCTCCTGGTGGCCACCGTGGCGCTGGTCTTCGCCTTCCGGACCTCCGAAAGTCTGGCGGCGGCCTACGGCGTCGCCGTCACCACCACCATGGTGATCACCACTTTGCTCTTCCACGTCCTGGCCACGCGCCGGTGGCGCTGGAAACGGGCGGCGGTCCTGCCCCTGACGGCGGCCTTCCTGATGGCGGACCTCTCCTTCTTCGGGGCCAACGTCATCAAGATCGAGCACGGCGGCTACGTCCCCCTGGCCCTGGGCGCGGCGGTCTTTCTCCTACTCTCCACCTGGAAGCGGGGCAGGACCATCCTCGCCCGGCGCCTGGAGGACGAGTCCATGCCGCTGGATCTCTTCCTGGCGGACATCCAGAGGAACCCGCCGCTCCGCGTCCCCGGCACCGCCGTCTTCCTCACCGGCAACCCCTACGGCGTCCCGGGGGCCCTCCTGCACAACCTCAAGCACAACCACGTTCTCCACGAGCGGGTGGCCATCCTGACGGTGGTGACGGAGGAGGTCCCCGCCGTCTCCCCCAAGAAGAGGCTCTCGATGGAGCCGCTGGGTCAGGGGCTCTTCCGCATGACGGGGCGCTTCGGTTTCATGGAGACCCCGAGCGTGCCCAAGCTCCTGGCCCTGGCCCAGGACCTGGGCTTCCCCAACGACACCATGACGACCACCTTCTTCCTGGGCCGGGAGAGCCTCTTGCCCGGTCCCCGCCCCGGCCTTCCCCGGTGGCGGAAGGAGCTCTTCGCCCTCCTCTCCCGCAACGCCCAGAGCGCCACCGCCTTCTTCGGCATCCCTCCCAACCGGGTGGTGGAGCTGGGGACCCAGATCGAGCTCTGAGCCGCCGGGACACGGCCCCCCTTTCCCGGACGGAGAGGGACCGGTACAATCGCCCCTGGCCTTCCCGCCGGGAAGGCCGTTTCGGAAGGAGGCGGCGATGCACGTGATGAAACGGGCGCTCCTGGGGGGTCTCCTCCTCGCCCTGTCGGCGGGCCTCGCGTGGGCCGGCACGGACCGCGGGCCGACCCTCGAGGCCCTGAAGGCCGTGACCGCCGAGAAGTACCCCGGCGCCGACGCCGTGGTGGTTCTCGACGAAACCCGCGTGAACGTGGAGGAGTCGGGCCTCTCCCACGTGGAAAGGACCCAGCTCGTCAAGGTGCTGACGGAAAAGGGGGCCGCCCAGTACGCCACCCTCCGCTTCGACTACGACCCCGCCTCCTCCTGGGCGGAGGTCCGGGGCCTCACCGTCTTCCGGGAAAACGGCACGGTGGAGGAGGTGCCCGCCGGGCGGGTTTCCGACCTGCCCCAGCCCCAGTTCATGATCTACTGGGGCCCCCGGATGAAGGTGGCCTCGGTGCCCAAGCTGAACCCCGGCGACGCCGTGGAGATCCGCACCTACTCCAAGGGCTTCGTCATCGCCTACCTGGGGGACGGCGGGCCCGAGGACGAGCGGTACATCCCCCCCATGCGGGGGCACTTCTACGACGTCGTCCTCTTCCAGGGCGACGCCCCCATCGTGAAGAAGACCTACACCGTGCGCCTGCCCCGGGACAAGCCGCTGAAGGCGCGGGTGTACAACGGCGAGCTCTTCGGCGAGACCTCCTTTGAAAAGGACGCCCTCGTCTACCGGTGGTGGAAGGAGAACGTCCCCGCGGTGAAGCGGGAGCCCCGGATGGTGGAGGACACCGACGCCCTGCCGAAGGTGGTCCTGGCCACCGTCCCCGATTGGCCCGAGAAGAGCCGTTGGTTCTTCCACGTCAACGAGGACGCGGACACCTTCGCCTTCACCGACGAGATCAAGGCCAAGGCCGACGAGATCACCCGGGGGCTCAAGACCGACGAGGAGAAGCGCCTGGCCTTGCTGGCCTGGACCGCCCGGCAGATCCGCTACAGCGGCATCTCCATGGGCAAGGGGGAGGGGTACACCCTCCACCCCGGCACCATGGACTTCCACGACCGCGCCGGCGTCTGCAAGGACATCGCCGGCATGCTCATCACCCTCTTCCGGGCCGCCGGCTTCAAGAACACCTACCCCGCCATGACCATGGCCGGGGCCCGGGTGGAGGACATCCCGGCGGACCAGTTCAACCACTGCGTGGTGGCCACCGAAATCGCCCCCAATGAGTACAAGCTCTACGACCCCACCTGGTGCCCCTTCAGCCGCGAGGTCTGGTCCTCGGCGGAGAAGCCCCAGAACTACGTCATCGGCTCCCCCCGGGGAGAGGTCCTCATGGAGACGCCCCCGGCCCCGCCCTCGGACAACTTCGTGAAGGTGGTCTCCCGGGGGACCCTGAACGAAAAGGGCGACCTGAGCGCGGTCATCACCGTCACCGCCGGGGCCTACAGCGAGACCAACCTCGTCTGGGCGGTGGTCAACAGTCCCGCCGCCGACGTCCGGTACGGCTTCGAGCAGGCGGTGGCCCGGATCTCCCCGGCGGCCCGCCTCACGGACCTCTCCTACACCGACCCGGTGGACGTCACCCACCCCTTCCGCATCACGCTGAAGGTGGAGGTCCCCGGCTACGCCCTCGTCACCCCCAAGGGGATGGTCTTCGGGCCGCCCCTCAGCCGAAACCTCCTGGAGGGACGCCGCCTGACCGACTTCGTTTACGCCGTCAAGGGAAAGGAGCGGACCTACGACATCTTCCTCCGCGCCACCCGGGAGTTCGTCTACGAGGACCGGATCGCCCTTCCCAAGGGGTACGGCCGGCTGGTCTCCTACGACATTCCCGCCAAGGTGGACGGCCCCGCCGCCGCCTTCGAGGCGGAAGCCCGGATGGACGACGGAGCGTTCCTCCTGAAAGAACGCCTTTCCGTCAAGAAGAAGATCGTCCCCGCCGCCGAGTACGACAACTTCCGCAAGGCGGTGGAGAGCTGGAAGACCCTCGCCCAGGCCTTCGCCGCCGTGGAGAAGGGAGGCCGCCCATGACGCGCCCGCGAACCCCCCGAAGGACGGCGCCCCGCTTCCTTGGCGCCGCCGCGGCCTTTCTGGCCGCCGCCCTCGCCCTCCCCGCCTTCCCGGGCGGGCTTCCGCCCCAGTACGCCGGCAGTCCTACCGCCAAGGACTTCCCCGAGGCCGACGTCCTCGTCCTTTCGGAAAAGACCGCCTTCACGCTCCTCCCGGACGGCCGGGTGGAGAAGCGGGTGGAGGTGGTGGAGAAGATCCTCACCTACCAGGGAATGGACGAGACCGGGGACCCCGCCGTCCCCTTCCACAAGGAACTCCAGGAGATCACCGTCACCCGGTGCCGCACCTACGACCCCGAGGGGCGGGTGGTGGACGCCCGGGCCAACTCCTTCAACGAGCGCACCCCCTTCGCCCTGGAGAAGGCCCCCGCCTACGCCGGATGGCGGGAGATGGTGATCACCAAGGTCGGCCTGGACGTCAACGCCGTGGTGGAACTCTCCTACACGGTGGCCGACCGAAAGCCCTGGCGCCGCTTCTTGGAGGAGGTCGTGCCGCTGGCGGGCCCCTTTCCGGCCCTCTCCCGCGAGGTTTCGGTGACGGTGCCGGCGGGAATGGACCGCCAGGCGCGCCTCTTCGGAGCGGCGGCCGAACCGGTCGTTCGTCGGGAGGGAGACGCCGAGACCACCACGTGGACCCTGAAGGACCTCCCCGGCATCCCCCCCCACGAACTGCACGGGGAGTCCGGCGCCTTCCTGCCCACCCTGGTCTTCACCACCTGCCCCGACTGGGGCCACCAGAACGCCATCCTGACGCGGCTTGCGGACGGCGCCGCCGCGTCCTCTTCGCCCGCGTTGGAGGCCAAGGCCAGAAAGCTCCTCGAGGGCGCCGCCGGCCCCACCGAGAAGGCCCTCCGCCTCCACCGGTACGTGGCCGAGGCCATCAACACCGTCCACTGGCCGCTTTCGGCCTTCGACGAGAGCCCCCGGCCCGCCGCCGAAACCTTTGACTCGGGCTACGGCCATCCCCTGGACAAGGCCGTCCTCCTCGTGGGACTCCTGCGGAGCGCGGGGCTCCGGGCGGCCATCGCCCTGGGGGCCCGCTACCCCGAAGGGTCCGTGGAGGTTGGGGCCGTGCCCTGCGCCGCCCTCCTCGACACCCCCGTGGTGCGGGTGGAGACGGGCTCCTCGGTCCTTTGGCTCGACCCCGCCGCCCCCCTCTCCGAGAGTTCCCAGCGGACGCTGGCGGGCCTTCAGGGTCTGCCCCTCGTGGCCAGCGTCTCCGAACTCCATACCCTCGACTACCCGGGGGAGTCCCTCCTCTCGGCCAACCTCGAGGCCAAGGTCTCGCCGGACCTCTCCCTGGAAGGCAAGGGAACGGTCACCCTCTCGGGACGCTACTGCCCCTTCTACGCCGTGGAGGGAAGCGGAGACGCCCAGAAGGAGGCCCTCGCCTCCCTCCTCTCGGGTCTGCTCCCCGGTTCCTCCGTCTCCTCGGTGGAGGTGCGGCGGCTGGAGCCTGCCCAGTTCGTCGCCGACGTGGCCTTCACCGCCCCGGCACCCTCCTCCAAGGGGCCGGCGCTGATCCGGCTCGGCCTCCCCGGCGGTTCGCTGCTGGGAGAGGTCCCCGCCCCCGCCGCCTCCCGGCGGGTCCTCCCCGTGGTCCTCCCCCACGCCGGCAAGGAACACCTCCGGCTGACCCTCGAAGTGCCGCCGGGCCGGGAACCCCTCTACCTGCCGCCGTCCCTCTCCGTCCAGAACGCCGCCGGGAGCCTCTCCCGCACCACCGCCTTCGAAGGGGGCAAGGTCCGGTGGGAGACGGAGGCGGAAATCCCTTCCGCCGTCGTCCCCGCCCGCTCCTGGGAGGACCTCAAGGCCCTGCAGGCCGCCCTCGCCGCCGATGGCGGCCGGACCGTCGTTTTCTCCTTGGAACCCCTCAAGTAGATCCCCTCCCTCCGGAAGTCTCCCGAAGGCCCCCGCCCGGGGGCCTTCGCCTTTTCCGGAAAACCCTGAACAAGGAGATCGGGGAGCCCTCTTTTCACTTTCTTTTTTTGCCGTCCTCTTCGCCGAAAGGTGCACTTCCGTGCCTCGGAGGATTCGGGGGAACCGAGGGGGAACCTTTTGGCGGAGCGGGGGTCCAACCCTTTGAACGAGGAGGCGGCCATGGACGGAAAAAGGATGGGACTATCGGTGCTGGCGCTGGCATTGGCGCTTCCCTTCGCGGCGGCGGGCCGGTGCGGCTTCGGCGTGGAGATCCTGGTGGACGGAAGGCCGCTGGCCGAGTACAACGCCCGGGGAACGACCTACGTCGAGGCCCTCAAGGGCAAGGAGTACGCCGTGCGCCTCACCAACCCCCTGGGACGGCGCGTGGCGGTGGCCCTCTCGGTGGACGGCCTCAACACCGTGGACGGGAGGCGCTCCGACGCCCGTTCGGCCACCAAGTGGGTCCTCGCGCCCTACGAATCCATCGTGATCTCCGGCTGGCAGGTGAACGGCCGGGAGGCCCGGCGTTTCTTCTTCACCACGGAGAAGGGCTCCTACGCCGCTCGGATGGGCCGGACCGAGGACCTGGGCCTCGTGGAGGCGGTCTTCTTCGCCGAGCGGCTCCCCGAGCCTCCCCAGGAGGTGGAGGGCGGGGTCCTGGGCGGCGTCCTGGGCCGATCGGAGCCGAAGCGGGAAGCCTCCGCGCCAGCCCCTTCGGGCGCGGCGCCCCCGCCCCCGCAGGCCCGCTCCCAGGACAAGGCCCTCTCCGACGAATACGCCGCCACCGGCATGGGGCGGCGGACCGAACACCCCGTGGAGCGGATCCACCTGGAGCTGGAGGCCTCCCCCTCGGCCGCCCTCCGCATCCGGTACGAGTTCCGGGAAGGGCTCGTGGAGCTGGGGATCCTCCCTTCACCCCGGACGGTCTCGCCGCTCCACCGGCGGGAACGGGCCCGGGGCTTCGAGGGCGCCTTCTGCCCCGAACGGTGAGAATCTTTTTTCCTGGCGCCCGGGGGCGGGAGCGCAACCTCCCGCCCCTCCCTTTGACCGCGCGGGAACGGGAGTCTATGCTGGGCCCCGGAGGTAGATCCGTGCGCCGTACCCCGCTTCTCCTCGCCGCCCTCTTCCTCGTCATGGGCCTCCCTTCGGCCGCCCAGGAGCTCAGCACCTTTCTCGCCACCCCGCCCCCCGAGGGGGCCTGGGCGCGGTACCGCATCGAAACGACGAAAGAGGGGGGCAACGCCCGGCGCCGGCCCTTCAACCTCTCGGTGACGGGAGGCGAAAGCCGCGGAAAGCGGCGCTATTACCGCCTGGAGGCCGGTCCCACGAAGTTCGCCTCCGACCGGGACGGGTTCCTCCGCCTTCTCCTCCCCGCCGACCCCACACCGGAGGAGGCGCTGAACCCCTTCCTGGCGGCGGAGGAGGTGGCCTACGCCCCCCCCAAGGACACCCCCTACCGCCTTTCCGAGGGCGCCCTCTCCTTCCTCCACCGCCAGTCCCGGGACCTTCGAATCCAGCGCCAGGAGGAACCTCTGGGGGAGGAAGCGGCGGTCACCACCAAGGGCCGGAGCTACCTCTGCCGCAAGGTGCGGATCACCACCACCATCGAGGGGTCGGTCCTGGGGAGCCGCTTCAAGGCGGTGGAGTCGGGAATCTATTGGCTCTCCGTCGAGACTCCCTTTCGGGTGGTGCGGGCGGAAATTGACCGCGCCGAGACCCGGAAGGGGAAGACCCGGAACCGGCGAATCGTCGTCTCCTTGAAGGAATCGGGGATGGAGGGGGCCCGGAGCGCCTTCTCGGAGGGGAAGGTCCGGGAAAAGGGGCTCTTGGGGATTCTCTTCCCGTGAAGGCCGCTCCCTCCACCCGGACCCCCCTCGACCCGCTGGATCCCTTCTGGCGGCACCTGAGGGGGCTCTACCCCCTGCTGGGCCACCGGACCTACCTGAACAACGCCTCCATCCAGCCCCTGCCCCGTCCCGTGGCGGAGGCGGTTCGGGAGTTCGCGCGGCGGGCGTCGGAGGAGGACCCCGAGGCCCTGTACGACCCCGCCCTGCCGGGGCTTCTCCGGGAGGAGCTGGCCCCCTGGCTCGGTTGCCGGGGCTCCGACCTGGCCCTCGCCTCCTCCACCTCCGACGGCCTCCTCAAGGCGGTGAACGCCATCCCCTGGCGGGAGGGTGACGAGGCGGTCCTTCCCCACAACGAATTCCCTTCGGTGACCTACCCCCTCCGGATGGCCGAGGGACGGGGCGTCCGCCTTCGCCTGGCGGGGGAGGAGGGGCGGCCCGTCCGGGAGGAGGAAATTCTCGCGGCGGTCACCCCGCGGACCCGCGCCGCGGCATTTTCCTGGGTCTCCTTCTCCACCGGGTGGCGGATGGACCTTCGCACCCTCTCCGCCGAACTCAAGAGGCGGGGGGTGGAGTTCGTCCTGGTGGACGGGATGCAGGGGGCGGGGCTCTGGAACCCCCGCCTTCGGGAAACCGAAGTGGACTTCTTCGCCTTCCAGGCGGTGAAGTGGATGGCCGGCCCCAACGGCGCGGGCGCCCTCTACGTCCGGCCCGGCGCGATGGGCTCCCTGAGGGACAGCGCCCTCTCTTGGTACTCCGTCCCCTGCTGCGAGGACTTCTCCCTCCTCACCCGCCAGGACCTTTCCCCCTTCCCCTCGGCGCGCCGCTTCGACGGCGGCACTCCCCCCTGGATCAACCTGGTGGGCCTCCGGGCCTGGCTCGCCCTCCTGGCGGAGGCGGGCATCGCCTCGGTGGAGCGGCGGATGGAGCACCTCCTCTCCCTCCTCCACCGGGTCCTTTCGGAGAACGGCCTCCGGGTCTTCGTCCCCCCCGGGGCCTGTCCCCCCACCGCCATCGTCCTGCTGGACCTTCCCGACGGCGAGCGGGCCTTCGCGGCCCTGAAGGAGGCCGGCGTCTCCGTCTCCTTCCGGATGGGGCGCGTCCGCCTCTCTCCCCACGTGTACAATGACGGAGAGGACTTCGCGCGCCTCGCCGAGGTCCTCCGCGGAGGAACGTGATGGGCGAACGGCTGGTCCAGGGCAGTACCGACCCGCAGGAACGCCAGTGGGAACAGGCCCTGAGGCCCAGGCGCCTCTCGGAGTACATCGGCCAGACCAAGGTTACGGAGAACCTCGGCGTCTTTCTGGAGGCCGCCCGCCGCCGGGGCGAGGCCCTGGACCACGTCCTGCTCTACGGCCCGCCGGGCCTGGGGAAGACCACCCTGGCCCACATCATCGGCGCCGAGCTGGGCGTGGGGGTCCGCACCACCGCCGGCCCCCTCATCGAGAAGGCGGGAGACCTGGCGGCCCTCCTCACCAACCTGGAACCCATGGACGTCCTCTTCATTGATGAGATCCACCGTCTTCCGCCGGCGGTGGAGGAGGTCCTCTACCCGGCCATGGAGGACTTCAAGTTGGACATCCTGGTGGGCCAGGGGCCCTCCGCCCGGACGCTGACCCTCACCCTCCCTCCTTTCACCCTGGTGGGGGCCACCACCCGCATGGGCCTCCTCACCTCCCCCCTGCGCAACCGTTTCGGCATCACCTTCCACATGGACTTCTACCGCCCCCAGGAGCTGAAGCGCATCGTGGAGCGCTCGGCGGGTCTCCTGGCCCTTCCCCTCGAAGAGGGGGCGGCGGAGGAGATCGCCCGGAGGTCCCGGGGAACCCCCCGGGTGGCCAACCGGCTCCTGCGGCGGGTGCGGGACTTTGCCGAGATCCTCTCCGACGGGCGGGTCACGGAGGCCCTGGCCAAGGAAAGCCTGGAGCGGCTGGAGGTGGACCGCTTCGGCCTGGACGACCTGGACCGGCGCATCCTCTTGACCATCCTGGAGAAGTTTTCCGGGGGACCGGTGGGCCTCAACACGCTGTCGGCCTCTCTGGGCGAGGAAAAGGACACCCTGGAGGAGATCTACGAGCCGTACCTGCTCCAGATCGGCTTTCTCGACCGGACCCCCCGGGGGCGGATGGTCACGCCCCGGGCCTGCCAGCACCTGGGGCGGCCCTACCCGGCCGCCGGCGGAGGTCCCTGCCTCTTCCCCGATTCTCCCTGAAGCCCGGCGGGTTGACAGGGCCCGTCCCCTGTCCCTACACTGGGGGCGAGCCGAAACGGGCATCGCACAAGGGGGCGCCATGAACCAGGAAGAGATCGTCGTCCAAGTCCTTTCGGACCACTTCGGCAAGCTGCGCAACAACCTGGAGAACCTGAGGAGCATGCTCCAGGACCTGGTCCTGGCGGTTCCCCAGACCCCCGACGCCCAGAAGATCGCCAAGGCGTTGGTCGAGGCCCTCCCCCAACCGGAGGCGCCGGAGTTCGTCGCACCGCCGCCCGAGCCGGCGCCCCCTCCGCCGCCCCCGCCGCTGGCGCCGGCCCTCAACAACCTCCTCCTCTACCACGCCGCCGCCATCGAGTACGCCTCCGGCCAAGCCGACGTTCTCAACGCCCTCCTCAAGGGGGCCGAGAACTTCGCCAAGCGGGGAGTGCTCTTCGTGATCCGGAACGACGCCGCCCTGGCGTGGAACTCCTTCGGCTTCGACAACCCCGAGGAGACCAAACGCTGGAGGGCCGCCCTGGACAAGGATCCCATTCTCACGACGGTCCTGGGCTCCCGGACCCGCATCCTCCTGGACAACGCCAAGCCCTCCTTCATCCCCGACCCGGTTCCGGTGGTCCGGAGCCTCCTCTCGCCCCTCCTCCTCAAGGGCAAGGTCCTGGCCTTCCTCTACGCCGATTCGGGACGCGACGGAAAGCTCGACCACTACAGCATTGACCTCCTCATGAAGATCGCCTCCCTGACCATCGACATCTTCCCCCTGCGGCCCAAACGGGATCCCCTCCCGCCCGTCCTGGAAAACCAGGAGATCGTCCTGCCCGCCGAGGTGCCCCTCGCCGAACCCGCCCGGGAGGACGCCGCCCTCCTCTTCGAGGACACGGGGACGCTGTCGGCCCAGCCGGAGCCCGAGGAGCTGCCCACCGCCCAGACGGTCATGGCGGAGATCCCCCCGGAAGCGGCGGCTCCTCCCTCTCCGCCCCCTCCTTCCGAGGCGGTGGAACTGGAGTCGGTGGAGTACGCCCGCCCCGAGCCCGAAGTCCCCGAGGCGGCGTCCGCCCCTCCGCCCCCCGTCCCCACCGAGGAGCCCATCCCCCCCGGGGAGGAGCGCCTCCACGCCGACGCCGAGCGCTTCGCCAAGCTGCTGGTCCAGGAGATCGCCCTCTACCACCCCAAGGAGCTGGAGCAGGGCCGGCGGCAGGGGAACCTCTACGCCCTGTTGAAGGAGGACATCGAGCGCAGCCGGGAGGCCTTCGAGAACCGCTTCCAGAAACCTTCCATCCGCTCCCGGGACTACTTCGGGAAGGCCCTGGTCAAGTACCTTGCGGACGGCGATCCTACGCGCCTGGGGAACTAGCCTCCTCCTCGCCGCGGTCCTCCGGGGCGCACCCTCCGCCTCCGCCCAGGAACCGGCGCCGGCGGAAGAGGCGCCGCCCCCCGTCTCCCTCGCCGTCCTGGGCGAGGCCAGGGGACTTTTGGCCGGGGGAAAGGCCGAGGCCGCCCTCCGGCTGCTCTCCGATCCATCCCTGGAGAACCACCCCCTCTGGGAGTACGTCCTCGTTTACCGTGCCCGGGCCCTCTCCCGGATGGGCCGGGCCGCCGAAGCCGAACCCCTTTGGCGGCGGCTCTTCGAAGCCCTCCCCGAGCCCTCCTTCCGCCGGGAGGCGGCGGAGGGCCTCCTGGCCAGCCTCCCTCCAGAGCGGCTTTCCGACGCGGTGCCCTACGCCAAGGCCCTCTGGTTCGCCGACCCCTCCGACGTCCCCCGGGGCTGCCTCCTGGCCCGCGCCCTCTGGGCCTCGGGCCGAAAGGAGGAGGCCGGCCGGGTGGCCCTGGACCTCTGGACCCGCTTCCCCGGCCACCCCGAAACGGAGAGGCTTTGGAAGGACCTCCCCGCCCTGGCGCCGCGCCCCGGCGCGGTACCCCGGGAAGCCCTCCTGGAGCGCCTCCGGGCCGAGGCCCGGGGGGGCCGGAAGGACCTTCTGCAGCGGGACCTGCCCGCCTTCGCACCCGCCACGGAGGAGGAGACCGGATGGAAGGCCTTCCTGGAGGGCCGGCGGGAGGAACTCTCGGGGCAGGTGAAGAGGGCCCTGGTGGCCTACCGGAGGGCCTTCCAGACCCCCGCCGTGGCGCCCCTGGCCGTCGTCCGCATGGCCCTCGTCGCGCCCCGGGCTTCCCTGACGGAGGACTCCCTCCGTCAGGTGGAGGAGGCCCTCCTCGCCCTGCCTTCTTCCGCGGCCGAACGGGACCGGGCCCTCTGGGCCCTCGTCCAGCACCGGACCGCCCGGAAGGAAGAATCCCGGGCTCTGGAGGTGGCCCTCCGGGGCCTGGGTCAAGAGCGAAGCGATGGGCGCCTGACGGAGTTCCTCTACGACGCCGCCTGGGCCCGCTGGATGGCGAAACGGAGCCGGGAGGCCGAAGTTCTCTGGCGGAGGATGGTCGCCTCGCTGCCACCCCAGGCCGACGACCGGCTGGCGGCGGCCTACTGCCTTCTCCGGATGGGGAGGATTTCGGACCCCGTGGAACGGGAGGCGCTCGCCGCCGAGATCCTCAAATACGACGCCTTCGGCTACTTCGGCTACCGCCTTCGGGAGGGGCGCCCTCCCGACACGGAGCCGGGGGAGGAACCGGCGCCCCCCCCGGGGCAGCCGGGAAGCCGCCTCTACAAGGCCGCCTGTCTCCGGGCCAGCGGCCTTCCCGAGGAGGCGGCCGCCGAGTACCTCGCCTCCGGCGGCCCCCTGGGCCCCTCCACCGCGGCGCGCTGGGCCGCCGCCCAAGCCCTCCTGGAGGCGGGACGGACTCCCGAGGCCATCCGGGAGGCCCGGCGGGCCTATCCCCAGGCCTACGCCGCCCCGGGGCGGAGCGCCCCGGAAACCTTCTGGAGGGCGGTCTACCCCCTTCCCTTCCTCGAGGAGGTCAAGGCCGCCGCTGGGGCCGCCTCCCTTCCGCCCCTGCTGCTCGGCTCGGTGGCCCGCCAGGAGTCCCTCTGGGATCCCCTGGCCGTCTCCCGCTCCGGCGCCCGCGGCCTCCTGCAGCTCATGCCTCCCACGGCGAGGGCGGTGGCCCTCGAGGCGGGACTTCCGCCCTACAGGCCGGACCGGGCCTTCGACCCCGCCTGGAACCTCTCGGCGGGGTCCCGCTACCTCGCCTCGCTCCTCGGCCGGTACCGGGGACGTCTGGCCGTGGCCCTGGCCGCCTACAACGCCGGCCCGGGGCGAGCGGACGAATGGCTGGCCCGTCCCGGCGCGCCGAAGGAGGACGACCTTTGGATCGAATCCATCCCCTTCCGGGAAACCCGCTCCTACGTCCGCCGGATCCTCCTGAACCTCTGGGAGTACTCCCGCCTCTACCCCGGGCTGCGGTCCTGCGCCTCCATTCCCCCCGAGCAGCGCCCCTTCTACTCCCCCTCCCCCGAGCTCCTCTGCCCCCCCGAGGTGGAAGGTGGCCCCTGAACGGAGGCCGGACCCCCGGCTGGTGCTGGCGGCGGGCCTCGCCTCCCTCTCCTTCGCCGCCATCCTCGTCCGCTACGCCCGCGCCCCGGCCCTGTCCATCGCCTTCTGGCGGATGGCCCTGGCCTCCCTGATCCTCCTCCCCTTCCACCTGCGGGCCCGGAAGGATTCCGCCGCGCCCTCCGGCCGTCCCCTCTGGCCCTTCACCCTCGGCGCGGGCCTGATCCTGGCCCTCCACTTCACCTGCTGGATCGCCTCCATCCAGCTCACCACCGTCGCCTCCTCGCTCCTCTTGATGTCGGCCCAGCCCCTCTGGGCCGCCCTGCTGGGCCTTCTCTTCCTGCGGGAGGTCGTTCCCCGGCGGGGGGCGGCGGGCATGCTCCTTGCCCTTCTGGGGATCGCCGCCATCGCCTGGAGCGACCGGAGCCACGGCGCCACCAACCTCCTGGGCGACTCCCTGGCCCTCCTCTCCGGCCTTGCCGCGGCGGGCTACCTGACGGTGGGGCGCCACCTCCGCCTCCGGCTCCCCCTCGCCACCTACCTCCTGTCGGTCTACGGGGCCTCCGCCCTCTTTCTCGGCCTGGGCGCCCTCCTTTCGGGGGTTCCCTTCACCGGCTACGACGGGCGGACCTGGGCCATGCTCGGCCTGCTGGCCCTCTTCCCCTCGGCCCTGGGCCATTCGCTGGTGAACTACGCCCTGAGGCACATGGAGTCGTACCGCGTGAGCCTGTCCATCCTGGTGGAGCCGGTGGTCTCCTCCATCCTGGCGGCCCTCCTCTTCGCCGAAATCCCGGGCCTTGGTTTCTTCCCGGGGGCGCTCCTCATCTTCGCCGGCGTCTTTTTGGCCATGGGCCGGGCCGTCCCCTCTCCCTGATTCCGAAGCCTTGAGGTGTATGCTGTCCTCCTCGCAGGAGGAGCGACCATGAAAGCCTTTGCCTTCCGGACAGACCCCCTCACGGGGGAGGAGTACTACGAGGTCTACCTGCGCGGCAGCCAGCTCGTCTCCAACGCCTTCCTGAACAAGGCCTCCGCCTTCACCCTGGAGGAAAGGAAGGTGCTGGAGCTGGAGGGCCACCTCCGCTCCGCCGTCCAGACCCTCGACCAGCAGGCCCTCCGCGTGATGGAGAACTACGCCCGCAAGCCCAGCGACATCGAGCGGTACATCTTCCTCCAGGGGCTCCTCGACCGGAACGAGACCCTCTTCTACAAGGTGCTGGTGGACCACCTGGAGGAGATGGTCCCCATCGTCTACACCCCCACCGTGGGCCAGGCCTGCCTGATGGCCAGCCACATCCAGCGGCGGTACCGGGGCCTCTACGTGACCCCTGACAACATCGAGAACCTCGACGCCATCCTGAGGAGCGTTTCCCGTCCCGAGATTTACCTCGTCGTGGTCACCGACGGCGAGCGCATCCTCGGACTGGGCGACCTGGGCTCCGACGGCATGCCCATTCCCGTCGGCAAGATCTCCCTCTACGTGGCCGCCGGGGGCGTCCACCCCTCCGGCTGCCTCCCGGTGTGCCTGGACGTGGGGACGAACAACGAGCGCCTCCTCCAAGACCCCCTCTACCTCGGCTACCGAAAGCCCCGGCTCACGGGCCAGGCCTACGAGGACTTTCTGGAGCGCTTCGTCCTGGGTCTCCGGCGGAACCTCCCCCGGGTGCTCCTCCAGTGGGAGGACTTCGCCAAGGACAAGGCCTTCCTCCTTCTGGACCGGTACCGGGAGCGGATCCTCTCCTTCAACGACGACATCCAGGGCACCGGCGCCGTCACCCTGGCGGCCCTCCTCACCGCCGTGAAGACCAAGGGCGAACGCCTTTCGGACCAGCGCGTCGTCATCGTCGGCATGGGCCAAGCGGGGACCGGCGCCGCCCGCCGCATTCGGGACGTCCTCCTGGAAGAGGGCCTCTCCCGGGAGGAGGTGCGGCGGCGGATCTTCGCCGTGGACGTTCCCGGCCTCCTCTTCGAGGACACCCCCGGTCTCGAGGAGCCCCAGCGCCCCTTCGCCCAGCCCCGGGAGGCCGTATCCGGATGGACGCTGGAGCGGGAGGGAGCGGTGGGCCTCCTGGACGTGGTGCGGAACGTGAAGCCCACGGTCCTCGTGGGGGTCACCGCGAAGCGAGGGCTCTTCTCCGGCCCCGTCCTCGAGGCGCTGGCCGCCGGCACGCCCCGCCCCGTGGTCCTCTCCCTCAGCAACCCCACCGCCAAGTCGGAGTGCACGCCGGAGGAAGTGGCCCGGGCCACCGGAGGCCGCGGCTTCATGGCCACCGGAAGCCCCTTCCCTCCCTTCTCTTACGAGGGACGGCCCTTCGAGACCTCCCAGTGCAACAACCTCTACATCTTCCCCGGGATGGGCCTGGGCGCCCTGGTGGCCCAGGCCAGCCGCATCACCTCTTCCATGTTCCTGGCGGCCAGCAAGGCTCTTTCGGAGATGGTGACGCCGGAACAGCGGCAGAGGGGCCTGCTCCTTCCGGAAATGAAGGACATCCGGGAGGCGGCCTTCCGCGTGGCGATGGCGGTGGCCCGGGAGGCGCGGGAGCGGGGGCTGGGCAGGCTCCTGGACGACGAGCGCCTCTCCGAAACCCTTCGCAAGGCCCAGTGGACGCCCCGGTACTACCCCTACCGGCCCGGCTGAGCCGGGGTAAGGACCTTCAGGGCCGCCGGGGCGCGTCTCCGGGGCCGGCGAGCATCGCCCACTCCTCGGGGGTGTTGGCGTTGGCCAGGGCCCCGGGGTCACAGCCGGCGGAGCGCGCCGCCTCCTCGCCCACGTAGACGGTCCCCAGCCGGGGCAGGAGGGTGTGCAGGGCCCCGCCGCCCCCCTTCAGCGCCTCCTCCAGCGCCGGCCGAACCGAACGGGGGTAGGCGCCGGGGATGGGGTGGACGAAGCCACCCACCAGCGGCACGCAGGGGGTCCCCGCCGTCCGGGCGATGCCCAGGATCAGCCGGAGCCAGGCCTCGTCCAGGCGCGGCGTGTCCACGGGGATGCAGAGGACCGGGTCGAAGGAGGCTTCGGAGAGGGCGGCGTGGAGGCCCGACAGGACGCCGAAGCCAGGAATCCGGTCGGCCACGTGCCGGCCGTCCGGGAGCAGGAGGGGCGGCGGCTCGGGACTCACCACCAGGATCTCGTCCACCAGCGGGGCAAGGAGGTGGACCGCCCGAAGGAGGAGGGGCTTCCCCTCGTAGAGAAGCAGGCGTTTGTCCCGGCCCATGCGGCGGGAGCGCCCGCCCGCCAGGACGGCACCGGTGGCTTTGTCTCGCGGAATCATGGGTTCATGGTAACGCCGGAGGGACGGGGCGCGCAAGGCCCAATCCTGCCCCAAATTCCGCGATAGATGGGTCTTGCTTTCGGTGCTGCAGGTGCTTCACGGCGGAAAAGCTTTTTCTCCTGGACGGGGAGGGGCTTCTCCCCCGCGTTCCGCTGGCCAAGCCAGCCGGAACGCTCGGCTTGCCCTTCGGGGTCCCTCCCCGCTCCACGGGCCAAGCCCGTGGAG
>Ga0209018_1000705_pt1 | contig 29659 bp, 20 predicted proteins | sample YNPBryBLVA2012_FD_185814 | JGI IMG/M metagenome (GOLD analysis project Ga0209018, IMG submission 185814) | Anoxygenic and chlorotrophic microbial mat microbial communities from Yellowstone National Park, USA - YNP Bryant BLVA 2012 (SPAdes)... ...
GGCGCAGATGGAACTGTTTGCGATGCGCGCCGAAGAGCGCGAGCGGCGGCGCCGGGTGGCGGCGGTGCTCGACGGGCTGCGGGCGCGCTTCGGCCCGGAAGCGCTGGTGCGGGGCGCGGACCTGCTGGACAAAGCGCTCGCGGTCGCTCAGGATTGAAATATGTTCCGGCGATGGGCGTTGCTTTGTTTGCCGCTGATGCTGTGTGCGGAAACCCGCCGCGTCGGCCCGGGGCAGCGCTACCGCACCCCGTGCGAGGCGGTGCGCGCGGCCGCCGCCGGCGACGTGATTGAAATCGACGCCGCGGGTGTCTACACGGGCGATGTGTGCGCGTTCTCGCCGGAACGGTTGACCCTGCGCGGCGTCAACGGGCGTCCGCGGATCGACGCCGGCGGGCGCACGGCGCAGGGCAAGGCCATCTGGGTCGTCGGAGGCGGGGACGTGGTCGTCGAAAACATCGAGTTCACCGGCGCGCGCTGTCCCGACAGGAACGGGGCGGGCATCCGCTTCGAAGGGCGGCGGCTCACCGTGCGCGACTGCGTTTTCCGCAACAATGAAAACGGTATTCTCACCTGGAACGATCCCGGTTCCAGCCTGCTGATTGAGTATTCCGAGTTCGACAGAAACGGCCACGGAGACGGTTATTCCCACAATATTTATGTGGGCAGAATTGCAGAATTCACAATGCAATTTTGCTGGTCCCACAGTGCAATCGAGGGTCATCTGGTGAAATCCCGCGCCGCGAAGACGAACCTTCTTTACAATTTCCTCTCCACAGGAAACGGCACGGCGAGCTACGAAATCGACCTGCCCGAGAGCGGCCGCGCGCTGGTGGCCGGCAACATCGTCGTGCAGACGGCCTCGACGCACAACGCGGCGATCATCAGCGTGGGACAGGAATCCCGTGCCCCCGGCCCCGGCACGGCCTTGCGCCTCGTGCACAACACGATCGTCGACCTGTACCCGGGCCCCTCGACGATCCTCCGGGTAGGCCCCGGCGGTCCGCGCCAGCCGGAGCTGAGGAACAACCTCGTCCTGGGACGGGCAAGGATCACCAACCTTGCCTTGGCGCTCGCGCCCGGCAATGTGGTGCTCCCGGTGCCTGCTGCGTGGGATCCCTCCCGGCCCGGCGGCGCGCCGGATTTGAAGGCAGAAGCTATTCCTCTGCCGGAGGAGCTGACTCCCCGGTGGCAGTACAGACATCCTGCCTGCGGCGCGCGCCGCCCTTCGGCACGAAAGCCTGGCGCAGTGGAAGATCCGGCGCCGCTGCCGGGCGATGGGGCTGCCCTGCCGCCACGCTGCCGGGACCAGGGCCGGTGAGGGGCGGCTTCTTTCCCGGAGAGCTGTGTCTCCGGACGGAGCGTAGCGAAATCGTGCGCGCCTGCGGTCGCGCCCGATTTATGATGGAAGCAGAACGCTCTTGCGGGACCGTAGCTCAGCTGGATAGAGCATCTGCCTTCTAAGCAGAGGGTCGCAGGTTCGAGTCCTGCCGGTCCTGCCATGCCACTCTCTCCTCCGATGCGCGCAGCGGTCTCCTGCACCGGCAGTACAGTGATGTCGCCCGGATGCCCCCAAACCCCGGCAACGGACAATGGCGTTTCCCCATGCCCTCGTCCGTCAGATTCCGCGCGACCGTGAGGAGCGCCGGATTGCATGGTTGCTTGGCTGCGGCAGGGTTCGCGTTTGCGCTACCGATGCGGCCCGACTGCTGCTCCCCGCGCCCGGCGGCTTTGTTCGCAGCCGCCTCCCTCTCCCACCCTGCCGCCAGCCGGCGCGGGCGGCCAGGAATCGGATGCAGCCATCCTGTTTCTCTGGTATTTTGGGTGCGGTGTCTTGAGCCATGCCCGCCGATATCCAGGAACTCTACGCACAGCGGTTGCACCGCTATGTCACCGCCATGCGGAACGGCAAGCCCGACCGCGTTCCGATTCGCCCCTTCGCCGCCGAGTTCACCGCGGCTCACTGCGGCATGACGGCGCAACAGGTGACTCACGACTACCGCCAGGCCTTCGAGGCTGTCATCCGCTGCTGCCGCGACTATGACTGGGACGCCGCCGTGCCCAACATGGTCTACGTCTGGACCGGGCTCGCGCAGGCGGCCGGGCTTCGGTACTACGCCATCCCGGGCATCGACGTCGACGAGCATACCGGATTCCAATACCGCGAGCCCGACCCGCAGAATGCGTGGATGAAGCGGGAGGAATACGACGAATTCATTGAAGACCCGGTCGCATTTCTGTGGAAAAAATGGCTGCCGCGAATTTCGGCGGAGTATGAAAAATCTCCGATGCGCCGCGATCTCGCCCTCGTGAAAACCGCCTGGGCGATGGCGGACTATTTTACTGCCTTCGGTCCTCAAATCCGGCGCATGAAGGAGGAAACCGGCACGGTTTCGGCCATCAGCGGAATGTTCAAGGCGCCGCTCGACGTGCTCGCCGACAAGTTCCGCGGCTACCTGGGGCTTGCCTTCGACCTCAAGGAGATCCCCGACAAAGTGGAGGCCGCCTGCCGCGCGCTGATGCCGCACCTGGCCCACGTGGCGCTCTCCGGACTGGACCCGGAACAGCGCCTCCCGATTCCTGTGTGGATGCATCGCAGCTGCGTCCCGTTCATCTCCCACGAGCACTTCGAGAAGATCTTCTGGCCCACATTCCGGCCGCTGGTGGAGGCTGTGTGGGCGCGCGGCAACCAGGTGCTGTTTTACGCCGAAGGCAAATGGGACGCCCATCTGGACACGTTCGCCACGCTGCCCGAAGGCAGCATCATTTATCACATCGACCGCGGGGACCCCAAGCTGTGCGCGGAAAAACTCGGAAAGAAATTCTGTCTCAGCGGCGGCGTGCCCAATGCTCTCCTGGCCTTTGGAACGCCCGACCAGGTGCGGGCCAAATGCAAAGAGCTGATTGATATTTGCGGCCAGAACGGCGGTTATATCATGGATGCCTCCGCCATTATCCAGAATGACGCCCGCGTGGAGAATGTGCGCGCCATGACGGAATTTACCCGCGAATACGGCGTCTATTCGTCTTCGCCGTGCCCGGATCCGCCTCCTCCGCCGCCGGCCGAACGGTGCCCGGCGCCGGACTTCGGGCCGCCGCCGCGCTGTTTCCGGTGGGAGGACAAGTTGCTCGAGCTGCCGCCAATCCGCGGCGACGCGGAACTGTGCCGCCGTATCTGGGACGACCTGGACTCCTTCGCCTACGCCTTCATCTGGCATCTGGTGCTGAGTTTCTGACGGGCGCCACGCGGCGCGCAGGCGTGTATAGTAAGCTGCATCCGGAGTATCGCCATGAAGTCCGCCCGTCTGCTTGCACTGTGCACGGTCGCCTGCGCCGCCCTGGCGCAGCCAGGAGTCTTTTCGAAAGAACATCTGATCCGCTACACGCCCGAGTGGAAGGGCGAGCGGTTCCCGGACGGACGTCCCCGGGTGCCCGACGGCATCCTGAAGCGGATGCGGAACGTCACGCTCGAGGAAGCGTGGGCGGTCCTGAGGAACGAAGGGTACAACTTCCAGTACGAGGATGGCTGGCTGGAGATCCATCCCGGAAAGGTGCTGGTGGGGCGCGCGCTCACGGCCGCGTGGGTCCCGGGACGGCCGGATATTCACAGGGTGATCGAAGCGGAAGGAAAGCGCGACGGCCGCGTGGGAGCGCCCAATGCGTGGGCGGTGGACATGCTCCAGCCCGGCGACGTCTATGTCTGCGACCACTTCGGGCTCAAGATCGACGGGCCATCGATCGGGGACAATGTGGGCAACGCGATTTACGCGAAATCGGGCAACGGAATTGTCTATGATGGCGCGGTGCGAGACATTGCGGGCCTGAAGGAAATGGAGAACTTCGTTTCCTTCGTCCGGTTCTATCACCCGTCGCACCACTACAGCTCATCGGGGCCACGGCTGAATTCGACGCTGATCTCGATCAACGCCCCGGTGCGGATCGGGCGCGCCACCGTGATGCCCGGCGACGTCGTGCTGGGCCGTGACGGCGGCGTCATTTTCATCCCGCCGCACCTGGCCGAGAAGGTGGTGGTGACCAGCGAGATCGTCCGCCTGCGGGACATGTTCGGCCACCAGCGCCTGCGCGAAGGCAAGTACACGCCCGGGCAGATCGACGCGCGCTGGACGGAGGAGATCGAGAAGGATTTCACGCAGTGGCTGCGCGATCACATCGACAAGCTGCCCGTGCCGAAGGAACAGATCCAGGAAATCCTCAAGCAGCGCACCTGGTAGAAACAGCGTTCTGCCCGTGCGGCTCACCCCGCTACAATGGAGCAGAACGCCATGAACCGCAAGAATTCCTTCAATGCCGCCGCCGCCCTGCGAGTGGGCGGACGCGAGTATCAGATCTTCAAACTGGGCGCTCTCGAACAGGCCGGGTTCCGGCTGGCCAGGATCCCGTATTCGATCCGGGTCCTGCTGGAGAACCTTCTCCGCTGCGAGGATGGCGAGGTGGTCCGCCGCAGCGACATCGAATATGTCGCCCGCTGGGATGCCAGGGGCGAAGCGCAGGAGATCCAGTTCATGCCTGCGCGCGTCATCCTCCAGGACTTCACCGGCGTGCCGTGCGTCGTGGACCTCGCCGCCATGCGGGACGCCTTGCAGAAGATGGGCAAGGATCCGAAGAGGGCCAACCCGCTCATCCCGGTCGATCTGGTGATCGACCACTCGGTGCAGGTGGACGAGTTCGGCTCGCCGAAGGCGTTCGAGCAGAACGTGCTGCTCGAATACCAGCGCAACCGCGAACGCTACGCGCTGCTGCGCTGGGCGCAGAAGGCGTTTGACAATTTCCGCGCCGTGCCTCCGGGCACGGGCATCGTGCACCAGGTGAATCTCGAGTATCTCGCCACGGTGGTGGTGGAGCGCGACGGGATGGTGTTCCCCGACACGGTGGTGGGCACGGACTCGCACACGACGATGATCAACGGCCTGGGCGTCGTCGGCTGGGGCGTGGGCGGCATCGAGGCCGAAGCGTGCATGCTCGGCCAGCCGATTTCCATGCTGTTGCCGCAGGTGGTCGGTTTCCGCCTGCACGGCCGGCTGCGCGAGGGCGTCACCGCCACCGACCTCGTCCTCACGGTCACGCAGATGCTGCGCAAGAAAGGCGTCGTCGGAAAATTCGTGGAGTTCTGCGGTCCCGGCGTACTGGAGCTGCCGCTGGCGGACCGCGCCACCATCGCCAACATGGCCCCGGAGTACGGCGCCACCATCGGCGTTTTTCCGGTGGATGCGCAGACGCTTGCCTACCTGCGCATGACCAACCGGCCGAAAGAGCTCATCGAGCTCGTCGAAGCCTACTACTCCGAGCAGGGCATGTTCCTGACGAAGGACTCGCCGGAGCCGGAGTTCAGCGACACGCTGGAGCTGGATCTGGCTTCGGTGGAGCCCTCCATGGCCGGCCCCAGGCGGCCGCAGGACCGGTTGTCGCTGTCAGAAGTAAAAGCGAACTTCCTCTCGACCCTGTCCCAACCGAAGCGGGAGACTCCCGTGGTGAGCGACGGCGCTGTCGTCATCGCCGCCATCACCTCCTGCACGAACACGTCAAACCCGTCGGTGATGCTCGGCGCCGGCATCTTGGCGAAGAAGGCCGTGGAAAAGGGCCTGACGGTGAAGCCGTGGGTGAAGACGTCGCTGGCGCCCGGCTCGAAGGTCGTCACCGACTACCTGCGCGAGTCGGGGCTGCTGCAATATCTCGAACAGCTTCGCTTCCACCTGGTCGGCTATGGCTGCACCACCTGCATCGGCAATTCCGGCCCGCTGCCCGAGGAAGTTTCCAAAGCCGTGGCCGAGAACAAGCTCGTTGTGGCCAGCGTGCTCAGCGGCAACCGGAACTTTGAAGGCCGCGTCAACCCGCAGGTGCGGGCCAATTATCTGGCCTCGCCGCCGCTGGTGGTCGCCTATGCTTTGGCAGGGCGCATTGACATCGATCTCGTCAACGAGCCGCTCGGGGAAGGCAAGGACGGCCGGCCGGTCTACCTGCGCGACATCTGGCCGAGCAGCGAAGAGGTGCTCGAAGCGGTCAACCGTTTCGTCAAGCCGGAGATGTTCGCCCATGAGTATGGCAAGGTGTTCGAGGGCGACGCGATGTGGCAGGGCATCCAGACGCCCGAGGGCGACACGTTCCGCTGGGACCCGGCGTCCACTTACATCAAGCACCCGCCATACTTCGAGCAGATGCGCGACCCGGCGGCGCCCGTGGAAGACATCCGCGGCGCCCGGGTGCTGGCCATGCTGGGCGACTCGATCACCACGGATCACATCTCGCCCGCAGGCAGCATTCCGGTCAACAGCCCGGCAGGGCAGTATCTCATCGCGCGCGGCGTCCAGCCGAAAGACTTCAACAGCTACGGCTCGCGGCGCGGCAACGACGACGTCATGGTGCGCGGCACGCTGGCCAACATCCGGCTCCGCAACGAGCTGGTGCCGGGCGTCGAAGGCGGCTACACGGCGATGACTCCCGGCGGCGAGCCGGTGTTCATTTACGATGCCAGCGTCGAGTACCGCAAGCAGGGCGTGCCGCTGCTGATCATCGCCGGCAAGGAGTACGGCTCGGGCTCCTCGCGCGACTGGGCGGCCAAGGGCGTGGCGCTGCTCGGCGTCAGGGCCGTGATCGCCGAGTCGTTCGAGCGCATTCACCGCTCGAATCTGGTTGGCATGGGCGTGCTGCCGCTGGAGTTCATGGACGGCCAGACGCGCCAGTCGCTCGGGCTCACCGGCTTTGAAACATACTCGATTGAAAATGTTCTGGGGCCCGTGGCCACCGTCCGGGCCGTGGACGGCCAGGGCGCGGAGAAGGTGTTCCGCGCCAGGGTGCGCATCGACACGCCGCGCGAGCAGGAGTATTTCCGCTCCGGCGGCATTCTGCCTTACGTCCTGCGCCAGCTGGCGCAGCACTAGGCTTTCGCACGGCCGGGGCGGGTGCGGAATCCCGCCCCGGCGCCCGCCTGCCGCCTAGCTCCGCTTGTGCGGGCTCTTGCGTTCGAGGAACACGCGCAAGCCGAACGGGAGCAGTTCGCCCAGCGCCGCGCCGATCCGGTATTGCCAGCCGGGAATCACGAACAATTTTCTGCTTTCCAGCCCGCGGAGGCTGGCCTCGACCACCGTGTCGGCGTCCATCCAGAGCCATCGCGGGACCTTGTTGCGGTCCACGCCGAGCACGTCATGGAACTCGGTGTAGGTGAAGCCGGGGCACAGGGCCTGCACGACGACGGGCGAGCCGAGCAGGTCCAGCTCGATCCGCAGCCCCTCGGTGAAATCGTTCATCCAGCCCTTGGTGGCGCAATAGCTGACGTTGCCGCCGCTGCGCCAGAAGCCCGCCACCGAGCTGACGTTGATGATGGCGCCGCTGCCGCGGCGGATCATGCCGGGCAGCACGGCGCGCGTGAGCCGCATGGTCGCCAGCACGTGAAGGTGGACCATCTCCACCTGCCGGCTGTAGTCGGTTTCGTGGAAGAAGCCGAGCGTGCCGAAGCCAGCGTTGTTGACCAGCAGATCCGGCGTGGCGCCCGCCTCGATGCGGGCCGCCAGGCCTTCGGCTTCGGCGGGCCTGGACAAATCGCAGGGAAAACAATCCACCTCGATCCTGTGCTTCCTTTCCAGTTCGCTTTTCAGCGCTTCGAGGCGCTGCACCCGCCGGGCGGCGAGCAGAAGGCTGTAATTGCGCGCCGCGAGCTTGCGGGCGAAGGTCTCGCCGAGCCCGCTGGAGGCGCCGGTGATGACAGCGAATTTCATGGCCGTTTCCAGCCCATCATCGCACGGCGCGCGCGGGCGGCGGGGTACAATACGGCACGATGGAGCCGCGCGCGCAGCACCTGCACACGTACTTTCTTTTCCCGTTCGCGGTGGACAAGGAAGCCGTCATGCAGGACCATCAGCGTGTCTGGTCGAAGCAGACGCTCTGGACCGCCGGACTCGACGAATGGATCAACGACCACGCCATGGGGGCCGGCTCTCCGGTTCCGGGCAAGCTCGGCCGGTGGCAGCGGGATCCCTTCCGCCGCTTCGACATGGACTCGTTCGCCTACCAGGACATGGTTTTCTTCCATCCCTTCGTCCGGCGCGTCTTCTTCGACGTCGGCGAGGGCATCGGCGGCGGCGAGGGCGCGCCGGAAAACATGCTGCGCGTTTACACCATCCCGCTGGCCCACCTCGGCGAGACGGGCCGCAAGCTCATCTACTATGCCGCCGATTCGCGCGGCCGCAGCGCCCCGGTCCGCGTCACCGACCTGCGGCTGTTCATGTTCGCCAACGGGATCGGCATTCTCACGCTGGGCGTCGAGGCCAACGACATTCCCGTTTCGCAGGCGCTGTGGATCAACGAGATGATGCGCAAGGTCTATCCCTCCAGCGGACGCCAGATCCGCGAGGGGCGCGTGCCGAACCACTTCGAGCTTCGCCTGGAAGGGGGCGGGGAGCCGGTGGTGTTGGCGGAGGAGCGGTTCACCCGCTGCGCCATGCGGGGCTATCTGCCCCCGTTGAGCCGCATCGTCACCGAGCTGCTCTACTTCATGAACTACGCCACGCAGGAGTATGAACCGCTGCTCGACGAGCGCATGACGGTCTACTCCTACATGTCGATCGATCCCTCGAGCGTCGAGCCCGACTTCGACCAGAGCGAGGAATATGAAATCCTGATGTCCCGTTTCCTGTACGTCGACCGCTGGGGCGAGGGCTACCGCTACGACAGCGAATTCACGCGCGAGGCGATGCGGCGCCAGGTCTACCGCCGCTGGGCGCATCAGGGAACGCTCTACGGATTCACCAGCTATTCCAACGTCACGCTGGTCATGGGGCGCTTCGACTGCGACGAGCATCTGCTTCGCGAGGGCTTCCTCGTGCACCGGATGTTCATGTCGCGGTACTACCTCCAGGTGGTCGTGGCGCTGTTTTACCGCGCCACGCTGCTGGATTTCAGCGAGCGAACCGCTCTGGTCTCGCGCCTCCTCAGCCGCAAGTTCGGCTCTTACGACATCACCGAGGAGGACACGCGGCTCGTCACCCGCCTGATGGCCGAAGTGCAGCTGTTCTCCAACTACTGGTATTTTCGCGAGCTCGCCAACAAGGACGAGGAAATCGAGCATTTCCAGATGCAGTGCGAAGAGTTCCGCGTGCCCGAGATGAAGGCGGAGCTGGAACAGGAGATTGAAAAGCTCAACAACACGCTGGAGCGCATCTATCAGCAGCGCAATACCGAATCGATCAACCGCCTGGCCATGCTCAGCATGATTCTGGGCGGCGGCGCCATGATTACGGGTTATTTCGGCATGAATTTCGGCCGGGAATTCGAGGCGTTGTTTTTCTCGGGCGAGCGCGCCACGGCGGTGCACTACGGGTCGATTGTGGCGGTCACGGTTCTCGTGGCCGGCTCGCTCCTGTTCGCCATTTACCTGGTCGCCTCGAACTGGGGAGATTACCGCAAGATCCTGTTGCCGTCGAAGCAGGACACGATGGAGAGCCTGCGTCGGACGGCCGGCTTCGGGGAAACTCCGGAAGATGAGGAGGAGGAATGAGCCGCGCGCCCGTTTTGCGCGCCTGCGGCGTCAGACGGCCGTGCTCGCCGCCCCGCGGTGGTTCGGGACCCCGGGGAATTCCGCCCGGCGTCAGAGGTTTTCCCCGAGGAATTTCTCCTTTTCCGCCAGAATAATCTCCTCGGCCTTCAGCGGGTCGATGCCGCTGCGCAGCATCGCCTGCCGGGCCATTTCCATGCCGCCCTCGAACTCCGGCAAAACCGCCGAGGCGGCGCCGAGCCGCCGCAATTCCCGGATCAGCGGGATCCGCTCCGCGCGGGCGATGACCGGCACGTGAGGCGCCAGCCGCCGGGCGCGTTCGGTGGCAAGGCGCACCGTGTCGCCGTCGGGCACGGTCAGGATGAGCATTCTCGAGTGCTTCAGGCCTGAGCCGCGCAGGATCTCCTCGCTGGCGACGTCGCCCCAGAGGCTCGGCACGCCGTCGGAGCGCAGGTCGTTGAAGATCGCATGGTTCAGCTCGATCACCACCACCGGCAGCCCGGCAGCGCGGAGCACTCCCGCCACGGCGCGGCCGGTGCGGCCGTACCCGGCGACGAGAATGTGACCCCGGAGCAGTTCGCGGGGCGCCTCGATGGGGCGGGCGCCAGGCAGCGACGGGAACCTGCGGCGCCACCAGCGGCCGAGCGGCAGCGCCAGCGCTGCTACGGAAGGTGCCGCTGCGATCGACAGAATGGTGCAGGTCAGTGCGTAATCATAGGTGTCCTTTGTGATAAATCCGCCGCGAATGCCCGACCGCGCCAGGACGAATGAAAACTCGCCAATGCCCGCCAGCCCAAGGCCGATAATCCACGGGGCCATGTAAATGTAGCCGAAGGCCCGGGCCAGCAGGCCGATGAAGACCGATTTCATGGCGAAGATGAACAGGACTCCGGCAGCGATCTTCCAAGGGTGGTTGAGCAGATATTGCGGCTCGAACAGCATCCCGACGGAGACGAAAAACAGCAGCCCGAAAATATCCCGCAGCGGCGCCAGCTCGCTCAGCGCCTGGTGGCTGAACTCGCTTTCGCTGAGCATCAGGCCGGCCACGAACGCGCCCAGGGCGAAACTGAGGCCGACCTGATGGACGGCGAAGCCCACCCCGACGCTGATGGCGACCACTGCCACGAGGAACATCTCACGCGATCCCCATCGCAGCATGTGCTTCAACAGCCACGGGAAAAGGCGCGTGCCCAGCAGTACCACCGCGGTCAGAAACAGGGCGGCCACGCCCAGCGAGCGGGCCACTCTTTCGAGCGCCCCCTGCAACTGGCCTGCCTGCGGCAACAGGATCAGCAGGGGAATGACGGCCAGGTCCTGCATTACCGCCAGCCCGACCATCACCCGGCTGGCCAGAGTGCGGGAGACGCCGCGTTCATCGATCATCTTCACGATGACCGTCGTGCTCGACATCGCCACCATGGCGCCGAACCAGAGGGCGTCCTGCGTGTTCATGCCGAGCAGCCGTTGTCCGGCCAGCCACCCCAGAGCGGCGCACCCGAGGATCTGGATCGGGCCGCCGATCAGGGCGATGCGGCGCACGGCGAGCATGTCGCGGATGGAGATTTCCAGCCCGAGGCTGAACAGCAGCAGCGCGACCCCGATTTCCGCCAGCAGCTCGATGTCGCGGATGGAAGAGACTTGCGGCCCCGCCGTGTTGGGCCCGACGAGAACGCCTGCCGCGACGTAGCCGACGAGCAGCGGCAACCGCAGCAGGCGCGCCGCCACCGCGCCGGCCAGGCCGGCCAGAACGATCAGGACGAAGTCGCCAGCAATGCCCATGCGGTCTGTCTTGATTCTTGCAAGGCGCCGCGGCTCATTTCAGCCCGTGCCGCAGCAGCAGATCTTCATCGGCAAGAAGATCCCGCGTCGGGCCATCCGCAACGACCCGGCCCTCGTCGAGGATGAGAAGGCGCGTCGCGGTCCCGGCGAGGAACTCCAGATGGTGGCTCGAAATCAGCCTGGCGCAGGCGAGGCGGTTGAGATGTCCGGCCAGCAGGCGGCAGGAGCGAGGGTCGAGCTCGCTGGTCGGCTCGTCCAGCAGCAGCACGTCCGGCTGGAGCGCCAGAGCCGTGGCCAGCGCTGCGCGCTTTTGCTCGCCCAGGCTCAATTCGTGTGCCGGCCTGTCCGCGATTCTTTCCAGGCCCACGGCGGCCAGCGCCGACAGGGCGCGCTCGCGCGCTTCCGCCCGCGGCAGGCCGCGGTTCTCGAGCGGGAGCATTACGTCCAGCAGGATGGATGGCATGAACAGCTGGTCCTCGGGGTTCTGAAACACCGCGCCCAGACGCCCGCGAATCCCCACTTGCCCCGCAGCCGGTTTCAGCAAGCCCATCAGGCACCACAGCAAAGTGCTCTTCCCTGCGCCGTTCGGGCCGGCAAGGCCGACGCTTTCGCCTTGCGCAATGGCGAAGGAGACGCCCCGCAAGACATGGCGCGGGCCGTAGGCGAATTCCAGGTGTTCGACGCGCACGGCCTCGTTCAATGCGCCATCTCCTTCAGCAGCAGAGCGGCGTAGAACCGTTCCGCGCGGCGTAATGTGCGGGGGAAAAGGCTCGCCGTGGCGCACGCGAGAGACCGCCGCCAGGAGCGGTTCCACCGGCTCGGCGCCGCAAGCTTCCATGCGTGATACAGGGAGAAGATTTCCTCAAGGAATATCCGCGAAAAATGCGCGAGAAAAAGAAAATACAGGACGGTTTTACGCGTGCGTGAGCGGGAGAGGCCCCATTCAGCCATCCGGGCCCAAGGGGCAAGGCGGAACAAGAGCAGGCCGGCCGCGGCAACGGCGAGCATTCGCAGGGCGATGAGCGGCGCCCGCCGCGAAACGAGAATTTCCACGGCCGCAAGAACCGCGGCAAAAACCACGATGCCGACCCACGCCGCAGGCAGCCTCAATCTGCTTTCTCCGCGACCACGGTATATTCGGCCGCATTCTCTTCGGCGAGCGACACCCTCGCCCCGAGGCTCTCGCACAGCGCGGCCAGTTGCTGCGCGGGGGGCAGCCGGTCGTTGGCCACCGCTCCCCCGATCGAGGCGTGCATCCCGTTCAGCGCTTCGCTCGACATCAGGTGCCCCACGCCGAGCCGCCCGCCGGGCCGCAGCAGGGCAAGCATCGCCCGCAATGCAGCCATCTTGTCCTCGACGTGAGGGAACGCGCTGAAGCAGAGCACGGCGTCGAAAGCGCCTTCCCGCAGCGCCGGTGCGCAGAGATCGGCACAGAGCCAGACGATCCCGTTGCTTGCGGCGTGCTTGCGGCGGTTCACCTGAAGCATTGCCAGCGAGAAATCCAGCTCCGCGATCAACCGCGGCGGACGCGGCAGTCGCAGCAGGGCCGGAACCAGCACCCCCGTTCCGGCGCCGGCGTCGACAACCCTCTCGCAGCCCGTCCCGACAACTTTTCGAAGAAATGTTTCGACGCGCGCCGCCGTCTCCGGCTGCCCCGGCAAGGAGTCCCACTGCGGCGCGAGCTGGTCAAACCATGCGCGTTTCATCGAGGAGCACTCCGCCGCGCAGCCGCAGCGCCTCCACGGCCAGCGGCGTCACCACCAATTGAAGCACAACGCCGGGCAGCCCCTGCGCCAGCATCGCCAGCGAGGCGAAACCGGGCGGGAGGTCCAGCCATGCAGCCGCCAGCCAGGCGCCGCCCAGCGCGGCGGCGCGCCCGCAGGCCACCGCGATGGCCACGGATGCCACCAGCGGCAGCCTGCGCGTGGCTGCGGCAGCCGTGGCCAGCACGAATCCCTCGGCGCTCATGATTGCCGCCACGGGCGGGTACAGGGGCGGCATTCCTGTGGCAAGCGCCGACACCCACGGGATCAACGCGGCCGTTGCTGCGGCCCATCCCCAGCGACTCAGGTAGCCGTTGACAAGCAGAGGCAAAAGCATCGGCAGGAACCGCGAGCCCAGCCCCACCGCGTGAAAAGCAACCGGCAAGGCCAGCGCCAGCGCCCCCATGGCGGCGCTGATCACCATGGAACGGAGAACGGCAGGCGTGAAGCGGCGCATATCAGAATTGGAGCGTGAATCCGCCGGCAGCGTTGGCGCCTGGCATGACATATCCGGGCAGAATCTCATAACGGTGGTTCAGGAGATTGTCGGCCAGCAGGAAGACCGTTACCGCGCGGCTCGCCCGCCAGGAGGCCTGCAATGTCAGCAGCGGGTAGCCTCCCAGCGTTGCCGTGCGCGCGGCGTTGGCATAGCGCTTGCCGACGATCATCGACGAAAGGCTCGCCGAAAACCGGCGATGCTCGTATTGCAAAGACGCGTTGATTTTGTTTTTTGGAATCAGAGGCGCAATCTGGCCCGAGCGCAGGATCCCCGCGCCCGCGCTGAGGCGCCAGCGGTTTGCCGGACGCCACTGCGCGTTCAGGTCCACCCCGCGCAGGATGGCGCGCCCGGTGTTCTCCAGACGGAGGTTGGGGAAGCGGCCGAGCGTGACGATCTGGTCGCTGAGCGATGAGTAATAGCCTGTGGCCCAGGCCGTCAGCGAGCGGTGCGGCCGCGCGTGCAGCGTGGAATGCCAGTGCCACAGCCGCTCCGGTTTGAGCCCCGGATTCGGGGCAGGGAAAAGGTACAGTTCGCGGATCGTCGGGTTGCGGAAACCGCGGCTCACTCCCGCAGACCACGAAAGGGCCTGGCTCAGGTGCACTGTTGCGCTCGCCTCCGGCACCGAAATCCCGCCATACAGGCTGTGGCGGTGGTAGCGGTAGCCGCCGTTCAGCACGAGCCGCGGCGACGCCTGCCATCCGACCCGCGAGAAGCCGGCGCCTTCCATGAGCGCGTGCTCGCCGTAGTCCACGCGGTTCCGCACGTTCCTCGCCGCGCCCCCGTAGTGGTTGTAATCCCCGCCGACATCCAGCGTCAGTTCCGGCCGCAGCAACAGCGTCTGCACCGCCCTCACACCTTTCGTGGAATCGGTGGACCGGAAGCCGTCTGTGATGAAATGGCGGCCCCATGCCCCGTACTGGCGCAGATAACCGTAGGTGCGGCCGTATGTGTTGTTGAGACTCAGGCTGTAGCCGCCGCGCCCGACGCGCGCGTAGCTGCCTTGCAACGGGGCGAACGCCGGCCCCGGGTCTTCGACATGAAAAAAGCCGTAGCGGCTCTCCAGAGAAGCTTTCCAGTGATCCGACAGATCCCCGCCGAAGGTGAACGTCCCGTCGGAATTGCGGAAATCCGACGACGGCCTTTCGCCGGATGTTCCCGAATAGCCCGCATTCAGGGAATAAAACGCACGCGAGAATTTCGCCGCGTGGTTTACCCGGTGCTGCGTGGTCCACCACGAGCCGAGCGACGAGGTCAGGCGGGTCTGGAAGCCCGCCTCCGGACGCGACGGGATGATGTCCACCGCGCCCCCCATCGCGTTCGAGCCGTACAGTACGGAAGCGGGTCCCAGCGTGACGCGGACATTGGCCGCATCGGAGAGCGTGTAGAGGTCAGGCAACGGGTGTCCCATCAAGGCCTGAAAGTCGGGCCGCCCGTCGATCACAATCAGCACGCCGGTGTTGGGGGAACCGCCAATGCCCCGCACGCTCACTGCGCCTGTGCCGTTGGTTGCGATCCCGTAACCCATAATGCCGCGCCGCGTGACGAAGGCCGAAGGCGCCATGCGGTCGACGGCGTCCAGCACCGTGCGCGCACCGGTGCTCTCGATCTCCAGGGCCGAGGAAGCGATGCTTTGCACGGTGTCCGCGCCGGCGGCCCGGACCACCACATCCACCGTCGTCCGCAAAGGCGCCGGCTCCAGCACCACGCGAATCACCCCCCGGCTTTCTGCCGCTGCCAGGGTCTTTTCCAGAAACCCCGGCGCCGAGACCCTCACCAGCGGCCCCGTGCGTTGCACAATTGCGTTCGGAATGACTGCGCCGGAGGGATCGACCACGACCACCGCCGGGCTGTCCCCCGGCGCAGCGACAAGGGATGAAGACAACAAGATCGCAATTACCGTGACGGGAACCTGCATGCCACCACGGTATCACGAATCTGTGGCCCGTGCTACCGCCGGATCGCCTGTCTTTCGAGCACCACGCGGAAGCCGATGTAATCGGACCGGCTGGTGACCGGGGCCTTGGCATCCGCGGGCTGGTCGGCGCTGCCCCCCATGACCTTCGGCTTGCCGTCTTTGCCCACGACCCATTCGGCCGCATTGCCGCCAAGATCGAACAGCGGGTCCTCGCCTGTGCCCGCGAAAGATCCCGCCGGCTTCAGCAGCGCACCCGGTCCCGCCTGCCGCACCAGCTCCTCGAGGCGCGCGGCGTCATCGAAATTCACCGCGTATCCGGCCCAGAAATCCAGCGTGTTCTCATTCCGGCTCCGGGTCAACAGGCCGCCCAACTCCTCTTCCGTGCCGAGTCGGTACTTGCGGCCGGTTTTCTTCGAAAGCCACTCGCAGTATTGCTGCGCCCGTTCGAAGCTGACGCCGGTGGCGGGCAGCGTCTCCGTGCCCGGCGGCACAGGGTAGGAGGGGTCGAAGGCGCGGAACTGCGCCCGGGTGACTTCGAACCGCCCTACCGCCACATCGCCCCGGTCCACGGTCTCCGGCACGTCGCCGGCGGCCTTCAGCCGTTGCAGGGCCGCCAGCGGCGAGCCGGGCTTCAAAGAGGGGTTTTCCGCAGCCGCGGTCCGGAAAAGATGCTTCTCGAACCAGGCGAGCTCTTCCTCCACCTTCCGTTTCTGATGAACGTACTTCCTCAAACTGTGCGGCTCGCCGGGAAACAGGATGAACCGCACCGGGGTCTTGCCGTAGTGTTGCAGCGCGCGGTAATGCTGCCAGCCCTGCTCGGTCGGCACCTGGCGGTCTTCGGTGCCGAAGAAAATAATGGTCGGGCTGGTCACCTTTTCCATCTTGAACAGCGGGGATTTCCTGACGTAGAAATCGGGGTCGTCCATCGGCGTTTTGCCGAGATAGTATTGCTCGAAGGCGTCCCCGAAGACGGCGTTGCCCCAGTCGCTCGTCCAGTTCACGTCGCCCGCGCCCGCGCCGACGGCCTTGTAGCGCGTGGTGCGGACGGAGAGCTCGATGCTGATGATCGAGCCGTTCGACCAGCCCATCACGCCGAGCCTGTCCGCGTCCACGAGTCCCTTTGCGATGAGGTGATCGACGCCTTTTTCGACGTCGATCCATTCGAGATCGTTGTATTTTCCGCCGGAAATCGACTCGCCGAATTTCAGACCGTAGTTGGAGGAGCCGTGGTAGTTCGGCTTCAGAATGAAGGCGCCTCTCTGCGCGTACAGCTGATGCGGGTATGCCCAGCTTTCGCGGAACGCGTCGGCGTCGTGGCCATGCGGTCCGCCGTGGATCATCACCACCAGCGGGTATTTCTTGCCGGGCTCATAATTGTGCGGGTAATAGAGTATCCCCTCGATTTCTTCGTCCAGCGCGCCTTTCCAGCGAATGACTTCCGTTCTGGCGATTGTTTTCTTTCGGAGATTCTCGTTGGTCTCGATGAACGGCTTCGGGTCCTCGAACCGGTTTCCGGCCAGACGCGCCGCCATGTAAACGGGCGGCGTGGAAGCGTTCGATCGCACGTAAACGATCCTGTCGCCCCGGGACGTGACGAACACCTGGTGCACGTCGGCGACCTCCACCCACTCCCGCTTCCATGTGTTGCCGGCCTCAAAATACCGTGCCGCACGGTTGCGCGCGCCGTTGGCCAGCAGCGCCACGAAGCCGTCCGGCGTCACCGCGGGCGAGGCGGCCAGTGCGTTGTCCCAATCGAGCGGCACCTCCACGGGCCGGGCCTTGGCGGCGGCTGACAGGGGCTGGGCGAGAGCCAGCGGGAAGTGATACAGCTTTGTGATGCTCGCGTTGTACAGGTACGAGTGGGTCGTGTACGGGGCCGTGAAGTAGAAGGATTTCGAGTCCGGCTTCCAGTGGAAGGACCGCGGGTACAGCTTCTGTCCCGCAAACAGTTCGACGCTCTCGTTCGTGGCCAGGTGGTGGAGGAACGTCGCGGGCTTGATCTTCTGGTTGTAGATTTCCGCAAGGCTGCGATTGTGAATGGTCAACGCCCACTGGCCATCGGGGGAGACATCGACGCTCGTGATCCGGTCGCGGTTGGTCGTGATCCGGGTGACTTTGCCGCCCTTCACCTCCACCCGGAACAGCCGCACGGGCGGCTCGTGTTCCTCGTCGTCGACGACGCGCGAAGTGTCCTTGGCCTCCTTGATCCTCTGATCGTAGAGCGACGGGTCTTCCGGCGCGGCGACGGCGATGGCGTCGTCGGAAATCCAGTCAAAGGCGCGCACGCCGCGCTCGAAACGGGTCAGCTGCCAAGGCTCGCCGCCGGAGGCGTTCATCAGCCATACCTGCTGTTTCGGAGACTCTTCGTCCCGGGCGTCCGGCCCGGAGGTCTGTTTGCCGGGCGCGCGGCGGCTGGTGAGAAAGGCGATGAGCTTTCCGGAAGGTGAAAACTTCGGATTGCCGGCGCTGTCCTGTCCCCGTGTGAGCTGGACGGCTTCCGGCTCGTCGAAGCGCTTCAGCCAAAGGTGCGAAACCGACTCGCCCTTGTCCATGTCGATCCTCGACTTCACGAACACGGCCATGCGGCCGTCGCGGGAGAGATCCAGCGAGCTGACTTGCTCCTGCAACAGGATGTCATCCACAGTCCACTTGTCCGCGGCGGCGAGCGAAAAGCAAAGGAAGACGCTGGCAATCCACTTCATACCCTCCCATTATGCGCGAGCCCGCCCGGCGGCGAACCGTTATGCTGGAGTTGATCGCCATGCCCTTGTACAAGCGATATCTCGAATACCTCGTTACGGTCCCTTCCACCGGCCTGAGCCTCGACATCTCGCGCATGAACTTCTCCGGCGGCTGGCTGGACTCGATGGAGCCCGCCATGCAGCGGGCCTACGACGAAATGGCGCAACTCGAAAAGGGCGCCATCGCCAACCCGGACGAGAACCGCATGGTGGGCCATTACTGGCTGCGCGCCCCGTCGCTGGCCCCCTCGGCCGACATCCGCATCGGAATCGAGTCGGTGCGGGAGCGCGTGCGGGAATTCGCCTCCCGCATCCACGACTCCGGCGCATTCACCGAGGTTCTCAGCATCGGCATCGGCGGCTCCGCCCTTGGCCCGATGTTCCTCGCCGACGCGCTCGGCCACCCTGCAAGGGACCGCATGCGCCTCCACTTCTTTGACAACACCGACCCGGACGGCATCGAGCGCGTGCTCGCCGGACTCGATGGCCGGCTCGACCGCACTCTGGTGCTCGTTATCTCGAAGAGCGGCGGCACGCCGGAAACGCACAACGGCATGAAGCTGGCCGAGGCCGCCTTCGCACGCGCCGGCGTCGCCTTCAGCCCGCGCGCCGTGGCGGTCACCATGCCGGGGTCGAAGCTCGACCGCTACGCCCAGGACAACGGCTGGCTGGAGCGCTTCCCCATGTTCGACTGGGTGGGCGGGCGGACCTCCGTCACCTCCGTGGTGGGCCTGCTGCCGGCTGCGCTCCAGGGGCTCGACATGCAGGGGTTGCTGGAAGGCGCGGCGCGCATGGACGAAGCCACCCGGGTACGCGTCACCCGCAGGAACCCGGCGGCGCTGCTGGCGCTGATGTGGCATTACGCCACGGGAGGCAGGGGCCGCAAGGACATGGTCATTCTGCCCTACAAGGACCGCCTGCTGCTGTTCGGGCGTTATTTGCAGCAGCTCATCATGGAGTCCCTGGGCAAGCAGTACGACCTCCACGGCAGGCTTGTGGAACAGGGCATCACGGTTTACGGCAACAAGGGCTCGACGGACCAGCACGCCTACGTGCAGCAGTTGCGCGAGGGCGTCAACAACTTCTTCGTGACCTTTATCCGCGTGCTCGAGGACGGCGGCGACACGCTGGAGATCGAACCCGGCGTGCGCACGGGCGACTACCTCGACGGCTTCCTCCTCGGCACCCGCCAGGCGCTGACGGAGAACGGGCGCGAATCCATCATGATTACGGTGCCGCGGGTGGACGCCCGCACCGTGGGCGCGTTGATCGCCTTGTATGAGCGCGCCACGGGCTTTTACGCGTCGCTCGTGCGGATCAACGCCTATCACCAGCCGGGCGTCGAGGCGGGAAAGAAGGCGGCGGCGGCGCTGCTCGATCTGCAAAAGCGGCTGCTGTCGGTTCTGGGCCCGGCGCCGAAGCCGCTGGACAGGCTCGCAGCCGAGGCCGGCGCCGATTCCGAGGAAGCGGCGGCGCTCATCCTGGAGCACCTGGCCGCCAACGGCCGCGTCAAGGCGTCCAGGGGCGGCTACAGCCTGTGAAGGCGCTTTGCGCCGCCGGCGGCTATCATGGTAGAGGATGACCGCTCCTGGGGCCCTGGCCACGGCATCGGCCCGGCTGCAAGCGCTCGAAGCCACGCTGAACGGCGTCGTCCGCGGCAAGGCGGACGTCGTGCGCCTGTCCGTCGTGTGCCTGCTTTCGCGCGGGCATTTGCTGATTGAAGACGTGCCCGGGGTCGGCAAGACGACGCTCGCCCACGCGCTGGCGCGGAGTCTTGATTGCAGCTTCCACCGGCTTCAGTGCACGTCGGACATGCTGCCGGGCGACATCCTCGGCGTCACCATCTTCAACGCGCGCACCGGCGAGTTCGAGTTCAAGCGCGGCCCGATCTTCACCAACCTGTTGCTCGCCGACGAAATCAACCGCACCACCCCAAAGACCCAGTCGGCGCTGCTGGAAGCGATGAACGAGCACCAGATCACCATCGATGGCGTCAGCTACCCGATGGCGGAGCCGTTCATGGTGATCGCCACGCAGAACCCCGTCGAGCACCACGGCACCTATCCGCTGCCGGAGTCGCAGATGGACCGCTTCCTCATGCGCATCCGCGTCGGCTACCCCGATGCAGCCAGCGAGCGGGAAATCGTGCGCGCCTCGCAGCCCGCCACCGCGCCCGAGGTCAAGCCCGTCCTCAGCCCCGCGGAACTGCTCGACATCCAGCGCGCTGTCGAAAAGATTCGCGTCGACGACGCGCTGGTCGACTACATCCTCGCGATCGTCGAGGCCACGCGCCGCCACGAACAGCTCGCGCTCGGCGTCAGCCCGCGCGGCGCCCAGGGCCTGTACCGCGCCGCGCAGGCGCTGGCTCTGCTGGAAGGCAGGGACTACGTCCTGCCGGACGACATCAAGCGGCTGGCCCTCCCTGTGTTCGCCCACCGCGTGGTGCTCAACCAGCGGACCACGCTCATCACCCGCACCACCGAAGTGAGCGAGCGGATCCTGAACGAAATCCTGAAACAGGTGGAAGTTCCTCTCTAGCATTTCCTGCCATGAAAACCGCCATTATCGGCCTGCCGTTGACAGGCAAGACCAGTCTGTTCACGATCCTGACCGGCGTCCATGAGACGGCGCGCACCGGTTCGATGGAAACAAAAGTCGGTATCACAAAGGTTCCCGATCCCCGGCTCGATGCGCTGGCCCGCGTTTTCCAGCCGGAGAAAGTCACCCACGCGACCATCGAATTCATCGATTTTCCGTCCATTTCGAGGGAGTCCCTGCGCGACCCTTCCCTGCTGGCCAGCCTGCGCGTGGCCGACGCGCTGGCCCATGTCGTCCGCCTGTTCCAGGACGACACGGTGCCCCATGAAAAGGGGTCGGTGGACCCCGTGCGGGACATCCGCGACGTCGACATGGAGCTGGTGCTCAGCGACTTGGCCGTCGCCGAAAAGCGGCTCGAGCGCCTGGAAAAAGACAGGAAAAAGATCAAGGACCCCGGTCTGGACCGCGAGTTCGAATTGTTGCAGCAGGCGAAAGGAATGCTGGAACACGGCGAGCCGCTGCGCGGGTGGGAACTGGCCGAGGACGATGAAAAGCGCCTGCGGGGATTCCAGTTCCTGTCACAAAAGCCGATGCTTTTCGTGCTGAACGTGGGCGAGGAGGATGCGCCCCGGATGCGGGAAATCGAGGAGGAATACCGCTCGAGGCTCCTCGCCGGCCAGAGGCGCACCGAGGTGACCGCGGTCTGCGGCAAGATCGAGGCCGAGCTGGCCGAGCTGAGCCCCGAGGAGCAGAAGGAGTATCTGGCCTCCTTCGGGCTGCCGGGCTCCAGCCTGGACCGGCTGGTTCACGCCATGTACCGGCTGCTCGGGCTGATGAGCTTTCTCACCGCTGGCGAAACCGAGGTGCGCGCCTGGACCATCCCGGTCCATTCCACGGCCCTCAAGGCGGCTGGCGCCATTCATTCGGACTTCGAAAAGAAGTTCATTCGCGCCGAGGTCGTGCCCTGGCAGGCGCTGGTCGAGCACGGCGGATACGCCGGCGTTCGCGAGAAGGGGCTGCTTCGGCTCGAGGGCAAGGACTACATTGTCAAGGACGGCGACGTGCTTGTCATCCGCCACGGCTGAGGCGGCCCCGGATCACCGCATGCGGCGCAGCTCGGCGAAAAGCTCGCGGAAGCACAGCACGGCCTCCGCAACCTGCGCGGGCGGCGCTTTCTCCTCGCCGAAATAGGCGCGCACGAAAGGCCCGAATCCGACCCAGGTGGTTTGCAACATGCCGAGCATGCGCTCGGCAACCGGCGCCGCCGCCGTGGCCCGCGTGCGGCGCTGGATTTCCAGTTGCGCCAGCGCCACCGACGGCTTGCGCCACGGCGAGCTGACCACCGAAAAGCCGTGCAGCGCGAAGAATGGCGCCGTGGGGTGCGGCGCCTCGTAGTGCCAGTCACACAGGATCACGTCGCGGGGAATCAGGCCGATGGCGCGCGCCGTCCCGTTTTCGGCCGCCTCCCACTTGCCGATGCCGGTCACGCGGCCGTCCAGCAGCCGGTCCGCCCAGATCCACAGCCGCGCGTTCCGCGCGGCAAGAAAATTCCGGATCGCCGCCACCTCGCCGGCGAACAACTCCGCCTTGTCGCGGCCCCGGCAGCGCGGGCAATCGTCCTCGCCCAGAAGAAAGACCTCATCCATGCCCGCATGGAAATCCGCCGCCCCGGTCACGTCCAGCAGCTCCCCGATCAGATGAAAGATGACCGGATGGATTTCCGGGTGAAGCGGGCAATAACTCCTGCAATATATGCCCTGATTATCCGGGTATTTTCCTGGAGTTTCATCGAATTCCGGGTGCGAGCGCAGCAGGCCGAACGTCGTTTTCGCCCACGACTGGTGACCGAGCAGGTTGATCATCGGCACCAGCCGCACGTTTGCCTTGCGGCATGCCTCGGCCAGCCGCATAAGGTCTTCCGGGGCCAGCGCGGGCTCATCCACGAGTTCCGGATGGGTCGTGTAGCGGTAACGGTAGTTGAACTCGAGAACCAGCGTGTTGACGCCCTCTTTGGGGAGCGCTTCCGCGATGAAGCGCAGGGCAAGATCCATTTCATCCGGGCGGGGCGCCGCGAGGTGAATGCCGCGGACGGGCAGAGGCTCGGCCGGCGCCAGGAGTGCGAAGGCGAGCATGGCAGGAATCAGCCGCATGCCGCCATTCTATTCGAGCGGGTTGTAGACCGGGATCTGCGTCGCCAGAACCGCTCCGAGCCCGGCCGCCAGGCACAGCCAGGCGAACCAGTCGCCGTGCCTCGTATAGAAGGTGCGGGCGGTCAGGTAGCGAAACGGAAGCCGCCCGGCGTGCAAAACGTATTCGGGGAACCTGCCCCACACCTGTCCTGAAGGGCTCACGGAGGCGGTGATTCCGTTGTTCGCCGCCCGAAGCAGCCAGCGGCGGTTTTCCGCCGCGCGCATCCTCGCCAGCAGAAGATGCTGGGCCCGGGCCGCGCTGGTTCCGAAGTAGCCGTCGTTGGTGAGGTTGACCAGCGCCTCGGCGCCCTGTGCCGCGAATTCGCGCACATATTCGGGGAATGCCGACTCGTAGCAGATGAAAACCCCCAGGCTGTGCTCGCCTGCCTGGAGAATCTTCGCCCCTTCGCCCGGCGCATAATCGCCCGCCTCGGAAGAAATCTTGCGAATCCAGCGGAAGCCCGCGGGAACGAATTCGCCGAAGGGAACCAGCCGGGCCTTGTCGTAGCGTCCCGCCAGCCGTCCCGATGCATCGAGCAGCACCGCCGAATTCAGCGGCTCCCGGGCCGGCGTATAGGCCACCGTGCCGAACAGGAACGGGGCGCGGGCCAGGCGGGCCGTCTCGGTCGCTTCCCGGCGGAATTGCGGATCGTCGTAATAGTAAAACGGCGCAGGCACTTCAGGCCACAGCAGAAGCGCCGCGGGCGGCCTCGCCGGATCCAGCGCCGTTTGCAACGTCCGCAAGGCCAGCCGCCGCGTGGTTGCCCGCAACGTGTCATCGTCCCACCGCGTGTCCGCGGCCACGTTCGGCTGCACCGCCACAGCCTCCCGGTCATAAACGCTGCGCTGCTCAAGCGGCGGCAACGCCCACAGCGCTGCGAGCGGCAGCAGCCACGCCAGCTCGAGCCTCCGCCGCCTCAGCGCCAGCACGGCCGCGGCGGAAGCGATCATCGCAAAAACGAAAGAAAGCCCATAGACCCCGACCCACGGGGCAAGCCGCATTGGCACCGCCATGCCCGCGCCGGCATTGCCCAAAGCGAGCCAGGCAAAGCCGAGCGGCCCATGCGTCCTTTCGATGCCCGTCCACAACGCTGCCACGGCAGGGATCGCCCACCACCGCCGCATGAGGGGGCCCGCCAGGGTTGCGAAGACGGCAGCGTGAAGGCCCTTGGCGGCTGCGAAAAGAAAAAGGGCCAGCCAGCTGAGCGCCGTGTTCAGGCCGCCATATGCGGCCAGTGTGTCGCGGATCCAGTAGCAGACGAGGGCCCAGTAAAGAGCCCCGCAAAGCCAGCCGTACAGGAACCGGCGTCCGGCGCGCGGCTCGTGCGCGAGGGCGAACAGCAGAGGCGTCAGCGCCACCGGCGCCAACGCGCTCCATCCGAGCGGCGGAAACAGGGCGGCCAGCAACAGGGCCGTCAGGACGGAACCCGCTGTCAACAACCAGGACAACTTCATCCGATGCCTGCTCCTGCCGCCTCGCCGCTTGTAACGCTCTTTCCTCTCCGTTCCGGCGCAGCCCGGCCGTTTGCCGGGCGGCCCTGCCGCGCAAACCGGCTTCAGTATTTCACCAGGTAGGCGTTCTTGACTCCCAGCTCTGCCAGCTTTGCGCGGGCCTCCGCGATTTTCTCGTTGCCCGAAAGCGGCCCGATCAGAACGCGGCACAACTCGGACGACTTGGGCGATGGCGCCACGTAGCCGGTGAGGCCCGTCTTGCTGATCAGATAGCTCAGCATGGTTTCAGCGTCGGCGCGCTGCGTGGCCGCCGCTTGCAAATAGGTGCCGGCCGGCGGCCGTTCCACATAAAGCTGGCTTGGCACGGCAGGCTGCTTCGCCGGTGCGGCCGCGGCCTTCGTTTCTTCCGGCTCTGCTCCCGCCTTCGCCGGCTGCGTCGCTTCCGGCTGCTTGGGAGTCTCGGCTGCCGGGGCGGGAGCGCTGGCCGGCCCCTGCTTCGATGCGTCCACTGTGATCGGCACCTGCTCGGGCTGTTGCGAAGATGAAGCCGCCGGCTTCGGCGCCATGTTGCGGCCCACCATGAAGCCCAGCGCGAAGAATAGTCCCAGCAGAACCACGATCAGTGCGAACACGATCATGATCTGGCGGTTTCCGAGAATCAGCTCGAATTCGCCTTCGTCTTTCATGGGCATGCTCATCGAGGGTCCCCTCCCGGATGCCGCGACTCGGTAGCCGCCGCGGACAGAGTCCAAGTGTTGAGAATAATCCCTGCCGGGCGCTGGCTACAAGTCCGCGCGCCCGGGCCTGACCGGACACGCCCCTCCCGCATGCGGGCACCAGCGGCAGTCTGCATGCTCGCGCACAGGGAAATCGCCTGCGGCTTCGGCCTGCTTCCATTCGCGGAGCACCGCCACCGCGCCCTGCAAGCCTTCCTGGCTGGTGTCCACGCGGTGCGGACGGCCTTCGCGCAGCGGGAACAGCCACGCCTCCCGCACCGGCGCCTTCGTAATCCTGCCGAGTGCGATGGAATACAGCTGCATCTGCACTTCATAGCCGCGCATGCGGCGCTCCCCGAGGTGCTGGTCCGTTTTGTAGTCGACGATCACCGGCCCGTTGCCTTCGTCGAACCACAGGTCGATCTGCCCGTGCAACAGCGTGTCCTCGACTTCCACGAGGAAGTCCATTTCGCGCTGCGACGTTCGCGCCGCATCGGCGCGGCGGGCCAGCTCGCTTTCCTTAAAAACTCGCGCCAGCTCCCCGGCCTCCTCAGAGACTTCTTGCCGGACTCCCGCCAGGCACTCATGCACCTCGGTTCCCAGTTCCAGTGCGTTGCCGTCCCCGCCTTGCCGCGGCGGCGCCGGCCAGCCAAGCGCCGAATCCAGCAAATAGCGGCGCGGACACTGGGCAAATATCGCCAAAGCGGTGACGGAAACGCGCGATGGCGCCTCTCGCGCAATCCCTTGAGACTCCAGACAGGGTCGCTCCGCAGGCCTGACTGCATCCGGCGCCTCCGGGATATCCGGCACGCCGCTGCACCGGGTGAGGACAGCGATGTCATTCTCCGCCTGCTGCCCGGCCTCGGCAGGGATCTCCAGGCCCAGCCCGGCCAAAACAAGCCTGGGCCAATCCGATCTTGGGCGCATGCTGTTGCGGAAGGAGAGGATCAGCCGCTCTTTGGCCCTCGTCATCGCCACATACAGCAGCCTGTCCAGCTCCTTGCTGTTCCGCTCCTTCCACTTTTCCCGCGCCCGCTCCAGAACGGGGTCGTTCACCTTCTTTCCCGAATCGAGTTGCCATTCAAACCCGAGCCCGCATTCGGGATGGAAGAGCGCAGGCTCGGTCGCATTTCGTTCCCCCTTTTCCAGAGCCGCCACGGCGACAATCGGGAACTGAAGCCCCTTGGCCTTGTGAATCGTCATCAGCTGCACCGCGTCGACCGCATCCAGCACCGGGGCGTTGGCTTCTTTGGCGGACTCCCTCATGGCGTCCACCGCGGCAATCAGCTCCACCGGGTCACGGCCCTCGCCGGCGGTCAGCGCGTCAAGCATCCGCAGAAACTTGTCGACATTGGCCGAGGCGAGCGGATCAAGCCTCGCGGCGTATCCGCTCTCCTCGATGAACCGGGCCAGCGCCGCCGACACAGGCAGCGACCGGCAAAGCGACCGGAGGCTGTCCAGCTCCGCCTGTTCCTCGGGCAGCAGCAGGGCGCGCATCACCCTCCTGCGGAAGATTTCCTCGTCGCTCAACCCGAAAAACGGCGACCGCAGGAGCGCGAAGACCGCAATTTCATCCTCCGGCCAGGCGAGCACTCTCAAAAGATTCAGAAGGTCGATGATCTCGCCGGACTCGAAAAACGTCTTTCCTCCGGCAACCACATAGGGAATGGAAAAGCGTTGCAAAGCCTGCTCGATGGAGGAAAAGGAGTTGGCGCTCCGGACAAACACCGCCATGTCGGAAAAGCGGGCAGCACGATCTTCCGAACAAAGTGGCTGCCCGTACAGCTCCCGCAATCGCCTGGCGAGCCAGAGCGAGACATCGCTTTCGTCGCCCCGGGCTCCGTCTGCGCAAAGAATTTCCACGAACGGCGCCCTGCCCGGCTTGAAATCCCCTGACGCTTTCAGGGAATGCTTGCGGATGCCTTCGCGCGGCGGGTTGACCAAAACCCGCTCGACGGCGGCAAGAATCTCCGGGCGTGTCCGGTAGTTTCGTTCGAGCCGGTCCACCATCAGGCCCCGGCAAAGGAATTCCTTTTCGTAATTCTCGAACAACGCCGGATCCGCGTGCCGGAATCCGTAGATGGACTGGTTGATATCGCCGACTGCGAAAAAGCGGTTTTCCGGCCTTATTTGTTCGATAATTTTCCACTGGATCGGATTGGTGTCCTGAAGTTCATCCATCAGGATATGCTCGTAATGCTCCCGGATCTCTTTGCGGATGCCGTCCGCGGAGAGAAGCAGCCGCAGCGTGTGCTCTTCGAGGTCCGTAAAGTCGACCGCCGCATGCCGCCTTCGGTATTCGCGGTAGTTCTTGTCGAACCGCAGCAGGATCTCGCACAGAAGTTCGCGCTGCGGGGCGAACGTCGTGGCCGCCCAGACCCGGAGAAGCTCCTTTGCCGAAGCCCGGAGTTCTGTTACCGCTTCCCTGACGGCTTTTTCCGCTCCCTGGAGATTGATCTTCTCCAGTTCCTCTGCGATTTGCTCCGCGTTCAGATCATTCAGCCTCGCGAGCAGATCCTGTAACTGCTCGCGCCTTCTCCGTCGCGGCTCTGTGTTGGCGCCCTCTGTTGCCCGGATTGTCTCTTCCAGCCTCAGCCGGATGTCTGCCAGCAGTTCCTCGGCGCTCCTTTCCGGCTGAACAGGCCGGAGTGCTTTCTCGAAAGCACCGCTCACCCGGATCGCGTCATAGACGGCCAGGAGAGGCGCCGCCATTTCCCGGGCAGGCCAGCGCGCGGCCAGCTCCAGAAACTCGGCGGCCTTCTCGCGCGCCATGGCGTCGAGCGTTTCCTGCATGGCCTTCCGCCGCCGGGCTTCGGCAGCGGCCTCTTCCAGAACTTCGAACCGCGGATCGAGGCCGGCCTGCAATGCATATTGCCGCAGCACGGCGTGGCAAAAACCGTGAATTGTGGAGACCTGCGCGCGTTCCAGCTTCTGCCGAACGTCCTGCCGACTGGCGAAGCGCTTGGCGAGCCGGCCCTTGATCTCGTTGGCGGCCTTTTCGGTGAACGTAATGGCAAGGATTCTTTCAGGATCCACGCCCTGTTCCACCAGCCACGCAAAACGCTCCACCAGAACGCCGGTCTTCCCCGAGCCCGGTCCGGCGACCACGCAGACATCCTGCCCCTCTCGGGTGATCGCCGCCCACTGTTCAGGATCCTGTTTGCGGGAATCAGACGCCGCACCATCCATGCTGTCCGGTATTATCGCGAATTTCCCGCCGGGAAGGATGCAGCGGCCTGGTCAACCTGTTGCTGCAAAGTCTGGAAACAGGATGCTCCAAAACTGATTCGGCCTCCCTGCCGGCAGAAAAAACCGTCTGCGAAGCGGTCTGCTCTCGGCGGGAAGCGCGGATGTGTCACACTCCCTCGGGTCCGGCGCCGGGTGTGAGCTGCTGGCAGAGGCGGGCCGGCACCTGAAGGAACTCACCAGTTGCTTTCCTCCGAATTGCCGGCGAGACGCAAGCACGACAACCAGGGGAAAACTCGAGCCTGACGCGCCGCTCATTTCCCGGGCGGCCAATATACCAAGGGGCGGCAGGCGGCCAAGGGTCTTCAAAGGACATCGAGGCCGGCTGCCGGGGAAGGGGCGGCAGGGCGATCCTTTGTGGTCCGGAAAGCAGGCAGCCTCCCCCTGTTCGCGGCATCCCGGCACGTTTGGCTCGTGGTGCCGCTGCCCCGCCGCTGCTTCGCCTGCCGCCTATCTCGGCAGGTGCGGATGCGCCGGAGCTTCTCTCACGCCTCCTCCACTTCGTACCGCCCCAGGCCCATCACGGCGCCCTTGCCGGCGTGGGTCCACTGGCCCAGCCACAGCAGCGGCCACAGCGGCTCCAGGCCGCGCGTCTCAACCACGTATCGGCCCACCACGCCGCCCATCGGAATCCGCTTCTGCTGCCGCGTCGAATAGCGCGCCCAGTCCTGCCACGTCAGCTGCCGCTCGATGACCACGGCCTCGCGCGCCAGAGCCGCCAGCCCGGCGTGATCCAGCCGCCAGGCCTGCTCCGTGTGGAACCGGCTCAGCAACGCCAGCCGCCGCAGCAGCGCCGCCACGAACTCGTCAAAGCCGAGCCGCTCCGGCTCGATCAGGTCGTTTTCCCGCCGCACCCGCAACGGCGTCACCAGTCGCACGCGCACCCGCTCCGGCATCGGCGGCACGGTTGGCGTCGACGCCGGCGCAGCCGTCAATACTCCGTCGCTGCCCAACGCGCGACGCCAGCTCCGCCGGCCGCCTGCCTCCTGCTCGGCCAGGGCCAGCCGCAGCGGGACGCGCTCGACGCCGAGGCCCCGCTCGGCACCCTGCCGCAGCGCGTGCAGAACGTAGGCCCACTGGTTGACCGCACGGCCGAACAGCGTGATCTCCACCGTCTCGCCGCGAACCTCGCGCGGCCGCCACACAGGCTCCGCGCAGATTACGTACGGGTGCGGCGCGCGGTCGACGCTCGAAGGGGCCTGATCCTCCGGGCCGGCTTCGGTCTCAAAGATGTACGGATATACGCAGGAGCGCCGCACCAAGCAGGGGCCGCAGTCCCGGTCGCGGGTGATGCAGACGAGGTGCTTCAGCGCCGGGCC
>Ga0209018_1000706_pt1 | contig 29640 bp, 25 predicted proteins | sample YNPBryBLVA2012_FD_185814 | JGI IMG/M metagenome (GOLD analysis project Ga0209018, IMG submission 185814) | Anoxygenic and chlorotrophic microbial mat microbial communities from Yellowstone National Park, USA - YNP Bryant BLVA 2012 (SPAdes)... ...
AATTGTGCGCCGGAATTCAAGATTCTCAATTGAGCCTTTCAGAAATCCTTTGTGTACTTCGTGTCCTTTGTGGTTCAAGACCTTTTTGCAGGAGAGTCTTTTTAGATTATGCCTACTCTCAGAGCCACCATTATTCAGCGCATCATGCGCGACTTTAAAAACGCTTTGCTTTTGGATGTACCGATCGAGACGCGTCGGCAGCGGCTGGATGCCGTTGCCCGGCGCGGCATCCGCGTCCCGCGCGGCGTCTCGGTGCAGACCGTTGCAGCGGGCCCCGTTCCCGGCGAATGGATCAAGCCTGAAACCGTGGAACCGGGGCGCGGCATCCTTTACCTGCACGGTGGGGGGTATGTCATCGGGTCGCCCACCACCCACCGCGGCCTGGCCGGTCACCTGGCCATCGCCAGCCGGGCGAAGATTCTTCTGATTGACTACCGCCTTGCTCCTGAACATCCCTTCCCCGCCGCCCTGGAGGACGCCCTTGCCGCCTATCGCTTCCTGTGCGACCAGGGTTTCGACCCGCGCCACCTGGTCATTGGCGGGGATTCAGCAGGCGGTGGCCTGAGTCTTGCCACGGCCCTCTCCCTGCGCGATTCGGGTGCCCCTCTACCAGCCGCCCTCTTCCTCATTTCTCCCTGGACTGACCTGACATTCTCCGGGAATTCAGTGCATGAGCGCGCCGAGCGCGACCCATTGCTGAAGCCCTACAGCAGTGACTGGATGGTAGAAACGTACGCGGGGTCCTACCCGCTGACTCATCCCTACATTTCGCCTCTCTTTGCCGACCTGCACGGCCTGCCATCCACGTTCATTCAGGTGGGGAGCGAGGAAATTCTCTTCGACGACTCGGCGCGACTGGAGAAAAAACTTAGAGAAGCAGGCGTTCCGGTCGAATTTGAGGAGTGGGACCAAATGTGGCATGTTTTCCACGCCTTTGTCCCTTACGTGCCAGAGGCAAAAGAGGCAATAAACCACATTGGCCAATTTATTGAGAAAACGTTGGGTGATCAGCAAACACCATAATGCGCCCTCATATGCGCATTTAGCCAGAAAATTTGCCCATCCGCAAAAATCCCTCAAAAGAACTATCCATTCTCATTGAACGTAGCACCAAAAAGCAGTAAGATTTGACTAGACAACCATGGACAAAATGTTCAGGTACGCTGTTTGAATTGTGTCACGGAATTTTACGCCAATTTACGCCCGTTTTGGTCTTTCTTAGAAAAAATGGACGATCATTTATCACCATCTCCTTCAGCCGACGAACTTGCCAGATTACGCCAGCGCATTACCGAATTGGAATGTGAGCAAATCAAACAGGCTGAGGCTTTAGAAAAATTGCGTTTGCATGAGGCCACCTACCGTAACCTGGTCGAACATGCCAATGAGGGAATGGCCATTCTCCAGGATGGGGTGGTCAAATTTGCCAATCGGCCTCTGGCGCGCATGTGGGGAGGAACAGTTGGAGAAATCATCAACACCCCGTTTGCCCAATACATTCACCCTGAAGAAAGAGAATCCCTCGTTCGACTTTATGAGGAGCGTCTTTCTGCCCAAAGCGCAGAAAGTATTGATGAAACGCGCCTCTTGCGTAAAGATGGTTCGCCCGTTTGGGTTGAACTGAAGGCATCGCTGATCAAACATAATCGCCAGCGTGCTGCTCTTGTCACTGTCCGGGATATTACGGCTCGAAAACAAATCGAAAAAGCCCTTGGCTTGAGCGAAGAAACATTCCGCAACATTATCACAGCCCTGCCAATGGGCATTCATATCTACCAATTGGACGATCACGGACGCTTAATTTTCATCGGAGCAAACCCCGCCGCCGATACATTGCTTGGCCTCGACCATTCTCAACTGATTGGCAAGCCCATCGAAGAAGCCTTTCCTCCTCTCAAAGACACAGAGATACCGCAACATTACCGGTTGGCTGCCGAAAAAGGCACAAGCTGGACGAGCCAACAGGTACTCTATCCCCATCACCAGGCCGAGAGAATTTACGAAGTATACGCCTTCCAAATGACTTCCGGCAAAATGGCAGCGCTTTTCAATGACATCACTGAGCGCGAGAAAGCAGTACAAGCCTTGCGGGACAGCGAAGAAGCCGAGCGCAAACAACGCCAACTTGCCGAATCCCTCCGCTCTGCCCTGGAGGCAGGTGCTTCGCTGAGTTCAAGCCTGGATTTTGAGGTAGTCATTGACCAGTTGCTGGAAAACCTGGAGAAAATTATCTCCTTCGATGGAGGCAGTATCCTGCTGGTTGACCCCCAAAAACAGGTGGTGCAAACGACTCGAATTCGCGGTTACGCAAAAAACGATCCAGAGACACGGCAAAGAATCAGCACACTTAGCCTCCCTCTGACCAGCGCCGCCAATCTGCGCTGGATGTGCGAACACAAACAACCGCTCATCATCAACGACACCTGCCAAGACCCGGACTGGATTCCGCTTGCCGAAACAGAGTACCTGCGCTCCTGGATCGGTGCTCCGATCGTAATCAAAGGAGAAGTCGCTGCTTTCTTCTCCCTCCAGAAAGAAGAACCCAATTACTACACCCAACAACACATTCTGCTGCTGCAAGCGTTTGCTGGGCAGGCAGCACTTGCGCTGCAAAACGCCCTTCTGTTCGAAGAAATCCGCCAACGCGCTGAGGAGACCACCACCCTGCTTAGCGCCTCCATGTCGCTCTCCAGCCTCAATCCCCAAAACATTTTGAAAACAATTGGCGAACACGCTCGTTCTATTTTCTCTGCCGATGGGTGTCGCATCTTTCTGCTCCAGCCCGATGGGGAGACTCTCCGTTGCGAACTGGCTGTTCAAGAGAACGAGGCGGCTTTCGCTGGCTTGACGATCCGCATTGGCCAGGGAGTGACAGGAACAGTGGCAGCAACCGGCGAAGCCGAAATCGTCAATGATATGTCTTGTGACCCCCGTGCAATTCCGGTACCGGGCACAGAAGAAGAAGCCGAAGCCATCATGTTTGCTCCACTCAAGCACCGGATGGAAACAATTGGCGTGATTAGCGTGCGGCGCGTTGGAATCGAACGCCCCTTCAAAACCAGAGACCTGGAACTGCTCAAAGCATTTGCCTCGCTGGCCGCTTCTGCAGTCATCAATGCTCGTCTCTACGAGGAAACCCGCCGCCGCGCTGAACTGCTCTCAGCCTTGCATATCATCTCGCAAAAACTGAGCACCCTGTTTGACCTGCAAACCATTGGCGAGGTCATTCTGCCCGAGATTGAAAACTTGCTTGGCTGGAAGTACGGTAGCATCTGGCTGGTAGAGGGCGAGAACCGTGTCCGGCTACTCAATCACAGCACCACAGGTCTGGAAGGCCAGGAGCGAGATAAAGAACTTAAACGTCTGCGCTACCTGATTCCAGGCCCTGGAGTTGGAATCATTGGGCGAGTGATCAAAGAGGGGCAGCCAGTACGGGTTGGAAACGTTCACATGGATCCTGGCTATGTTGAGGGCAGGCCCGATATTCACTCCGAATTGTGCGTTCCTCTCAAGATTGGACAACAAACCATCGGTTGCATCAATTTCGAAAGCGAAACCGAGAACGCTTTTTCTGAGGAAGATGAGCAGGTGCTCACAACCCTGGCTGGCGAAATCGCGATTGCCATTCAACGCGCTCTTCTCTTTGAAAGAAGCCAGCGACAGGCAGAAGACTTTTCCATGCTCTACCAGGTGACCGGCGACCTGGGCTCTGTAGCCACGTTGGGCCATCTCGCCCAGGAAATTGCCCGGCGTGCTGCGTCTCTCATGAATGTCTCTGACGCTGGAGTTTATCTCTACGAGAAACAGAACGAGGAACTCCAACTGGCGGCTTTGTTCTCCGCCTCCCCTGGCAATCAGCAACAAGTCCAGAAAATAGACCAACTGGTTGCTCAAGTCGCTAAAACTCATCAGCCACAACTGATCGAGATAGATCAAAAATCGGTTGAGCAGGATGCTGTTCTGGTCTCACCTCCTATCCAGGCCATTGCAGTCCCCATGCTCCACAACAATGAATTGTGGGGAGTTATTACCGTCTTCCACACCCAAGATGATGCCCATGGGCAGAAACATCCTTTCACACAAAAAGATGTTCAATTACTTTCTTTTTTTGCCACATCAGCCGGCAGTGCTGTATATCAGAACCATATCCTGGAGGAAACTCGCCAACGGGTCAAAGAACTGGAAATCCTGCAGGCTCTTTCAGCCGACCTGCGGCAAACGCGCCTCATTGCGGAAATGCTCCCGATTTTTATCAAATACAGCGCTCAGGCCGTTGGAGCCAAAGGCGGCTCGATTTACTTACGCGAAGAAAGCACCAATGAATGGGTAGCACAGGGATGGATCAATGCCGATGGCAAGTGGGCGCCAAATTCCGGCAATTTGCGCCACCTGGCCCAAGAAGGGGTCACCGGTTTTGTAGGCACAAGTGGTGAAATCTATATTACTGAAAACTGGCGCACCGACCCAATCACCGTAGTACATCCAGCAGAGCAGCCTTTTCTGGCCGATCTTACTTCCGCCATTTCTCTGCCTTTGAAAACAGAAGAGGCAATCATTGGCGTCATGCACCTCTGGTTTCCTGATGTGCACTCGTTCACCGAAAGCGAAAAACGCCTGCTAACTGCTATTGCCGACATAGCCGGCAGCGCCATTCAACGCGGCCGTCTGTATGAAGAAATTCAAAAACGCCTTCGCCATATTACCGCCCTGCACCAGATCGACACCGCTATCAACGCCAGTGTGGACATGCAGGTGACCATCAAAATCATTCTCAGCCATACTGCCCGGGAACTGGGCGTAGATGCTGTTGCCGTTGCTCTTTTACGTTCGCAAGCCAGGATGTTAGAGTACGTTGCCAGTCAGGGCTTTCGCACACGTATGATTGATGGCATGCGATTGCCCCCAGGCAATGACCTGGCCTGGCAAGCCATCCTTCAACGACAAATTGTTTCCATCACCAAAATTGAGCAGACTGACTTTCCAGACATCTTCCGCGAAGAGAATTTCGTCAGCCAGTTTGCTGTTCCCCTGGTCGCCAAAGGTCAGGTGCAGGGTGTGCTGCAAGTGTTTCATCGTTCTCCACTCCAGCCTCCCCCCGATTGGTTCAACTTCCTCAACACGTTAGCCGGTCAAGCCGCCATTGCAATTGACAATGCCACGCTGTACGAGAACTTACAACGCTCGAATCTTGAATTATCTCTGGCTTATGACGACACTATTGAAGGCTGGTCACGCGCCCTCGACCTGCGCGACCGGGAAACAGAAGGCCACACGCAACGGGTGACAGAAATGACCTTAGCCCTGGCACGCGCCGTAGGAATCAGCGAAGAACAACTGGTTCATATCCGCCGGGGAGCCTTACTGCACGACATTGGCAAAATGGCCATCCCCGACCATATTCTCTTCAAACAATCCAGCCTGACCCCCGAAGAACAGGAAATCATGCACCAACACCCTGTACTGGCTTACAACATGCTCGCTTCCATTGAGTACCTGCGACCAGCCATTGACATCCCTTACTGCCATCACGAACGTTGGGACGGGAGCGGATATCCTCGTGGTCTCAAGGGGGAAAACATTCCACTCGCTGCCCGTCTGTTTGCCGTTGTAGACGTGTACGATGCCTTGACTTCTGATCGCCCTTACCGAAAAGCCTGGTCCCAGCGAGAAGCAGTAGAATATCTCTTGCAACATGCTGGCACACAATTCGACCCCCAGGCAGTACAGGCATTTATCAAATTACTGTCCAATCTGCCGCCTCACCTTACTTCAACAAGCGGTTAAACGCCTCCTCGACCGTCTCGATCTGGAACTGGTATCCTGCTTCCTGCAAGCGACGTGGACGAGCAGGGCGCCCATCTAAAACCAGCACCGACATTTCTCCCAGAATCATTTTCAGCACAAAGGCTGGCACCGGCAGCCAATACGGGCGATGGAGCGCAGCCGCCAGCCGGCGGTAAAATTCTGCACTGGAAACTATTTGCGGGGCAATCACGTTGTAAGGGCCAGCACTCTGCTCATTTTCCAGCAAAAAGCGAATCGCACCGATCACATCGTCAATGTGGACCCAGGGGACAGCCTGCTTGCCGTTCCCCAGGCGTCCACCAGCGAACAGGCGGACCGGCAGAGCCATCAAGGAGAACAGGCCTCCCTGCGGAGCCAGGACCACAGCCAGGCGAAGCACACAGCGCCGCACTCCAGCCTGCTCCACCGGGCGGGTGGAGTCCTCCCAGGCCACGGTCAGGCGTGCCAGAAAGTCATCGCCGGGGGGCGTTGATTCGTCGGCCAGGTCCCCCCGTAGCCCGTAATGATTGATGCCCGAAGCCTGGAGAAGCACTTTCGGACGGGGAGAAGCCGCCAGGATCGCCTCAGTCAATGCCCGGCCTGCCCTCACACGGCTTTCCCAAAAGCGCTCTTTTTGCGCCTTTGTCCACGGCCAGCGAGCGAGCGGCTCACCAGCCAGATTGATCACCGCATCCATTTCTGAAAGGTACTCCCCCCAGCCGGCAGGGGTACGGCCATCCCACCGGAGCAGGGTCACCCCCCTCGGAACAGAAACCGTGGCCGGGTCCCGCCGCGTGAGCGCCCAGATTGTATGTCCATCTGCCAGAAGAGACCTGGTCAATGCTTGACCGATCAATCCCGTTCCACCTGTCAGGAAAACTTTCATAATTCTCTCCTTGCTCAAGATGCTTGGAGTATAATACATTTTGTTTTAGGAGCGCAAATGAACGCCCCCGTTTTAGTGCTCAACGCGAATTTCGAGCCAATCCATGTCTGCAATACCCGGCGAGCAGTTGCATTAATCCTGGCGGGCAAAGCAAACATGGTCATGAACGGACGCGGATATATTCGAACAGTGAGCGCTTCTATTCCAATTCCCTCCGTCATTCGACTGGAGCAAATGATCAACCGGCCACGCCAGCGAGTCAAATTGACCCGCCGCGAAGTCTTCCGACGCGATAACTACACCTGTCAATATTGCGGACGACACACCAACGAATTAACCATTGACCACGTAATTCCACGTCATTTGGGTGGTCAGCACGTTTGGACCAATGTGGTCGCAGCCTGCCCGAGTTGCAACCATCGTAAAGGGGGGCGTAAACTGGAAGAAGCGCACATGCATTTGCTCCACACTCCGATAGAACCCCCGGCAAGTGCCATTTATTTGTTTGGTCAAGAACTGGAAAGAAACAGCGAGTGGAAACCGTTTATTGAGGGTTGGTAAAAAAAATTGGCATGAAACAACAATTGGGCGACTTGAAACAGCCGCCCAATTGATTTTTTTGAGAGGAGTTTTCCTGACCTAGATCTCGATCGCCATAAAATCTTCGGCGAGGGTCACGGGCCCCTGAAAACGTTTTGTGGCCTCCTCCACCGGGTTACCGGCCGCGAAGGGGCCCGTAGGATAGTGAACCAGGTACAAGGCACCGACCTCGGCCTGACGGGCCACATCACCGGCCTGGGCTGCGGAGGAATGCCCCAAAAAAGCACCAGCGGCTTCATGAATCAGGACATCCGCGCCATCTGCCAGACGAATCACCTGGGCGCAGGGTTCAGTGTCGCAGGAATAGGCAACGTTTTTTTGTTGTTTCTTAAACTCAATTCGCAAGCCAATAGCGGGGATCATGTGCCGAACGGGCGAAGAATAAATCGTCATCTCTTCGTTATCAAGGACAGTCATCATCTCCTGGGCGGGCAGGCGGTAAAAAGCCACCGGGAAAAAATCTGGCCACTCAGCCCAACCATAAAACTCCATCAAACGTTCCATGCGATCGAGGGTGTAATGCAGGCCATAGACATTCAAGGGGCGTCGGCGCCCCATCAGCCACATGCCCATAAGCAACTGAGGCACACCGGCCACATGGTCCGGATGAAAATGAGTAAGAATGAGGTCTGTCAAATCATGAAAATCCACGCCCACCTTTTTGAGACGTAAAATCGGGCTGTTGACGCAATCAATCAATACTACTCGTGTTTCACCCACTACCAACAGGTGGGTATTTTCATGGGTTTCATCGGGAATAGCGTTTGAAGTGCCTAAAAAAATAATCCTCGGCATGGTATACCTTTCTTGCTGCTAATGGTATATCAGCCTCCAAACCTTGACAATAGCACAGGAGTAACCCATGTCTCTACGGCTGCTGCCAGCAAGAAAAGCGGCACGATAACGCCGACAAAAAGGCGTGTACATTCCGCCAGAGTCTCGATCGCCGATTCCCCCAAAGAACGATTTGAACGCGGCGTGACCAGCATCAGAGCCAGGTACAACACCGACGCGGCCGAAAGCACCAACGCCGGAATCTCAAACACGCCATGCGGCACAATGCCAAAGACCGCCACTTTCCAAATCGATCCGCCCGCCAAATCTATCAGCGAGAGCACAGCCCCCACGACAGCCAGATTCAGGAAATAGAGCAATGTCCCTAACGTGCCAAATGAAAACAGTCCCGCGAGAAAAATAACGACCACCGCTCGCAGGTTGTGTCCGAAAATATACAGAAACGAGAAATTGTCGAGCGAAGGAACATTCACCCCCACAGGAAGCACCCCGCTCAATTCTTGCAGGGCATCTGGAGCAACGCCCTTCAAATTCGCCTGAAGCAGCCAGTAGCCCCCCGCAATCGACAAAAGGCCGAGAAGCGCCATAATGACAATGATTGGCATCTGGCGGCGCAGCGCAGCGCGGACCTCGATCCGGTACCACTCTCCGACAGACCTGGCCTGTCCCTTGAAGGCGCTCCAGAACGTCTGCCCGACCCAACGCAGGTTAAGGATGTCTATCTCTCGACCGAGGAGCGCCTCCCGCTGAAAGTGCGAGATTCCTACCCGAGCCAGCAAAACGGTCAGGACACACACACCAATTACGGCCAACCAGAGTACCTGGTCATTGCCCCAAAACAGCATTACCGCCTCGCCCTGGATCAACAGCGCCATCGGAATCACGATAAACGAAGACATCAGGTTAGCAGCACGCACGGAGGTGGATTGGGTAGAGATCAAAATCGAGGCGCTAACCATCAAAAAGGCCTGCACCGTCGTGAGCGTGAGCGTTTGAGCCATGCGCGTAGGGTCAGGAATTGGGATTCCCTGCCAGACAAGGCCAAGCAAATACACGCCAATACCCAGGTAGGAAGTAACCAGCGGAGCCACCGTCCCGGCCAGTAACTTGCCCATGTAAATTTGCCAATCTTCGAGCGGACTGGTCAGGAGTGGCTCAATGGTGCCTCGCTCTTTTTCGCCGACAAAGGCTTCCAACGCAATCACAAGCGAAACTGTCACTGGGAAGAAGCCAACTACCAGCAAGAGAAATGGAACCAGACGTTCCGCAATCAGCGGGGCACCGTATTTAGAAGCGAAGTTCATGGCCGCCGCCGCGCCAGCGTTTGCCAAAAACGGCAGAACAAGGGTCAGGATAATCATCGGGATGACGATACGCCAGTCCCGCAGTTGGTCGCGTAACTCGCGCCCTCCCACCAGCAAAACCATTTCAAGCGCTTGCCGTTGACGCTTAAGCATGATCGACCCTCGCCATCGCTGCAAGATAAATTTCTTCTAACGTATGTGGGACTTCCTGTAAGGCCACTACCTCCGCGCCAGCATTCAGAAAAGCACGTAGCAGAGGAGGATTGGAACTTACCGGGTCTTCGATGCGAAAACGGAAGCCCGTTGGACTCTGTGCAACCAGAGTCACTCCCGGCGGCAAATCGGGGAAATTTCCCTGCCAGCCAGGCCGCAGGTGCAAATCGTATTCTGGCAGGCCCAGCAAAGAGCGTCGCAATTCGGCAGTTGTGCCCTGAATGAGAATACGGCCACGGTAGATGATGGCAATTTTATCAGCCAAAAGTTCGGCTTCGACCAGGTTATGGGTGCAGATAATGATGGCGCGTTGCTCCGAGCGCAAGCCGGCAATCGCCTTTCGGACCAGGCGGGCCGATTCGGGGTCCATTGCCGAGGTTGGTTCGTCCAGGAGGAGCACGGGCGGCTCATGCAAAAGGGTACGCGCGATGGCCAGTTTTTGGCGCATCCCTTTCGAATACTGGCCAATCGGGCGGCGAGCAAACTCAGCAATGCCAAAATATTCGAGCAAATCAGCGATTCGTTTCCGTCGGATGTCAGAACCCAGGCGGTAAATTTTGCCGTAGAAGTCGAGGTACTCCTCGGCGTTCATGCGCAGGTAGAGACCATGTTGCTCGGTCAGCACGCCGACCAGGGAGCGGATTTTGGCAGGTTCGGCAACCACATCATGGCCTGCCACGCGCGCCCAACCGCGGGTGGGCCTCAGCACCGAGGTCAGCATGCGCACGGTCGTGGTCTTGCCGGCGCCGTTCTGGCCCAGTAAAGCCAGGACTTCCCCAGGCTGAACTTCCAGCGTGACCCCATCCACGGCAACAAAATCGCCAAACTGTTTACTCAGGTCTTCCGTCTGAATCATGGTCAACAGAAAAGCAGTCGCAGCAAGGCGCTGTTTCGGTTAGCGGGCATCAGGCTTTGGACGGTGATTGAGGTAGAGCAACACGCCTCCTAAAATCACCAGGACAAGCATAAAGGTTTGATTGAAATTAATGCCGCCGACCTGGGCTGAATCGAGACGCAAGAATTCGAGGCCAAAGCGACCGATAGCGTAAATGGAGAAGTAAAGGTAAAAAATATCTCCCGGTTTGACCCAATTTTTGAAACGGCGGGAAATAAACAACAAAACCGCCATGTTCAACAAGTTCCAGAGAAACTCATAGAAAAACAGCGGATGATAGTATTCATAGTTTTCGTAACCTGGAACCCGGTGAAGCGGATCAATGTAAATCTTCCAGGGCAAATCAGTGGGACGACCATACACTTCCTGGTTAAAAAAGTTGCCCCATCGGCCAATGGCTTGCGCCAGGGCTCCCCCCGGAGCAGCCGTATCAGCCAAATCCAGGAAAGAAATTCCTTTTTTGCGGCAATAAATCCACATCGCAATCGCCCCGCCGATGACCGCGCCGGGGATTCCCAAACCACCCTGACGGATATTGATCATATCCAGCGGATGGGTAAGGTAATATTTGGTGGTAATTCCCTGCTCTACCATCGAGGGAGGCGGGGTGAAGACATGCCACAAGCGCGCTCCCACAATACCAGCCAGCACGACCCAGAAAAGCACATCCCAGACATAATCGGGATCAATGTTGCGACGTTTGGCTTCTGCCGCGGCCATCACTGCTGCAACGACTACGCCAATAGTGATGAGAATGCCATAAAAGTAGATGTGAAAACTGGTGTTTAGAAAGGGAATGGGAATATCAAAACCATTCGGCATAGGTCACTCCTTGGATAATTTCATCCGACGATGCGCATCGGCGCGTGCCAGCCAGATGCGTTGAACTGCTGTCAAGTGGGCAAAAATGCCGATGATGAGCAATGCCACGAGCGGAATGTTAAAAATCAAGCCAGGAATCAACACTAGGTAACGTTCCACCCGTGTCAGTAACCCTCCGTTGGCCTCCAGTTTGGAGGCATCGGCGCGGGCTTTGATGTAGGAAACCAGCACCGACCCGGAAGCCGCGAGATAAGAGAGCAAGATTCCGCGGGGGTCGTTCTGGAGAAGATAATAAATCAAAAATCCGCCGTAGATAAACAATTCTGAATAGCGGTCAGTGACCGAGTCGACAAAAGCCCCCCAATCACTGGCCTCGTTGCGCAAGCGGGCCAGGGCACCATCCATGACATCTACTGGTCCCATGATGAGCAGGAGAATGCCAGCCCAGGTCATTTCCCCTAGCGCAATCAGCACAGCAACTCCCAGTGTGCCAATCAAGCCAAAAATAGTGACCGCGTTCGGACGAATTCCGAGGCGATTTAAGAACGTCGCGATCGGCTGGTAATACCAGCGAAACCAAACGCGCATCCGATCAGAAAAAGTTTTTTTGGGAACAGGAGAAGTTTCGCTCAATTGACTCACCTCACAAATAAGGGAATGAAAAACGGGGCTATCATACCATAAAGAGCAGACAGGCCAGTTTACAACCTGCTTGAAAACGCAGAACTGCTCAGTCGCTTTCAAGGAAGAGAATCTGAGCATTTTCCAAAACTCTTATCTATTCCTGTTGTTCGTCGCCATTCTCATCATCTGGTTCGAGCAGGACCTCGCGGTCGCGTCCGCCGCCCTGAGACGGGCCCACCACGCCCATCTCCTCCAACTGATCGAGTAAGCGAGCCGCCCGCGGGTAGCCGATGTTCAGACGACGCTGGAGCATGGAGGCGCTGGCACGCTGTTCTTTTTTGAGTAACAAAATCGCTCGTTCGATGAGAACATCGTCCCCGGTCTTGTCATCCGGAGAATTCACCATCGTTTCCCATGGCGGCGCAGCCTCACGCACGGGAGCGGTTTTCTGCCAGTGGGCAATGATGCGTTCGATTTCCTGGTCCGTGACGATGACGCCCTGGGCGCGAATCGGCGCTCCGATTTCGGGATTCAAAAAGAGCATGTCGCCGCGCCCAAGCAGGGTCTCTGCACCGGGCTGGTCGAGGATCACGCGGCTATCCACGCCCGAAGCCACAGCAAAGGCAATCCGCGCCGGGAAATTGGCTTTGATGAGGCCGGTCACCACGTCGGTGCTGGGACGTTGGGTAGCCACCACCAGGTGAATGCCTGTGGCGCGGGCCATCTGCGCCAGGCGCACCAGGTTGTGCTCGGTCGGGTCGGGGGCAGACATCATCAGGTCCGCCATTTCGTCAATCATGACCACGATGCGCGGCAGGGGCTGAACATCTTTGCGCCGCTGCAGGCGACGGTTGTAGGTATCAATATCACGCGCTTTGGCGGCTTCAAGCAACTGGTAGCGATGCTCCATTTCTACCACCACCCAGCGCAACACGCCTAAAATGCGCTGAATGTCCGTTTCTACCTTGCCGTAGAGGTGGGGCAGGCCGTTGAAGCGAATGAGTTCCACCATCTTTGAGTCAATCATCACCAGGCGTAAATCTTCGGGAGCGTTATTCATCACGAGGCAGGCCGCTAGCGCGGTGAGACAAACCGATTTGCCCGAACCAGTGGTACCAGCCACGAGCAGGTGGGGCATGCGCGCCAGGTCAGCGACCACCGGATTGCCCGAAACATCCCGCCCCAATGCAATGGCGAGCGGGGAAGCAAGTTTATAAAAGGCCTCTGTTTCCAGAAGCGGACGTAAGCGCACCAGCGCCGAACGAGCATTCGGCACTTCGATTCCCACGTACCCCCGCCCCGGCACCGGTGCTTCGATGCGCAAACGCTCCGCCGAAAGCGCCAGGGTTAGATCGCGTTGTAAGGCCGCAATTTGGGCCACCCGCACTTTCAATTGCTGGGCATCTTCTTCTGTCCCTTTACGAATAAATCCCGGTTGAACGGCATATTGCGTGACCGTCGGCCCAACCCGAAAGCCGACTACCTTGGCCGGAATGCCAAACTCGGCCAGTGTCTTCTCGATGAGACCGGCTGTCTGGTTGATGGTTCGCTCATCCGGGCGCATTGATTGCTCGCCCATTAGCAAATTCAAGGGAGGCAGGCGATCGTTGCGCGGCTGAGGGGTGGGCGGGGTTTTGTCCTGTTTGGGAGGAACTTTGAAGTTTTTGCGATATTCAGGAGGTAAGGGAGGGGGCGTTTTGCTGCTTGTTTTTTGGACGGCAGGCAAGGGGGAAACAGCCGGTTCTTCAACCGGGGAGGTGGAAACCGGTTTGGCGGGAGCAGGCTGCAGGTCTGACGGAAGCGGCTCGCCGGCTTGTTCCAGGATCCAGCGTTCAACGTATTTCCACAAATCAAATGCGGTTAAGACCGAGGCAAGCCACAGGAGAAAAATCAGCGCTCCACTCCAGACCGGGCCAATCGCCTTCGCCAGCAAAGAGGAAAGTGCCCACCCGATGCGCCCGCCCCATTGACCCGCTTCGGCAGCAGCTAGGTGATTGCCACTGATTACGGCGAGCATGGCCAGGGTCAAGAAAGCCGCTAATTCGAGGGCAATGACTCTCCCCCAGTTAAGCACCACCGTCTGCCGCGAGCGACGGATGGCGTAAACTCCGAATGCGGCTGCCGTGAAGACGATGAAGATACTCCCCCACCCAAAGCCCATATGCAGAAGAGTGACCCAGGCCTGCATCAGTGTCCCTTTTGACAGCCCCAATAATCCCATCAAGGTAATCAAGGCGAGGGCGAAGAGCAACACGCCCAGAATATCCCACAGAAACCGGCCAAAGTGGGTTTGCAGGTGGAGCAGGCGGTCGAGAAAATCGGAGTGAGGAGGGTCTTCGGGGGAAAGAGGACGAGAATTCATGCCATAATCTTTAAGTAATCAGTTTCATGGAGAGACTTAGCCGCTGACGAGAAGCATCTACATGAATCACGCGTACCTGGATGGTTTGGCCGGGAGAGAGGTAGTCGGCCGGGGTGGCGCCGGCAGGCAGGGGAATTTCGGAGTTGTGCACCAACCCCTCTACCCCTTCTTCCAGGCGAGCAAACACGCCAAAGGGGACAATGGTAGTAATGGTGGCAGAGGTGATGCTATTGAGCGGGTATCTTGCCTCGACTGTTTTCCAGGGATTTTCTTGCAAGCGTTTCAGGCTGAGCGCAATACGGCAGCGTTCGGGGGAAATATCCAATACGAGCGTTTCGACCTGCTGACCAAGTGTGAGCACGTCTCCCGGATGGATCACGCGTCCCCAGGAAAGTTCAGAGAGGTGGATCAGGCCTTCCACACCACCCAGGTCCACAAAAACGCCGAAATCGGTGATATTGGTGACTTCTCCTTGAACCCGTTGTCCGGGCTTGAGGGAATCGAGCATCTGCAAGCGTTTGCCGCTGCCAGCACGGGCGGCGCGCTCCGAAAAGACAATGCGCTCCTTTTCGGCGACACATTCAATGATTTTGAGGCGCAATTTGCGGCCCACATACTTGGCAAAGCATTCCTGCCGTTGGGCTTCATCCGTTTGGGGGAGAAAATCTACAAGGTGCGAACAGGGGACAAAGCCACTCAGATCCCCTTCCCCCACAAGCAACCCGCCGCGGTTGTAACCGATGACAGGGAGGACGACAATTTCATCCTGACGGTAAATCTGAAGTGCGCGTTCCCAATTGGGAGCAACGGCTTTACGCGCCGGTTCCTGCCTGGGAACAGATTGTTGCAGAGGTAGGCTGCTCTCTTCTTCAGCCAGCACTGAGGCCCACCAGCCATCATCAGAAAGGGGAAATTCTTGGTATGAATTAAGTTTTGTCCCCATCAGGACTGCACTTCCTCTTTGTTGTTTTTTGTTTGCGCCTGGCGTTCCATCTCCAGGAGGGCGCGCGCCACCTGTTCAATGGCAACGCGCTGTTTACGATACAAATCTGCCTCCGACATGGCCAGGCGGTTGGCGACATCGCGAACTTTGCGGCCTTCGATAAACTTCATTTCCAGGATGTTGAACAGAATCCATTCCCCGGTGAAGCGGCGCTCTCCAGCGGGGCGGACCGAATCAAGTGCCTGCCGTAACACCGTGCGCAAGGCATTGGCCGGGCTGTCATTATGTTGCTGGATGGTTTGCTGGACAATCTGGAGTTGCAAAAGCGGACTTTGAGTCAACTTGGGACCGCCCCAGTAGTGGGTAAGCGCATCTTTGACCCACGAGGCCAGATCGGATTCGGGGGGTAAAACTTCCTGGAGCAAAGTCGTCTTACTATCGTAGCGTCCCGCCGCCCGCAAGCGCTGGAACATGTCAACTTGCGGGCTTAAATCTTCAAGTGACCGGAAGACACGCTGCTGGAGGCGGCGGTCACGCAAAGCCATCACGCCGCGGCGGAGCAAGAGATGTAAGGCCTGACGCTGGTCTGGCAGGATCTGTTGTCCGGGTGTGCGCGCCACGCCTAAAATGCCCAGCAAAATCGGCTGTCCTTCCAGCGTTTCCGGGTCCTGATAGAGGGGAAAAATCCAGTAATCGCCCCAGAGATACTCGGGCTGGTCATCGCCGTTCTGAACAATGACCTGAAGGGCATCGTCGAGACTGAGATTTTTGAGCGGTGAGGAAGAACCGGTGGTCACAATCAACGAGAGTTCACCGTCATCCAGGGCCGCAATGAAAGCCGAAGGGGAACGTAGATGATCGCGCACGGCGGCTAAAACAGATTCGAGGAACTGACGCAAGTCATTTTGCGTAATGAGGCGGTTTTCAAGGTTCTGCAAAAGCGCCAGTTCCCGATCGCGACCATAGAAAATGAGCCGTTCCCACAGGGGGGCCACCAGGGTGATGGTGTGTTCAAGCAACAAGACGGTGGCTACCATCGAGGCAGGGACAAGGCCCGAATAAGTAACGCCGAAAAATTCCCCTACCCGCCGCACAATCGTCATCACTCCGAGGGCAATTGAGGCGGTTACCGGACCTCGCATCAGCCACTTGAACAAGCGGCTTTTGACCACCCGGTCGGGCCAGGAAACGCCGAAAAAGGCAACGGCATAGGCCATGATGACAATCAATCCACCAACGAGGAGATTGGCAAGGACGGAGATTCCCCAAAACAGGTAAGGATGTTGCGCGGCGAGGGTAGAGCCATAAAGCAGATAAGGGAAGGAGCCAAGCGCGGGGGCCGTCGCGCCGGCCATTAAATACAGCATCCGACGACGACCAGAACGGGTCAGCATGTTTTGATAGGCTCGCGAGAAATTCGCCCATGCTACCCCGATGATCACAATGTAGTAGGCTGTGAAAATTTCTGTCCAGAATGTGCGTTGCAAATGCGGCGCAGGCTGACCCTCCAGAATCACCGGTCCCGCCAGATCCCCCAGTGCAAGCAACAGCAAGAAACCAGCCGAAACCAGATACATCACGCGCACCAACCAGCGGCGTCGCCCACGAGAAGGGATACCGCTGGTGATCAACAAGGCATCTGACAGGTGCAAATACGCAGGAGGAAGAAAGACGATCCCAATCCACGCCAGATGCAGCAAGAGTGAAATGGCGTCTTTATCCTGTGAGGAATTTTCCAGCGCTTCTGCGGTAAAAACGATGACCACACAAAGCAGGATAATGGCGAAGGAACGCGCGACACGATCCCGTAGATTAAACGAAAGAGAATACAGGAAGAGGGAAAAAGCCGTAATAGCGATCCCAGCCGTGAGAATATCATTGATGGTAATAATTCCCACCAGGAACTGTTGTGCCCAAGTCTCACTCATGCAAACCTACCATTACTTTGGAGTGTGACAACCTGCGCTTCTCAAAAGGCTGGTCATCACAAAATTTCAAAGACTCTCCTGCAAAAAGGTCTTGAACCACAAAGAACACGAAGTACACAAAGAATTTCCGAAAGGATCAATTCAAAATCTTGAATCCCGCGCATAATTGTTTGAAGAAAACTTCGTGCTCCTTTGTGCCCTTTGTGCTCAAAAAGGTTTTTGCAGTGGACTCATAAAAACAAGCGGCTAAAAAACAAAGCAATATCTTGAGTCTCGTAGTACAAGTCATTATACCCGCAGAACTCAAAACCGAGTTTTTGTGCAAAGCGAATAGCAGGGACATTTTTTGTAGTCACTTCGAGCAGCAGACGCTGCCCGGCGCGCCCTTTGGCCCAGTGTTGCACGGCCAGGATCATCGCCGTTGCCACGCCCTGCCGCCGATAGCGGGGGGCAACCACCAGGTCCGTGATCCAGGCGGTATGGGGAATGATCAGGTCGTTCATGCAAACATAGCCGACGATTTCGTCCCGGATCAATGCGGTGAGAAAGCCCACCCGTCGCGACCACGTTTCGGGTAAAGCCGAAACCGGCCGCGGGTACGCCACCGAAACGGCTCGCGGCAAACGAATCTCGCGGAAATGGGCAGAAATTTGCTTCTCCTCCTGCTCGACATTCATTTGCCAGACGTATTCCGATTGGACAGAATGGTCAATCGCCATCAAGGCTTTCAAGTCGGTGGCTAGCGTAGGGCGGATCTGGACCTCAGGCATGGGTTTCCTCACGGAGCAAGAACGCGCACCGGTACAACACAGGGGGGCAAAGCCTGTCCCTGGTTATCGGTGACCACAAGACGTAGCAGATAATCGCCGGGCGTCAGTTCAGACGTATCCCAGGAACCCAGGCGACCATCCTGAACCGGCTGGTTGCCGGCCTGGACAGTTGTCCACAATTCGGTTCCAACGGGGGAAAATTCGTACTTATAAAAGCCGAAGTTAGGAATGTCCGCACTTCCTGTGAGGGTGACAACGCCACCCACCGTTTCCCCCGCTTTGGGAGATGTGATGGTGATTTGAGCAGGAATACAGCCAGAAGATTCGCTCGGCAAGGTGGGAACAGGAGTACCGGTCTCAAGCATTTGTAAAATTTCGGGCGGGATGGTGCTGGTTGGAATCACATTAAGTGGCAAAGTGGGCGTAGGCGCAAAGGGCAAAAACGGCAAGGAGGGGACGAGAAACACAATCACAACGAATTCGGCCAGGGCAAGTATCCCCAAAAAAGAGAGAGAAGTCACCGCCCAGGCCAGTCGTTGATTGGCCAATTGTTTCTCCAGGCCAAAAAGGGCTTGCCGTTGCTCGTTTCGCGCCTGTGCCAGTTGTCGGAAAGCAAAAATGGCTCCAAGCAAAAGCAGGAGGTAAATCAGCCCAGCGTAGTCATTCAAAAATTTCAGGATTTCGAGCATTCCGACCTGCTACAAGGCGCGCAGGACGCCGCGGATGAGAATCTCCAGTTTCGGAGCGAGTACCCGGCCCGCTTCAAGGACTTCTTCGTGGGAGGTGATGGTATTGCCATCCAGGTTGGCTTTATTGCTAATGCCAGAGAAGCCGAGAACACGCGTCCCGCCATGGCGCGCGACAATGACCTCCGGCACCGTGGACATGCCCACCGCATCGGCGCCAGCCATGCGCAGGAAACGCAAGTCTGCCGGGGTCTCAAAAGACGGCCCGCTCAGACCAACATAGACCCCTTCGCGCAATGTCAGCCCGGCCTGACGCGCCACCTGCCGCGCCAGGTCACATAAACGGCGGTCATAGGCCTGACTCATGTCCGGGAAACGTGGGCCGAACTCCTCCAGGTTGGGGCCGATCAACGGATTCAGCCCTGCCATCGCCGCCAGGTTCAGGTTGTCGGTAATCAACATCACATCCCCAGGGACAAAGTCAGGGTTAATCGCACCAGCAGCATTTGTCACAATCAGAATCTCGACGCCCAGGCGTTGCATCACACGCACCGGCAACGTCACCTGCTGCATGGAGTACCCTTCGTAGTAGTGAATGCGGCCCTGCATCACCAAAACAGGCTGATTTTCAAGCAAGCCATTGACGAGGCGACCGGCATGTCCCACCACCGTTGACAACGGCCATTCTGGAATTTCAGAATAGGGCAAAGCAACCGCTTGTTCCACGCTCTCGGCCAGGTTTCCCAGGCCAGTGCCCAGGATTAAGCCAATGCGCGGCGAATGTTGAATTTTGGAACGGACCGCTTGGGTAACCCGGTCAATTGTTTCCACCGTGATTTGCATTTTTCTCTCCATAAATCGTAGTTGAGTATCCGAATTATACCAATCCAGAACTGGAGATAAACCGCAATAAACCGATCCACCAGGCCATGAATGACACGAATTTCACAACCAGGTGATTCCCCGACCTTCCGGGCGGTATTTTCTCTATTCAATTTCTCAAAACTGCTTCAAAGGCAGCCACCGTTTGCGCCACGTCGTCATCACGGATCCAGTAATGCAACACCAGCCGAAACCGGCGCGGACCCGCCTGCCCGATGAGCACACCGCGTTGTTTGAGACGTGCGATCAACTCTTGCTCGGGTAGAGGGACTGTCTCTTCCAGGGTGAAAAAGACCATGTTCGTCGCCGGTTCGTTGACCCGTAGACCGGGAATCCGGCTCAGACCAGCAGCCAGAGTCCTGGCCCGGGCATGATCCTCGCCGAGGCGCAACGACATCTTCTCGATGGCAATGATGCCAGCAGCCGCAATGACGCCGGCCTGCCGCATCCCCCCACCCAGCATTTTACGGATTCGGCGCGCCCGCTGAATGAAGTCCTTCGAGCCACATAACACCGAGCCAACCGGCGCACACAAGCCCTTGCTCAAGCAAAACGTGACCGAATCCACTGGTTCGGTCAATGCCTTCACTTCCACGCCCTGGGCGACTGCAGCGTTGAAAATCCGTGCCCCGTCGAGGTGCACGGCCAGCCCGTGCCGATGCGCCAGGTCGGCCAAACGACGCGTGTATTCTGGCGTCTGAAACGTGCCACCGCAATGATTATGGGTGTTTTCCAGGCAAACCAGGCGGCTCACCGGTTCATGCGGATCATCTGAGCGAATCGCAGCTTCCACATCTGCCAGGGCAAGGGAACCATCGGCCTGGTTGGGCAGTTGGAACGAGTGAACACCTCCCAGAGCCGAAATACCGCCCGCCTCGTGAAGAAACGTGTGAGCCTGATTGCCCATAATTGCCTCATCGCCGCGTCCGCAATGGGTCAGGATGGCCACCAGGTTGCCCATCGTTCCCGAAGCGACAAAGAGCGCATCTTCTTTGCCGGTTTTTTCGGCAGCCAGTTCCTGCAAGCGGTTGACGGTCGGGTCTTCTCCGTACACGTCATCGCCGACCTCGGCCTGCGCCATGGCTTCGAGCATTTCAGGGGTCGGTTTGGTCACTGTGTCAGAGCGTAAATCAATCCACACCATTGTCTTTTCTCCCAAATTGGTTATTTTCTTGAGTTTTTTCTCAGGGTGTCGAGGACTGTCTGTAACTCATGCGGCAGAGGAGCCTCAAAGATTTGGGGAGTTTTCTCACCAGGCAAAATGATTTTGAGGCGAAAGGCATGCAGGAAATGGCGTTCCAGCGGCAGAGAGGGCTTGCGCCGACCATAGACGGTATCGCCGGCAACAGGGCAACCCAAAAACGCCATGTGGACGCGAATCTGATGGGTACGTCCAGTGAGCGGATGGACTTCGAGCAGGGTATGCTCAGGGAATTGTTCGAGAGTGCGGTATTCGCTGACGGCCTCGCGCCCTTTTTCCGGGGGCACCACAGCCATCAGTTTGCGGTGAGAGGTGTTTCGGCCAATCGGGGCTTCGACACGCCCCAGGGGAGTAGGCGGGTGACCGTCCAGCAGCGCCAGATAGGTCTTTTCAACCGCACGAGAGCGAAATTGATCTTGCAGCCAGCGATGGGCACGTTCGTTTTTGGCGACCACGAGCAGGCCCGACGTCTCTTTGTCGAGGCGATGGACGATTCCCGGCCGTTCTTCGCCGCCGATGCCCTCCAGATCGGGGATGTGCGCCAGAGCCGCGTGAACGAGGGTGCCGCGATCATGCCCCGGCGCCGGATGGACAACCATGCCCGCCGGTTTGTTGACGATCAGCAAATCGCTGTTTTCGAAGATAATTTCCAGAGGAATCGGCTCCGGGACCAGGTAGGTGGGCGCGGCGGGGGGAATGCGCACCTCGACCCGCGCGCCAGGCTCGAGGTCGAACCCCGGCTTCAGGACGGGCTGGCCGTTGACCCGTACCATTCCGTTGCGGATCAGCGCTTGCAGGCGAGAACGGGAAAACTCCGGCAAACAGGTCGTCAGAAAGACATCCAACCGCTCGCCGTCAGCCTTTTCAAAGACGAAGTTTTCAAGCCGTTCACTCACCGTTTGATTTTTCCTCCACTCCCTGGGATTGTTTCTTGCGGCGCTCGTTGATCAAGACGCCCAAGACCATGATGGCCGCTCCTACGGTGATGCTGGCGTCGGCCACGTTGAAAATGGGGAAAGTTCCAACAGAAATGAAGTCAATGACATGCTGAAATTGCAAGCGGTCAATCAGATTGCCGATTGCCCCTCCCAGTTGCATGGCAAGGGCAAGACGCAGCCACCAGTCCCGTTCGATGCGGGGGAAGTAGTAGAGAATTGCTACAGCAACGACGAAGGCCAGAATCGTAAAAACCAGGTTGCCGTTTTGGAAGATGCCAAAAGCAGCGCCGGTGTTGTACCAGTAACGGACGCGGGCGTAAGGAAGAAGCCAGGCCATGTTTTCGGGCAACCAATCACTCCCCAAAAGCAGATGCGTGCGAACAAGGTGTTTCGTCCACTGGTCGAGGGCGATAATTGCGCCACTCACGAGCATCAGGTAGAGATAATCGAACCAGACTGTTCTGGTGGTGTGCGGTTGGTGTTCGGTCAAGTTTGCTCCTCAAAGTACACACGCGGCACGCGTGTGTTGATATTCGTGAGAATTTCATAGGGAATTGTACCAGCCCATCGGGCCAAATCTTCGGCAGTGATGGCCTGGCCCTCTGATTCACCCAGCAGGATGACTTCATCGCCATTGAAGGCAGAGTCTTCGCCAATGTTGACCATCATCTGGTCCATGCAAATCCGCCCGACCTGGGGGTATTTGCGGCCGCGCACGATGACCTGGGCTTTGTTGGACATGGCGCGAAAGTATCCATCCCCATAACCGACAGGAACCGTGATGATACGCGTGGGACGGTCTGGCTGCCACGTGGAGCCGTAACTGACCGGATGGCCTGGCTGGGTGACTTTGAAATATACTACCCGCGATTTCCACGCCAGCACAGCCCGGACCTCTACCTCTGGCCCAAGTTCGGGGCAGGGGTGAATGCCATACAGCAAGATGCCCGGTCGGACCATGTCGAAGTGGCTTTCGGGCAAGCGTAAAATGGCCGCAGAATTCGCCATGTGACACAAGGGCATGGGGAGACTGTGTTTTTCGTAGAAGCGCAAAACTTCCTGAAAGCGTTCCAGTTGCAAGCGGGCATGGGTGAGGTCGGCAGCGTCTGCATTGGCGAAATGAGAATAAATTCCTTCTACCTCCACGTGGCGGCACTTCAACGCCGCTTCTTGCAAGGTGTGTGCGCTGTAGTAATGGACTCCAATCCGTTCCATGCCGGTATCAATTTTCAAGTGAACCCGGGCTTTCCCCCCCGCGGCGGCTGCGGCGGCATCAATCTGTTCCAGTCTCTCGACCGAGGAGGCGGTGAAGGTCAGGTCATATTCCAGATAGCGCGGCACCTGCTCGCCCCAAATTCCCCCCAGGACCAGAATAGGGGTGCGAATGCCAAGTTGACGGAGTAGAATCCCCTCCTCCAACACAGCCACGCCGAAGTAATCGGCATACGGCGCCAGGAATTTTGCAACTTCGGCCATCCCATGCCCGTACGCATTGGCTTTGATAATGGGCATCACCCGCGCCGGAGCCACCAGGGAGCGAATCACATCCAGATTGCGGCGCAAGCGCGTGAGATTGACCTCCGCCCAGGTAGCGCGGACGCCACGATCAGTAGCAATGAGGGGTTCGTGAATAGGCATGGGGCTTATTTTACTGCTTCTCTTTCAAATTAGCGAACAGGGAGAATCGCTACCACCTCCCTGGCTTTTTGGAACCAAAGCCGCCAGTGGCTCACTCACCGATACAGCAGCTTCTCAGGAGACAAGAAGAGACTACCTGTGAACTGGTAGTTGCCTGTTAGCCATTTATCAGGAAACCTGTCCCATCAGATTTTATAATAAGCCATCACGAAAGGAGTGTTTATGAAAATTGTAACCGATTGTGCTGCCGACCTGCCAGCCAGTGAACGCCAGGAACTGGGTATCATCGAAGCCCCCCTGTACATTCAATTCCCAGAAGGCGAAGTCAACTCTGCTGATATAACGCCCGATGAGTTCTACGACCGACTGGAAGCAATGTACCCCAACATTCCCTCCACGGCTCAACCATCGAGCGGTACGTTCGCCCACATTTACCAGCAAATTACGGATTCAGACGAGATTCTCTCAATTCATATTTCATCTGGCCTGAGCGGCACACTGAATTCAGCCCGCATGGGTGCAGAGCAAGTCAAGGAGAAGGTCATCCACATCGTGGATTCGATGACCCTGTCGGGAGGGCAACGTTTCCAGGTTCTGGCAGCCGCCAAAGCCGCCCGCAAAGGCTGGTCCACCGACGCCATCCTCAAGCGTCTGAATCAGATTCGTGAAAATACTGAGGTCATCTACACGCTCGAAACGCTCGAATACCTGGCTCGCGGGGGACGCATCGGGCGCGTGCAGGCCTTGTTGGGTTCCGTCCTAAAACTAAAGCCCGTCATCCACGTAGAAAAAAGCGATGGCAAATACAGCACCCTCGGCAAAACGCGCACCATTCCCGCCGCGCTGGAAATGATCGCCGAGCAACTGGAGAAAGTGTATAAAGACACTCTGCTGTGGGTGAGCATCATGCACGGACGTTTTGCCCCAGGAGCAGAAGAACTCAAAAAACTGCTCGCCGAACGCCTGAAGATCGCCAGAATGGAAATTCTCCGCATCTCGCCCGTGTTGGGCGTCCATACCGGGCCAGGCATCGTCGGTGCGGCAGTGGTGCCGATGAGCCTGATGGAAGATTTGGAGTGACATCCAAACTGGCCCGACTGAGGCTGTTCACTCTTCCTCGGGAACGCTGATGTCGGCCAAACGAGCACGGGTCAGTTCAATTAAGGCTTTGACCGGCAAACGGATGTTGAGACCTCGCTGGCCGCCGCTGATGTGAATCTCTGACATTGCCTCGGCTTCTGCCGAAAGAACCACCTGAAAGCCTTTATTCAACAGTGCCAGCGGCGAGATTCCCCCTGCCTGCAAGCCGGTCATCTGCTCTGCTTCCCGCTCGGTAGGTAAAAACATTTTCTTCTCGTTGAGCGCCGCAGCCAGACGTTTCAAATCCACCCGGTGGGGGCCCGGAATGACTGCCAGGACAGGTTTCCCTCGCTCGCGTTTGACCACAATTGTCTTATAGACCCGCATGGGATCTACCCCAAGCAAGCGGGCCGTCTCTGCGGCGCCAAGTTTTTCGGGGGGCAATTCAAACGCCTCGTAGGCGACTTTATGCGCATCGAGCAAACGAGTGACATTGTTCGTAATTGCCATCGAAATCTCCTTTGCAGCCCGTAGGCAAAATAATTTTTCCGGTCAGTGCCTGCCCCCGGCAAGCGAAGGGGTTGGCAGCAATCTCCCTATGCTGTTGCAAGGCTGTCATTGCAAGCCACCTTGAGTGACGGTTACGGTGCATCCCAGAAAGGAAGGCAATCTCAGGATTTTAATAATCATGAGTCCACTGCAAAAACCTGTTTTACCACAAAGGCAACAAAGGAGCACGAAGTTTGTTCAAACAATTGTGCGCTGAAATTCAAGATTTTCAATTGAGCCTTTCAGAAATCCTTTGTGTACTTCGTGTCCTTTGTGGTTCAGACCTTTTTGCATGAGAGGGGTGTGGCTCAAATTTTCGGTCAATCATGTAAATGATATGCAGAAAAGATATAATAAAGGGATAACAACATGGCGTCAATTTTTGCCAAAGGAGTGGATTGCCAATGAAAACAGAGACGCCGATTACCCTCGACGAATTGCTCCAAATGTTGCCAGAGTCCTACACCCTGGCAGAACGAGAACTTGTCCAACGCGCCTATCGCGAAGCAGAAAAGGCCCATTCTGGCCAAAAACGCGTCTCCGGCGAACCCTACATTACACACTGCCTGGCAGTCGCCGGCATTCTCGCACAATACAACATGCCGGCTGAAGTAGTCGCCGCTGCTCTTTTGCACGATACGCTCGAGGATACCGACCTGACAGCAGATTTTCTCCGTCAGGAATTTGGAGAAACCGTCACCAACCTGGTGGAGGGGGTGACCAAGTTAACGCAACTGCCGCGAGTTTCACGCGGCGAAAAACCGGAGGAGGCACACGCCTCGTCCAACGGGGACAGTCAAACGGTCGAAAGCGAAGCGGACATCAGCACCCGCAAACGCCAGCTGGCCATCGAAACCCTTCGAAAGACTTTCCTCGCCATGGATAGCGACGTGCGCGTGGTGTTGATTAAACTGGCCGACCGTCTGCATAACATGCGCACCCTCGAGGCATTCCCGCCCGCCAAACGCCGTCGCATTGCCCAGGAAACGCTCGACATCTTTGCTCCGCTAGCCAACCGGTTGGGAATCTGGCAAATCAAATGGGAACTGGAAGACCTCAGTTTCCGGTACACCAATCCAGAAAAATACAAAGAAATTGCATCCTTACTCAACGAACAGCGCGCCAAACGTGAAGAAGAAATCCAAAAAATCATTAAGCGGATTGGCGAGGTCATGGCCAAGGGGGGCATCAAAGCAGAAATCACTGGGCGTCCAAAGCATATTTACTCAATTTATCGAAAGATGGTCGAGAAGAACAAACCCTTTGAGATGGTGCGAGACATCCGCGCTGTCCGTTTGATCGTGCCAGATGTCGCCGCCTGCTATGCCGCATTAGGCCTGGTCCATACCCACTGGCGCCCCATTCCCGGCGAGTTTGATGACTATATTGCTGCACCAAAAGATAATTTCTACCAATCTCTGCACACCGCCATCATCTATGATGACGGCAAACCGGTAGAGGTACAAATTCGCACCCCGGAAATGCACCAAAACGCAGAACTGGGCATCGCTGCTCACTGGCGATACAAAGAAGGCAGCCAGCAGGATAAATACGCCGAACGCATCAACTGCTTGAGAAAAATGATGGAATGGCGGCAAGACGTCAGTGACGCCCAGGAATTTGTGGAAAGCATGAAGACCGACGTTTTCAAAGACCGCGTCTATGTCTTCACCCCTCGCGGCGACGTCATTGACCTGCCTGCCGGCTCCACACCAATTGACTTTGCCTACCACGTCCACACCTCCATTGGCGACCGCTGTCGCGGCGCAAAAGTGAACGGCAAACTGGTTCCCCTCGACTACCAGTTGAAGACCGGCGAACAGGTAGAGATTTTGACGGCCAAACAGGGCGGCCCCAGTCGGGACTGGTTAAATCAGAGTCTGGGACTGGTGCACACAGCCAGCGCTCGCAGTAAAATCCGCGCCTGGTTCAAGCGTCAGGATCGCGAACAAAACCTGGCGCAGGGCAAAGCCATGCTCGAACGGGAGTTGGAACGTCTCAACATTCCTCCTCTGGAACCTGCCAGCCTGAACGAACTCGCCCAAAAATTCAACCGCACCCCTGACGAATTTTTCATTGCTCTCGGATGCGGCGACCTGAACATTGGACGCGTCCTGAGCAAATTGCTTGAGACCAAACCGCCGGACGATACATTTGCCACCGTTCCTCCTTCTACAGCCGAGCAAGAGGCCTCCGACTCATTTACAGTCCTCGGTCTCAAAGGCTTGCTCACCACCACCGCCCATTGCTGCAACCCCACTCCCGGTGACCCGATCATCGGCTACATCACACGCGGACGCGGCGCCACCATTCATCGCCAGGACTGCCCCAACATCTTGCGCGTCCGCGAGCGCGAGCGCCTGGTCAGGGTGACCTGGGGAGAGAACGTGCGCACCTACCCCGTTCCCATTCGCGTCAAAGCCTTCGACCGACAGGGCCTGATGAGCGACATCACCACTCTTCTCAACAACGAAAACGTCAATATCGTCAAAGCAGATGTGCGTGTCTCGAAAAATATGGCAGATATGCGTCTTGTGATTGAAGTCAAAGATATTGCACAATTGAGTCGCATCCTCGCCAGAATAGAAAACCTGCCCAACGTGCTTGAAGCCGTACGTCTCAAGGGTGGATAACGATTGCATCTTCTTCCAGGTTTGGAAGGTCACCACGCAGTTCAGTTTATTTTTTCCCAAAAACAGATGGGCGATTCGGAGAAGATGGTATAATGGCGCCGCTTTCGTTTTGGCGGCAGGTATGCTCTCTGTTCAAGAAGCCATTGACCAAATCTTAAGTCGTTTTCGTCCGGTGGAACAGGAAATCGTTCCACTGGAACACGCCGCGGGTCGAGTCCTCGCCGAGGACATTCTCGCGGCAATAGACCTCCCCGCCTTTGACAATTCTTCAGTGGACGGATTTGCCCTGCGCCCAGAAGATGGCGTTGCGGGCAGGACCTTGCGCGTGGTCGCCGACCTGCGAGCCGGAGCCACCCTCGACAGGCCCCCCGCTCCGGGAGAGGCTGTGCGGATCATGACCGGAGCCGCCCTCCCCCCTGGCGAATATGCCGTGATCATGGTCGAAGACACGGATTTTAACGGGCGCGGCCCCGAGACCCCGGCCCCTACCACAATCACCCTGCACAAAACAGTCACCCAAGGCGAGAACATTCGTCGCCGGGGCAGCGATCTCAAACAAGGCGAGCTCGTCATTCCGAAAGGGCAAACGCTCAGAGCGCAAGAAGTTGGTCTGCTTGCCATGCTGGGCAAAAGCCGTGTAAACGTCTATCGTCGGCCGCGCCTGGCTATGCTCTCATCGGGCGACGAACTGCTGTCCCCCGAGCAACCGCTTGTCCCCGGCAAAATCCACGAATCGAATTCCTACATGCTGACAGCATTGGCTACGAAGGCTGGGGCAATCGTCATTCCTCTCGGCATCGCCCGAGATGACCAGGCAGAAATCCGCGCCTGCCTCGACCAGGCAGTGGAGGCAGGGGCAGATGTCATCGTTTCCTCGGCCGGGGTGAGCGTCGGCGCTTTTGACTACGTCAAGTCGGTGATTGAAAGCGAGGGACGGCTGGAATTCTGGCGCGTCAACATGCGTCCGGGGAAACCGCTTGCCTTTGGAAACTACCGGGGCATTCCCTTCTTCGGCCTGCCAGGGAATCCGGTCTCAGCATTCGTCGGCTTTGAACTGTTCGTTCGCCCGGCAATCGAGCGCCTCAGTGGAGGCTCGCCGCCTTCCCGGCTGATCCGGAAAGTGCGCCTGGCCGAAGCAGTCGAGTCAGACGGACGGGAATCTTACCTGCGCGCCATCGTCCGTGAAGAAAACGGCACTCTGATGGCCCGCCTCGCTGGTCATCAGGGTTCCGGAAACATTTTCTCTCTTGTACGGGCAAATGCTTTACTGATTATCCCCTCTGGGGTAAAATGCGTGCCTGCTGATTCGGAGATAAACGCATGGTTTCTCGACTAACTCAATCTGTAGATAAAACCGACAAAAAACTGCGTTGGGCCAGCCTGATTTTAGCCATGCTGGGAGTTTTAGATTCAATTTACCTCCTCATCTACAAATTCAGCAGCAACGACAAACTCTGCCTCGGAAGCGGTGACTGCGCCACAGTCAATTACAGCCCCTACTCCGAAATTTATGGCATCCCGGTTTCGTTGCTTGGTGTCATCGGGTATGCCGCCATCGTGGCCGTCCTGGCGCTTGAATCCCGCCTCCGCTTGCTTCAAGAATACGGCCGCCTGGCCAACTTTGGCATGTCGCTGGTTGGTGTTCTTTTCTCGGCCTATTTGACCTACGTAGAAGCCTTTATCTTGCATGCCTACTGCCCCTTTTGTGTCACATCAGCCATTATCATCACTGTCATATTTATTGTTTCGATCATTCGCCTGATCAAAACCTTTTAGGAGGAACATCATGCCCCGTATTCGCTGCCACTACACCAATTGCGTCTTCCTTGACGATGGATATTGCAGCGCAGCAGCCGTTGAAATCGATCCCGACACTGGCTGTGCCACCTACGCGCCAAACGAAGAAGCCATTCAAGAAGAAGACTGGGAAGACGAACTGGAAGAATGGGAAGATGAAGAACTGGACGAGGACGAAGAAGAATGGCTGGATGAAGACGAAGAGGACCTGTAAGTAATTTGACAATGTCATCTTTTCGTATAGTTGTCATTGCGAGGAGCGTTTTTTGCGACGAAGCAATCTCCTTGCAAGCCAGGAGACTGCTTCGCT
>Ga0209018_1000707_pt1 | contig 29623 bp, 32 predicted proteins | sample YNPBryBLVA2012_FD_185814 | JGI IMG/M metagenome (GOLD analysis project Ga0209018, IMG submission 185814) | Anoxygenic and chlorotrophic microbial mat microbial communities from Yellowstone National Park, USA - YNP Bryant BLVA 2012 (SPAdes)... ...
AAATGGGGATCATGAGCTATGCTGTCGGTTCCCCATTGCCGACCCGCTGGGCTTTTAGACCCAATACCCTGGCAACAACCAGCGGCATATCGCCATACTTAATCAGTACAAATTTTTCTGGGATTGGCTTCGGTATTCGGTTGTGGAGCTATGCCAGGAACCAGATTTGAACTGGTGACACGAGGATTTTCAGTCCTCTGCTCTACCGACTGAGCTATCCCGGCGGGCGATTAATTATTATAGCCCAAAATAATTTGTACCAGAATAGGGAAAACTCCTTTATCATGCGAAGTGTAGTGATGGTGCCTGCCCATGAACCCCCGTGTCCTCCGTCAAAACCTCCGGGACTCTGACCGCTACTTCCGCAAGAGTTTTGGGCGGGAGGCGGAGGTGGAACCCGTATTACAAAGCGAGTACCAAAGTTCCCTGGTGCAACGCCTGCGGAATGAACATTACACCCTCACCCAGGGAGAGGTGACGATTCGGCTGGCGTCAGCCTTTGGGTTTTGTTGGGGGGTGGAACGGGCAATCGCTATGGCTTATGAGACCCGCAGGCAGTTTCCCGATGGGCGGATTTGGATTACCAATGAGATTATTCACAACCCCTCGGTGAATGAAAATCTGCGGCAAATGCAGATCGAATTTATCCCGGTGACAGCGGACGGACGCAAGGATTTTAGCGGGGTGGACCGGGGGTCGGTGGTGATTTTGCCCGCCTTTGGTGCCAGTGTGCAGGAGATGGAATTGCTCCATGAACGGGAATGCGTGATCGTAGATACGACTTGTCCTTGGGTTTCCAAAGTCTGGAATCGGGTCGGCAAGCACCGCAAGGGGGGCTACACTTCCATTATTCATGGGAAATACAAACATGAGGAAACGATTGCCACCAGTTCCCATGCGGAGCGGTATTTGGTGGTGTTGAATTTGGAGGAAGCTCGCTATGTTGCCAACTACATTTTGCAGGGGGGCGACCGGCAGGAATTTTTAGCCAAATTTCGCCATGCCTGTTCGGAGGGATTTGATCCGGATCGGGATTTGGAACGGGTGGGAATTGCCAATCAAACCACCATGCTCAAGGGGGAAACGGAGGCAATTGGCAAACTGTTTGAACATACCATGCTGAAAAAATATGGACCCGTGAATTTGCATGAGCATTTTCTCAGTTTTAATACGATTTGCGATGCCACGCAGGAACGCCAGGATGCCATGTTTGACCTGGTGAAAAACCCCTTGGATGTGATGGTGGTGATTGGTGGATTTAATTCTTCCAATACGACCCATTTGCAGGAAATTGCCATTGAGCATGGGATTCCTTCCTACCACATTGACAGTGCGGATCGGATTGGACCGGGGAATCGGGTGCAACACAAACCCCTCAGCCCGGATTTGCATTACCTGGAAACGGTGGAACCCTGGCTCCCGGCGGGACCGATTACAGTGGGGGTAACCTCGGGGGCTTCTACCCCGGATAAGGTGGTGGCGGATGTGATTGAGAAAATTTTTGCCATCAAGGGTTGAGATAACTGCGCCAACCCTGTTGTGCCAATCGTTCCTGCTTGTCCAAAACCTGCTGGGTAAGCTGTTGGCGATAGGCGTGCAGGCGGCTCCAGAGTTCCTCGTTCCCACCGGCGAGAATCTGCACGGCGAGTAACCCCGCATTGGTGGCATTGCCGATGGCGACGGTGGCGACGGGAATCCCCTTGGGCATTTGTACAATCGAGTACAGGGAATCTAACCCCTGCATCTGGGCGGTGGGAATGGGCACCCCAATCACGGGCAGGGGGGTCAAAGCGGCGACCATACCCGGCAAATGGGCGGCTCCCCCGGCTCCGGCAATAATCACCCGCAAGCCCCGTTGGTGGGCGGTTTCGGCGTAGGAGACCATCCGGTGGGGAGTGCGATGGGCGGAAACAATTGCCAAGTCGTAGGCGAGGTGAAAATCCTCACAGACCTGAGCCGCCTGGGACATGACCGGCAAATCCGAGTCGCTTCCCATAATGATGCCCACCAGTGCCATGCCATCCCCCAATCATTGTTTGATCCTATCGTAATTTCACGCAATCCTAGATGATTGATGTGAATCACCAGATTATGGAGAATCAAAGACGCAGTAATGCTCTGCGACTCTTGATTGTTTAAGTGTAAAATTTACTCACAATTCAGGTGATATTGTTACAAGTCGCCTGAGTGGATGCTGATCCAGTAGAATAAAACCCATGCCAGTAGATTTAGGGGCAGGTGCCGAAAATGACCTCGATGAAATCTTGATGAAATACTGATGTTACTGAGAACCAATGACCGGGGTTGCGTGATCATGAATCCATATTCTGATTCTCAATTGATTTCTAGGATTTCTCAATTGCTCAAGATGCCCATCAACCAATTCAAATTTAGGAGTCAGGATTAGTGAAACGGCATATTCTATTGGGTAGCTTGGGGGTGGTGGCGGCGGTCGGTTTGGGTTTGGGATTGACCAATCCCTCGGAACAGGAATTTATTGGCTTTGCCTTTGTCACCCTGCGCCAGGAACTTTGCCCCCGTTTGCCGGACATCCTCAAAGAGGCTACTGAGGGTCAAGAAATTCCCCAATTTTTAACCACCTATCTGAATCAATCCTGCGCGGATATTTTAACTGCCATCCGGGGCACCACTGAGGACTTTTTACGCCGAAATACCCGGGTACAAAACTATTTTTTCTTTAGCCTCTACACCACCGAGCTTTTTGGGAATGAATATCGCACCATTGGCATTGCCCGACAATTTATCACCATCCCGGCGAAATAGACCGTTACAATAGCATTAAGTTGTTGGGAGTTGTGCCCTTGATTTCACCGAGTTGGCAGTACCCGATTTTTGGACCAGAGATTGCCTGCCCCCACTGTCGGCAAATGATTCCCGCCCTCACCCTGACGGATACCTACCTATGTCCACGGCATGGGGCGTTTGAATCCAACCCAGAGACAGGGGAATTGGTACATCTGCAATCGGGGCGACGCTGGCGGCAATGGCAACAGCATTGGTACCGACAACATACGCACCCGGACGGCATCCGCTTTGAAATCCATGAGGCGTTGGACCAACTGTATAGCCAAGGCTATCGGGCGACCAAAGTGACCATTGCCCAGCGGTATCAGGAATTGATGACGGGCTACCTAGAAAAAGCCAACCGCCCCGGCGAGGAGGGATGTCGCTATCGGCTCTATGGACTGCCGGTGGTTTTCAGCCCCGACCCGGCAACGGAACCCTGCTGGGAAGTGATTAATTTTTATTTGGATAAGGAGCCGGGAACCCCCGTGCGTTACCCCTACCTGCGCTTGTTTGATTGATGCCGGTTTGACTACGGAAACTTAATGTTTGCGCCGTTGCCCACTGGCGAGAATTTGCCCCACCGCCTGCACAGCGGCATAACTCACCCCAGCAGTACCTTCCCCTGGATGCACCGAATCCCCCACCAACCACAGGTGCCGGATCGGCGTGCGGGTTGCCAATCCCCACGGACCAAAGGTATGCACCCGTTGCCCAATGCCCCCCACCATACCCTGGGTGCGAGCCGTATAGCGGGCAAACGTCCGGGGGGTCGCCGCTTCACAGTGAACCACTTGTCCTGGGGATAAATCAAAAAATTCCCCCAGCCGAGCCAGGGCTTGCGCCGTGTACTGCTGTTTTAATGCGGCATAATCCCCCTGTTGCCACCGGTGAATCGCCGTAAAGGATGAGGCAATGATTGTCGCCATACCCGCCGGTGCCCGCCCATCCCCCGGTTGGCTGACCGAGACAAACAGGGAATTATTTTCCCCAATCTCCCCCTGGGCATCGTACATAAATTGTAAATGCAGAGGACACCCCGCCGGAATCGCCGACTCTTTCACCCCCAGATACAGAACAAAGCACCCGGAAGCAGGGGGCAACCCGGCAATCCGCTGGCGATACCCCCCAGGTGCCGCCTCCCCCAGCAACCGCACCAAATCCACCGCCGTCACATTCGCCACCAGGTGATCCACCGGCTCGTACCAACCTTTGCCCCGCTGATTTTCTACCCACACCCCCCGCACCTGCCCCCGCTCTACAGTAATTGCCGTCACCCGATGCCGCCGCCGCACCCGTCCCCCCCACTTCTGCAAGCCCTGGAGCAACCCCTGGCTCAAAACCTGCATACTGCCGTGCAAATGCTGTAAACCCTGGGGACTATGCGCCACTCCCAAAGCCGTTGCCCCGTATAACAAAGCCGTTTCATTTGCATTACATTGTGAATATAATTTTAACTGCATATCCAAAAAAGTTTGCAAGCGGCGCTCCCCCCCCAGACCGAAAAGTTGTAATGCCTGCCCCACCGTGAGCAGGGCTAGGGGACTGATGAGCAGGGTATCCCCGTCCAACGCCCGCACCAATTGCCCCCAATCCCCCCAGGAGCGGGGCGGAATCACCGGTTGCCGCTGTTGAAATTGCCAGCCCACCGCAAACAGCCAATCCAGCCACTGCCAAAACCGTTCACTTCCAGGGAATTGCCGTTGCCGCTCTGCCCGCCAAGTCTCCGGGTCCCGCCACACCCGCACCGGCTGGGATTCCCCCGGCAAATACACCGCACAAGCCGGGTCGCACCATACCCCCGGCGGGACAGGTATCCCCAATTCTGTAAAGATTTTGTAATGAATCCCCCCCGGTTCCAAACCCGCCACCTGGGTCGCCCCCACGTCAAACGTAAACCCACCCCGCCGGAACGTGGACGCACACCCCCCCACCTGCGCCGCCTGCTCCCACACCACCACCTCAAACCCCCGCCGAGCCAACAAAGCCGCCGCCGTCAAGCCCCCGATCCCCGCCCCAATCACGCCGATTCTCATGGTTTTTGTTACAAAAATTTACTTTTCTTTGATCTTAACGTACCCATGCGGGTGAAGCGAGGGATGCCCCTTGCCATCGGATGTATAGCCAGGAAAAGACACAGTCATAGAACCATTCTCAATCAGTAAAAAAACTTATAAATCCTGGTTATCCACTGGTTTTCAATCACCTGTCGTCATAAAACTGCACCAGTAGTTTTGGGTTTAATTCAAAAATTTTGGTAATTACTTTGTATAAATACTGGCAATCTGGCAAATTCTCGGAAATAGTTTTTTATCGGTTATTCCAAGCCAGAATAATAAATCAAGCTAATCTAGTTTTTGCTGAAAAAAGGGGTATAATTTGCCAGGAATTGACTAATTTTGCTGTAGGAGTCGTGCCATGAATGAAGTTGTTGCTTACCTGCTCTTGGGGGTCGCCACCAATATTGACAATATGATCATTGGCACGACCTATGGTCTCAAGCGGCACCGGATTGATTTTGTCAACAATGTGATGATTGGCTCCCTGAATGGGGCGGCTACCTTTATTTCAGTATTGATCGGGGATTTTTTACGGCAATTTTTAACTGCACAGGTGGGGGAATTGTTGGGTGGATTGGTCTTTTTGACGTTGGGTTTTTTGACGATTGCAGAAACCTACATGATGGATCAAGAACTCGAGGCAGAGGGGGAAGCACCACCGGACAATAATACTAACTCCGGCTATGTCCGAGTATCTCGCCAGGAAGCCTTGGGTTTGGGGTTGGGGTTGAGTGTGACCAATAGCGCCGGGGGCGTGGGGCGGGCTTAGCAGGATTTGAGGTGGTGCGGATGACCCTTTTAATGTTTACCTTCAGCATTTTACCCATTTCCCTAGGGCAATGGATTGGTCAACATACCGCCTCTAAATTTCCCCAGCGGTGGGCAAATATCACAGCCGCCACAGTGCTTACCGGGTTTGGCATTTGGAAATTGATCGGGGGGGTGATGTCCTAAGCAAAATAGTTATTCACTGGGGAATTTTCCCTGAATTGGGATTTCCTAACCGCTTTGGCTAAAATGGCAGTCAGATACAAGTATTAGCAGTGACGATGACCTAACTTAAACCAGGAGACCTAAGGATGAATGGGATGCCCATAGTATTGACTTACTTGCTCTTAGGGGTAGCGACGAATATTGACAATTTGATTATTGGCACCACCTATGGGCTACGGGGCAAACGGATCAATTTTTTGGGCAATTTAATGATTGGAATATGTAATGCGTCGGCTACATTTTTTTCGGTACTTGCTGGGGATTTTCTGCGCCAGTTTTTGAGGGAATCTGTAGGGGAATTGCTAGGGGGTTTGGCTTTTTTGACCTTGGGAATGCTGACTGTTTGGGAAGTTTATTTAGCAGAACAATCGGTGGAGGCACAGGTGGAGGATGGGTTCCCGCCGGTGGTACCAGTACGGGTTTCCTACCGGGAAGCGGGGGCGGTGGGGTTGGGGACTGCCATTAGCAATTTAGCGGGTGGGGTGGGGGCGGGGCTGGCGGGCTTTGACCCGGGGCGGATGACGCTCCTGATGTTTGTCTTTAGCATCCTGCCCATTTCCCTGGGACAATGGCTGGGGCAAAACACCCGGGCGAAATTTCCCCAGGCGTGGGCAAATGTCACAGCCGCTACCGTGCTTACCGGGTTTGGCATTTGGAAATTGGTGCAAGGAGCGCAGGGCATTGGGAGCTAGGACTGCTGATCGGGAAGGGGTCGTCAAATACCGGGTGGTTCATCAACCGGGTGCGCCCCTGGACTGGGCAGACCTCCAGCTTTTGGAATCCTGGCGGCAACGGTTACAGCAACAGGGGTGGTTGGGGCAGTACCCGGACGGGGTGAGCTATGGGAATGTCAGCCAACGCCATCCCCAAGGTGGGTTGGTGATCACGGCGACCCAGGTGGCGCATCGGGCAAAATTAACTTGTGCTGATTATGTACTGGTGACCGATTACGACCCGGCGACCCATACCCTCACCGTCATCGGTTCTACCTGTGCCAGTAGCGAAGCCCCCACCCACTGGGCAATTTACCAACTGGACCCCCGGATTCAGGTCGTGTTTCATATTCACTGCCCCACCCTCTGGACGCAGTTACTGCAACAGCCGGAGATGCCCCGCACCCCCCCGGAGATTCCCTACGGCACCCAGGCGATGGCGCAGGCGATCCGGGCACTCTACCCCCATGACCCCTTTGAGCGCAATTGCTTTGTCATGGCGGGTCACCAGGACGGTATCTTTAGTTTTGGGCGCACAGCGGCGGAGGCAGGGCAGGTGCTTTTTGCCCATGCTAAACTAAAGCTCTGAATGCGGATGTGGCGGAATTGGTATACGCGCACGTTTGAGGGGCGTGTGGCTTTGCCTTGCGAGTTCGAGTCTCGCCATCCGCATCAAATTCTCAGCATTGCCTATGGGATTAGCCAAGGCTTGAATCTCCAAAATGCGGCTCAAACCCCATCTAAATCTAAAAGAACCGCAAAAGGAATGGGCAACAAAAGCCACAAAAATAGATTTGGGCAGATTGCAGCCGTCAGCTTTTTGACCCATGCTTGCCCCAACTTAAGATGAGATCAATCCCAGGTTCACCATCCCCCATGCCCTGCCCGATCACCCTGGTCACCGGTCCCAGTCGTTCCGGCAAAAGCCGCTGGGCGGAACATCTGGCGCATCACTCGCAATTACCCGTCATTTACGTCGCCACCAGTCACCCCGCCCCCGACGACCCGGAATGGCAAAACCGGATTCGCCACCACCAACAGCGACGACCCGCCCACTGGCGTACCCTGGAACCGCCTCTGGATTTGGTCGCCCTTTGCCACAATCCGCCGCCCGACACCTGTTTATTGGTGGATTCCCTGGGGACTTGGGTGGCAGAATTTTTAGCATTAAATCCCTCCGAATGGCTCACCCTAGAAACCCAATTGCTGACTGCCTTAAAAACCATTTCTACCCCGATCATTTTGGTCGCCGAAGAAGTAGGTTGGGGGGTGGTGCCCGCCTATCCTTCCGGGCGTTCATTTCGGGATCGTTTGGGGGAATTGGTGCAGGCAATTGGTGCCATCGCTGACCAGGTGTACCTCGTCACCGGGGGGTGGGCAATCAACCTCACTGAATTAGGGCAACCCGTGCCTAGAGGGGCGTTTCTGGATTCTGTACCCCCCGCATGATCCGGGAAAGTTCCGTTTTTTCATCCACCATCACCCGGGTGGGCGAACCACTGATAATCCGTTCTAAGTTGCGGAAGGAATCCCGAATATCTGGACCCTGGTTGGTAATCACATATTCCCGGATGCCTTTATCATGCCAAGAACCCCGCATTTTGAACACATTGATCGCCCGGGAAATTTCCCCCCGAATCTCCACATATTGCAAGAGCAGAATCGTATCCGTAATCGTGGAAATATGGGACTCCGTAATCGAATGAGAACCCAAAAACTGATCTAACGTATTCGTAAAAAATCCGGTAATTTCCTGCTGTTTGGCAAACCCCGTCACCCCAATCACAAACTGCCGAAACGCATTATTGCTCACCCCCCGTGCCAGCGCCGATAGGGAATCAATGGCAAAACAGGAAGGACGAAAACTGGAAATTTCCGAGCGCACAATCTGCATATGATCCTCTAACCCGGTGGATTCCGGGTAGGCGCAGATAATTTTCAGCAACCCCTGGCGTTCAAACCGCTCAAAATCCACCCCCCAGGAAGAAGCATTGCGGGACAATTGCGCCCGGGATTCCTCATAGGCAAACAACAGCGCCCGTTCCCCCCGTTGACAGGCATTTTCCAAAAACCGGCTCACCAACAGGGTTTTGCCCGTCCCCGTCGCCCCCGTCGCCAAAATAATCGAATCCTTGAAAAAGCCCCCGCCACACATCTCGTCCAGGGTGGGAATCCCGGAAGACACCCGCACATTGGAAGAACGCTGGGTCAACTGCATCGCCCCCAAAGGAAAGATATTCACCCCATCCTGGCTAATCGTAAATGGATATTCCCCCTTCATGTGGGTCGTGCCCCGCAATTTGAGGATTTCAATCGTGCGATGGCGGCGTTCCATCTCTAAAACATTGCGTAAAATTACCACATTATCCGAGACAAATTCTTCCACATCAAACCGGGCAATCGGACCATATTCATCAATCCGTTCCGTGGTCATCACTGTGGTGACTTGCAACTTTTTCAACCGGGCAACCATGATAAATAATTCATTGCGGATCATGGACACCCCATTATTGCCGCTATACTGCTGAAAAATCGCCGTTACCGAATCAATAGACACCCGTTTGGCTTTGAATTTTTCCACCGCATATTCAATCCGGGCAATCAGGGCGGATAAATCAAATTCCCCAATAATTTGCTGTCCCTCTGGCTCCGGGGAAGCATCCAGAATAAACAATTTTCCCTGGTCAATCAGGGCTTGTAAATTCCAACCAAAACTGAGGGCATTTTTGATAATATCCTCCGGGGACTCTTCAAAGGTGACGAAAATCCCCGGTTCATCAAAATGGATGATGCCATTGTATAAAAACTGCATGGCAAAAATCGTTTTTCCCGTCCCGGAGGTGCCGCTGACAATGGTGCAACGCCCCGCTGGCAAGCCCCCGTGACTCACCTCATCAAACCCTTCAATTAACGTGCGAATTTTTTGCACACCCGTGACGTTTCCGGCGGACATAATCAACCTAAACTAACCTAAGGATTCATCTTCCACCAATTCATCATACAGGAGGTCAAGACCAATCAATACCTTTTCCCGGTCTGATAAATCCCCGATGATCCGCCGCACCGGTGGGGGCAAAATCCGGGACAGGGTGGGGGTGGCTAAAATTTTATCCTCCTCCGCCAGCCGGGGGTTGGCTAAAATGTCAATCACTTTCAAAGTATAAACCCCCTTAAATTCGGTAGCCAAAATGTCCCGCAGGGTGGCTAAAGCCCGCACGGAATTGGGGGTATTGCCCGCCACATACAGTTTGAGAATATAGACTTTTTTGGTGGTGCGATTCATGGTGTTTCCCTCGTCACTTCGACCATAGCACGGCGATACCGTTCACACAAATGGGCAATCACATCAATTAACGTCAGCCGATAGTCCAATACCACCTCCTCACTGCGTCCTTCTAGTTTCAATTGTTTGATGATTTCATCCATAAAGTGCATGTGCATCCCCAATACCTCGGAAATCGGCAAATTCAGCATATAGGCAATGTAGGTGAACTGGGCAATCCGTTCGTGGACATCCGGGGCATCCCGAAAGTAGAGCAAAATGATTTGATAATACAAGGTTCGCAACTGGTGTAACCACTCCTGCCGCTGTTCCAAAGTCAAATTTCCCCAGAACTGTTGCGGGTTCCGTTCCAGGGAAGTGGTAGGCAGGATACAGGTGCTAACCGCAGAAAAATCCATAGATCAAAGGTAGCATTCTCGGCGGGGATCAACCAAAACGATATGCGGCTTCAGTTCCGTTGCCCCGATTTGTTGCCCGATTCCCAAAAAACGTCCCTGTTCATCATACACCCGCCACCAGAGCGATGGGGGGGCTGACCACACCTGCTTTTGTCCCTGACACCACGCCTGCGCCTGGGCTAAAGTTAAGGTGACGGCGGGCAAATGGTTGAGCAGTTGATCCGGGGCTTGGATCGGACAAGTTTTTGCCCGGATTTTGTCCTGCAATTGTTCTAAGGTAATACTGTTTTCTATCGCCATGCCCCCGCTCTGCATCCGGGTTAAGGCACTCAGCGTGGCGGGGATACTTAATTTTTGTCCCACATCCCGTGCCAGGGAACGGATATAGGTTCCTGCGCCACAATGTACTAATAACGTTAATTCGGGAAAGTCCCCCGGTCGCCAGTCCTCAACGGTGATCTCAAAAATTTCCACTGACCGTTCTGGCAGGTGGACGGGTTCCCCCCGGCGGGCGAGGTCGTAGGCTCGTTGTCCTTGGATGTGGATGGCACTAAAGGCGGGCGGGGTTTGGTGAATCGAGCCGATAAATTCCGGGAGGACGCTCTGGACTTGGTTTAGCGTCAAATCTTCAGCAGTTTTTTGGACTAATATACCTCCCCCCAAGTCATCCGTAGTGGTTTGCAGACCAAAGCGAAGGGTGGCTCGGTAGCGTTTGGTTTTGGGGAGAAAATCCAGCAGACGGGTCGCCCGTCCGATGGCAATGGGCAGAACCCCGGTGGCAAGCGGGTCGAGGGTGCCCCCATGTCCCACCCGTTTGAGTCGCAGACATCGCCGCACCTGTGCCACACAGTCATGGGAGGTCATGCCCAGGGGTTTATTCAGGTTCAAAAACCCATCCATTATTGGTTAATCAGCCGTTTTTATCATTTTAGAACACCTGTATTTATATTAATTGGCACCGGCAGAACATTATCCCGCTGGTATGGGGATTTTATGGAAAACTAAGGCGGGGGATACCCGACAAATCTTGATTCTCTAAGCTTAAAATTTCTATTCATAATTCGGATGGAATTGCTATAGTAATCTTAAATGAGAATGGAACAGGGGTCGCAGGGGGCACCCCCCGCCCTTGGTTCTGGGTAATATGGGTATGCCAACGATGAGATTGATGGTTGCCGCAAATAAATAGAAATGCCCTTTATGGAAAGCCAGTAATTACGACCCTGCGACCTAGTTTGAATGGAAACTTCCCCCAATGGTTCACCGTCTCTGGGGGCAGTCATCTAAAGTAGCAATAGACCCGACGGAGGAAATTCCCCCATGATTCAGGTACGGTTGACGATTGGCATGGTACTGCTGGCGGTGGGTGGAGCGGCAATTGCCCAGGCACAAGTCCGGCAAGCCAACCCAGAACATATCCAAAAACTGAAACAAGGGGAATGTTTGCGATGCGATCTTGCCCAAACCGACTGGCAGGGGGCGAATTTACCGGGAATTAAAGCCACAGGTAGCGTTCTGCAACAGGCGAATTTTACCGGGGCAAATCTTCAGGGGGCGGATTTAAGTAAATGCAATTTGATCCTGAGCAATTTCACCCAGGCGAATCTCACCGGAGCGATTTTGAATGAATCGTTTTTGGTCACAGCCAAACTAATTAAAGCTGAATTACCGGGGGCGACGCTCATCAAAACTGACCTGCGGGATGCGGATTTAACAGGGGTAAATTTCCACAAGGCAAATCTCAGCGGCGCTCTCTTGATCAAAGCCCAACTTTACCAGGCGAATTTATCTGAGAGTAATTTGCAGTTTACGGCGATGTCTTTGACCAATTTGAATGAAGCCAATTTGAGCGGGGCGAACCTCCAGGGGGCGAATTTGCGGGGGGCAAATCTGACTGGGGCGAATTTAACCCGGGCGAATTTGGGGGGGGCAAATCTCACCGGGGCGAATCTGAGTGGGGCGAATTTGTACGGGGCGCAGATGCAGGGGGCATTGCTCACCAGTGTGATTTGGCGGGGGACGTTGATGCCCGATGGTTCCGTGCGGGGGCGGTAATTCAGCCCGATGGTTCCGTGTAGAGCGTTAGAATTTCCATTAGTGCTCATCCTACAAACCAGCGGCATGGAACGGGTATTACTGGTCAGTGCTGACCCCCAATTGGTCGAGGAATTGGGGCAGTATTTGACGCAATTAGGTGTCGAGTGGGACTGCCTGATCCCTGACCAAGTGATGCCCCAAACCTGTCCCCTGGCGCAGATGGTCTGGGTGGATTTGGGGGAAACGGGAGAAATCCAACGGCAACAACGGGTGGTGCAGGTTTGGCAGGGGTTGCCCCACTGTGTCCTTGGACCCCGGGATACGTCCCTGGCAATCGCTACCCTACATGGGGGAGCCTGTGCCTATCTGCCCCGCCGGGATATGACTTTAGAACGGGTGCAAGGGGTACTCCAACGGGTGGAACCGCCTTGTGCTGATGCCCCCCAGGCACAGCTCAGCCAATTGCACCACCTGGGGCAAACCACCTATGCCGAACCCGATGCGATGATCCAAGCCTATCTGGATACCGGTTGCCAGATTTTGGGTCTGCCCATTGGGCTTTGGACGGAGGGGGAAACCGTGCGTTTGGTGGGCGGGGACTGTCCCTTGCGGACGGGGAGCATCCTGGCGGGGGTGAATGCCTTTAGCCAAAAAGGGCTGTATTTGGGGATTTCTTTGCCCGTGCAGGTTCCCCAAAAAGGGGTGGGGTATCTGCGTTTTGCCGCCCTCACGCCCCCGGCACCCCTGTCCCCCCTGCAGAAACACCTGGCGCAGTTGTTGGCGCAATTTTTGGAACGGGGGCTGACCCAATTGGGCTTGGAACAACAGCAAAAAACGACGCAAATTGCCCTAGCCGCCAGTGAAGCCCGCAACCGCCGGTTGATCCAAAACCTGCAGGTGGGGGTGTTGGTTTTGGGTCGCCAGTTGGACGTGCGGTTGATTAACCCGATGGCACTGCGACTGCTGGGGCTGACGGGACGGCAATTGCTCAGCTCGAACTGCTTGAGTTTGGATTGGAATGCCATTCAGGAGGATGGCACGTTCTACACCCTCGATACCCATCCGATTACCCAAGCACTGCTCGCGGGCAAACCGGTGCATCAGGTGGTGATGGGCTTGTACCGGGCGAATACCCAGGAGCGGGTGTGGTTGATGATCTCCGTAGCGGTGGAACTGGATGCCCAGGGGCAGGTGGAGGAATTGGTCTGTACCTTGAGTGACATTACCGCGAGTAAACAAATGGCAGAAGCCAGCCGTTTGAATGAGGAACGGTATGTGCTGGCGATGAATGGGGCCAATGACGGGCTGTGGGACTGGGATTTGGAGGCCAATACCATTTACGTCTCCCCCCGCTGGCACGCCATTTTGGGACTGCCGCCGGAAGCCGCTGTCTGGGACCCGGAACAATGGTTTGAGCGCATTCACCCGGAGGACTATGGGCGGGTGCGGCAGGATGTGGCGGCCCATCTCCAGGGGGAACGGGAGTATTTTGAAAGCGAATACCGTATGCGCCATGAATCGGGGGAATATCGGTGGATGCTCAGCCGGGGGTTGGCGATCCGGGATAGCGATGGGCAGGTGTACCGCATGGCAGGTTCCCAGAGTGATATTACCGAGCGGAAACAGGCGGCCATGGCTTTGCAACAACAACTGCAACGCTCGCTTTTGCTCAAACAGATCACCGAGGAAATTCGCCGCAGTTTGGATGCCCAAAAGATTTTCCAGACCACCGTGCAACAGGTCGGTCCGGCATTTCAAGCCAGCCGTTGTCTGTTGTTGGTCTATGAGCCGAAACCGGAACCTTACCTGGTATGCGTGGCGGAATACGTGGCTCCAGGGGTTGCCCCCAGTCAGACCTACAGGGTGCCGGTGCTGGGTAATCCCCACGCCCAAAAGGTACTGGCTCATGATACGGCGGTGGCGACGGCGGATGTTACCCAGGACCCCCTGCTGGCACCGATGCAGTCCCTGTGCCAAACCTTGCAGATTCACTCCCTGCTGGCGGTACGCACTTCCTACAAGGGAGAGGCAAACGGGGTGATCGGGTTACACCAGTGCGACCGGTACCGGGACTGGACAACGGCGGAAATTACCCTGTTGGAGGACGTGGCGAACCAGGTGGGAATTGCCCTGGCGCAAGCCCGTCTCTTGGAACAGGAGCGGGAACAGCGGGCGCAGTTGGCGGCGCAAAACCGCATTTTGGAGGAAACCCGGCGGGCGGCGGAGGCGGCGAGCCGTGCCAAATCGGAATTTTTAGCCAATATCAGCCACGAAATCCGTACCCCGATGAATGGGGTGTTGGGGATGACCGAACTGCTGTTGGATACGCCGCTGACTCGGGAGCAACGGGATTACCTGACCACCATCCAAACCAGTGCCAAAATTCTCCTGCACCAAATCAATGAACTGCTCGACCTGGGGAAATTGGAAGCCGGGAAAATGCAGTTGGTCTGTGAGGATTTCAACCTGCGCCACTGCCTGGAAGCGGTGCTGGATTTGCAGGCGCCCCTGGCTTTGGAAAAGGGGCTGTATTTAACCCTGCTTTTGCCCCCGGAAATCCCCGTGCATTTGCGGGGAGACAGCACCCGTCTGCGGCAGATTTTGGTGAATTTGGTGGGGAATGGCATCAAGTTCACCGAACGGGGGAGTATCACCATTCAAGTTGACCCGGTGCAGGTGGAGGAAACCCAGGCGACCTTGCATTTCAGCGTCACGGATACGGGCATTGGCATCCCCAACGACAAACGGGACAGTCTTTTCGAGCGGTTTGTGCAGGTGGATGCGTCCCCGGCGCGGCGGCAAGGGGGTACGGGCTTGGGGTTGACCATTTGCAAACAGTTGGTGCAGTTGATGGGCGGCAGGATTGGGGTGGACAGCATTTTGGGGGAAGGTTCCTGTTTTTGGTTCGATTTGACTCTGCCCCGGCAAATCCCGCCCCCACCGCCCCCCGAATACCCCTGGCGCGGCAATCACCTATTGGTGGTGGATGACCATAGCCCCAGCCGCCGCAGTCTCTTTTACCAGGGAGCCAGTCTGGGGTTGCAGGTGACGCTGTGTGCGGACGTTCCCCAAGCGCTCACCCATCTGCGTACCCAAACCTACCAGGGGGTGCTGGTGGCCCAGGTGGATTGGGCGGCGGAACTGGCCAAAACCGCTGACCGTCCCCTGCCGCTGGTGCTGTTGACCACCTCCACCCAAAGTCCCACCCTGTTTCCCCCCCTGGATCGCCAGGTGCGGGGTTTTTTGCCCAAACCCGTCAGCCAGGAACGCCTGGTGAATCTCTTGCAAGAACTCTGGCAGGCACCCACCCCAGCGCCCCCGCCCCCACCCAATGCCCCCAATGCCCTGCCCCTGCGGATTTTGCTGGCGGAGGACAACGTGGTGAACCAAAAAGTCGCCCTCGGACAGCTGCGCCAGTTGGGCTACCAGGCGGAGGTGGCAAACAACGGCGTTGAAGTACTAAAATTATTAGAACATCATACTTATGATATTATTCTCATGGACTGTCAGATGCCGGATTTGGACGGGTATGAGACCTCCCGCCGCATACGGCAGTTACCCATTCCCCAGCCGGTGATCATCGCCCTGACCGCCCATGTGATGAAAGATGACCGGGACAAATGTTTAGCCGCCGGGATGGATGATTATTTAAGTAAGCCGATTGCCCGGGAGCATCTCGGGGCAGCCCTCCAGCAATGGGGGGCACGGGTCATGGCAGTCAAACAGGAGGAGAAACCAATGGCACAGATCAATGGGGTGATCAACCAGGATTATTTACGGGAAACCTTTGGGGATGACCCGGAATTTATCCAGGAATTGCTGGGGTTGTATCTCAGCGATGCCCAGGAGCGGGTGGCGGCGTTGCAGGCGGCGAGTCAGCCGGTGCAGTGGGAACGCCTGCGCCAGGAAGCCCATCAACTCAAGGGTGCCAGTGCCAACGTGGGAGCGGACGGGATGCGAAGCCTTGCCCAGCAGTTGGAGGAACTCGCCAGCCATGAGCAGAACCCGGAACAGGTGGCGGGCTTGGTCCAGTCCATTACCAGTACCTTGGCTCAGGTTGCCCAGGAATTGGGGTAAAATGCCGGTAATCCCTGGGGACAAGCCATGAGCAATCGGGAATTGCAGGAACGGTATCGCAGTGGGGAGCGCAATTTCGATGGTGCGGATTTGAGCCGTCTGGATTTGAGCCGGATTGTCCTCAGCGAAGCCAGTTTGAACCGTGCCAATTTGTTTCGCACTGACCTATTGCTCGCCCAATTGGAAAAAAGCAATCTCAGCTATGCGGTCGCCTGCCGGGTGAATCTCAGCGGTGCCAATTTGAGCGGGGCAATTTTGCGGGCAACGGATTTATACATGGCGAATTTGAATGGGGCAAAACTGGATCATGCCAATTTGAGCAAAGCCTATCTGCGGGGGGCGGATTTGACCCGGGCGGGCTTAAGCGGGGCGGATTTGAGCGGTGCCAACCTGATTGAAGCCAATCTCTACGGTGCCAACCTCACGGGTGCCAACCTGCGGGGGGCGTTTTTGATCGTGGCGAATTTGCGGGGTGCCATTCTCACGGGGGCGGACCTGACGGAAACCAACCTGAGCGGCGCCAACCTCACGGGGGTGAATTTGCAAGAGACGATTTTAACCGATGCGATTTTACCCCAGGATGGCACCCACCCCCCCCTGCGGCGAGCGCAACTGACCATGCCCCCCACCCCCACCAACCCGGAATTAATTGAAGAAATTTTTGGTACCCAATCCTGACCCCTGCTGTCTGGGTTAGATTAGCAGTAAGGTAATTCCGCCCCCGAGGGCTAGCGACTATGTGTATCTGTGTGAATTGTGCCTACGTGGACCAGTGCGTCACCTACCATGCGGTGGAACAGCAACACCAGCAACCCCATTTGACCGATACGCCTACCTTTGAGCCGGTCGCCCCCAGCATCAATGTGAATATCCGCTCCCGGGCAGACGTGATTGAGATGGAATGGGACGTGGTGGGGTGCGAGTCCTTTGCCCTGGAAATGGGACGGTGGAGCCGCCTGCGTCCGGAGGAAGCCGTGCCCACATGACCCTGGGGCTGGCTCTGCATACGGCGGGGGCGACGGTGGGGCTGGCGGTGGGTCAGGTCGGTACACCTGATCGGGTCGAGCAATACGCCTGGGGGTGGGACACCAACCGTTACTTTCACGCCCAACTCGCCCAATTCATCCAGCCCTATCGGTGGTCAGACCTGGACTTTTTGGCGGTGACCCGGGGTCCGGGTTCCTTTACCACCCTGCGGTTGGGGCTGGTGACGGCACGGGTGTTGGCGCAGGAGTTGCACCTTCCCCTATTTGCCCTATCCACCCTGGGGGTCGCCAGTTTTGCCTACTCGGAACCGGTCGCCCTCTCCTGTCCGGCGGGGACGGATTTAATCTATGGGGGCATCTACCACCGGGGCCATGTCCAGCACCCCGACCAGGTCTTTACCCTCGCCGCCTGGCAGGAACTGGTCACAAATTGGTCGGAACCCCTCCTGGTGGTAGCGGCGGACATCCACACCCAAGCCCCGGCGGATCAACTCCTCCACTGGGCAGGACAGCTTTGGGCGCAGGGGGAACGCCCCCATTGGTCAGCCGCCCAACCCTTCTACGGTCGCGCCCCGGTGGATGCGGTAGCCATGCCAGCCTAAGTAAATTTAAGTAAATTGCTGACTGAGATTCATCGGGTCATGCACCGTAATTTTTTTCTTACTAATTGAAATCATGCCACTTTGGCGCAAATCCCCCAGCAAACGGGTCACCGTCACCCGCGTCGAACCAATCGCTTCCGCAATCGCCTGGTGTGAAAGTTTCAGATCAATTGTCACCCCCATACTGGCAGGCACCCCAAAATCCCGGCACAAAATCAATAAAAAACTCGCCAACCGTGCCCCCATATCCCGATGCGCCAAGGTTTCAATCATCATTTCCGTTTGCAAAATGCGTGAGGACAACCCCCGTAGCAACATGAGGGATAATTCCGGGTCACTTTTCAACAGGATTTCAATCTGTTCAATCGGCACCGAATACAATTGCGTGGTGGTAAAAGCCACGGAATGATAAAACCGATCCGAGCGATGTCCGGTAATAAACGAAAGCACCCCAAACACACTATTTTCCCTCAGCAATGCGACGGTAATTTCCTCCCCCGATTCATACACCCGGGAAAGTTTGACCGCCCCTTTGATTAAAAAATAAACCCGCTCAGCCGGATCGCCAGGGAAAAAGATGGTTTTACCCCGCTCAAAGGTTTCGACGCCCTGGGGAAAGGTGCCATTGGATAAACGCTGTAAAAGGGCGTAAAGGGGTTTGTCTTGCAGTACAGCCATCGTTTGCGGGCACCGGTGCTAAGAATAAATCACTATCATTTCAAGCTATCGGCAACGGGTCAGAATAAATTGTATCCCCTGTAACCATTGGCTCGCTCTTGTGTTCGGGCACATTCCGGGGTAGGGTGAAACAGGGTACAGACATTTTTGGCGAAACATTCATGTTGAATTTGCAGGGGAAAAAAGCCTTAATTTTGGGGATTGCCAATGAGTATTCGATTGCCTGGGGGATTGCCCAACAGTTGCATCAGGCGGGGGCGACTTTGGGGGTGACCTATCTCCCGGATGAAAAAGACCGCTTCAAGCAAAAGGTCGGGCAGTTGACCGCCCCCCTGGAGCCGGAGTTGTTTCTCCCCTGCGATGTGCAAAAAGATGAGCAGATTGAAGCGCTGTTTCAAGCCGTAACAGCCAAGTGGGGCAGTTTAGATATATTAGTGCATTGTCTGGCTTTTGTCCCGAAAGAGGGTTTGGAAGGGGATTTTAGCCGCATTTCCCGTGCTGGCTTTATGCAAGCCTTGGATGTCAGTACCTATTCGCTGGTTGCTCTATGTCGGGCGGCGAAACCCCTGTTTACCCCGACGGCTTCTGTGATTACCTTGACCTATTTGGGCGGGGTGCGGGTGGTGCCCAATTACAATACGGCGGGGATTACCAAGGCAGGGTTGGAGATGTGTGTGCGTTATCTCGCCTACGAGTTGGGGGCGCAGGGGGTGCGGGTGAATGCGATTTCCGCTGGCCCCATTAAAACCCTGGCTTCTTCGGCGGTGGGGGGGATTCGGGACATGATTCAGCAGGTGCGGCAGGTGGCGCCCTTGCGCCGGTCGGTGACCCAGGTGGAGGTGGGGAATGCGGCGGCGTTCCTGTGTAGCGATTTAGCCAGTGGGATTACGGGGCAAATTCTCTACGTGGATGCGGGCTATGAAATTATGGGGATGACGGCGGGGGAAGCATAAAAAAAGCGGGAAATCATTGTGCTTACCGAGGTCGGAATTGACTGAGCAGGGGCACCCCGCCAATGAGTAGGAATAATCCCCCCATGCTAGTGAAAAGGGTGGCGACAAACCAAAGTTCTAAAAAACTGCGAATGCGAGCCGAACGAGGTTGCTCCGGGTTGTACAACACCTCTACGGATTGCCCCACCTGACCGGCAAATCGCATCGGTTCCCCGTCCGGTAATTGAAATTGCCCAACGGGATGATAACCCCCCCTGCGTTCTAGGGCGATGACCTCCCCCGGTGCAGTCGCCGCTGTTGCCAAAAAGGTGCGGGTGTGGTGCAAAAAAACCAACCCAAGGGCTAAAAAAATTGCCCCAACTCCGGCAAAGATGCCCCCAAAAATCCAAAGAAACTGCCGGTCGGACATCGAAATCTCAAAGTTTATTGAAAGTTTATCGAAATTGTATAATACGTTTGACCCACCCACCGGCTGATTTTATGGGCGAAGCCAAACGTCGTCAAGCTACCACTACCCCTGCCACTCCCAACCGGCGTGCCGTTTTGATGCAACAATTCATGACCTGGACGACCCGGGGCACCTGGGCAGGCATTATCATCCTGGGACTTTTTTGGGTCACCATCCGCTTCATTGGCCCTGGCTTGGGCTGGTGGCAATTGGCTGGGGAATGACTTGGTACAATTGCCCCCGTCTCCCTAAAAATCCCTATGGTGCCTCTCTCTAAATTAGCGGGTTTGCTTCTAACGGGTTTTGTATATACTTTAACTTCACATTCCCTCGCCGCTACCCCAGTTCCCCAGGTGCGCTTAGCCGGGACTCCCACCCCAGGCACTTGGTTTTCTGCCCAGTTGATTGCCCAGGCAACCCGCACCACCCCAGGCCGTCCCCTGCGGATTTATGACCAGCATATTGCCCAGATGTTTGCCGTGACCGGGGGGCTGTGCCGCCAATTTCCCCAGGTGCAGGGCTGGCGGTGGGACTACCGGGCGGGGGGTGGGCAGATACCGATGGGGGAATTTCGCATCCCCTGCGAGATGGCAAGCACGATGCCGAATAGGTTTGGCAAGGGACAGGAGCAAACCGTCCCCCTCCAAGTGGGCAACCAATCCCAAACGCTACGGGTGACCACCCTCAACCTCACCGGGGAACGAATCCCCCAATGGCTGGATGTGACTGCAAATTTTCGCCCCTGGGTGGATGCCGCCGGTCAGGTACGCCAGATCATGGACACCTTAAAACGCACCAAAATCCCAGCTTTTCTGCCCCAGGAACCCCTGCGAGCGGGAGCGATGCAACTCTTTTTTGTGAGTGAAAGCGTCCAGCCCGACCGCTATGACATTGGGTTATACACCTTGCCCGGCTGTACTGCCGGTGCCTGTACGTTCGGTTCCCTCAGCGGCGAACGGGGCGGCAAATTATCCACCCCCAACCGGGAGTTTCCTGGGGAAACCCGTCAAAAAGTAACCTTAGCAGGGGGCATCCCAGGTCAGTTTGTCAACAGTTGCGGGGCGTACTGTACGGCCATGGTGGAGTGGGTCAACCAAGGGGTGCGTTACCGCATGACCGCTAGAAACGCTGACCGGGACGGCTTGGTGCAGTACGCTAACACAGCCATCCAGGCCGGTGCCCGTTAGATGCTCTATTGCAGGCTGGACAACAGCGCCACCAGTCCCTTACCCGTCAGCAATTCCAAAGCAATCAGGGAGACAAAGCCAATCATCGCCAAACGACCGTTCAACCGCTCGGCATACTCGGTAAACCCAACCCGGGACTCCTCATCCACATACATCTTGGGTTCAATGGCAAAGTTGTTCAAACGCCCACCGTCTTCCACCGTGTAGCTCCGGGGACGTAGGGTCTCTTGTTGGGTGGTCATGGTCAAACTCCTAAAGCTCTAACTATACTAACACTTTATCACGAATGTTAACTTTTATAAAAAATCTATCGCCAAAAAAAACCAGCGGGGTAGCCCACTGGCGATTGGATTCATGGCCGGTCGGGTGGGTTATTTCCCTTCCGAGAAGTCCGCATCAATCACGTCCCCGTCCCCTGGGGGTGGCGATTGGGGGGTGTCGCTACTGGCCTGCTGGTAGAGGTTGGTGTTGACGCTGTAGAGGGTTTGTTGCAGGTCGTTGTTGAGGGTTTTGATCTGCTCCCAGTTTTCCTGGTTGATGGCTTCCCGCAGGTCTTTGATCAAGCCCTCGATCTTGGTTTTATCGGCGGCGGGGAGTTTGTCCCCCAGCTCTTTGATCTGCCGTTCCGCTTGGTAGGCGAGGGAGTCGGCTTGGTTTTTCAACTCCACCTGCTCCTTGCGCTCCCGGTCGGCGGCGGCATTCAGTTCCGCATCCCGCACCATCCGCTCCACGTCTTCCTTGGACAGGGTGGAGGAACCGGAAATGGTGATGGACTGCACCTTGCCGGAGGCCTTGTCCTTGGCGGTGACATTCAGAATGCCGTTGGCATCTATATCAAAGGTAACTTCAATCTGGGGCACGCCCCGAGGCGCCGGGGGAATCCCATCCAAACGGAAGGTACCCAGGCTCTTGTTCCCAGAGGCCAATTCCCGTTCCCCTTGCAGGACGTGGATTTCTACATTGGTTTGGTTGTCCACCGCCGTGGAAAACACCTCGGTTTTTTTGGTGGGAATGGTGGTATTGCGGGGAATCATTTTGGTCATCACCCCGCCCAGGGTTTCCACCCCCAGGGACAAGGGCGTGACATCCAACAGCAGAATGTCCTTGACTTCCCCGGAAAGTACCCCGGCTTGCACGGCGGCTCCCACTGCCACCACCTCGTCCGGGTTGACGCTCTGGTTGGGTTCTTTGCCCAGGATTTGGCGCACCAGTTGTTGCACGGCGGGAATCCGGGTGGACCCCCCTACCATCACCACCTCATCAATTTTGCTCCTGTCCAGCTTGGCATCCCGCAGGGCTTGCTCCACCGGCACCTTACACCGGTCAAACAGGTCGCTACAGAGTTCCTCAAATTTCGCCCGGGTCAGGGTCATTTCCAGGTGCTTGGGCCCATCCTGGGTGGCGGTAATAAACGGCAGGTTGATGTCCGTCTGGCTGACGCTGGAGAGTTCGATTTTGGCTTTTTCGGCGGCTTCGGTCAGCCGTTGCAGGGCTTGCTTGTCCTTGCGCAGGTCAATGCCTTCCTTGGCCAGAAAATCCTGCGCCATCCAGTCCACGATTTTTTTGTCAAAGTCATCCCCGCCCAGGTGGGTATCCCCGGAGGTGGCAAGTACCTCAAACACCCCATCCCCGACCTCCAGAATGGACACGTCAAATGTCCCACCCCCCAGGTCAAACACCAGGATGGTTTCATTAGCCTTCTTATCCAGCCCATACGCCAGGGAAGCCGCCGTCGGTTCATTGATAATCCGCAGGACTTCCAAACCGGCAATTTTGCCCGCATCCTTGGTGGCTTGCCGTTGGGAATCATTGAAATACGCTGGAACGGTAATCACCGCCTGGGTCACCGGTTCCCCCAGGTACTTGCTGGCATCATCCGCCAGTTTCCGCAACACCTGAGCCGAAATTTCCTCCGGCGCAAATTGCTTGCCCAGTTGGGGGCAGTCAATCTTCACATTGCCATTACTATCCCGCAGGACTTTGTAGGGAACCTGCTTGGCTTCATTGGTGACTTCATCGTACTTACGCCCGATAAATCGTTTCACCGAATAGAAGGTGTTATCGGGATTAATCACCGCCTGACGTTTGGCGATCTGCCCTACCAGACGGTCGCCGTTTTTGGCATAAGCCACAATCGAAGGGGTGGTGCGAAATCCTTCCGCATTGGCAATGACAACGGGCTGTCCGCCTTCCATCACTGCCACCACCGAGTTGGTTGTCCCTAGGTCAATGCCCACAACTTTAGCCATGAATCTCTGCCGCTCCTAAAAAAAGCAAATTTCGGTGGGTTTACCCCCGCATTTCCTATGATGGGCGATAGATTTCCGACTTAAAAGGTGGGGTTTCCGAACTTAGGGGAGGCGTTTTTGGAAGGCTTCCACCACATCCATGTACGCCAACTGCGCCTGCACGGGCACCAAATCCAGCAGGGGAATTTGCCGCCGCCCGCCGCCAATATCCACCAGAATTTCCCGCAAAATCGCCAGGGCTTGGTCTTCCTTGAGGGTGCCCTGTTCTGCCTGGGCGTAGAGGCGTTGGGCAAGGATTTTGTCTAAATGGGCATCTTTCAGGTACAAATGCCAGCGGGCAATGTCCATATATACCCGGTCGCCCAAATCAGCGGCCAAGCGTTCAATCACTTCGGTGGTGCGGGGGTCACTCATGGGCGGGCAATGGTGCAACGGTTGATGACTGCTTACCCTCACCTTAGCAAAACCTGCGCCAAGAACAGAAAACCAAGCCTTGGGGCAATTTCCGGCTGGCAGGAACTCTAACCATCGCATCTGAATTATGGGTACTTCTAAAAATAGGTCGCAGGGGCACCACCCCCGTCTTTGGTTCTGGAAAATTTCTGTTTGTTGGGCACTTCTATCAATTCAAAGTTAGCGGTCGCAGGGGGGCACCCCCGCCCTGGGTTCTGGTTAATAGGGGCATTCCCACGATGGGATTGATGATTGGTTCAAATAAATAGAGATTCCCATTATTCAGTTTCAGTTGTGGAGGGCTAAGAAATTCCTGCAACCGAGGCGACTTTGGTAAAAAGTTAATGACGGCGGGTCAGTGCAACTGCTCTGGATTCATCAATTAGTCAATGGTCGGAGTACCAAAATTAGGGTGGCGTTGGTCACATCCGTGCTGGTCACGTCCAATTCGTAGGTACCCGCTACCGTGGGTTGGGCTGTGCAGTACAAAGTCTGTGCCGCCAATACCCGCCCTTCCGGGGTACGACAGGTGAGGGTCGCCATGCCAATACTGCGAAGCTCGACAAATAATTCCTGATCTGGGGGGGCGGTGAACAAAAACCGTTTGCCTTGAGTGGGGCTGATGCGAGCGGTTACTTCGGTCTGGGTGGCTCCCTCCGCCAGGGTAATGGGCACCGCTTCCAGGGTGGGGGCAGGGGGTGGGGCTTCACTCAACAAGACGCTTAACCGGTACTCCTGGGGGACATCAGTGGGATTGGTGACCAGGATTTGATATTTGCCTGCGGGGATTTTGTCCTGCCATTGTTTGGACAATGCAATGGTTTTTTTGTCGGGCATGACTAGGCTGGCGGTGAGGCTATCCCCGGTGAAGGTGAGGGTGAGTTGCTGGGGGGCGGTGGTGGTAAATTCGTATATCTGGGTTTGCCCTGGCGCAAGGCGACTGTTGAGGGTACTCTCTACGCCCACCTGGAGAGGGAGGGACACCATTGTGGGGGGGGGCGTGACCGTGGGGGTGGGGCTGGGGCTGACTTGGGGCGTGGGAACCGCCGGATTTTCCCAGGTGGGGGTGTCTGGGGTACGGCGCATCAACCAACTCACCACCACCCAGGACAGGGTGCCCGTAAAGAGGACGAGTAAAACGCTGACCAATGCGAGGGCGATGGGACTTTCCCAGGGGCTAGGCTTGGGCACCGCCAGGGGGGTGGGTTTGGCGGCATAGACGGGGGAGGGCGGGGTCAGTGGGGGACGGGCGACCACCGTAGGCAGGCTGGTCACTGGAGGCAATTCTGGGCTGGTGCCACTGGGGGGCATTTCCCCGAGCGCTTTCAGGACATCCTTGGCGCTGGCGTAGCGGTCTCCGGGACGATGGCTGAGCATTTTATTCAGGACGTTGGTCAAGGCGGGACTCAGGGTAATGCGCTGTTGCCATCGCCAGGTCAATGTGTGGTCATCGTACAGTTCTTGGGGTTCACAGCCGGTGAGGAGCACCAACACGGTCACGGCGAGGGTATAGAGGTCGCTGGCGGGGTACACCCGTCCGGTTTGCAGTTGTTCGGAAGGGGCATAGCCGAGTTTGCCTACCGAGGTGGCGGCGGATGCCTGGGCGGGTTGCAGGCGGCTGGCAATATCTTTCACCACCCCAAAATCAATCAAAACCGGCATTTGATCCTGTTGGCGCAACATCAAATTGTCGGGGGAAATGTCCCGGTGAATCACCCCGCAACTGTGGATGTATTCCAAAACGGGCAAGACTTTGACTAATAGTTCATAGACTTCCGGTTCGGTGAAGGTTTGTTGGCGGCGCAGGCGTTCGGCTAGAAGGGTGCGATAGTTTTTGCCTTCTACATAATCCTGCACTAAAAATAACCGTTGTTCCTGTTCAAATAGGGCATGAAAGCGGGGGATTTGCGGATGGCGCAGTTGGTATAAAACCGCAGCTTCCCGTTTGAATAATTCCTTAGCTTTTTGGATTTGGTGGGGTTCCCCCCGGGCGGGCATAAATTCCTTGAGGACGCAGTATTCATTAAAGCGGTTTTGATCCTGGGCTAAATAGGTGCGCCCAAACCCGCCCTGTCCCAATACCCGCACAATCCGGTACCGATTTTGTAAAACCGTATGGGTGGTCAGCGGGGGACGCATTGCCTCACAACATTCAAGATTAATTTTAGTTTAATGCCTGGGGGCAAGACTGTTCGGTGATCGGGGTGGGGCAGGATGGGGTGCGGGTCTGTTCAGCCAACTTTAGCACAATGGGCTAAGATGGCTTGGGCGGCTCGGGCTGTGGCACCGGGGGCACCGAGGGCTTGGCGAAATTCCTGATACCGTTGGCGCATGGGGGCGGGGTTTGCCAAACAGGTGAGGGCGAGTTGGGTCAACCGGTGGGGTTCCGCCTGCTCTTGTAATAACTCCGGGATGATTTCCCGCATCACCACCAAATTCACCGGCGACATGAAGGGAATCTGGAAGCGCAGGAGATGGCGGGCTAACCAGGCAGTGGCGGGACTTACCCGGTAGATCACCACCTGGGGCACATCCAACAGGGCGGTTTCCAGGTTCACTGTCCCGGATTTGGCGAGGGCGAGGTCGGCGGCGGCAATTACCCGGCGGGCAGGTTCGTTCACCACCCGCACCCGCAGATGGGATTGGTCAATAGTTTTTTGCAGTTGCGCCTGATATTGGGGCAGGGCGAGGGGCAACCAAAATTCCACATCCGGGTGATGCTGTTGCAGTTGCTGGGCGGTTTGCGCCAGTACCGGCCAAAGATACTTGAGTTCCTGGCGGCGGGAAGCGGGCAATAGGGCAACCACCTTTTGCGTCGGGGCAATGCCTAATTTTTGGCGAGCCTCCTGTCGGGATTCGGCGGTCGCCAGGTCATCTACCAGGGGATGGCCCACCCAATCCACCCGGGGCACCCCCACCTTTTGGTAATACTCCGCCTCCTGGGGAAAGACCGCCAACACTTGGTCAATCAGCGCCACAATGCCCTGGGTATTCGCCGTCCGCCAAACCCACTCCTGGGGGGCAATGTAATAAATCAGGGGACACCCCCAGCGTTTGCAGGTGCGGGCGAGGGGCAGATTAAACCCCACATAGTCAATCAACACCACCACATCCGGGGGCTGGGGGGCTAAAACCCGGCGCATTTTTTGCAGTAACCGCAGGGTGGGAAAGACAAATGGCAAATGTTCCAGCAGACCAATGGAACCCAGGTGCGTCGTATTGGCCAGTAATTTGGCTCCCGCCTGGGCCATCCGTTCCCCCCCAATGGCGAGAATTTCCACATCCGGGCGCAGGTGACGCAAGGCCCGGACGAGCAACGCCCCTTGCAAATCCCCGGACACTTCCCCCGTACTAATCAGAATCCTCGGCACGCTGTTTGATTCCTGGAATGGGTCCCCGTCGCCCCGGGCCCTGGGACTCCACCAAAAACTGATGCAAATGCCGCAGGGTTTCGTACTGGTCGGTCAAGGGCTGGAGTTGTTCGAGGGCTTGGGACAGGGTTAAGCCGGAACGATACAGCAGGCGAAATGCCCGTTTGAGCGCCTGACCTTCCTCCCCTTGCGCCAGCCCCGCCCGTTGCAAACCCACCCGGTTGAGCAGACGTACCCGCGCCGGATGCCCCTCCACCAACATATAGGGCGGCACATCCCGGTCAATGCGGCTCATGCCTCCCACCATCGCCAACCGCCCAATCCGCACAAACTGATGCACCCCCAACATCCCGCCAATCGTCGCCCGGGACTCGATATGCACGTGCCCTGCCAAAGCCACATTATTGGCAATCACAATCGAATTTTCCAGCACGCAATTGTGCGCCACATGGACATAGGCCATCAGCAGATTATGGTTCCCCACCACGGTTTCTTCGCCCGCCCGGGTCGCCCGGTTGATGGTGACGTACTCCCGAATCAAATTATTATCCCCAATCCGCACCCGAGACAGGGAACCGTCGTACTTCAAATCCTGGGGTTCCAGACCAATCGCCGCCCCCGGGAAAATGTGATTCCCCGTGCCAATTTCCGTATCCCCATCAATCACCACATGGGCATCAATCACCGTCCCCGCACCGATCTTGACCCGCTCGCCGATCACCGCATAGGGACCGATCCGCACCGTCGGGTGAATCTGCGCCCCCGGATGAATGACCGCCGTCGCATGGGCTAGGGTCACAGTAACCTCAGACATTGCCTCGTTAAAATCATACCTGCGGCTGGCCTAGTTCATTTCGATTGTACCCGCCCCCCGCCCCTTTCGAGAGGATCAGGGGGAATCGGACGTGCCTGCAAAGCCTGGATAATTTTCTGATTCGCCTGGGGAAAAGGATAACGGCACAAATCCGGCAATGCCACCCAGGCATAGGCTTGACATCCCCGCAATTGGGGCGTGCCCCGGCGATAAAAACAATGATGCACCACCAACGTCACCCGTAGATGGGTATAGCGATGGTTCACGGTGATCAGATGTTCCCCCACCTGAATATCAATGCCCAATTCCTCGTCAATTTCCCGCCGAATACAGTCGGGGATGGATTCTCCAGGTTCTACTTTACCCCCCGGAAATTCCCACAGATTCGCCAACAAACCCGTGCTTGGGCGCTGGTCAATCAACACCTGCCCCTGGGCATTCCAAATCACCCCCACCCCAATCGTGCGATGGGGAATCTCCTTGCCCGGTTCCCGCACCGGCAGGTCATGCTGTTGTTGGCTTTGCGCACTCATACATCCATTCTGCCAGGGACACCGCCCACATTGGGGGTCTTTGGGCAAACACACCCCGGCACCCACATCCATCAGGGCTTGGTTAAACCGACCCGGCGCCACCGGATCAAGCAACCTTTGCGAATAATGCCAGAGTCGTTTTTGATTCCGATGGGGGGGCGTGGTGAGGGCAAATAAACGGCTCAATACCCGCTGGACATTGCCATCCAAAATCGGGGTTGGCAGGTTAAACGCATGGCTCAAAATCCCCCCGGCGGTGGTGCGTCCAATCCCCGGCAGAGTCATTAAAATCTTCAATTCTTGAGGAATTTGCCCCCCATATTCCTGCACAATTTTTTGACAGGTTTGATGCAGATAGGTCGCCCGGCGGTAATAGCCTAAACCCTCCCAAAGTTTGAATATATCCTGGGGTGGCGCTTCGGCACAGGCAGTCAATGTGGGCAATTGTTGTAACCATTTTTGATAATAGGGAATCACCGTTGCCACCTGGGTTTGTTGGAGCATCAATTCAGATACCAAAATGGCGTAGGGGTCACGGGTGCGCCGCCAGGGTAAATCCCGCCCATGCACGGCATACCAGGTCAACAGTTGGGTGCGAAACCATTGCCAATCCATGCGTTCTTGGCGTGATTTTAACTGATTGTGCGTGATTGTAATCGAAGAATCATCTCAATGACCAGGAATAGTTTTAGGGCATCTTTAATTTACATCTTTAATTTATTTGAGCTAACCCATAGCCTGCGTGGCGTAGCCATAAATCCCATCGTTGGCATACCCATACTACCCAGAACCAAAGACGGGGGTGCCCCCCTGCGACCGCTAACCTTGAATTTATAGAGGTGCCCTCTATTGATTTGAACCAAACAAAAATCCCATCGTGGGAATGTCCCTATTACCCAGAACCAAGGGCGGGGGTGCCCCCTGCGACCGTTAACTTTGAATTGAATTGATAGAGGTGCCAGGAAATAGAGCGATTACAAATA
>Ga0209018_1000708_pt1 | contig 29606 bp, 25 predicted proteins | sample YNPBryBLVA2012_FD_185814 | JGI IMG/M metagenome (GOLD analysis project Ga0209018, IMG submission 185814) | Anoxygenic and chlorotrophic microbial mat microbial communities from Yellowstone National Park, USA - YNP Bryant BLVA 2012 (SPAdes)... ...
TGTTCGCTTTTTCCACCTCTTCCGGGCCCGGCCGGTCCTCTTTCAGCATCTCTTCGCGCTTCTTCCTCGCCTCCTCCTGATCCGGCGTCAAAGTCGCCCCAGACTTCATCCGTTGCTCGGCCTCCGCCCCCTTCCTCATCGTCTCCAGCGCCAGCGACGCGGTGACGTAATTGGCCGCCGCGGTTCCGGCCACCATCAGGACTCCGGCCAGAATCAGCGTCCGCGCCTCCAGTTTGCGAAACGCGAACAGCACCAGCGCGCACATTCCGTAGGGATACAGAATCTCGCCGTGCCAAAGCAGGTAGGCGTGGAGCACCCCGAAGACCATCAGCCAGAGGTTGCGCCGGAAATAGATGTCCGCCACCTCGCTCCCCGAACCCGGGTCCTCCGCGCGGCTGGTCAGCAAGACCACGCCCGCCCCGAAAACCATCGAAAACAGGCATCGCATCTTGCCCTCGGCGAGAATGTGCATGATCACCCACGCCGCAAGATTCCAACCCTCTGCTCCGCCGGCCACAAGCGGATTGTCATACGCCTGGTGAAGGCCAAAGCCCACGATGTTCATCAGGAGGATGCCCAACAGGGCGAATCCCCTCAACGCGTCGAGCGACGAAATCCTCTCGTCGGCGCGAACCGGTGTGATGGCTGACAATCGAACCCTCCCGGCATTGAGGTTGTCCGAGTTTAGCAGAGAATCCGGAATCTCGCCTTGTTCCCTGATCGGCATCCGTGCCGGAAGCCACCGGCAGCAGGCCCGGCCGAGGCCTTGTTTCGGGCGGCGGGGAGCGTCTTCGCCGCAGGCATGAACGACACGGACAAGTTCGATCCGGCCCTGGCAAATGTGCCGAACACCCCGCGCAACACGCGCCGGCCATGTGTGCAGACGTGCTATTCCACCGGGTGCCGGAGACCGGCCACACGGGCGATCGCGCTTCCGCCTGCGGGTCCCGGGTGATTCGGCCCAGGCGTCTCTGAACCAGCCGGAGCAGTCCGGCGTTCTTCAGGAAGGTATTAACTGCCCGGGGCGAACTCGTAGACGACAGCGCCTTTGACGTCGTGGTGGCGCAAAACCAGGCGGCTTCCGGAGGCCGAGGGTTCCACGGAGACGCTCAGGAACCCGCCCGCGACGCGGTGGAAGCGGTGGTAGCGCTTGTCCGCGCCCGGGCTGCCGCCGGCGTGCGGATCGGAAGCCGGCCCCGTGGCGATTTCGTGCAGCCCGGTCTGCGGATCCACGGAATGATATTGCCAGTGGCGGTCGCCGCAGACGATGACGACGTTCTTCTTCTGCGCCGCCCAGGCCCGCATCTCGTTGCCCTCGGTGGCGAAGGCCTGATTGGCATAGCTGTCGGCCTTCGCCGGCCGGTCCGGCCCGATCCACGGCGTTGGGCTGACGATGATCTTCCAGTCCGCGTCGCTCTCCTCCACGGTCTTCTTCAGCCACGCCTTCTGCTCGGCGCCAAGAATGGTCTTGGAAGGACCGTCGGGGGCATTGTTCGGGCTGCGGTAGTCGCGGCCTTCGAGCAGCCAGATCTGCAGGCCTTTGCCCCACCGGAACGTGCGCCAGGTCTTGTCCACAATGGGGGTCTGCTCCAGGAAGATCCGCTGGCCGTCGGCGAACGTCATGGGCTTCATCCAGTCGGGGTCGAGCCCCGGCCAGCAGTCGTCGGAAAGCGTGTCGTGGTCGTCCTTCATCCAGTATTGGGGCGTTTTCGCGAACAAGGCCAGCGGGCGCGGCATCGCGTAGAGGCGCTGCCAGTGGTAGCGCGCCGCTTCGACGGTGTTGGCGAGCGGGGGATCGTTGTCATAGTAGACGTTGTCGCCGGTGAAGACCACGAATTGCGGCGCCAGTTTTTCCATGGAAGGAAAGATTTCGAAGCCCTCGTCATGGTCGAGCGAGCGATAGGCGAGGCCGGTGACGGCCGTGAATTTCACGGGCACGCGGCGGTTCGGCTCGGGCGCGGTGGCAAAGGACGCCAGCGGTGTTTCGGGCTTCGTGTGGATCTCGACGCCCACGTAGTAGGTCTTGGCAGGGCGCAAGCCGGTGATGGCGGTCTTCAATACGAAATCATTCCGCGCTTCCGCCTGGAGCCATTCGCCGGGCTTGGCGTCCTTCATGTCCGGGCGCGTGGCGACCCAAAGGCGCGCGCGCCCGGCAAGCCCGGGAACGGCGCCGGGCAACAGCCACGGATCCTGGTCGGCGGGCAGCGCCGGCGGACGCGCGCCTTCATATCTGGGCGCCTCGAAGCGGCCCTTGTTTTGGGCAGGCTGTTGCGACATGCGGAAGCGAACGGCGGCGCTGCGGTCTGTCACTTCGCCAATGCGAAGCCCCTCGGCGACGTAGGGGCCCTGGGCCATGAGCAGGAGCGGGAGAAGAAGGGGCGTGTACCTCATCAGTGAGGTATGTAATCGATACCCGCGCCGGAGTCAATGCCCCGGGGGCGGATCAGCGAAGTTCGATCCCGGCCAGGAAAGCGCGCCCGGGCATGGGCACGCGCAGAATCTCCTCGTAGCGCGTATTGGCCAGATTCGTCGCCTGCACGAAGGGGCTGATCCGCCTCCCACGCCAGGCAAGAGCTGCATCCCACACGGCGTAGGGGGAGCGGGCGCGGCGCTCCAAAGCCCCGAGCCGGGTGCGCGCGGTCAGCTTGCCGGCTGTTCCGCTCCACGAGAAAACACCGGAATGAACGGGATAGTTCATGACGTATTTCGTGAAAATTCCCGCCGGAAGGGTGGACGACGCCCGCATTCCCGTGTAGGAAAACTCCGCCAGATGCGAACCGCGCCGCCATGCGGCGGAGGTCTCGACGCCTGTGAAATTCAGGCGCGTGATGTTGCGCGCTTCCCACGGGCCCAAGGGAGAGGAGCTTGCATAGTCGATGCCGTCGCGGTCGCGGCGGTGGAAGACAGTGGCGTGGAACTGCCAGCCGCCAGCCGGGCGGAGGTCGGCCCCGGCCTCGTAATTCCATGCCGTCTCCGGGCGTAGCCCGGCGTTGCCGCGGTTGGCAGGGTCCCGGTAGTAGAGGTCGGTGAACGTGGGCAGCCGGTAGGCGCGGCTCATCGAAGCCCTCAGCTTGAGCAACGAACCCGCCCACCACGCGCCGGACAGCGTCGGGCTCAGCTGATCGAAGGCCCCGCGGTAGCTCTCGCTGCGCAGCCCGAGGGAGAGCGAGAACCGGCGCAGGGCGCGCACGTCCAGCGCCGCGTAGGCGGCGCCCCGCGCCCGGCTGTGCGTGCCGAGGTTGGACGATTCGATGTGATCGGTGAAAGCCTCAGCCCCGCTGAACAACGTCACGCCGCCCCTCCACTGGTCGCGGCGCCGCAGAGAGCCGTGAAAGCCCTCGGCCACGTGGTGATTCTGGTAGCGCTGCGGGTTGTCGCGGAAGAGATAAAACAGATCGCTGTGCCGCCGGTAGCTCAGCGCCGTCTCCCATTTCTGCGGGAAATTGTGATGCAGGCTGGCAAACCAGGTCTTTGTGCGCTCCCAGGATGGATACGGACCATAGAAATCCTGTGCGCCGAAGGGCTTGTCCGAGTAGCCAAGATCGACACCCGTCTTGCCGGAGCGGGACTCGATGAGAGTGTGCGAGCTGGCGGCGAGGTTGCGAAAATCACGGTTCGGCAGGAAGCCGCTGGAAAAGTCGCGCGCAACCGAAAGCGACTGCGCCACCGCGCCCGCCTTGCCCGACACGGTTGCCATTTGCTGCTGCGTGCCGAAACTGCCGCCGGCGAGCCGCAGGCGCGCGCTCCAGGACTCCGGCGCCGCCGTGCGGATGTTGACCGCGCCGCCCAGCGCGTCAGAACCATACAACGTGGAGCCAGCCCCGCGCAGCACCTCCACTGCATGCACGGCGTCCAGAGGTGCAGGGATATCCAGCGAGTGATGACCGGACTGCGGGTCGTTCAGCCGCCGCCCGTTCAGCAGAACCAGCGTCTGACCGAACGCCGCGCCGCGGATCGAGAGATCCGTCTGAACGCCGCCCGGCGCGCGGCGACGGACATCGAGCGAAGGATCCAGCTGGAGAAAGTCGATCACGTTCTGGAACAGCACGGACTGCTCGCGCACGGGCAGGGAAATGACGGCGCGGTCGGCTTCTTCCAACGGCAGCGGCTCCCATGTGCCGGTGACGACGATCACATCGCGCCGCACGGGCAGCTGCGCCGGCTCCGCTCCTGCTGGCGCGCTCTGCGCCGGCGCAGCCAGGCAAAGCCACGAGAGACACAAAAAGCGGGGGAATCTCCACATACGGACCGGGGTTATCAGAGGCCGAACTCTTTTTTCCAGTTTACATGAGGCGCGCTCATTCCGCAGCCCCCGGCGCCTGCGCGCCGACGATCTCCAAAAACGCGCGCGCGGCGTGGCTCAGAGCACGCCGCGCCGGATACAGCAGCCGGATCTTGCGCTCCACCTGCAGTTCCTCGACGCGCAATTCGCACAGCAGCCCCTGCTCGATCTCCTGCTCCACGCACATCTTCGGCAGGAAGGCCACCCCTTCATTGCGCTGCACCATGCGCCGGATGGTTTCCACCGTGGGCATCTCCACGTCCATGTTGAGCGGCACCCGCGCGCGCTGGAACGCCTTCAGAACCACTTCACGGTAGGGCGAAAGGACGTTGTGGGCGACGAAGGTCTCCATGCCCAGCTCTGTGATGGACACGCTCTCCCGCCCCGCGAAGCGGTGATCAGGACTGACGACGAAGGCGAGGTGGTCAATGTAGATGACTCTCGAAGCCAGGCGCTCGTCCTCGGGATCGTAGCTGACCACGCCCATCTCCAGATCGCCGTCGATCAGCTGCGATGGAATGCGGCTCGACAGGCAACGCCTCACCTGGACTTTCACCTTTGGATACAGGCGGCGGTACGCCTCGATGTGCTTCAGGAGGTAAAGAGCCGTGGACTCGTTGGCGCCGATCGAGAGACGCCCCGCCGCGTGGTCCCGCAGCTCCGCCAGCGCGTTCATCATATCGGACTCGAGGTTCTCGAACCGGCGGCAGTATTCGAGAACGATCTTGCCGGCGTCGGTGAGGATCAGGTCCCGCCCAGCGCGATCCACCAACTTCTCGCCGAGCTCCGCCTCCAGCTTCTGCAGCCCCAGTGACACCGCTGGCTGCGTCCGCATCAGCTTCTCGGCGGCGCGCGAGAAGCTGCCCTCGGACGCGATGGTGTGGAAAACCTTGAGTAGGTAAAACTCCAAGTCCTGTTCCTCCCTCGGTACGTGCCGTATAAATGTCTCTTATCACATATGCCTTGGTTATGCAATAGCACTCCATTATAAATTTGATCTATCATGGAATCTTCTGGACAATGAGGAAAGCGGACCGTTTGCCAACCGGCGGGCGGGCCACACGCAACAAACCAAGGAGCTCGAACCAGAGTATGCAAGAAACGCGGGAGCGAGAGCGCGTATACATTTTCGACACCACGCTGCGGGATGGGGAGCAGTCGCCGGGCTGCTCGATGACGGTGCCGGAAAAGCTCCGGATGGCGGAGAAGCTGGCCGAACTGGGGGTAGACATTCTGGAGGCGGGCTTCCCGATTGCCAGCGAAGGCGACTACCAGGCGGTGCGGCTGATCAGCACAGAACTGCCCTGGGTGCGCGTGGCGGCGCTGGCACGCGCCTGCCGGCTGGATGTGGAGCGTGCCGCGAGCGCGCTGGAGCCTGCGAGTCTGAGCCGCATTCATACCTTCATCGCCACCAGCGACATCCACCTGAAGTACAAGCTGCGGAAATCGCGGCAGCAGGTGTTGGAAGAGGCTTGCGCGGCGGTGGAGCTGGCGCGGCAGTTCACTGACGACGTCGAGTTCTCCGCCGAGGACGCCACACGCACGGATCCCGACTATCTGGAGCAGGTTGTGCTGGCGGTGGTGGCGGCGGGTGCGAAGACCGTGAACCTGCCGGACACGGTGGGCTACTCGGTGCCGGAAGAGCATGCGGAACTGATCGGCAGGATGGTGAAGGCGGTGGACGGGCGCGCCATCATCAGCGTGCACTGCCACAACGATCTCGGGCTGGCGACTGCCAACTCGCTGGCGGCGGTTCTGGCCGGGGCGCGGCAGGTCGAATGCACGATCAACGGCATCGGCGAGCGTGCCGGCAACTGTGCGCTCGAAGAGATCGTGATGACGATGAAGACCCGGGCCGACCGGTTCCCGTTTTTCACCAGCATCGCCACCGAGCACATCTTCCCGGCCAGCCAGCTGCTGTCCTCGATGATCACCTTCGGGCCGCAGCCGAACAAGGCGATTGTCGGCTCGAACGCGTTCGCCCACGAGGCGGGCATCCATCAGGACGGCTACCTGAAGGAGAAGTCCACCTACGAGATCATCGACCCGAAGACCGTGGGTATTCCCGAGGGCCGTCTGGTGTTGGGCAAGCACAGCGGACGCCACGCGCTCCGTGCCAAGTGCGAGCACCTGGGCTACACGCTCACCAAGGACGAGCTCGATGCCGTGTATCACGGCTTCATCGAGATCGCGGACCGCAAGAAGGGCGTGACCGACCAGGAGATTCTGGCGCTCATCCACACGCTGAAGGCAGGCGAGCAGGTGCGGGCGGACCGCGTGGCCGCCGACTAGGCCCTGCGCCGGACCGGAAGGCCGCGCTACACTCTCGGTTTGCGCGCCAGCGGGGAATTTGATCTATGAAGCTGAATATCCTTGTTTTGCCCGGCGACGGCATCGGCACAGAAGTCACCCGGGAGGCCGTGCGCGTGCTGGAGCGCGTGGCGGAAAAGTTCGGCCACGAGCTGGCGCTCGCCGAGGGGCTGTTGGGAGGCATCGCCATCCACAGGACGGGCAGCCCGTTTCCTGAGGAGACGGCGCGGCTCGCCGCCGAAGCCGACGCCACGCTGCTCGGCGCCGTGGGGCTGCCGGAGTTCGACAACGCGCCTCCGGCGCAGCGGCCCGAGCGCGGGCTGCTGGGGATCCGCAAGCTGCTGGGGGTGTTCGCCAATCTGCGCCCGGTGCGGACGTTCGAGGCGCTGATCGAATCCTCGCCGCTAAAGAACGACCGTGTGCGCGGCACCGACATGATCATCGTGCGCGAGCTGACCGGCGGCATCTACTACGGCACGCCGCGCGGCATCGAGGGTTCGGGCGCCGAGGAGCGCGCCGTGAACACCATGGCCTACACGCGCGCCGAAATCGAGCGCATCGCCCGAATGGCGTTCGAGCTGGCGCGGCAGCGGCGGCGCAAGTTGGCGAGCGTCGACAAGTCGAATGTGCTGGAGTGCTCTCAGCTCTGGCGGCGCGTTGTGAGCGAACTGGCTGCCGAGTACCCGGACGTCGAGCTGGAGCACGTTCTGGTGGACAACTGCGCCATGCAGCTCGTGCTCAACCCGACGCGGTTCGACGTTGTGCTGACGGAGAACATGTTCGGCGACATCCTCTCCGACGAAGGCGCCGTGCTGGCGGGCTCGATCGGCATGCTGCCGTCTGCCTCCATCGGGCCCAGGCGTCCGTCGGGCGCCTGGGTGGGGCTTTACGAGCCGGTGCACGGCTCTGCGCCGGATATCGCCGGCCAGAACAAGGCCAACCCGCTCGGCGCGATCGGCAGCGTGGCGGCAATGCTCGAGTATTCTTTCGGCCTGAAAGAAGAAGCCGCCGCCGTCCAGCGGGCCATCGAGACCGTGTTGAACAGCGGATACGTCACCGCGGACCTGAAACCGAAGGGCGCGCCACGCTCCACCAGCGAGGTGGGCGCCGCCGTTTGCCAGGCGATTTGAACACCATGCCTCAGCCACGTACGATCATCCAGAAGATCTGGGATTCCCATGTTGTGTGCCAGCCGGAGGGCGCGCCGGCGCTGCTCTACATTGACCTGCACCTGGTGCACGAGGTGACCTCGCCGCAGGCGTTCGAGGGGCTGCGGCAGCGCGGGCTCCGTGTGCGGCGCCCGGACCGCACCTTCGGCACCTGCGACCACTCCACGCCCACCACGCCGCGCGAACTGCCGATCGTCGACCCTGTGGCGCGCGCGCAGGTGGAGCAGTTCGAGAAAAATTGCCGGGAGTTCGGGATTTCCTATTTCGGGTTTCTCAATCCGCGGCAGGGCATCGTGCACGTCATCGGACCGGAGCAGGGGTTGACGCAGCCGGGCATGACCATCGTTTGCGGGGACTCGCACACGGCCACGCACGGCGCCTTCGGCGCGCTGGCCTTCGGCATCGGCACCAGCCAGGTGGAACACGTGCTGGCCACGCAGTGCCTGTTGCAGGCGCCTTCGAAAAGCTTCGCTGTGCGGGTGGACGGCAGCCTGCGGCCCGGCGTGTCGGCCAAGGATATCATCCTGGCGCTGATCGCGAAGATCGGCGTCGGCGGCGGCACCGGGTGCGTGTTCGAATACGCCGGGTCCGCCATCCGCTCGTTGTCGATGGAGGAGCGGATGACGGTGTGCAACATGTCGATCGAGGCGGGCGCGCGCGCCGGCTTGATCGCCCCTGACGACACCACCTTTGAATACCTCGACGGGCGCCCGTTCGCGCCGAAAGGCGAGGATTGGGAGCGCGCCGTGGCGCGCTGGCGGTCGCTCGTGACCGATGAGGGGGCCGCTTACGACAAGGAGGTGTCGATCGACGCCTCCTCGCTCGAGCCGATGATCACCTACGGCACTAACCCAGGCATGGGCATCCCGGTCACTGCGCCAGTGCCCGACCCCTCGGAAGCGCCCGACGCCGTGGAGCGTGAAACGCGGCGCAAGGCGCTGGCCTATATGGGGCTCGAGGCGGGCAACCCTCTGGCCGGACATCCGGTGAACGTCGTGTTCATCGGGTCCTGCACCAACTCGCGAATGACCGACCTGCGCGCGGCGGCATCCGTTCTCAAGGGTCGCAAGGTGAATCCGCGCGTGCGGGTGCTCGTTGTGCCCGGCTCGCAGTCGATCAAGCGGCAGGCCGAGGCCGAAGGGCTGGACCGCATCTTCTGCGAGGCGGGCGCCGAATGGCGCGAAGCCGGTTGCTCGATGTGCATTGCCATGAACGGCGATCAGCTTGCTCCGGGTGAGTACGCCGTCTCGACGTCGAACCGCAACTTCGAAGGGCGGCAGGGCAAGGGCGGGCGGACGTTCCTCGCCAGCCCGCTGACGGCCGCAGCCAGCGCCGTTACCGGCGTGGTGACGGACCCGCGCACGCTGATCGGATGACCGGGGGAGGCAAGAAAATGGAGAAATTCACCGCATTCGAGTCCTGGGTCGCTGTCCTTCCAGTGGACAACATCGATACCGACCAGATCATTCCGGCGCGCTTTCTGAAGACGACCTCGAAAGAAGGGCTGGGCGACCAGCTCTTTTTCGACTGGCGCTATGACGCCGAGGGCCGTCCGCGGCCGGATTTCGTGCTGAACCGGCCGCCGGGCAACCGCGCGCAGGTGCTGCTGGCCGGGGACAACTTCGGCTGCGGCAGCTCCCGCGAGCATGCCCCCTGGGCGCTGACACAGTTCGGCTTCAAAGCCGTCATTTCCACCTCGTTCGCGGATATTTTCAAGGGAAATGCCCTGAAAAACGCCCTCTTGCCCATCGCAGTACCGGCCGAAATCCATGCGCAGCTTCTCAAAATGCTGGAGGCCGATCCCCTGGGAACCGTGCGCGTGGACCTTGCCTCGCAGACGCTCGCCCTGCCGGATGGAACGGCAGTGGAATTCCCTGTAGATCCGTTTGCGAAAACGTGTCTGCTGGAAGGCGTCGACGAGCTGGGCTTCCTGCTGAAACACGAAGCCGAAATCGCCGCCTTCGAGAAGTCGCATCCGGCGCCGGTGGACACGCTTTCGGTCAAGCTGGACGGCTGACCGCTCAGGCGCCGCCGGGCGCCGGCTCTTCCACGTCGTAGACGCGCCCCGCCTTGAGCCCTTTCAATTCCTGGCGGGCGCCGCCAGGCCAGACGATCTCCACCAGCTCCACGGCATCTTCGGCCCCAAGCCCGAAGTGGAGCGGCGCCGCGCTCGCGCTGGCGTAACCAGCTGTAAACGCCACATGATTGTGCTGGGTGATCGAGCGCGTCACTACCTTCACCCGCGCACCCTGTCCGTCGCGCGGGCTCCGCGTGCCTTTCAGCCTGAAGGCAATCCAGCGGTTGGAGCCCGGGCTGTCGTTGATCCACAGCGACGCCCGGGCTGACAGCGCACTGACGGCGAAGTCGAGCCTGCCGTCGCCGTTGAAGTCGGCGACCACGGCGCCGCGGTGGCGCGCCGGCGGCAGGGCGTTGAGCCCCGCCTCCGTGGTCAACGCCTGCCACTTGCCCTTGCCGAGATTGCGGAAAACCGTGTTGTGCTGGTTGACTGCAACGCGCGGTTCCATCAACGGGGACTGCACATGCCCGCGCGTGACCAGCAGGTCCTTCCAGCCGTCGTTGTCGAAGTCCGCCAGCACCGGGCTGTAGCCCGCCATGGACCGCGATTGTGCGGTCATGCCCGTTTGCGCCGTGACCTCGCGGAAGGAACCCCGTCCCGTATTGAGAAATATGGGGAATGTCTCGTTGTCGAGCGCGACAAGGACGATGTCCGGGTAACCGTCGTTGTCGATGTCGCGGAAGTCCACTCCCATGCCCGAGATCATGTTGCCGTGCTCGGCCAGCGCCACGCCCAGGTCGAAGGCCTTTTCCTCGAATTTCAGGCCGCTTCGATTGTGGAAAAAGAAATTGAAGAGCTTGTCGTTGGAGACAAAGATATCCGGGTTGCCGTCGAGGTCGAAGTCCGCCGCGCCCGCGCCCATGCCTTTGCCCGGCTGTGAGAGAATCCCGGCCTCGGCGCTGACGTCCCGGAAAGAGCCGTCACCTTTGTTGAGAAAGAGCTGATTGGGCAGCTCCTTGTAATATTTCGGATGGCAGTATTCGTTGCGCCCCTCGTAGGGACAAACGGGTTCATTCTTCTCCTCCCAGAGAAGGTAATTCACCACGAACAGATCCAGCAGCCCGTCCCGGTCGACGTCCGTCCAGACGGCGGAAACCGCCCACAGGGGGCCGAACTGCGGCAGGCGCGAGCCGGCGAGCCCTGCCTTCTCCGTCACGTCCGTAAACGTCCCGTTGCCGTTGTTGCGGTACAGCGTGTTGCGGTAAACGCCGGCGACGAAGAGATCCAGGTCTCCGTCATTGTCGTAGTCGCCTACTGCCGCACCGGTGTCGAAGCCCGTGCCCGCCAGCCCCGCCTTGTCGGTGACATCGGTGAAGCGCCCCCTGCCGTCGTTGGCATAAAGCCGGTTGAAGTGCTCCGGTCCATGCTTCTGAAGCGTGGACAGCTCCGCGCCGTTGCAGAAGAACAGATCGATGTCGCCGTCGCCGTCGTAATCGAATGCTGCTGCGCCGCCCGCCATTGTTTCCGGCGCTCGGCGCCTGGGCGATTCGTCGTTATCCAGGAAAAAATCCAGAAGCTGCGCCCGGAAATGGATGGGGGATTTCGCAGGCTCCGTCTGCAAAGCCCAAAGGGAAACGGCCGCCAGAGCGGCGGCAGCGCGGCGCATGGACAAGAATGGCACCCCCCATTCAGTCTAGCAATCCGGGGGCGGATGTTCTTCCAGGAGCCGCACGGCGCGGGCGGCGGCTTCCGGCACCGCCGCGGCGACTTCAGGCGAGAGCCCGCCGCCGAATTCGAACTGGCGCGCCGCGATTCCCACCAGGGCGATCCGGGGCGGCAGCAATCCCAGCTGGCGCCCCAGCCGCAGCGTATCGGTCAGAGACGGCTGATGCGAGCCGCCGCCGCGCCGCGCGGCGTAGGCGAAGATCTCCTCGCCTTCCAACACGCGCACTGTGCCGGGCGGATCGTCCGAAGCCATGGCGTCCAGCATCACCAGCGCCGGCGCTCCTTCGAGTTCGAGCAGGAGATCCACGCCTGCGGCGCCCACGTCGCACAGCCGGGCGCGCCGCTCCGCACCGCGCCGGCGCAGTTCCTCCAGCACGGCCGCGCCCGCGCCATCGTCGCCCATCAACGCGTTGCCCAGAGCCGCGATCAGGGGTTTCCGTTTGCCTGCCGCCTCAGCCATGCGATCCACTCGTCGAGCCCTTCGCCCGTGCGGCAGCTCAGCCGGAACTTGCGCAGCCCCGGATTCAGCGCCTCCACCCCGCGCAGATAACGCTCGCAATCGAACTCGAGGTGTGGCAACAGGTCGATTTTGTTCAGCACGATGGCATCCACGCCAGCGTACATCTTCGGGTACTTGTAAGGCTTGTCGTCGCCCTCCGGCGTCGATCCGATCAGCACGTTGGCGTGAGCCCCCAGCTTCCAGCTCATCGGGCAAACGAGATTGCCCACGTTTTCCACCAGCAGCAGCCGGATCCTCTCCAGCGGCAGCAAAGCGAGCGCATCCCGCACCATCGCGGCTTCCAGATGGCACTTGCCTCCCGTATTCACGTGCACCGCCGCCGCGCCCGCGCGCTGGCTTCGTTCCGCGTCAAACGCCGCCGCCGAGGTGTCGCCGTTGATCATGCCAATGCTGAATTCGTCCTTCAGCGCTGCCACAGTGCGTTCGATTAGCGACGTCTTTCCCGCCCCCGGGCTCGCCATGAGATTGACGCAAAACACCCCTTTCGCGTCCAGAAGAGCCCGCACCTCAGCCGCCACGGCATCGTTCGCCGAAAGGACCTTTTCCACCACGGGAACCGTTGTGATCATGATTCAACGCCTCCTTCCAGTTCGATTGCGTCCACGGTACAGTCGCGCCCGCCTGCGGGCTCGCCGCCCAGCGCCCCGCAGCCGGGGCATTCCAGCCCCGTTCCATTGACCGGAAACTCACGCCCGCAGCGGCGGCACCGCAGAGTCGCCGGCTCGAACCGGAACTCGAGCCGCGCGCCTTCGGCAGGCGTGCCCCGCGCCAGCTCCTGCCAGAACAGCTCGATCGAATCCCCAACATAGCCTGTCCACTCGCCCACGGTGATCTGAACGGACCGCACCCGCGCGCCGCCCGCGTGCCGCAGCACGACATCCAGCACCGCTTCCGTGATCGAGAGTTCGTGCATCAACAAATCCTTGGCAGCTGCTCGCCGCTCAGCAGGTCGAGCACGCGAGTGGCGCCGATCACCGACCGCAGCGTCACCACGCCCGCGCCTTTCCCGGTCACCTTCCCGATCACTGCGCCGCCGGGCAGAAGCGCTGCCGCGCGCTCGCCGTCGCCCGCCGCCACAAACGCAGCGAACCGTCCTTCGTTGGCCACATACAGCGGATCGAAACCGAGCAGCTCGCAGGCGGCGCGCACGTCCTCGCGCACCGGGATGCGCGCCTCGTCGAGTTCCACCGCGGCGCGCGCGGCGCGCGCAATCTCGATCACTGCCGACGCCAGCCCCCCGCGCGTCAGGTCCCGCATGCAATGCACCCGGATCCCGTTTTCCAGCAAGCCGAGCGCCTCGCGGTGAACCGGCGCGGAGTCCGAAACAATTTCCGACTCGAATGCCAGTCCCTCCCGCGCGCTCATCACCGCAATGCCGTGCCGTCCGATGTCGCCTGAGACGACAATTTCGTCGCCTCCGGCGACACGCCACGGCGCCAGCTCGCCCTCGTGGATCAGCACGCCGATGCCGGTGGTCGTGAGGTAGAGCCCGTCCGCCCGGCCGCGTTCCACCACCTTCGTGTCGCCGGTCGCGATGCGCACACCCGCCCGCCGCGCCGCTTCTGCCATCGAATCGACAATTCGGCCCAGCGTCTCCATCTCCAGTCCTTCTTCGAGAATGAACGCCGCCGACAGCGCCACCGGTTCGGCGCCTGCCATGGCCAAGTCGTTCACCGTGCCATGCACCGCCAGCGAGCCGATGTCGCCGCCGGGAAAGAACAGCGGACTTACGACGAAGGAATCAGTTGTGAACGCCAGCCGCTTCGAGCCCAGGCTGATCACGGCGGCGTCCGTCTCGTGCTCCGGCGCCAGCCGGACGGCGAAGAGCTGCTCGATCAGCTCCCGCATCAGCCGCCCGCCGCCGCCATGCGCCATCAGAATGCGGCTCCGCTCGGGCATCGGGACAGGACAGGAGAAAGTGATATCAGACATGGCCCCTCGAATACCGGTAGTAGGCCGCGCAGGCGCCTTCGCTGGAAACCATTGGTGCGCCGAGAGGCCGTTCCGGCGTGCAGCCCCGCCCGAATTCGGGGCACTCGGTGGGCTTCTTTGCACCTTGCAGCACCAGCCCGCTGATGCAGGCGGCGGGCTCTTCCACCTCGGCCGGCGGCAGTGCGAAGCGCCGCTCCGCGTCAAACTCCTGCCATGCGCGCCTCAGCGCCAGCCCGCTGAGCGGAATCACTCCGATGCCGCGCCACTTGCGGTCCAAGGGTTCGAACATCTCCCGCACCAGGGCTTTTGCCGCGAGATTGCCCTCGCGGCGGACGGCGCGCGAATACTGGTTCTCCACCACGGCGCGGCCCTGCTCGAGCTGCTGCACGCACATCAGGATGCCCTGGAGCAGATCCACCGGTTCGAAGCCCGTCACCACCACCGGCACGCCGAACTCGCGCGCCAGCGGTTCATAGTCTTCATAGCCCTCCACCGTGCACACGTGCCCTGCTGCCAGCACGCCCTGAATGCGGCTGGAGGGCGAGCCGAGAATGGCGCGCAGGGCGGGAGGCACCAGCACGTGCGCCGAAAGGATGGAAAAGTTCCGCAACCCGCGCCGCCGCGCCTCGCGAACGGCGAGCGCCACTCCTGGAACCGTGGTCTCGAAGCCCACGGCAAAAAACACAATTTGCTGATCCTGTTTCTCCTCCGCCATCCGCACGGCATCCAGCGGCGAATACACCATGGCCACTGTCGCCCCGCGGGCGCGCGCCGCCAGCAGGTCGGTCCGCGATCCGGGCACGCGCAGCATATCGCCGAAGGAAGCCAGCACCACGCCCGGCATGCACGCCAGTTCGATGGCTCGGTCGATCAGCTCGAGCGGCGTCACGCACACCGGGCAGCCGGGGCCATGGACCAGATCAAGGCCCGGCGGCAGCAGCTGATCCAGGCCAAAGCGCAAAATGGCGTGTGTCTGCCCGCCGCAGATCTCCATGATCCGCCACGGACGCGTCACCGCGCGCGCGATCGCGCCGGCCAGCGCGCGCGCCCGCCCCGCATCGCGGTACTCGTCCAGGTGCTTCACTGCGCGCCTTCCTCCCCCGCGCCTCCGAGCTGTTCGAACAGCTCGAGCGTCCGGCGAGCTTCCTCTTCATCCACGGTCTGCAGCGCGAAGCCCGCGTGAACCAGAACATAATCTCCCGGTTTTGCTTCGGGCACGTAGGCCAGCGAGGCCTCGCGCACCACGCCCCCGAAGGAGATGCGGGCCATGCGGGTCAGCGGGTCCTCGCCCACAATCTCAATGATCTCGCCCGGAATCGCCAGACACATCGAGCCTCACCTCCCATGCGGCCGCCAGCAGCTGCCCCGCCGCCAGCCCGCCGTCGTTCGGCGGCGTCTCGCAGTGAAGCAGCGGCCGGAACCCTTCTTCGCGCAGGCGGCGCGCGGCAGCCTCCGCCAGCCGCGCGTTCTGAAAACAGCCGCCCGTCAAGACCACCTGCTCTGCCCCTGCCCGCCGCGCTGCACGCACAATGGATTCCGCCAGCGACGCGTGCAGCAGCGCCGCCCGCTCCGCCGTCGGAAGCTCCTCGTCTGCCAGGCGTTCGAACAGCGGCGCCCAGTCCTCGTCCATCGGGACCGGTTGCGCCGTGCGCGGCGCCCCGCGCGCGGCGAACTCCACGCGCATCGCCGCCTCCCCCTCGAACGTCGACACCGTGCACAGCCCCAGCAGCGCCGCGGCGGCGTCGAACAACCGTCCCGCGCTCGTCGTCCGCGGACAATGGAATCCGCGCTCGAGCATCCTCACAAGAACCCGCCACTCATTGTCGGCGAAAAGAGGCCGCGCCAGTTCCGGCCGCTGCATCTCCCACGCAATTCCCAGCAGGGCGCGGCGAGGCTCTCGCACCGCCTGCTCGCCGCCAGGCAGGCGGAAGCCGCGCAGGTGACCGGCGCGGCGGACCACGCCGTCTTCCCACAGCAGAAACTCGCCGCCCCAAACCGTCCCGTCGGCGCCTGCGCCGGTCCCGTCCCAGCTTGCAGCGAAGACGGGTGGATCCAGCCGGTGTTCGAGCACGGCGGAGAAAAGGTGTGCCACATGGTGCTGCACGGCCCGCACGCACACTCCCAGTTCCCGTGCCGTCTGTGTGGAGGCATAGTCCGGGTGCAGGTCGCACGCCGCCGCCGCGGGGCTCACGTTGTAGATCTTCCGGAAGTCCGCCGTCATTCTGCGGTGATTCTCGATGGCTGCGGGCGTCGACAGATCGCCGAGGTGCTGCGAGAGAAACACCCGGCGCCCGCGCGAGAACGCCACCGTGTTCTTCATGTGCCCGCCCGTGGCGAACATCTCGGGCAGTTCGCCAGGCGCCTCGAGCGGCATCGGAGCGTAGCCGCGCGCCCGGCGCAGCACCGCCGGCCTGCCCTCAATTTCGCGGATAATGCTGTCGTCCACCGGGCGCAGAATGCGCCGGTTGTGCACCAGGAACAGGTCGGCGATCCCTCCCAGCCGCTCCAGCGCCTCATGGTTGTCAATGCAAATGGGATCGTCGGTGACATTGCCGCTCGTCGCCACCACCGGGAAGCCCAGCTCGTCCATCAGCAGCGCGTGCATCGGAGAGTAGGGAATCATCACGCCCGCCAGCGGGTTGCCGGGCGCGATCTCCTCGGGCAAACCCAGGGTGTTTTCGATCAGCACGATCGGCGACGCCGGCGTATGCAGCCACGGATGCCCGTGCTCCGGCAACATGACGGCGAACGGCTTCGTGGGCCGGCGCTTGCGCCGCCGCAGCTCGCCCAGAGTGTTCCGGTTGCGCGCATCGCAGATGAGATGAAAGCCGCCGATGCCTTTGAGCGCCAGTATGCGCCCGTCCCGCACCGCCTGTGCCGCTCGCCGCAAGGCATCGTCCCTCCGCGCCAGCACCCGGCCGTCCCGCGCCCACAGCTCGAGGTGCGGGCCGCACTCCGGGCAGCAGTTGGTTTGCGCGTGGAAACGGCGGTTCAGCGGATCGCGATACTCGGCTTCGCACGCCGGGCACATGGGGAAGTCGCGCATGGTGGTGCGCGGGCGGTCGTAGGGCAGGGAATCGACGATCGAATAGCGCGGCCCGCAGTTCGTGCAGGTGGTGAAAGGGTAGCGGTAGCGGCGGTCGTGAGGGTCGAAGATCTCGCGCCGGCAATCGGCGCACATCGCCAGGTCGGGCGGCAGGAAGGCCTCCGGCTCGCCGCCGGTGTCGCTTGCTTCCACGCGGAAGCCGCTCTCGCCCGAGTCCGCAAGCGGCTCGGTCGAGAAATGGGCGATCCGCGCCAGCGGCGGCGGGTTCTGCCGTAGATCGTCGAGAAACGTGCCCACGCGGCAGTCCTCGGCCTCCGCCTCGATCACGACGCCCGCCGTCGAGTTCAGCACGAAGCCGGCCACGCCATGTTTTTGCGCCATGCGATAGACATGGGGGCGGAAGCCCACGCCCTGCACGGCGCCCGTGATCCGCGCCCGGATTCGCACCTTCGTATCCTTTATTCCAGTATAGGGCGAAGCGCTGGCTGGTGCGCGGCAGCCAAGGCTGTGTGCGGCCTTCTACGGCAGCGGGACGGAGCGCTGCAGCAGGTGCAGGATGTTGCCCTCGGGGTCGGTGAAGAACACCACCTTGTTGCCCTTGCTCTCGCTGGGCTCGCCGAGGAAGCGCACGCCCTTTTGGCGCAGGCGCGCGTATTGCGTCTCGAAATCGTCGACCGTCAGGGCGAGATGCCGCAGCCCGGGCGATTTCAGCGTGTCCGGTCCGCGCTCGCCTTCGGCAGGGATGAACTCGATCATGGAGCCGTTGGGCGCCTTGGCGAACACCGCCGTCGAGCCGCGGTAATTGATGGTGAAGCCGAGCGTGTCGACATACCATTGCGCCAGCCCCGCCGGGTCCGGCGTGGCGATGGCCGTGTGTTCGATGCCCTGGATCATCGCCCTCCCCCTTCAGCTGACGACGTACGGGGCGCGGTAATCGCGCGAGATGAGCTTGTTGGCCTCGGCATCGGCGCCGAAGTTGTGCGCCGCATCGTTCCAGTGCAGCACCCGCCCCACGCGGTAGCTCACATTGGCCATGTGGACAAGGATCACACTGGTGGCGCCGATCTCGATGTCCGCCGTCAGATCCTTGTGGTTGCGTGTGCGGCAGGCGTGGAGGAAATTCTCCATGTGCAGGACGGTGGTGTTCTTGCCCCGCTCGGCTTTCACGTCCGCCACCAGTTCGTTCTTCTCGCCCTTGTAGACCTGGTAGCCGCGCTCATCGAGCCACATCCACCCGTCGCCGCCGAAATAGAGGTTGCCGACCGGATACGTGCCCACCGGTTGCCCGCCTTCGGGGCCGGTCAGCAGGCCGCGAACTTCAAACGTGATCTGTTTCGCGCCATAGGAGAAGCTCGCGTGCTGCGTGTTGGGCGTCTCCTGATCATCGTCATAGACGAACTTGCCGCCCGTGGAAACCGCCGTTTGCGGCAGCCCGATGTCGCCCAAGGCCCAGCGGCAGAGATCCATCTCGTGAATGCCCTGGTTGCCGATATCGCCGTTGCCCGTGTCCCAGAACCAGTGCCAGTTGTACGCGAAGCGGTTTTTCGTATAGGGCCGCATGGGCGCAGGACCCAGGAACAGGTCCCAGTCGAGCCCCGGCGGCACCGGTTCGGGCGGCGTCTTGCCGATCGAGCGCCGCCGCTTGAAGCACAGTCCCTTGGCCATGTAAAGCGGGCCGATAATGCCGTTCTGCAACTCCTGGATGGCGCGGATCTTGTGCGGTGTCGAGCGGCTCTGCGAGCCGATCTGCACCATGCGCTTCGTTTGGCGCGCCACTTCGATCATCTTCCAGGCTTCGTAGATGTTGTGGCTGGCGGGTTTCTCGCAATAGACGTCCTTGCCCGCCCGGCACGCCCAGATCGTCGCCAGCGCGTGCCAGTGGTTCGGCGTCGCAATCGACACCGCGTCCACCTCTTTGCTGTCGAACATCTTGCGCATGTCGGTGAACTCTTCGGCCTTCGGCGCGCCCGCCTTGGCCAGGATCGATTGCGCCCGCTCCCGCGCCGCCTGGTTCACGTCGCACAGGCCCGTGATCTGCGCCGACGGGATTTGAAGGAACGATTGAACGTGATCGCGCCCGCGCCCGCCGATGCCGATGACGCCGATCCGGATCCTGTCATTGGCCCCGGCGACGCGCGTTGCCGCCAGCGCCATCGCCGCTCCCTGGAAAAAATGCCGCCGTGTCCACGTGCTCATCGGTCCAGTCTCCTCATCGCTGTGAGTACGGTACGAAAATATCATGCCCGGCCGTTGTTCCGCTGGCGCCTCTCTGTTCGCAAATTTCTTACATGTTCATTGCAACCGGAACCCGCGGCCGCGCTTCAATAAGGAAGACGCAAGCCTCGGCGCCTGTCGGCGAAACTGACAGTAAGGAGTCGCTCAGACCATGAATCGTTTCTTAGTCATCTTCGTCCTTTCGATGGGGATCGCGGCGTGGGGCAACAGCGGCGGCGCGCCCGCACAGCTCACCGGCGCCCCGGGCGAAGGCAATTGTTCGAGGTGCCACGGCGGCGCGGACACCACGGGGTCCGGGAGCCTGTCGGTCAGACTCGACGGCGCCTCGAATTGGACCCCCGGCCAGCCGGTCAAAGTGAAGATTACTCTTTCCGACCCCGGCGCCACGCGCTGGGGCTTCCAGATCACCGCCCGCGCCGTCGCTGACCCGGCACAGATGGCCGGCAGCTTCCGCATCATCGAAGACACGACTCGCCTCGCACCCAACCCGCCGCAAGGACTGCAGTACGTGACTCACACTCTCACCGGCACCAAGCCCGGCACCACCGGCTCCGCATCCTGGGAGTTCGAATGGACCCCGCCGGCCAGCGCGGGCTTCGGGGACGTCCTGTTTTACATCGCGGGGAACGCCGCCAACGGCAACGGGCAGGCGGATGCGGGCGACCGCGTCTACACCGGAGTCTTCCTCTTTTCCGCGGGCACGCCTGCCAACGGCATCACGAGGGTGCTCCCGCAACTCGCCTTCGGCACGTCCAGCACTCTTGGCAACTGGTCGACCTTTGTATATCTGCACAACAACACTGCGTCTCCGGTACAGGCCACGGTGCGCTTTTTCGCAACGGATGGTTCACCGCTCACCGTGCCTGACATCAACGCCTCCTCCACGCAAGTCAGCCTCGGGCCTCGCTCCACGGGGCTCGTCTCCATTCCGAGCACTGGACCTTTGACGCAGGGTTCCATCTCCATCGAGGCGCCGGACGGCGTCATCGGTTACGGCATCTTCCGCCAGGCTCTGCAAGGGGTCAACGCCCAGGAGGGCGTCGTGCCCTTCTCGTCGAGCACTTCCACCGGCGCCACCGTCGTCTTTGACGATACGGACTTTGTCACCGCCGTCGCCGTGCTGAACCCTGGAACCGCTCCCGTTACGGTCACCGTGCGCGCGCGCGACGATGCCGGCGCCGAAATCGGCACCTTCACTCTGAACCTGAACCCGAAGCAGCGCGAAGCCTTTGCTGTCCGCGACCGCCCGGAGATGACGCTCGTGCAAGGCAAGCGCGGCGTGCTCGAGTTCAGCTCGAGCGGCGGTCCGGTAAGCGTGCTTGGCCTGCGCTTCAACCAGCTCGCCTTCACCTCGATCCTGCCGGTGGAGAACTGAGCCACAGGCGGGCCCGCGTCATTTGAAAACGATGGTGGACTCGGTGCGAAACCGGCGGTAACTGCGGAACACAATCTCGTTCTTCGAGCAGTTCACCGTGCCGCGCTCGCAGCCGCGTGTTTCCGCGCGGACGGGCAGCAACAGCGGAGCGCCGCCGATCTGTACGGCGCCCATCTCCACCGTGCATTCGGCCTTGTCCTGCGGGAAGGAGGAAGGGATCGAAACGGCCCTTTGCTCGATCCGCAGCACGCGGTGCGTCTCCTCGTCGATCCAGATGCGCCCCTTCTGCGCGGGCTTCAGGCGCTCGCCCGCGGGGGAAACCAAAACCCAGTGGGAATGTTCCGGGCGGATGGAGAACTCGAACAGCACGGCGCGGCGCCCGCCCACGGTTTCGCCGCCCAGCCGCACAAACGCAGCGCGTGTGGCAGGGTTGAGGATGTCGGAGGCGGTGGTCAAAAACTCGCCCGTGGACCACGTGCCGGTGGTCTCCGGTCCGCCTTGCAGCGGCCTTCCGTTCAGGCGCACGTTGCGGTATTCCTCCTTGCCTCCCGACCAGGCGACCTCCGCCTCGATCACGTCGATGCGGTTCCACGACGCCTCGTTGTTGAAGCTCGCCCAGCGGGTGACCACCTGATCGACAACGAAGTCCGGCATCGCCGCTTCCATTTCAGCCAGCGCGGCGCGCGCCTTGGCGATCACGGGATCAGCCCCCGGCTCCGCTTCCTCTTCAGGTTGCGCGGGTGCTGCGGGCTTGGCGGGCGCGGCAGCCGGCGGCGCCGCCGGAGGCGCGCTTGCGGGGGCGCCATCCGGTGCTGCGGTTTCAATGGGCCGCGAAGCCGCCTCGCGCTCCGCAGGCGTGCCCTGGCGCAGATAGACTACCGTCCGAGCCGTCTCGGGATCGATGGCGTCGCACTGCACTTCCAGCTGATCGCCCGGCTTGAGAAGGGAGTCGCGCACGGACTCGCCCTTCTTGTCCTTGAACTGCGTCTTCGCCAGCAGGCGGAAGCGCAGCAAGCCCTGATCGTGCGTGTCGAGAACCAGCTCCTTCTCCGAAATCCGGCGCAGCGTGCCCTCGAACTTTTCGATCTCGCCCTTCTTCGCCTTCTCCTTCGGCTTCCGCTTGGGCCACGGCACGCGCGGCATGGGGATGCCGCCGGGACCCCGCGGGCCAGGATAGGGATACGTCTCAGGCGGATATTGCCCGGGCGGATACTGCCCCGGAGGATATTGCCCGGGAGGGTACTGCCCCGGAGGGTATTGACCGGGCGGATACTGGCCGGGCGCTGTCTGCGGCGGTAGCCATGCCACAGCCATCAGCACGGCCGTGCAGAAACGCGGCCACGACATTGTTCTCTTCCCCTGCCCGTTCATGCCTGACTCGATCCTACGTGAGCGCGACCCGGCGGTCAACAACAGCTCCGTATACTTGGAAGCATCATGGACGTGGAATGGGTACGGGCGATCTGCCTGTCTCTTCCCGGTGTCACGGAAGAGATCCTCTGGGGCGGCGATCTCGTGTTCAAGGTCGCCGGCAGGATGTTCTGCGTGGCATCGCTCGAGCCGGGAGGCGTGTGGCTGTCGCTGAAGGCGGGCGAGGAGGCGTACGCGGAGTTGGTGGAACGACCGGGCATCGTGCCTGCGCCCTACCTGGCGCGGGCGAAGTGGGTGGCGCTGGAGTCCCGGGATGCGATGGGGCCGGCGGAGCTGAAACAGCGGATCGTGCAGTCCTGGAAACTGGTGGCGGGGCGGCTGAACAAGCGCGAACGCGACCGGCTCATGGCCCGGCTGGAGGCGTCTCCGCTCTCCAGCGAATGATCTCGGCGCGGATGGTGGCCTCGACGATGGCCCACACGGCGGGGTCGTTGTCCATCTTCCAGTGCGACAGTCCGATGCGGCGGGCGATGGCCGGATACTGGCTCATATCGACGTGGCGGAAGAGATAGGTGAAGGGGAGGTTGCCGAGAATCGCGGTGCGCGACGGGTCGGCGGCACGAATGGCCGGTTCTCCGCGGATGGGCCCCGGATCGCGCTGATAGAGGTTCATGGCGCGGGCGACGTTGGGCGGGATGATGTGATCGCGGCGGCCGACGCTGTCCACCTGCACGGTGAGACGCACGGGCACGCCGTGGCGGGCCAAGTCGCGGGCCAGATACACCGCCGCCGCCCCGCCGAAGCTCTGCCCGTAGAAAACAAGATTCACCGATTCTGTCTCTTCTCGGCTCAGGCGCCCGTCACGGTTGAGGTCCAGACTCTCCAGCAGAATGCGCCGCACCAGCCTGCGGTCGTGGTTCGAGGCGGTCTCCACGAACAGCTTGTCCGGGGCGGACTCGCGCAGCCGCAGGGCGAGGCGACGGACTCCGCGGCGGTCGTCGTCCCAGCGCTCCCAGCCGCCCAGAAACCCGATGACCAGCATGGCGCCGCGGGGAAGGGGAACCGGGGCGGACCAGTCCTTCCTCTCGAAGCGCGCGCCCGGTGCGGCGTGCACGGGCACGGCCAGCAACAGGGCGGCGAGCGCTCCCGGCAGGGTCATTTCTTCTTCAGCGGGTCGGCAGGCTCGTATTCGAGCGCCTCGGAGAGCGTCTTCACGAGCGTCGACAGCACTTTGACGCGAGCGTGGTACTTGTCGTTGCCCTCGACCAGGTGCCACGGCGCGGTGAGCGTGCTTGTCTTCAGCACCATCTCCTCCACCGCCTGCTCGTAAGCGTTCCACTTGGCGCGGTTCCGCCAGTCCTCGGCGGTCAGTTTCCAAGCCTTGTAGCCGGTCTTTTCGCGCTCGCGGAAACGCCGCAATTGTTCATCTCGCGAGATATGGATAAAGAATTTTGCCAGAACGGCGCCAAAATCCGTAAGCTGCCTTTCAAAGGAGTTGATCTCCTTGTAGGCGCGGCGCCACTCCTCTTCCGCGCAGAAACCCTCCACGCGCTCGACGAGCACGCGCCCGTACCACGAGCGGTCGAAGATGGCGATCTGCCCGCGCGGGGGAAGGCGGCGCCAGAAGCGGTAAAGGTAGTGGCGCGTCTTGTCCTCGCCTTGCGGCGCGCTGATGGGCCAAACGGTGAAGCCGCGAGGATCGAGCTTCTCGGTGATGCGGCGGATCGTTCCGCCCTTGCCGGCCGCATCCCAGCCCTCGAACACGATGACCACGGGGCGTTTCTGCTGATAGACCTGCCAGCCCAGTTCCCGCAGCTGGATCTGCCTCCGCGCCAGCTGCACCATGTACTCGTCGCGGGGGACCGCCAGAGTCAGGTCAAGCGACTTCAGCATCAGGCGCCTCCGTTCTCCTCGCCGCTGACGCTCTGCATCACGCGCCGCAGCTCGGCATCCCGCTGGTTCGGCGCCTGGACGGGCGGCGCCGCGCCGCCAAGCGTCTTCTCCAGCGCCGAAATGATGGTCTGAAAGACCTTGCGGCGCGCATAGCGGCGGCATGTCGCCTCGACGATCGTCCACGGAGCGTATTCGCTCTCCGTGCGCTCCAGCATCTCCTCGGCGGCGGCCAGCCACTCGCCGTACTGTTCGTGCCGCTTCCAGTCCTCCTTTGTGATTCGCCAGCTTTCCAGCGGATCTTTCGAGATCTTTTCAAATCTCTTTTTCTGCTCTTTCTTGCTGATGTGGAACCAGAATTTCAGGATTGTCGTCCCGTCGTCGGCCAGCATCCGCTCGAATTCGGCGATGTCCAGGTAGGCCTTCCGCCATTCCCTTTTCGGGACCAGCTTTTCCACCCGGTCGTCCAGCACCCGCCGGTACCAGGAGTGGTCGAAGATCGCCATCTCTCCGCGGTTGGGCACTTTGAGCCAGAACCGCCACAGCCAGGGATATTCCTGTTCGTAGGTGCGCGGCGGAGTGATGGTGTAGAGCCGGAAGCCGCGCGCATCCAGCCGGGCAGTCAGTGTGGAGATGGCGCCGCCCTTGCCCGCGGCCTCCCACCCTTCAAAGAGAAAGATGGAGGACTTGCCGTGGTCCCAGCACGCCTTCTCCAGATCGAAGAGGCGCCGCTGCAGCGCGGGCAACTCCCGCTCCCAGGTCTCGCGCCCGAGCCTGCGGTTCAGGTTGACGTTTTCGAGCATTTCGTCCTCAACAAATGCGCCTGCGCATCGACGGGCTTCTCACCCTCTTTGCGCGGCGCACGTTCGTAGGTCCCGTCCTTTCTCATGCGGCGCGCCTTGACGTTGTCCTTCAGATACACCGACAGCACGCGGTCGCGGAGATAACGCAGCAGGGCGTGTCTTTCAATCGGGAAAAGCGTCTCCACACGGCGGTCCAGATTTCGCGGCATCAGGTCCGCCGATCCGAGCAGCACCTCCTCCTGCCCGTCGTTCTGGAACCAGTAAATGCGGCTGTGTTCCAGAAAACGTCCCACGATGCTTGTGACGCGGATGTTTTCGCTGATGCCCGGCAATCCGGGCCGCAGGCAGCAGATGCCCCGGCAGAGCAGGTCCACGCGGACGCCTGCCATCGAGGCCTCGTACAGCAGCCGGATAATGCGCGGGTCTACCAGCGCATTCATCTTGAAGATCAGCCGCGCCGGCTTGCCCGCCCGCGCATGGGCGATCTCGCGCCGGATCAGGGCCTCCAGTCTCTCCCGCATGTTGACGGGCGCCACCAGCAGCTTGCCGTAATCGGACCGGGCGGAGTACCCGGTGAGGTAGTTGAACAGGTCCGTGCAGGCGGCGCCAATCTCCTCGTCGCAGGTGAAGAGCCCGATGTCGGTGTACAGGTGCGCGGTGACGGCGTTGTAGTTGCCCGTCGACAGGTGCACATAGCGGCGGATTTGGGCGCCCTCGCGCCGCACCACCATCGCCACCTTGCAATGCACCTTGACGCCCAGCAGCCCGTAGACCACGTGAACGCCTTCTCTTTCCAGCGCCCGCGCCCACTCGATGTTGGACTCCTCGTCGAATCGCGCCTTGAGTTCCACCAGCACGGCCACCTGCTTGCCCCGCGCGTTGGCGTCGAGCAGCGCCTCCACCACCGGCGCGTTCGGGCCCACACGGTACAGTGTCATCTTGATGGCAAGCACGTTGGGGTCCAGGGCGGCCGTCCGCAGAAAATCGATCACCGGCTGGAAGCTGTCGAACGGGTGGTGCAGGAGGATGTCGCCGCGGCGGATGGCGGAGAAGATGTCCTCGTCCTCGGCCAAACCCGTGAGCGGCGCGGGCGTGAACGGCTTGTCCTTCAGGTCGGGACGGTCCAGCGCGGCGATATGCTTCAGCCGCCCCAGCGCCAGCGGCCCTTCGACGCGGTAGACCGCGTCGTTGTCGATCTCGAGGTTCGTCTTCAGGATCTCGAGAATCGAATCCGGCATGCGTTTCGGCACCTTGAGACGCACCACCGCGCCAAAGCGCCGCTGGCGCACGCTCTCTTCGACGCTCTCCAGCAGATCCTCGGCCTCCAGTTCCTGAATGGCGATGTCGGCGTCGCGCGTGACGTGGAACGCGTGGGACTCCAGGATCTCCATGCCCGGGAAAAGAGCGGCCAAGTTGGCCTGGATCACCTGCTCGATCCAGGTGAACGTCAGCGGCCGGCCCGTGCGCCGGTGCGGCGGCTTGTGCAAGGGCACGATCTGCGCAATCGTGTCGGGAACCTTGATCCGCGCGAACCGGTGCTCGCCGCTCGGATGCCGGATCAGCACGGCGAGGTTGAGGCTGAGATTGGAGATGTGCGGGAACGGGCGCCCGGGATCGAATGCCAGGGGCGTGAGCACCGGGTAGATCACTTCATCGAAATACCGCCGCGCCGCCTCCTTCTGCGCGTCGGACAGATCGGAGTAATCCAGGATCAGAATGCCGTGCCTGCGGAGCTCGGCGAACACTTCCTTTCTGCACTTGTGAGCGTCCGCAAAGAGGCGGTTGTAGACCGTGCGAATCGCCTCCAGTTGCGCTGCGGGCGTCATCGCGTCCGGCCCGGTCTCCAGAATGCCCGACTCCATCTGGCTGTACAGACCAGCCACGCGCACCATAAAAAACTCATCGAGGTTCGAGCCAAGGATCGACAGGAACTTGATGCGCTCCAGCAGCGGATTCGACGGGTCCTGCGCCTCCTCCAGAACGCGCCGCTGGAACTCCAGCAGGCTGAGTTCCCTGTTGATGTAAAGGGAAGGATCGCGTAAGTCCGGCCCCGGAGGGGTCTTTTCCTTCACTCCCTGCTTCGTCTTCTTCGCTTTTCCTGCGGGCATGCGGGCTTCCCCATTACTGTAGCCGAGCGGCGGTGCCAGCGGCAGGGCCCGCGTGAAGTACCATCGACCTGTGGCACTCCAATCCGGCCGCAATTTACGCGAACTGACATGGAAGGCAGTTCTTCTTGGGCTGCTGCTGGCCTTCGTGTTCGGTGCGGCCAACGCTTACCTGGGGATGAAGGCGGGGCAGACGGTGGCGGCGACGATCCCTGCCGCGGTCATCGCGCTGGCGCTGGCGCGCTTGCCGTGGTGGCGCGGCGGGGTACTCGAACAGAACATCGCGCGCACGGCTGCCAGCGTGGGGGAGGCGCTGGTGGCGGGAGCCATCTTCACGCTCCCGGCGTTTCTGATGGTGGAGATGGATGGCCGCCGCCTGTGGGAGAACCTGCGTGGCCACTACTGGGAGGGGACGGTCATTCTGCTGGCCGGCGGACTGGCCGGAATCTTCTTCATCGTTCTGCTGCGGCGCGCGCTGTGCGTGGACGCGGGGCTGCCGTGGCCGGAGAGCGTGGCCAGCTACGAGATCGTTCGTGCCGGGCAGGAGTCGGGCGACGCGCCGCGGCTCGTCTTTGGAGGCATGGGCTTTGGCGCGCTGATCCAGATCCTGAAGAGCGAAAAGGGCCTGCTCGTCTTCCGCGAGTTTACGGAAGGATTTCTCGCTTTTCCGCGCAGCGTCGTGCGGCATTTTGATTTTGCGAAGACGCCGTTGCGCGAGGTGGCCCACGGCGGCGGCGTAGCCTGGTCCACGCCGGCTCTGTCGCCGGCGCTGCTCGGAATCGGCTACATTATCGGGCCGAAATACGCTTCCATCAACGTCTCCGGCGGCATCCTCGCCTGGTGGGTGCTCATCCCGCTGCTGCTTTTCTTCGACCCGGATTTCGCCGCCCGCTCCGGGGCCGCAGACCCTGCCGTGGCCGCCTATACGCTGTGGATGAACGTCGTGCGCCCGATGGCCGTCGGCGCCATGCTGGTGGGCGCGGCCAACACCATGTGGTCCATGCGCGAGTCGATCGCCCAATCTCTCGCTGGCGCCTGGCGCGCCCGGCGAGCCGGCGCGGGGGCCGTCGAAAGAACGGAACGCGACCTGCCCCTGCGCGTGGTGGCCGCCGCGATCTTCGCGCTGCTGATTGTGGTCACCGCCATCTACCACGCCTTCACAGGCTCCTGGATCGCCGCCCTTGCGGCCGCGCTGCTGATGGGCGCGGCGGGCTTTCTGCTCTCGGCTGTCGGCGGCTATCTGGTGGGGCTGGTGGGCAGCTCGAACCAGCCGCTCAGCGGCCTCACCCTTTCCGCCCTCGTGCTCGCCGCGCTGCTCATGACCGCGCTCGGCGTGCGCGGCGCGCGGGGCGTGGCGGCGGTGCTCGGCGTCGCCGCCGTGGTGGCCGTTTCCGTCTCCGTCTCCGGATCGATGATCCAGGACCTGAAAGCCGGCCACCTGCTCGGCGGCACGCCCTGGAAGATGCAGCTTGTCGAGATCATCGCCGTGGCGATGCTGGCGCTGTTCCTGCTCATTCCCGTCATCGTCCTGCATGAGGCGAACCTCGCCACCGGCGGCATCGGAGGCCGCGCCCTACCCGCGCCCCAGGCGGGGCTCATGGCCGCGCTCGCCAAGGGCATCGTCGGCGGAGGCATGGCCTGGGGCCTGCTCGCCGCCGGCGCCGCCTTCGGCCTTGCGCTCATCCTCTGCGGCGCGCGCGCCATGATGCTCATCGCCGTGGGCATGTATCTTCCGTTTGAAACAAGTTCCGCCATTTTTGTCGGCGGAGCCATCCGCTGGCTGGCGGACCGCCTGCTGAGGGGCAGGGAAGAGGAAGCCCGCAAGCGGGCCGAAGAAGCCGGCACTCTTCTGGCCAGCGGCCTCATCGCCGGGGAGGCGGTCACTGGAATCCTTCTGGCCGCGCTCTTTCTCGGCGGCGTTTCCTCGCTCACCCGCCTCTTCGCCGGCGCCGATAGCTTCTCCTGGTATCCCGCGTGGGGCGGCTGGCTGGCCTGGCTCGGCTTTGCGGCTCTCGCTGCGCTGCTGGTCGCCGTGCCCGTGCGCAAGGCCCGTCAGTAGGGCTTCGCGTCCGCCGGCGCGGGCTTCAGCCGCAGGGCGGCGCGGCTCGTTGCCTTCGCGCGGGGCCGTCTCAAGCGGCCTGGACTCCGCCCGCTCGCCAACCCGTCCCTCCGGTGCTGCAAGTCACTGAGGGAAGTTCATTCGCCTCACCAACTCCTGAAACCTTGGGTCCTGCCTGAGCGGCGCCCATTCCGGACCGCACTTCAGCCGGACCATCGCCCACCACCGTTGCGTATACGCCTTCTCAAGATTGGCGAAGGCTTCATCCTTCATCCCCAACTGCGCCTGCTGCACCGCCGCAGAGTATGGTTGCCTGGCTCGCGCCAGCTCCCAACGCAACAGCCCCGGATAGCCGCCGCTGCGGTAGGCATTCACCATCGACTCCGCCGTGCCTGCGGTCCCCCGCACCTCCATCTCCCGCTTTCGCGCCTCGATCATTTCGTCATGCAGCCCCATGCTGCGGTAGATCGCGGCGAGGAACAGGTGACCCCGCGGGTCGCGCGGGTCCAGTTCAATGGCCTTCCTGATCTGGGCCAGCGCATCGTCCACCCGGCCGGCCCATTGGTAGACCTCGCCCAATGCGAGATTGGCCGAGACCGAAAGCGGGTCGATCTTCACTGCCCGCTCGGCCTCCGCCACCGCTTCGTTCATCCTGCCCATCGTGGAGAGGAACCACGCGTATTCAAACCGCGCCTCCTCGAGGTTGGGATTCGATGCCAGCGCCAGCCGGAATTCCTTCTCCGCCTGATCCCAGTTCCAGTAAAAAT
>Ga0209018_1000709_pt1 | contig 29570 bp, 32 predicted proteins | sample YNPBryBLVA2012_FD_185814 | JGI IMG/M metagenome (GOLD analysis project Ga0209018, IMG submission 185814) | Anoxygenic and chlorotrophic microbial mat microbial communities from Yellowstone National Park, USA - YNP Bryant BLVA 2012 (SPAdes)... ...
CCGCCCCTGGGCGGGCACGGAGGGGCGCCCCTACGGGGCCGTCGGGAAATTGTGGCCCGCGTACTCTCCCTCGAACTCCGTCGGGATCGTGCGCAAGAGGTCCACCCAGCGGATGACCCGATCGGCTCCCTTCAACAACTGCAGGAACGGCCCCTGCGTCTTCAACCGCCGCATCGTGATCGCCTTGGTCGGCCCCATCTTGCCGGTGAGGATCTCCACCCACACGCCGTAGGGCGCCGACAGGGTGAACGTCGTCGGCCGCTGACCTTCCCACAGTTCCACGATCTTCCCATCCTGGCAGTCGAACCCGACGATCAGCGGGTTGGACACCCCCTTGCCCGGCTCGGCCTCCAGGACCAGGGTGTAGGATTCGTACTGTCCCTGGGCCAGCCGCTGGTACTCCGCGTCCGTGTTGCTCAGCTCCTGGACCCGCTGCATATATTCCATGCTGCCCAGTCTCATCGAAGGCCTCCTCGTGGGGCGGGCCAGCGGCCCACCCTACAGGTTCACCAGGACTTTCACCGCCCCCGATCCGGGTGTTTCCAGCGCGGCGAAGCCCTGCGTGACCACGTCCTCCAGCGCGACCTCGTGGCTGATCAGCGCGTCCACGTTGACCCGCCCCTGGGCGACAGCGTCAATGGCGGCGGGGAACTCCTCGCAGCCCAGGTAGCTGCCGCACACGTCCAGCTCGTGCAGCACGACGGTCAGGAAGTCGGCGGCGACCGGCTCGACGGCCAGTCCCAGGACGACGATCTGCCCGCCCTTGCCGACCAGGGTGAAGGCGTCCTCGAAAGCGCGAGGCGCTCCGCTGCAGACGTAGACGACGGACGGCCCGGCTCCCAGCGTGTGCTGGCCCAGCTCGACGGCCAGGTTATCCCGCGTTGGGTCAAGAACGGCGAAAGCGCCTAACTGCTCGGCCAGCGCCGCGCGGGCGGGGTTGACCTCGGCCACGAAGACCCGCCAGGCGCCGGCCAGCAGGGCGCCCTGCAGGGTCAGCAGGCCGATGGGACCGGCGCCGATCACCAGCGGTTGGTCGCCCGGCGCCAGCTTCGAGCGGCGCACGCCGTGCAGGGCTACCGCCAGCGGCTCGATCAGCGCCCCCTGCTGCATCGTCACCCCTTCCGGCAGCCGGTGGAGGAGCGCTGCGGGCAGGGCTACGTACTCGGCCATGCCGCCGTTCATGGTGATCCCCGGCATCTGCACGCTCTCGCACAGCGTCGGCTGGCCGCGCTGGCAGGACGGGCACTGGCCGCAGGAGAGCGCGTCGTTGGCCGTCACCCGGTCTCCGACCGTCCACCCGTCCACCCCCGCGCCCACCGCCGCGACCTCACCGGCGAACTCGTGGCCGATGATTGTCCCCGGCTCGTACATGCCGGTGTGGTAGGACTCTAGGTCGGAACCGCAGATGCCGCAGGCGCGCACGCGCACCAGCACCTCCCCTGGCCCGACCGTCGGCACGGGCACTTCCGTCACCTCGATCCTGCCCACTCCCCGAAACACCGCCGCCTTCATCTCTCTCCCCCTCTCCGCGTCTCCCCCTCTCCGCGTCCCCGCGTCTCCGCATCTCCGCGTCTCCGCGTCACCTCTCGCACCCCTCCATCCACAACCCATCCAGAATCTCCAGGTCGGGCGGGAAGCCGTGGATGTCCGGGTCCACCATCACATCCAGCACTGCCGGCAGGCCGGAGTCCACCGCCCGTTGCAGCGCCGGTCGGATCTGCTGCGGATCGGTCACCCGTTCGCCGTAGCAGCCCAGAGAGATGGCCAGTTGATCGTAGCGGGTCTCGGTGCAGAAGTCCACGCCGATGTACCGCTCGCCGTGGACGGCCTTCTGCGCCGAGCGAATCATGCCCCAGCCGCAGTCGTTGGCGATGATGATGACGACCGGCGCGCCGACGCGCCGCGCCGTCTCCAGCTCCAGCGCGTTGAAGCCGAACGAGCCGTCGCCGGTGATGCAGTAGACCGGCACGTCCGGACGGGCCAGCTTCGCCCCGATGGCATAGGGGATGCCGGTGCCCAGGTGGCCGGAGTCGGCCGGCCAGAGGAAGGTGCGCGGCTCGTAGATGCGGTTGAGGTAGAAGGCCCACACTGCTGTCGTCCCGCCGTCGGCGCACATGATCGCCTGGCGGGGGAAGAACTCGCGCACCTCGCGCACCAGGCGCAGCGGGTGGATCGGCATCTGGTCCGACCGCGCCCCTTCTTCCCACTGACCCAGCCAGCCGGCCTGGGCGGCGCGGGCGTCGGCGAACTGCGGGTTTTCCGGCTTGCGGCCGGTGCGTCGCCTGACCGCTTCCAGCAGCGCCTTGAGCGTGGCTTTGGCGTCGCCCAGCAGCGCCAGGTCAATCGGGCGGTTGAGGCCGATGTTCTCGGCGGCGATATCCACCTGGATCCACTTCTGCACGCCGGGCGCTCCCCAGGCCGGCGGCTTGCCCCAGAAGTCCAGGTCGCCCAGCCGCCCGCCGACCAGCAGCACCACGTCGGCGGTGGCCTGCGCGCCCAGCGAGCCGAAGCTGGCCGGCAGCAGGCAGAGCGGGTGATCCTCCGCGATCGCGCCGCGGGCGGCCATGCTGGTCGTCACTGCGGCGGAGAGGTGCTCGGCCAGGGCGACGAGCTCGGCCCAGGCCCCGGCGCGCAGCACGCCGCCGCCGGCGTGGATCAGCGGCCACTCGGCCGCCACCAGCATATCGGCGGCCCGCTCGATCAGCGCCGCGTCGGCCACCGGCGCGGCTGTGGCCCGGTACTGCTCCGGCGGCAGGATCGGGTACTCCTCGCTGTCCAGGAGGTCGCAGAGGACGCTGGAGGGCAGGTCGAGGTAGACCGGTGCGGGCCGTCCGGAGGTGACGGCGCGGAAGGCCCACTGGACGAGCTGCGGCATTCGTCGCGCGTCGGCCACCAGCGCCCGCCACTTCGTCACCGGCGTCATCAGCGCGAGCTGGTCCAGCGACTGCATCGAACCGTGTTCGGGGTAGATGCGCCAGGCCTGGTTCTGCGCCCCCAGAGCGACCAGGGGGATCGAGTCGGCCCAGGCGGTGTAGACGCCGGGGAGCAGGTTCGCCACCCCCGGGCCGACCGTCGCCAGGCAGACGCCCGGCTGGCCGGTCACCCGCGCCCAGGCGTCGGCCATGTGCGCGGCGGCCTGCTCGTGGCGGGTGGTGACGAACTCCATCCCCGCCTCGCGGCCCAGGCGGTAGATCGCGTCGGTGATCGGTCCACACTGGTCGCCCGGCACGCCGAAGACGTAGCGAGCGCCCTCGGCGAGCAGACAACGCACCAGTGCCTCGGCGCCGGTTATTTTGCTCATTCGTTCCTCCTGAAAAAGGTAACTCTCTGCCCGCCACCCTCTCGCAGGTGAGAAAGCGACTGGCAAAGGGGCAAGCAGCTCTTGGCAACGCAAACCTGCGGGAGGGAGGGGCTAGGACTGGGGCGGCGGGAGGCCCTCCAGCGCGGGCAGGTCCTCCAGCCGGCTGAGGCCGAAGTGCTGGAGGAAGGTGAAGGTCGTGCCGTAGAGGATCGGGCGCCCGATGACTGCTGCCCGGCCCACTTCCTCGATCAGTCCGGTGGTGAGCAGCGTGCGCAGGACGCTGTCGCTGTTGACGCCGCGGATGGCCTCGATCTGCGGGCGGGAGACGGGCTGGCGGTAGGCGATGATCGCCAGCGTCTCCAGGGCCGCCGGAGAGAGCTTGCGCTGCTCGCTCAGGCCGAGGAAGCGCTCGACCGCGGCGGCGGCCGGCGGCGCGGTGACCATCTGCACGCGGCTGCCGATCCGCTCCAGCCGCAACCCGCGCGTCTGGAGGGCGGCCTCCAGCTCCCGCAGCGCCTGCTCGACCTCCTGCACCGACACCTGGAGCGCCTCGGCCAGACGGCTCACCGAGGCCGGCCCATCGGCGACGAACAACAGGCTCTCCAGCAACGCGGGAAGGGTCAAATCCCCCTGTTCCGCCGTGCCCATTGCCCCCTCATTGTCCATTGCTTATTGTCTGCACCTCCGGCTGTCTGACTGCGACGGGTTTGGGGCTGGGCGGTAGCGGACTGGCGCGCAGGTGCACCCTCGGCGGGCGGGCCAGCTTGACACCGACTTTCTCCTCCGCCACGGTGCGCACCAACTCGACGATGCGGGCCGCCTGGGCCGGGATCTCCACGTCGCCTGCCGTGTCCACTTCCAGTTCGATGGTCACCCCTTCCCGGTGGGCGGCGATGCGTGAGTGGGTGCGCAGGACGCCGGGCAGTTGGTCTACTGCGTAGGCGATGTGTTCGCCGATCGTGCGCAGGCTGACCAGCGCCTCGCCACCGCCCACCTGCTGGACGCGGATCAGCCGCGGGCGGGACGGGCGAAGTTCGAAGATGAGGAAGAGGATGCACAGGATGATCCAGGCCAGGGCGAAGAAGACGCCGAGGCCGTAGACCAGCACCCGCGGCGCGCCTTCCAGGGTGATCAGCAGGCTGCTCAGCCCGCCGACGATCAGGCGGAGGATCGGGATCGCCGCGACCAGGACCAGCGCACAGACGATCATGAGCACGAGGGTCGCTGCGGCGATCAGGATGCGGTTGAACGTGTTCATCAGGCCTCCTCGTTACAGTCGGTAGTACTTCGACAATGCCCACAGGAAAAGCCGGTTGGGCAGGATGCTCTTCAGCACGACGGCCAGCTTCTGGAAGGCCGGGCCGACGCGGTAGCGCGGGCGGGGGGAGCGCTGGTGGACGATGCGCTCGACGACGCGGGCAACCTGCTCTGGCGAGGCGCCGCTCCGCTCGTCGGACTCGGCGACCTTCAGGGCGCGGGCGCAGGCCTCGGCGTAGGCCGGGTTCTGCGGCGTGGCTGGCGACTTGCGGCGGGCATCGGTGAAGCCGGTGCGTGTATCGCCCGGCTCGACCAGCACAACGTGAATGCCCAGCGGCTGAACCTCCATCCGCAGCGCCTCGCTCAGCCCCTCGACGGCGAACTTGCTGGCGCTGTAGAGCGCCTGGAAGGGCAGGGCGATGATCCCGCCCAGGGAACTGATGTTGATGATCGTCCCGCCGCCCTGTTGGCGCATCACCGGCAGCGCCGCCCGACAGACGCGCAGCACGCCGAAGAAATTGGTCTCGAACAACGCCCTGGCTTCCTCGATAGAGCAGTCCTCCAGCGCCCCGCCGATGCCGAACCCGGCGTTGTTGACCACCACGTCCAGTCGGCCGGCCTGCTCGATGATGAAGCTCACCGCCCGTTGTACCGACTCGTCTTGATCCACGTCCAGTGGGAGCATGGTGGGTGCGCCGGGCGGCGCGGGGGCAGGCGGGAAGGGGGCGCGGCGGCTGGTGCCGTAGACGCGGTGGCCCAGGTGGGCCAACCGCTCGGCGCACGCCCGCCCGATGCCGGACGACGCGCCCGTGACCAGGATCACTTTCTCGTTGACGTTGTTCAAGGTCTCACCTCGTTTGATGTATGCCCCCTTTGGGCGGTTCGTAGGGGCGGGCCGGATACTGCCCTGAGCGATGGCGAAGGGTGCCCGCCCCGGCCTCCGTGCCCGCGGGGCGACCACGGAGGGTCGCCCTACGTGACGGCGGCATCGAACTCGCCATCGTGTACACGCACGGTCACCCCGTCCCCCACGGCCACCTGAGCGGTGGAGCGGACGATGCTCCCATCGGCGCGACGGCGGACGATGGCGTAGCCCCGCTCCAGCGTCGCCAGCGGGCTGACCGCCGCCAGCCGTCCGACCAGCCCGGCTAGCCGCTCCTGGCGCAGAGCGAGGGCGTGTCCCATCCAACCGGCGGCCCGCGCCGACAGGTCGTCCACCCGCTGGCGGGCCTGATTCAGCCGCGCCGTGGGCGAGAGGTGGCGCAGCGCCCGCGCCTGCTCGCTCAGCGCGGCCCGCCACGCGGCGACGCTCCTATCCAGGGCTGCTGCCAGCCGTGTCCTCAGCATCGCCACCTGCCCGCGCAGCTCGGCGGCATCGGGCGTGGCGACCTCCGCTGCCGCCGACGGGGTGGGGGCGCGGACATCGGCAGCGAAGTCGGCCAGGCTGAAGTCGGTCTCGTGGCCCACGCCGCAGACCACCGGCAGGCGCGAAGCGGCGATGGCGCGGGCCACCCGCTCGTCGTTGAAGGCCCACAGCTCCTCCAGCGAGCCGCCGCCGCGGGCGACCAGGATCACGTCCACGTCGTCCCGCGCGTTCAGCGCCTGCAACGCCCCCACGATCTGCGGCGGCGCGTCGTCCCCTTGCACCGGTGTCGGCGAGAGGAGCACCTCGGCCAGCGGGTAGCGGCGGGCCAGGACGTGCAGGATATCCCGCAGGGCGGCGGCGGTCGGCGAGGTGACCACGCCGATGCGCCGGGGGAAGCGCGGCAGCGGTCGCTTGCGCTGCGCGTCGAACAGCCCTTCCGCCTCCAGACGGGCGCGCAGTCGCTCGAACTGCTGGTAGAGCCGCCCCAATCCGGCCGGCTCCAGGTGGTCCACGTAGAGCTGCAGGCTGCCGCGCTGCTCATAGACACTGACCCGTCCGTGGGCCAACACCTGGTCGCCATCCCTGGGCAGGTCGGACAGCTTGCGGGCGTCCGTCTTCCACATCACGCAGCGCAGCTCCGCCCCGGCGTCCTTGAGGGTGAAGTAGCAGTGGCCGGAGGAGGCCTGGGTGAAGTTGGAGACTTCTCCCTCCACCCACGCGTCGTCCAGCTCCGGCTCGTCCTCCAGCACGGCGCGGATGCGTGTCACGAGCTGACTGACCGTGAAGGGCAGCGGTTCGATTGTCGGGAACAGGGACAGTTGCTCGAACATCGCGTATCGCTTATCGCATCTCGCGTATCGTGTATCGCTGATCGTTTGTCGCCGATTGTGTATCGCCTACCGCACTGTTACTCACTGTCCGCTGTGCACTGCCCACTACCCACTACCCACTACCCACTACCCACTACCCACTGCCCACTACCTCCGCCAGCGGTAGTCGTTGGACAGGGCGGCGCGGAAGTCGGCCTGGATCTGATCCTTGTCGTTGATCCTCCACTCGTCGTCCTGCCAGCGGTAGAGCAGCAAGCAGCGGATCTGCTGCGCGTTAGGCGAGCTGTTCCAGCGGTGGATCTCCGCGTAGGCGGCGCGCACCCAGCCGATGTTCTGGTTCACCCAGCCCACCGGCGGGCTGCCGTCGGCGTTGACCGTCCAGTGGTTAGACTCGGTGATGTAGATCGGCCGGTTGCGCCAGCGGGCGGGGATAGCCTCGGCGAACGGGCGGTAGGCCTGGAAGTCGTAGTAGTGCTCGTTGACTGTCCCCGGCTGAAGGAACGGGTCGCTGAAGACGCGCTTGCTGGTGATGTACTCCAACACCGGGCCGTGGGTGTAGGTATGCAGGCAGATGCCGTCCAGCTCGTTGATCCCGTCCAGCATTTCCTTGAAGTAGGTCAGTGGACGGTAGCGCAGGCCGCCCAGCCGCGCCCACGGGTAGGTGTTGTACGGGTCCACCGCCCCGGGCACGACGATGGCGTTGGGCAACACGGCCTTGATCGCCTGGTAGGCCAGGTTGAAGGCCTGGGCGTAGAGCTGGGGAGTGATGTGCTCGATGGGATTGTCGGCCCCGCCGGGGTGCTCGCGGACGTTGTTCTGCTCGTTGCCGATGACCAGCACCCAGTTGTAGATGCGCTGGCTTACCTCCGGGTGCTTGAGGTACAGCTCGGCGTAGCGGGCGCAGGTGGCGGCGAAGGCCGGATAGAGGCCCGACGTCGGGAGCGTGCCGCTGGGCTCGTAGCCATAGTTCAGGCGGATGATCACTCCCTGTCCGTTGCGCGCCCAGTCCCACAGCTTCTGCCGGCGGTTGGACGCGGGGTCGAGGGCGTCGGGGTTGCTGCCGATCCCCTCGGTGAAGAGCACCCAGCCGGTCTTGCCGGAGCCCTGGTAGAGGTAGCGGAAGTCGGCGCTCTCCGGCACGCCGACGGCGTGGATGCCGAAGATCCACGCACTCTCGCCGAAGGGCAGCACTGCCTCTTCGGCCGGTCGGCGCGTATCGGTCGGGGCATCGGCGGCCAGGTACGATGCGCCGACGTACCCCTCGTGCAGGCTGGGCGTGCGCACGCGCACCCACTGTCCCTGTACGCCGATCCTGGCCCCCTCCTGCGGGTTGAGCAGGTCGAGGATCGTGCCGTCGGGGACGTGCCAGATGATCGGGGCGGACGCGGAGGGGGCGGAGCGCACGTTGAGGCCGATCTCGCTCTGGACGCGCACCTGGGTGATGAGGGTGGGCGGCTGGTCGCCGGCCGGGGAGCGGTCGGTGACGTACCAGGCGGCGACCCAGCCGGGCGGGCCGTCCGGTTCGATCTGCACGTTGAGCCACTGGCCCATCTGGCCGAGCTTCGCCCGCGCCTGCAAGGGATTCTCCAGGATGCGCATGCGCGCGCCAGTGTACAGCCGCCCGATCAGCGTGTCGGCGCGGGTCGCCGGCTGGCTGCGGTAGTTGACCTCCTGCTCGTTCCAGACGTGAGTCAGATGGCCCGGCGGTGGGGGTGGGGGGGCGGGGAGGGTGGGGGGCGGGTCGGGTGGAGCGGTGGCCACCTGGCCCTCCGGGATCCAGCGCAGGTTGCCATCGGGAACGCGCACCTGCAGCCAGGGGTTGCCGTCGCTGCCGGCGCGGCGGGAGACGGGTTCCAGTGGTGTGCCGCGGCTCAGCGCCTGCACGCGCCGCGAGGCGGGATCGGCCGACTCGTACAGCACGGCCCCTTCGAGTGGGCGGATCCAGACCGTCTCCGGCAGGATGGGTGCTCCGCCGCCACCCGCGCCGAGCGGGAGAGCGCGGATCTGCGGCAGCAGCGCGTCGTCAATCACCGCCGCTGTGAAGAAGCTGACGAAGGTCGGTTCGTGGGTGCCCAGCCGGTCGAGCCAGACCTGGAACTCCTCCGCGCTGAAGCGCACGCTGCCGTACTCGTCGTGGTAGGGGGCCAGGACCGGGTAGAGCGGCGGGCGGTAGCCCCAGCGGGCGCACCAGGTCGTGTAGTGGCCGATCATCCAATCGTCAATCACCCGCCGGGCCTGGATCTCCCACGGAGTGGCGCTGCCCGGGGCGAAGAAGGAGCCGTAGGCCATCGGCATCAGCCCACCGTGACAGATCTCGTTCAGCTCGTCATAGGGCAGGTCACGATGGTGGGAGATGTTGGGGAAGGAGCAGTTGTAGAGCTGATCGAGGTCGAGGCCGGCGTCGCGGACGGCGCGGGCCAGCGTCCGCGCCTGGACGAACCGTCCGCTGCAGGGGGCTTCCGTATCGAAGACGAAGCCCTGGAAGCCGTCCTGGAAGGCGCGCACCGCCGTCTGCGCCTCCGCAGCCGGGTCCTGCAGCAGCAGCCAGGTCCAGGCGAAGGGGATCAGCCCAGCGTTGACGATGCGCTGCGCGGCCTGGGCCGAACCGTCGTAGTAGGTCGCCCCGTTCGCTACCTTGTACAGAATGTGAGTCGCTCCGACCTGCTGGGCGAGCTGGATGGCCCGTTCCAGCTCCGATGTGCCGGGGCGGGGTCGGGCCCAGAAGCCTTTGCCTTGTAGGGTGTTTGGGTTGCTCATTCCTCCTCCTTGCTTGGGTTGTCCGAAGTTCGAAGTCCGGGATTGGAGGTTGGAGGTTGGAGGTTGGAGGTTGGACATCGGACATTGACTTCAGTAGGCAGTATATCGGAAACAGCGTCTCGATCCGTATCTGCCGTGCGTCACGCGACGTAGCGGTGGACGATCTCCACCGCCTGCTGCACGCCTCCTTCGGCGCGCACTTTCTCTCCCAAAGCCTTCGCCCGTTGGCGCATCGGCGCGTCGGTGGTGGCCACGCGGATCGCTTCTGCCAGCCGTTCGGCGGACAGTCTGGCGAACGGGATGGGTCGGGGACCTGCTCCGAGGGCGGCTACGCGTCGCCCCCAGTAGTACTGGTCGAAGAGGAACGGCACGACGATACACGGCACCCCCGAACGCATGCCAAACGCCGTCGTCCCGGCCCCGCCGTGGTGCACCACAGCGGCCATCCTGGGGAACAGCCAGCCGTAGGGCGCATACTCGATCCTGAAGACCTCGGCGGGCAGCTCTCGCTGTCCGATGCCGGCCCAGCCCGCGTGCAGGACGGCGCGTCGCCCACTGCGCCGGATCGCCTCCAGCACCACGCCCGTCGTGCGCGCGGGGTCGCGGACGGTCATGCTGCCGAAGCCGATGAACACCGGCGGCGGCCCGGCCTCGCTGAAGCGGCGCAAGTCGTCCGGCGGCTGTTCATGCTTCTCTTCGGGGAACCAGTAGCCGGTGACGTGAATGTGGGCGCCCCAGTCGGGCGGGCGGGGCGCGGCGTGCGCGCTGAAGCCGTTGAGCACCGGCACGGGGCGTTGCTCCATCCAGCGCGAGTACCCTCCCATCGGCGCGTTGGGCAGGCCAAGAGACCGCTTGCGCCAGCGGTTGGCCGTGGGTCGGTAGATCTGCCAGACCAGTTGGTAGGCTAGCCAGTGCGTGAACCGGTTGTAACCTGGGATGAACGAGAACCGCGTGGGGAAGGCCAGGTTGGGGTAGTGGCGACTCGGCGCGAGCGGCATCACCGCCGCCGCGAACAGCGGGATGTCCAGCTTCTCGGCCAGGTCGCAGCCGTACAGCCCACCGGGCAGTTGACTGATGAGCACCTCCGTATCCCACAGCGCCGGCGCATACAGGTCGCGGGCGAAACTCTCCGCCAACGCACCGATCGAGCGGTGGATCGCCCTGGCCATGCGCAAGGGATTGGCGCGCGATTCGAGCAGGGCGTGGCCACTGGACGAGTTCAGGATCGCCTGCATATCGCCGCGCACGGGGTGGAAGTCCAGGCTGTGCGCGGCGATCAGGGGGGCGAAGCCCTCGAAGGTGGCGACGCGCACGCGATGTCCCGCCGCCCGCAGCGCCTTGCCCAGCGTGGCGTAGGGGATCACGTCGCCGCGTGAACCGAGGGCCATGATCAGGAACCGCATCGTGACAGATTCACCGCCGAGCAGACTGAGACGGCCTCGCGTTCTCGCCGTTCACACGGACGAGGAACCGCCACGGGGCGCTGATGGCCGCCAGGTCGCCGCGCACGCCGATGCGCGGGCCGACGACGACATTCGCATCGTCCACGGGCCGTCCTTCCTCCACAAATAGCAGGCTATCCGGCGCACACAGGTCGGCGCGGTCGAACTGGCGGTCGAGCGCCAGCGCCTGGCAGAGCCGCCCCGGCCCACTGGTCAGTTGATGATCGGGCAGGCCGCCGCGCAGGGTGCGCATGCGCTCGATCCCCTCCAGCGGCTGCAGCGCCCGCAGCAGCACCGCCGCCGGGAAGCCCTCCCGCTCGGTGACCAGGTTCAGGCAGTGGTGCACGCCGTAGATGAAGTAGACGTAGGCGTGGCCGGGCGGGCCGAACATCGCCGCGTTGCGCTCCGTGCGCCCGCAGCGGGCGTGGGAGGCCAGGTCATCCTCGCCGATGTACGCCTCCACTTCCACGATCCGCCCGCTCAGCCGTTGCCCGTCCAGCAACCGCACCAGCACCCGTCCCAGCAGGTCGCGGGCGACCGTCAGGGTATCGCGGGCGAAGAACTCACGTGCCAGTCGGGCCATGCGGGAAGCGCGGGTCCTGTTCCATGGTCATCCGTAGCCCCTCTTCCAGGCCGACGTGCGGCTCGTAGCCCAGCAAGCGGCGGGCCAGGGTGATGTCGGCGCAGAGGCGGGAGACGCCGCCGCTCTCGGCGGGGCTGTGCAGCACCTCGATGGCCTGGTCGCAGGCGCGGGCGACGGCAGCGGCCAGGTCGTTGATGCTCGTCTCGCGCCCGCTGCCTACGTTGATGATCCTCCGCTCCACATCGGCGGTGGCGGCAGCCCTCAGCGCCTCCACCACGTCGTCCACGTAGACGAAGTCGCGGCTCTGCGCGCCGCTGCCGAAGATCACCACTGTCCCGCCGCGCAGCGCCTGCTGCAGGAAACGGGGCACGACGGGGGGGTGGGAAGCAGGCAGGTGCTGACCCGGCCCGTAGGCGTTGAAGATGCGCAGCACCACCGTCTCGATGCCCCACAGCGCGCCGATGGTGCGGACGTAGTACTCGGCGGCCAGCTTGCTCACCGCGTAGGGAGACTGGGGGTTAGGAAGCTGATCTTCGGCGACCGGCTGGTGGGCCTGTTCGCCGTAGACGGCGCCGGAGGAGGTGAAGACGACCCGCCGCACCCCGGCGTCGCGCATCGCCTCCATCACGCTGACCGTCCCTCCGACATTGACCTCGTTGTATTCGCGTGGGTAGAGCATAGACTCGGAGACCAGCACGCGGGCGGCCAGGTGGTAGACGCAGTCCACGTCCTGCAGCAGCGTCCACAGCTTCGGCCGGTCGAGCACGTTGCCACGGGTGAAGAGCACCCGCCGGTCCAGCCGCGCCGGGTCGCCCGCGCTCAGGTCGTCCATGACGCGCACCTGGTGCCCCTCGGCAACCAGCCGATTAGCCAGGGCCGTGCCCAGGAAGCCGGCCCCGCCGGTGACGAGGAATTGCATAGCAGGTCTCCTTGGCTTGGGTGCGTTATGGTCTATTATAGCACAGATTCGTCTACTGGCGGCGTAGGACACCTGCGAGCAGTTGTCCTACGAACTGGGCGAGGCACACTTGCGCTCTTGCGGTAGTCGGAGTAGAATCCGAAGTAGTCTCATACGGGAGGACTATTGGAATCCCTCACGGCTGCAGAAGAAGCACAGCCGGCGGAGCGTCCCAAGGACATCTCGCTGGGCCGCGCGTTCGGCGGGCGGTCGTTCCTGCGCGATGTGCTGGAGACCCTCGTCCTGACCCTGGTCATTTTCTTCGTCGTCAACACGCTGACCGGTCGTTACCAGGTGCGTGGGGCGAGTATGGAGCCGTCGCTGTACAACGGACAGTACGTGATCGTCAGCAAGCTCAGCTACCGGCTGGGTGAGCCGCAACGGGGCGATGTGGTCGTCTTCCTGCCCCCCAATGGCGCGGAGGATGACTACATCAAGCGGATCATCGGCCTGCCGGGGGAGCGGGTCGAGATCCACGATGGCGCGGTCTGGATCAATGGCTACCGCTTGGAGGAGCCCTACACCCACGCACCGATCCCGTATACCGGTTCGTGGACCGTCGGGCCGGGCGAGTACTTCGTCCTGGGGGACAACCGGCCCAATTCCAGCGATTCTCACTCCTGGGGCTTGCTGCCGGCCGAGAACATCGTCGGTCGAGCGTGGTTCTGCTACTGGCCGCCTGAGCACTGGGGCACGATCCCGCACTATAGTTTCTCGTTGCCGGAGGGAGGAGAGTGAACGCCGCGACGGCCCGTGTGCCGCTGGTGGAATTTCCACCCGAAGCCCTGCTCGAGGTCATTGACGGGCTCACGCCGCAGCGATTGGCCGGGCTGTTGGACGCCACCGATCTGAGGGCGGACACCCAGGAGCCGAAGATTCGCCAGCTCGCCGAGCTGGCCGTGCGCTACGGCTGCGCCGCGGTCTGCGTCAACCCGGTCGAGGTGGACCTGCTGCCGGGCCTGTTGCGGGGCAGCGGGGTGAGGGACTGTTACGTGATTGACTTCCCGCTCGGCAAATCGCCGATTGCGGTGAAGGCGCAGCAAACGGCGCACGTCGTGTCCGCCAGTCGGTCCTCACGTGGCGAAGGGCCCGGCTGGGTTGAGCTGGACATGGTGATCAACGTCGGCCGCTTCAAGCGCGACCCCGACTTCACGGCGCGGGAGATCGCCGCCGTGGTCGAGGCCGCCGATGGTGAAGCGGTCAAGGTGATCATCCGCTCGGCGGAGCTGTTGGACGAGGAGATTGTCCTGGCCTGTCAGATTGCGCAGCGGGCGGGGGCGCGCTTCGTCAAGAACTCGACCGGGATGGACGCGTTTGGCGCGACGCCCGAACACATCCGCTTGATGCGCCAGGCGGTGGGGCCGGAGATGGGGGTCAAGGCGGCTGGCGGCATCCGCACCGCCCTCGACGCCGTGCGGCTGCTCATCGCCGGGGCGCGGCAGCCGGAACTGCGCACGCCGGAGCGCTTCCGCATCGGCGCTTCCGCGCCGCTGGATATCCTCTCCAGCTTCGAGGCGCTGCGGCAGGACCCCCGCGCGGGGGTGGCCATCGCGGTGGATCCGTGTTCCCTCTGTCCCTCCGGCCACGCGGACAGGCTGAGCGCGGAACTGCGCGCGGCGGCCCTGGAGCGCTGCCGCGCCTGCCCAGTTCCACCATCCGTGGCGTCTGTCGAAATCCATTGAGTCCAAATTCCTTGCATCCATGTAACTGCTCATCTCAGCCTTCCGCAGGTTCGGAAGTGGCCGGCAACGCATCGGAGTGGTCATTGCCGTGCGATTGGGGCTGCCAATTGCGCCCAAACCTGCGGGAAGGTGAGCAGTTACGAATCCATTCAATCCGTGTCATCCGTGTCATCTGTGTCCTCGGAGGTGAGCGATGCAGGAAGTGCTTCAGACCGGTTGGCTGGCGGGGGATTTCTTCAGCCATAGCTACCGCATCTCCGCTCAGGTGGACGTTCGCCGCCGGACGCTGTACGAGCTGCTCAACGACCCGATGACGGCGTTCCTGCCGCTGGAGGATGCCTATGTCTCCTCGATTGACCGCCCTGGCGATATCAGCGCGGCCTATCCGGCTTCCTACCTGGCCAAGAGCAACCTGTCGCTCGTGTTGGTGCCGCAGCGCGATGACGTCGTTCCCCGTCAACAGACCTACGGTGCATACGCCGGGGCGTACTTGCAGCGGGTGTTCCTCACCGTCCCTTCGCTCGAGGTCGAGGGATACCTGCGGCTCTCGGCGCGGGTGGACCTGCGGCGGATCCTGTCCCTGGAAAACGAGAGTTTCATCGCCGTGCTCGATGCCCGCGTGCGGGCTTCCCTGCGACCGGATGTCGTCTTCACCGGCGGGGGAATCCTCGTCAACAAGCGGCACATTGGCGTGTTTTGCCTGATTGAGGAGCAGTAGGAAAGGGGGGAGCGATGGCCAAAATCCTGGTGATTGACGACAATGCCGACCTTTTGCAGATGGTGCGCATGCTCCTGGAACAGCGGGGTGGGCATGAGGTCATCTTGAGCGCGGAGGGGGAGGACGGCATTGCCAAGGCGTTGGCGAACCCGCCCGACCTGGCGATTGTGGACGTGATGATGCCCGGCATGACCGGCTACGAGGTCTGCAAGCGGCTGCGCAAGGAGCCGTCCACGGCGGAGATGCCGATCATCATCCTCACTGCGCGCGGCCAGCCGGTAGACCGGGAAGCGGCGTTGGCGGCGGGAGCCAACGAGTATCTGGCCAAGCCGGTGACGATGGCGCAGTTGCTGGAGCGGGTGAACGCCCTGCTGGCGCAGGCGCCGGCTCGCGGCGCCGGCGGGCTGAGCGGCGTCGTCGCCCTGGTCAGCCTGCGCGGCGGCGTGGGGGTGACGACGCTGGCCGTCAACCTGTCCCTGTTCCTGACCCAGCAGGCCCCGGAGCGTGTCTGCCTGGTGGACCTGTGCCCCTCTTCCGGCCACGCGGCGTTGCAGTTGGGCTTGCGGCCCGATCCGAACTGGGCGGGGCTGGCGTTGTTGCCCACCGTGCCCGGCGAGGCGGTTGTGCGGGCGGCACTGCTGGTCCATGCCACACGGTTGCACCTGTTGGCGGCGCCCTTCGTGCCGGTCGTCGGCGGTGGGTTGCCGGCCGACAAGGTGCGGGCGACGCTGGCCGTCCTGCGGCGCGACTTCGGCACAGTGGTGGTGGACCTGCCGTCGGTGCTGACCGAGGGGACGATGGCGGCGTTGGAGGCTGCCGACCTCATCGGCGTGGTCACGGCAGCCGATCAACCGACCATCCAGACGACGCTGGGGACGCTGCAGGCGTTGAAGACCTGGGTGGGCAAGGTGCGGCTGATCCTCAACCAGCCGACGCCGGGAACGGCGCCGGCGCTCGAGGCGCTCCAACGGGTGTTGAAACAACCCTTCGCCGGCGCTGTCCCGTTCGACCCGGCGCAGGCGCGGGCGCTGGCGCAGGGCAAGCCGCTGGTGATGAGCGATCCCAACTCCCCGCTGGCCCAGGGGATCGCCCGCGTGGCAGCGGGGTGGAGCGGCGCGGCTACGGTGGAGTGAGGAGCCGTCCCCATTCCGTGGTCGGCCCCTGAGTGGTACGCCCGGAGGCTACGGGACGGGCAGGGCGATCCGCCCGCTCATCACCAGGCACATACAGCCCAGGAGGAGCACGTCCATCAATAGCAGGATAGACAGGACGAGCCGTTGCTGTGGCATCAGCCCCGTCAGCAGCCCTCCCACTCCCCGGCGACGGGGCGCTTTCTTCTCCGGCTCCGGCGCAGGCTGAACGGCCGCCGTCGCTTCATCACGCAATTCTTCCAGCGACACCGGCTGCACTTCTTCTTCCACCGGCGGCTCTGCCGGGGTCGCGAGCCAGTCGGGAAGCGTCTCCGGGGACGGTTCGGGGGGCAGTTCGGGCTGCGGCTCATGCGCTGGGGGAGCAGCGGCGGGCCGTTTCAGCCATTCCGGCAATTCATCGTATGGGTCGCCTGGCATAGCTACCTCCTCGGAGTTATCCCTTGATCACCGCTAGGGGTCGCAGGCGGGCCACTTTGTGGGCCAGGCCGGCGCCGTGGACGACCTCGACCACCCGGCTGACGTCCTTGTAGGCTGCGGGGGCTTCCTCGGCCAATCCCTTATCGCTGCCGGCGCGCACGACGATGCCCTGTTCCTCCAACTCCCGCTTCAGGTCCGCGCCCCAGACCTTCTTGAGCGCCTGGGTGCGGCTCATCACCCGCCCGGCGCCGTGGCAGGTCGAGCCCCAGGTGAGCGCCATCGCCTGCGAGGTGCCGACCAGCACGTAGGACGTGGTGCCCATCGAGCCGGGCACCAGCACCGGCTGCCCCACGGCGCGATAGTCCTCCGGCACCTCCGGCAGGCCGGGGCCGAAGGCGCGCGTGGCCCCCTTGCGGTGGACGCATAGCCGCATCCGCTTGCCGTCCACGTCGTGTTCCTCGAACTTGGCGATGTTGTGGGCCACGTCGTAGACCTGGTAGAGGTCGGGGTTGTGTACTTTGCCGCGCAGGACCTGCTCGAAGGCTTCGCGCACGCCCATGGCCAGGACCTGTCGGTTGACGAAGGCGTAGTTGACCGCGCAGGCCATCGCGCCGTAGTAGGCGCGCCCCTCCGGCGAGTCAATCGGGGCGCAGACCAACTCGCGGTCGGCCAGCTGCAGCCCGTACTTCTGCACCGCTTGCTGGAGGCTCTTGACGTAGTCGTCGCAGACCTGATGGCCGTAGGCGCGGGAGCCGCAGTGAATCTGCACCACGGCCTGGTTCTCGCGCAGTCCGAAGGCGCGGGCCACGTCGCGGTCGTAGATCTCCTCGACCACGTCAATCTCCAGGAAGTGGTTGCCCGCGCCGAGCGAGCCGACCTGGGGCCGTCCGCGCTCCTTGGCCCGCGCACTGACCTTGCCGGGGTCGGCGCCGGGCAGGCGACCGTTCTCCTCGGTGTGGGCCAGGTCCTCCGCCCGCGCCAGCCCCCGTTTCAGCGCCCACTGCCCGCCCTGCACCGCCAGCTCGTCCAGCTCGCGCTCGGAGAGGCGCACCCGTCCCTTCTCGCCGACCCCGCTGGGGCAGGCCCGGTAGAGGGCGGCGGTGAGTTCGCGGATGTATGGGGCAATCTCCTCTTGATCCAGGTGGGTCGCCATCAGGCGGACGCCGCAGTTCGAGACCACGAAACCGTTGGCGATGAAGTTGTGGTCGCGGTGGCCGATGGTGAAGTCGTACACGTCGGCGTCGAAGTCATTCACCCGCTCGATGCTGGCGATGGTTGCCCAGGCCATTCCGCTTTTTCCCAAGCCTGCTGTGATCTCCTGGCGGTAGGTCTGGAGGTCTGGGAACCTGGCATCCACGCGCGGCGGGGTCTTGCGGCCCTCGTACAGGGAGCGCTGCAGGAAACGCCGGTTGACGTGGGCGTTGCCCAGCTCGGCATGCATCTGCGTGGGCGGAATCCCGGCTGTGTGCAGAGCGACGGCCTCTTGAGCGGCCGTCTGGCGCAGCTTGACCCCACGCTGCTTCTCTTTGAGGTACTGCACTGCGACCAGTCCTTGGCAGCGGTGCTCGCGGTTGTACTCGAAGCCCACGCGTCCCCACAGGTTGATCAGGCTTTCCGGCCTGGATGACAGCACGAGCCTCAGCCTGAAGGAGCGGCTACCATCCTGGTTCACCTGCTCCGCGCACTGGCTGATCGTCTGCACCTGCACGCCGAACCCGGCAAGCAGGCAGGCCATGTCGGCCAGGAACAGCCTCCCGCTTTCGACGAAGCCTTCTCGCTTGTTGAGCGACAACACGGGCGTGGAGAAGTGGCTGCCGTGTTCGACGAAGGTCGCTGGGGCAGAACATTCGGCACCTAGAAATGCAGCCAGGAAGAGCCTTTGTTGCCAGCGCGGCAACTCGAAGAGCCAGTCGGGGAGGCGGAAATCCTGCGCTGCCTTTGCTCCAACAGGTGCGCCCATCAAGGCCATCAGCATCGCGAACGCAGTTCCGGAGACCTTGAAGCTGGCCTCTTCTCGCTCGAACTCGTCGGTGTCGTAGGGAGTGGTCAGGCGGTGCTGGCGGTGGCGTGAGTACACCCGCGAAGGCGTGAACCCCACGGCCGCCACGTCGCGACGGATGGCCTCCAGATCTTCGGCGCGGCCGTAGAACCAGGTGACGCCCTTGCCGGAGCCTCCGGCGAAGTGGATGTTTCCATCGCCCAGGACATAGCCCAACAGCTTGAGTAGATAGGGCATCGTCGGAGAATCGGAGCGCAGGGGAAGCAGTCTCAATCGTTGGAACTGAGCCTTGATCTGTGCTGCCGCATTGCCTCTGCTCTTATCCAACTGCTGCAGAAGGCGCTCCACATCATCCTCGCTGACAATGATGCGCTGATCAGACGCCTCGTATTCGACGCCCTCGAACGGGTAGATTGCCACCCTGTCGCCCGGCTGTAGTGTTTCCAGTTCACGCATCCCGTTCGGTGTCCAGAAGGGGTGGTCGGCTGTAGCTGTAATGGTATCGCCTGTTGCGGTCTTCAAACGATAGACCGGCTTGTCTGGCCTCTGTCGGAAGTAGAACAGCGCCGGAGCCGTCGTTTCCTCGTATGCTTCGAGATCCTGGCAGCGTAGCTGAACTTGCTCCCACCCGGCCTCGAAATCCGCGATCGGTACCGTGTAGCCATGCTCGTGCAAGATGCGGCTCTCGCCGGCCAGGCAATTGATATCGTAGCCAACGCCTCCGGGGGAGATCACGCCGCCGTCGGTGCGCATCGCCGCCACGCCGCCGATGGGGAAGCCGTACCCCTCGTGGAAATCGGGCATCGCCAGGGCGTAGCGAACGATGCCCGGCAGGGTGGCGGTGTTGACCAACTGCTCGACTGTGCGGTCGCGGAAGGCGGCGTCCAGCAGTTCCTCGTTGGCGAACAGGCGCGCCGGCACACGCATGTCCGCCCGGCTGCCCTGCGGCAGCTCCCAGATGTACGGACCGACCTTGCGGAAGTCCTTCTTCTCCATTGCCGTACTCTCCCCAGGGCTTACACATCAAAGACGATCGTGGTCTCCCACCCCTTCTCGGTGGGCCGGATCGCCAGTTGGTTGAAGGTGACCGCTTTGACGTGGTAGCGCACCTCCCCCGCCGGTCCGCCGCGCGCGTTGGCGCGCAGGCAGGTGGGTGTCACCTCCTCCATCTCGAATTCGCTGAACACCGCGCCGTCCCGTTCGTACAGGTACAGCAGCTCGCCCAACCATGTCACCAACAGCGTCTCGGCGTCGTCGGCGCGGAGTTCCAGGGTAGCCCGCCTGGCCGGGCGGATGCTCTGCGGGTCGGTCAGCAGCCAGGCCAGGCCGCGGGCGGCGTTGGCGAACAGTTCGGCCAGGTTGGCCCCCCAGACGCGGAGCGCAGCATCGGCGGTGTGGGGGACCTCGACGAAGCCAGAGGGTGCTGGAGGGGCGTGGTCGGCCATGCTCGTGCCGTCGGCTCACCCGGCCGGCGGGCGCGGAGGTTCGGCGGCGGGCACATCGAAGCGGTAGCCCAGCCGCCGCACCGTGGTCAGGTAGACCGGCCGGCTGGGGTCGCTCTCGATGGCCTTCCGCAGCCAGTGGATGTGCACTTCGAGGGTGCGGGTGTCGTCCAGGAAATCGGTCTCCCACACTTCTCGCATCAACAGCGCTCGCGACAGCACCCGGCCGCGGTTGCGCATCAGCACCTCCAGCAGGCGGGCTTGTTTGGGCGTCAGCCGATGCCGCTGTCCCCCGCAGAGGACGAAGCGCTCTTTGACGTTCAGCACGATGTCGCCGGCACGGAGGGTCTCTCCCTGCGATTTCTCCAGCAGCCGCTTGAGGCGGATGACGAACTTGCGGGGCGTGATGGGCCCTTGCAGAATAATCGTCGCGCCGCAATCCCGGAAGGGAGTGCCCTCGGACAGCAGCAGGAGGATGGGAGTGTGGCAACCGTTCGAGCGCAGCGTGTCGCAGAAGCGGAAGGGGTCGAAGCGCAGGGCGCGAGCGTCCACCACGATCAGGTCCGCCGAGGCCGATTCCAGCCAGGAGAGCGCGCTGCGGCGGCTGTGGACGGGGGCAAAGGGTAGCCCCTTCTTGTCCAGAAGCGATCCACAGGAGGGTTCTTTTGCGGTTCGCCCTTCGACGAGCAGGATCTGAGGCCCCATCCATTCACCGCCATCGGCGATTATACATCAACAAAGGGGGTGGGGCAAGTGGGCATCAAGGAGCATCTACCAGCCACCCTCCCGCAGTTAGAAAGTGGCTGGCAAGAGGGCGAGCAGCTCATTGCGGCGCACTCCTATGCGGAGATGGCGCCCAAACCTGCGGGAGGGCAGGCAGTCATCATTGACAAGAATGGCAAGTCGCGGTATACTTCCGCCCACGGTAGGGATATCTTGACCGCCCGTTCAGGTGTGGTATAATCGCCATGCCGACGTAGCTCAAGCGGCAGAGCATCCGCCTTGTAAGCGGAAGTGTGCGGGTTCAAGTCCCACCGTCGGCTTACCAAGCGGGCGCGAACGAGGGTCGGTGTCCCGAGCGGCAAAGGGGGCGGACTGTAAATCCGCTGGCACAGCCTTCGCAGGTTCGAGTCCTGCCCGGCCCACCAGCGCAGGCCCACGTAGCTCAGTCGGTAGAGCACACCCTTGGTAAGGGTGGGGTCATGGGTTCAAATCCCCTCGTGGGCTCTGAGATCCGATAGACGGGTGAAACATGGCGAAAGCGAAGAAAGCGATCCGATTGACCATCACACTGGCGTGCACCGATTGTCGGGAGCAGAACTACACGACGGAGAAGAACCGGCGTAACGACACGGCGCGCCTGGAACTGCGCAAGTACTGCCCGCGCTGTCGCAGGCACACGCTGCATCGGGAGACGAAATAGCCGCCGGGCGACCGGGGTTTCTGTGCACAGGCCAGTAGCTCAATTGGCAGAGCAACGGTCTCCAAAACCGTAGGTTGCGGGTTCGATTCCTGCCTGGCCTGCCTTTCGAGACACCGCCAAGAAAGCGGGCGGTGTCTTGAAATGTCAGGTCCCGGTGCAGGGATAGCGCTGGAGAGGGGTCGTGGCGAGAGTCAAGTTCATCAATTCGATTGTGACGTACCTGCGGGAGACGCGCGCCGAACTGCGCAAGGTCAACTGGCCCAGCCGTGAGGAGACGGTGCGGTTGACGCAGATCGTCCTGATCGTCACCGTCAGCATGGCCATCTTCCTCTGGCTGATGGACGTGTTGTTCTCCTGGTGGCTCAGCGGGATCGTGCAGAGCGACCCCTGGCGCATTGGGCTGGCGATTGCCGTGCTGGCGATCGCTATCGTTGTCGGGGTGATCCTGGGGCGGCGTCAGGAGTAGACGACGCGGGGACGGGCAGATGGACGAGAGGTTCGCGGAGCCGGGCGCGGGAGAGCGGGGCGAGACCTTCGGGGATGACGAGGTCTTCGGGGAGGATGAGGAGTTCCTCGCGCCCGAACCGGAACCGGACGCGACGGTCGCTCCGACCGTGGCCCGCGCGGCATCCGACGAGGCGGTCGCCGGCGAAGAGTTCACTGACGAACGGGCCTGGTATGTCATCCACTGCTACTCCGGTTACGAGAACAAGGTCAAGTACAACCTGGAGCAGCGCATCGAGACCATGCGCCTGCAAGACAAGATCTTCCAGGTAGTGGTGCCCACCGAGGAGGAGATCGAGGTCAAGGACGGCAAGCGGCGCACGATCGAGCGGCGGGTCTTCCCTGGCTACATTCTGGTGCAGATGATCATGGACGACGAGTCGTGGTATGCCGTGCGCAACACGCCAGGCGTTACCGGCTTCGTCGGGATGGGCAACCGCCCCACGCCGCTGCGGCCCGAAGAGGTGCAGGTGATCATGAAGCGCATGGAGGCGGAGGCCCCGCGGATCAAGGTCACCTTCAAGCGCGGCCAGAAGGTGCGCATCGTGGACGGGCCGTTCAACGAGTTCGTTGGCGTCGTGGACGAGATTGACATGGAGCGGGCCAAGGTCCGCGTGCTGGTCTCCTTTTTCGGACGGGACACGCCGGTCGAACTGGACTTCCTCCAGGTCGAGAAAGTGTGACGGCGGATGGCGAACGAATCAACGAATGGGTAGGATAGGACGATGAAGAAGATCAAGGCGGTTGTGCGGTTGCAGATCGAGGCGGGGAAGGCGAACCCGGCTCCGCCGGTCGGTCCGGCGCTGGCGCAGCACGGCATCAATCTGATGCAGTTCTGTAAGGAGTACAACGCCCGCACCGCGTCCATGGTGGGGAACGTGGTGCCGGCGGAGGTGACTATCTTCCAGGATAGTTCGTTCACCTTCATCCTCAAGACCCCGCCGGTGGCGGACTTGCTGCGCAAGGCGTGTGGGGTGGAGAAGGGTTCGGCGGAACCGAACCGCAACAAGGTCGGGCAGATCACGCGCGACCAGTTGCGTGAGATCGCCCAGACGAAGATGCGCGACCTGAACGCTGTGGACCTGGAGGGGGCGATGCGCCAGATCGAGGGCACGGCGCGGAGCATGGGGATCGAGATCGTGGGTTAGGCTGGCCGTCGCCAGCCGACCCGTGGGAGGGCATGCGCCCGCCAATACCACAAGGAGTGACGATGACGAAGCGAGGAAAGAAGTACGAAGAGGCGGTCCAGAAGCTGGACCGTCAGCGTCTGTACCTGCCGAAGGAAGCGCTCGAGCTGGTGAAGGAATTGCACTACGCCAGCTTCGATGCGTCGGTGGATGTGCACATGCGCCTGGGGGTGGATCCGCGCCATGCCGACCAGCAGGTGCGCGGGGTGGTGCGGTTGCCGCATGGGCTGGGCAAGGTCGTCCGCGTGGCGGTGTTCGCCGCCGGCGAGGGGGCGCGCCTGGCCCAGGAGGCCGGCGCCGATTACGTTCTCTACGACGATGCGGATTTGAAGAGGATCCAGGATGGCTGGACCGATTTCGACGTCGCCATCGCCGTGCCGGAGATGATGGGCAAGGTGGGGCGGTTGGGCCGGGTGCTGGGCCCGCGCGGCCTGATGCCCAATCCCAAGTCCGGCACCGTCGTCCCGGTGGAGGACATCGCCCGCGTGGTGGACGAGGCCAAGGCGGGTCGGGTGGAGTACCGCGTGGACAAGACCGCCAACCTGCACGTGCCCATTGGGCGGGTCAGTTTCCCGGCAGAGCACTTGTACGACAACATGGCCGCGTTGATGGAGGCGGTGCGCAAGGCGCGCCCGGCGGCGGCCAAGGGCACCTATATCCGCAAGATCGTCGTGGCTTCCTCCATGAGCCCTGGGGTCAAGGTAGATCCGGTCGCCGCGCAGGCGATGGAGACGAGTTTCTAGCCACTACGCCGTCCAACTGAACAGGCCCGGCTGAAGACAGCAGGTGCGCATCGGCGCTTAAACCAGCCTGCCGAGGCGGGGGACGATTCCTCGAATCGAGGAGCTCATTCCCTGCGTCGGTAGGCGCAGGGAATGTCGTTTCGAGAGGAGGTGAGGTCGTTTGGCTATCTCAAGAGAGCGCAAAGAGGAACTGGTCAGTCAGTACGTCGAGCAACTGCGCCAGAGCGAGGGCGTGCTCGTCACCGACTACCGGGGTCTGACCGTGGCCGACATGGAGGCCCTGCGCCGGACGCTGCGCAAGAATGACGTGGCCTTCCGGGTGGTCAAGAACCGGCTGTTCGCGCTGGCCCTCGGCCAGGTAGGATTGCCGATGCCGGCCGAGTGGATGGACGGGCCCATCGCGGTCGCCTTCTGCCACGGCGATATGCCCGCAGCGGTCAAGGTGTTCACCGAAGCTGCCAGGGACTCGGAGTTCCTGGCCCTGCGTGGCGGGATGATGGAGGCTAGGATCCTGTCCGCCGAGCAGGTCAAGATGTTGGCGCACCTCCCGTCGCGCGAGGTGCTGCTGGCCCAGGTGCTCGGCACGATCCAGGCTCCGGCCGCGCAGGTGACCGGCGTAGTCGCCAGCGGCATCCGGCAGGTGCTGAACGTGCTGCAGGCCTATGTGGACAAGCTGGGGGGAGCGGCCCCCGAACCCCAGGCCGCCTAGCGGCCGGACGATTTTCAGGAGGAGAGAGGTAAGGAAATGGCAGATCTGGACAAGCTGGTCGAGGAGATCAGCAAACTGACCCTGTTGGAAGCTTCGACGCTGGTCAAGATGCTAGAGGAGAGGCTCGGCGTGAGCGCCGCCGCGCCGGTGGCGATGGCGATGATGCCGGCGGCCGGCCCGGCTGCGGCGGAAGCGCCTGTGGAAGAGGAGAAGACCGAGTTTACTGTCGTCCTCAAGGACGTGGGCGAGAAGAAGATCGAGGTGATCAAGGCCGTGCGCAAGCTGACCAACCTGGGGCTGAAGGAAGCCAAGGACCTGGTCGAGGGCGCGCCGGCGACGGTCCTCGAAGCGGTCTCGAAGGATGTCGCCGAGAGCGCCCGCGCCGAACTGCAGGGCGCCGGCGCGACCGTCGAGATCAAGTAGCCGCTCCAGACCCTCCCGCAGGTTCGGAAGTGACAACCTGCGAGAGGGTGAGCAGTTACGTGACACGAATCCAGACGAATGGCACGCGATGCATAGGCGTGCCATCCGTCGGATTCGTGTCATTCGTGCCGGGCCACGTGTTCGACGTTCTGATCGGCCTCCCCTTGCCGGACTACCGGCTCGCACTGTCCGTGGGACTGGTGCTGGGGCTGTCCCTGGCGGTCCTGCGCGGACGGCGGCGCGGCCTGACCGTGCTGGCCGTGGTGGACGGGGCGCTGGCGGCAGCGGTGGGCGGGCTGCTGGGGGGCCGTCTCGTGTATGTGGCGACCCAGTGGGGGTATTTCCACGATCACCTGGGATCGGCGCTGGCCGTCTGGCAGGGTGGGCTGTCGGCGCCCGGCGCGCTGATCGGTGGGGTGGGGGGCGTGCTGGCCTTCAGCACGGTGCGCCAGCGCGATCCGCGCCCGCTGTTGGATGCGCTGGTGCCCAGCGCGGCGCTCATCGCCGCATGCGCCTGGATCGGTTGCCTGAAGGCCGGCTGTAGTTGCGGCGTCGAGGCCCAGCCGGGCCAGGGACTGCTGTGGTCGTTGAGCGCCGAATTGCCCGACCTGTACGGGTTGCGCGTCCCCCGCGTGGCGGTGCAGGCGCTGGGAGCCGCCTGGAACCTGGCCGTAGTGGCGGCCGTGTTGCTGGTCGGGCGGCGGCGGGCGTTTCCCCTCTGGTTGCTGCTGCACGCCAGCGGCGACTTCGCGCTGGCCTTCCTGCGGGGCGACCTGGGCGGCTACGGAATGCTGGGCGACCACGGAGGGTCGCCCCTACAGGTGGCGGATCTGGCGCTGGCGCTGATTGGGCTGTTGTTGCTCGCCCTGCCCTGGTGGGACCATGCCCGTCCCCCGATGTCTTCGGAGACATCGGGGGCCTGAGCGGGGCTACGCCGGGATCACCTCGAAACCCTGCTCCTCGAAGTGGCGGTCGAAGGCGAAAGCGGTCTGGACGCCCAGGCGGCGCATCGTCTCGAAGCTGACGCAGTCCACCAAGCTGAGTTGCCTTCGCCCGCTCGTGAGCAGAGCGCTCACGCCCGCTCGATTCAGTTCCTCGCCTACCCACTCGACGCCCAAGACGGGCAGGACATCCTCCTGCAGGGTGCGGACGGCCGGCACGCCGAGCCGGTGCTGCACGAGGGCGAAGGTCTCGATCAGCACGTAGTTCGTGCAGAGCATCCGCGCCTGGTGGGCGAGCAGGTCGTTCCACGTCGCTTCGGCGCGGCGGTGGTGCTGGTCGTCGGCGTCGAGGACGGCCAGGAAGGCGGAGGTGTCAACGAAGACCGTCATGGGTTGTAGGCCTCTGCCAGGTGTTCGTCGTGCGCGGTGGATAGGTCGGGGCGGCCGGAGTGGAAGCGTCCGGCAGCGGCGCGGGCGCGCTGGCGCCTCGTCGCCGCGTCGGGGCCGGCGACCCGCACGAGACGGTCGACGCTCTGGCGGATCAGCTCGGCGACCGAAACGCGCTGCTCTGCTGCCAGCATCTTCAACGCCCTGGCCTGCTCTTCGGTCAACTGGATCTGGGTGCGGATCATCTGCCTACCTCACTGATTACAGTTTCGATGTAATGATAACATACTATCCGAGGTTTGGCAAACACGGGGCGGGTGCTCTTCGCTGTCGTTGGGGGCATGCTCCGGCCCGCTCCTACGGGGGCGGGGGCGGGCACGGAGGCCCGCCCTACGGGTGGACGACGTGGCCCTGCATATCGGGCGGCACCGGCACGCCCATCAGGTCCAGCACCGTCGGGGCGACGTCCATCAGTTGCAGCCCTTCCAATCGCTGCCCGCCGTGGTCGCGGCGCGGATCCCACAGGACGAAGACGCCGTGCTGATCATGGTTGGCGTCGTCCGGCCCGGTGTCATTTTCGAACGTGTAGAGCTGCGGCAGGCCGAACGACCCCACCGCCCGCCAGCGCAGGTCGCCGAAGTAGACCAGCAGATCGGGCGGGACGTTACGCACTTGGCGGTACAGCTCCTCCGGCTTGAAGACCACCGACCCCATCGGCCGGCCCTGGTCGTCCGGGATGGCCTCGATCATCGCTTTCACCCGCTCACGGACCTGTTCATAGTCGCAGGCGGGGATCTTGCCCTGCGGTTCGCGGCCCTCGACGTTGAGGAAGATGCGCGCGTAGTAGCCGCCCGCTCCCCAGGCGGTGGTCTTCTCCCAGTCCACCTCGGCTTTCTCGAACGGCACCAGTCCCTCGTGGGGCAGTTCGTCCTTCAATACCAGCAGCCCCTCGCGGCGCAGCCACTCGTTGACGGCGAAGCCCCCCTCCATCGCCTTCGCCCCGTGATCGGAGACGATCAGCACGACTGTGTCATTGTCCAGCATCGCCAGCAGCTCGCCCAGGACGCGGTCCAGGTAGCGGTAGTAGGCGGGGATGGCGTCCTGGTAGCGGTTGCCCGGCTCGTGTTTGGGGTGCGTCGGGTCCCAGAACTTCCACATCCCGTGATGGATGCGGTCCAGCCCGATCTCAACGAACAGGAACATATCCCACGGCTTCTCGCGCAGCAGGTACTGGAGCACGGCCATACGCTTCTCGGTCATCTCCTGGACCTGGCGCAGCAGGTAGTCCTTGTCCTCGGTGCGGAACTGGGGCACGTCCAGGTCATAGGGCCGGCCCTCCAGCACCCGCTCGATCTCGTAGCGCAGCTCGTGGGGGTGGGTATACTGCTTCTCGGTGCTGGGAGTGAGGAAGCAACTGATCAGATGGCCCTTGAGCGGCCTGACCGGGTAGGTCTGCGGCATGCCGACGACAATAGAAGTCTTGCCGGCCTCGCCGAGCACGTCCCAGACCCGCTTCTCGTGGACGGCGCTGCCGGTGGCGATGGTCATGCGGTCGTAGGAGTAATCGGCGCGGTTGCGGAAGCCGTAGAAGCCCAGCGTGCCGGGGTCCTTGCTGGTGACCATCGAGGCCCAGGCCGGGACGGTGATGCAGGGGATGCTGCTGGACAGCGGGCCGTAGAGTCCCTCGTCAATCAGGCGGCTGAGGTTGGGGAGCTGGTCCTTGAGGCCGAGGGGATTTTGCCTGCCGGTGTGGAATAGCACAGCCGGCGGGGCGCAGTCGAGCCCGGCGACGAATACTTTACGCGGTTTGCGTCGGAAGAGTTTGAACATAGCTGGGTCCTGTCGCGTGTCGCGTGTTGCATGTTGCGTGACGGAACACGCAACACGCAACACGGATCACGCGTCATCCTTCCGCCGAACTCCTTCCATCAACACCCGCGCCACTTCGGGGCGGGTGAACTCGGCGGGGAGCATCTCGCCGCGTTCTAGCATCTGGCGCACCTGCGTGCCGCTGAGGGTGATGCGATCCTCCGGGCCGTGCGGGCAGGTCTTGGCCGAGACGACCGCCCCGCACTTGCGGCAGTAGAAGGTGTGCTCGAACTTGAGCGGGATGATGCCGATGTCCTCTGGGGGAAACTCGTCGAAGATGTTCTGGGCGTCGTAGGTGCCGTAGTACTTGCCCACGCCGGCGTGGTCGCGCCCGACGATGAAGTGGGTGCAGCCGTAGTTCTTGCGGGCGAGGGCGTGGAAGATCGCCTCGCGGGGACCGGCGTAGCGCATCGCCGCCGGGAAGACGCCCAGGATGACCCGCTCGGCGGGGTAGTAGTCGCGCAGGATGGCCTGGTAGGAAGCGATGCGCACGTCAGCGGGGATGTCGTCGCTCTTTGTCTCGCCGACCAGCGGATGGAGGAACAGCCCATCCACGATCTCCAGGGCGGTCTTCTGGATGTACTCGTGGGCGCGGTGAATCGGGTTGCGGGTCTGGAAGCCGACCACCGAGCGCCAGCCGCGGCGGGCGAACATGCGCCGCGTCTGGGCGGGGGTATGGCGCAGTTCGGGGAACTCGCTCTGCGCTGCGCCGGGCCAGTCCACCAGCCAGACATCGCCGCCCAACAGCACGTCGCCCTGGCGGTAGAGGCGGGCGACGCCGGGGTGGGCCTCGTCGGTGGTGCGGTAGACCTCGCGCGCTTCCCGTTCCTTGACTTGGCGGTCGTAGGGGTACTTCTCCATCACTTCCATCACCGCCAGCGGGCGTTCGCCCTCGCAGAGCGCGACCTCCTGTCCCTCTACGATGCGCCCGGCCAGTTCCTGTTCCACGGCCAGGGTGATGGGGATCGGCCAGAGCATGCCGCTGGTCAGACGTATCTCGGTCACGCAGCGGTCGTAGTCCTCTTTGCGCATGAAGCCGGTCAGCGGGCTGAGCGCGCCGACGGCCAGCAGCTCCAGGTCGGAGAGGCCCATCGGGCCGAGGGGCAGTTTGACCATGCGGGCGGCGCGCTCGCGCACCGCCTCGCGCACCTCGCCGCGCAGGACGCGGTCCACCAGCACCCCACCGTGGGGGCGGATGACGTCATAGAACGCTTCGCCCACTGCTCGATCTCCTTAGACAGGGCGTAGAGCGGGCCGCCGGCCCGCCTGCGCCGATGATGAATTGTACCACGGACAGGGCGTAGAGCGGGCCGCCGGCCCGCCTGCGCCGATGATGAATTGTACCACGGACAGGGCGTAGGGCGGGCCGCCGGCCCGCCTGCGCCGATGATGAATTGTACCACGAACAGGGCGTAGGGCGGGCCGCCGGCCCGCCTGCGCCGGTGATGGATTGTACCACAGACAGGGCGTAGGGCGGGCCG
>Ga0209018_1000711_pt1 | contig 29565 bp, 30 predicted proteins | sample YNPBryBLVA2012_FD_185814 | JGI IMG/M metagenome (GOLD analysis project Ga0209018, IMG submission 185814) | Anoxygenic and chlorotrophic microbial mat microbial communities from Yellowstone National Park, USA - YNP Bryant BLVA 2012 (SPAdes)... ...
TCTCATGGCAGGTTCCAGAAAGTCGCTCAACGCGTCCATCAACTCCGCCACAGGCAAGTTGTCAATCCTACTAATCTGCGGTATTCTATGCATGCTTCCCTGGCGGGAGATGGGAGGGGGCCAGGAGGGAGGGTTGACGCTGGGACGCAAAGGGCGTGCTTTTGTCCTTTGCGTCCTTTGCGTTCTTTGCGGTATAATACCCTCGACACCGGGAGCTGATGGAGAATGGCCGATCTACCGCTCGAAGCCCCCAAGATCCTGGCGATCTACCTGCAGATCGCCAACTATCCGATCCTGGCGCGGGAGATCCGCCAGCGCATGCGCGAGGAGCTGTTCCGTCGCGGCATCGTCACGCCGGAAGGGTTCGAGGCCGAGGTGCAGGAGAAGGGCACTCTCTCGCAGTTGCGCGAGGGACTGGCCAGCCCGGTGGAGGAGGACGAGCACGTCTGGGAACAGCGGCTGCAGACGATCCGCGACTACCTGACCGACTTCTACTTCGCCTACAACCTGCCGCTGGAACTGTTCCATAACATCGTCAACGACCTGCTGGCCCGTCGCTCGGTCAGCCCCGATACGCTCGACCTGCACTTCAACCCCGAACTGGCCCCGCTCGACCTGCTGCTGCGCCAGGCAAAGCAGTACGAATCGCTGCCCGACGAGCAGCGCTCTCGCGTGCAACATCACCTGGAAGAGATCATTGTCGTCCTGATCAAGACGATCATCAGCGACCACCTGGGCTTTGTGCGCATCGCCAAGAAGTGGTTCACCGGCGACGACCTGCGCTTCGTCCACTCGCGGCGCATCGGCACCGGCAAGATCGGCGGCAAGGCAGCCGGCATGCTGCTGGCCTGGAAGATCCTCCAGCGGGTCGCCCCCTCCATCGCTGCCCAATTGGTCGTCCCCGAATCCTATTTCATCGGCACCGATGTTTTCTACGACTTTCTCTCCCTGAACAGTCTGGAGTACTTTAACCAGAAGTACAAGCCGCTCGACCAGATCCGCGCCGATTACCCGCAGATCGTCGCCGCCTACGCTCAGGGCCGTTTCCCGGCCGGCATCGCCGAGCAACTGCGCGCCATCGTCGAGGACGTCGGCCACACGCCGCTGATCGTCCGCTCCTCCAGCCTGTTGGAGGACAACTTTGGCACGTCGTTCGCCGGCAAGTACGAGAGCCACTTCTGTCCCAACCAGGGCACGGTGGACGAGAACCTGGCCGACCTGCTGGCGGCGATCCGTCGCATCTACGCCAGCGCCTTCAACCCCGACGCCCTGTTCTACCGGCGGCGCATGGGACTGATTGATTACGACGAGCGAATGGCGATCCTGCTTCAGGAGGTGCAGGGCCAGGCATACGGCCGCTACTTCTTCCCCTCCCTGGCCGGCGTTGCCTTCGGACACGCCCCTATCGTCTGGCATCCCCGCCTGCGCCGCGAGGAGGGCTTCGTGCGCCTGGTGGTGGGCCTGGGTACCCGCGCCGTCAACCGCGTGGCCGACGATTACCCGCGCCTGATCACCCTCAGCCACCCGTTGCTGCGCCCGGAGAACGCCCCGGCGGCGATCCGCCGCTACTCGCAGCACTTCGTTGACCTGATCGACCTGGAGGAGAACGCCTTCAAGACCCTGCCTATCGAGCAGGTGATCGGCCTCGATTACCCGCCCCTGCCCCTGCTGGCCTCGGTCTACGAAGAGGACACGCTGATGTCGCTGGTCTCCCTCGGCCATGTCTCGCCGAAGGACCTGGTCTTCACCTTCGACACGCTGCTGCAGCGGAGCGACTTCGTGCCGATCATGAAGACCGTGCTGGCGGCCCTCAACGCGGAGTACCAGTTCCCGGTGGACGTCGAGTTCGCCATCACCCTCACCCCGACCGCCTCCCGTCCGCAGATCACCTTCCACCTGCTGCAGTGCCGTCCGCAGAGCAGTATGCGCGGCAAGGCCCTCCGTCCGATTCCCAGGGACGTTTCGGAGGACGAAGTCCTCTTCCGCGCGACGCACATGGTGCCGCAGGGCGAGGTGAACGATGTGGCCTACATCATCTACGTGGATCCGCAGCGGTATGCGCGGATGAGGGAGGACGCCCGCTGCAAGGAAACCGCCGCCATCGTCGGCCGGCTGAACAAGCTGCTGGAGGGTCAGGGGTTCATCATGCTCGGGCCGGGACGGTGGGGATCGGCCAACCCCGAACTGGGGGTGCCGGTCTCCTACGCCGATATCTACAATGCGCGGGCGCTGGTCGAACTGGCCGTCCCCCAGCAGGGTGTCCATCCCGAACCATCGTACGGGACGCACTTCTTCCAGGACCTGGTCGAGGCGGAGATTTACCCGCTGGCGATCTACCTGGGGGAGACGGGAGGCGACTATCTGGACCAAGATTTTCTCCTGCGGGCGCGGAACTGGCTGAGCGATTTGCTGCCGGAGGCCGCCCCATACGATGATTGCGTTCGCGTCATCCACATCCCTTCGGAACGGGAGGGGCGGCGGCTGGAGATCGTGATGGACGGAGAGCAGGGACTGGCCTACCTGGTCGGCCCTTTTTGACTTTTGCGCCGTTTCGGTGTAAGATAGCAGCGTGGCTTTCGACGCAGCCAACATCACAGCACAAGGAGGTAAACCATGTTCCACACGATCATCATCGCCGGCTATCTGGGCAGGGACCCGGAAATGCGCTACATGCCCGACGGGCGCCCGGTCACCACCTTCTCGGTGGCGACCAACCGCAAGTGGACCGGCAGGGACGGCCAACTGCAGGAGGAGACGATCTGGTTCCGCGTCTCGGCCTTCGACAAGCTGGCGGAGACCTGCAATCAATACCTGGCCAAGGGCCGCCCCGTGCTGGTCGAGGGCCGGTTGCGCGCCGACCCCAGCGGCGGGCCGCGGATCTGGACCGGCAACGACGGCACGGCCCGCGCCAGCTTCGAGGTCACCGCCAGCACGGTGCGCTTCCTGGGCCGCAAGGACGAGGGCGCGCCCGCCGCCCCGGCGGCAGCCGTGCCCGAATACGAGGAGGGCGGCGGCGAAGAGGAAATCCCCTTCTAGTCGGGGGAGCGTAAGGCGGGCCAAACGGCCCGCCTCGCTTTTCTGTCCCTGGGGGCGGGCGAGCTGCCCGCCCTACGGCTTCACAATCCCCGCAGCACGATCGGCAGGTAGACCCGCAGCGGTGGGCGCACGCACCAGACGCGGCGCTCGATGTTGCACGCGCCGGCAAAGGCCAACCATATGCCGATGTCCCGCTCGACCGTCCAGTCCGAACGGATGTCAATGAACGTCCCGTAGGCGTTGGGGCTGTTGCTGGTCCACGCCTGGCAGTTGGCGACGCCGGCGACCGGGCTACCATCGGCTGCCCAATTGCCGGCGCGTATCCAGCCATGGGCCCACTGATAGCTCGGTGGCCCCTGCCCCGAGTCGGCCTGCGTGTACCCCAAAGAGGTATCGTAGACCAGGGCCGAAGGGTCGAGGATCTCCCACATCGAGGCCACGTGGTAACCGTTCGTGCAGGCGGAGAGCATCTCGGCGCCGTTGTAGGTGTCCATCGTCAGGTAGTAGCTGCCCACGTTCCAGGACGGGTGGTAGTCCTCCACACACCAGACACGACGGAGCGTGTTACAGGTGAACAGCATGTAGGTCCACTCCGTTCCGCCGATGCGGGGATCGGTCAGCCAATCGGCGGACAGGTAGGCCACGGAGCCGCGGTCGGTGTTACTGCTGCTGGTCCAGAGCTGACAGTTGCCGATGCCCGGCGTGTCCTCTCCCGATGCCTGGTAGTAGCCGGTGCGCGCCCAGCCCGTCACGTAGGACGGCGCTCCCAGGCCGGAGTCCGCCCCGATGTACCCCCGGCCGGTGTCGTAGATCAGGTTGGTGACGTCGGCGATTTCCCAGATCGAGGCCATGTGGAAGCCCGCGTCGCAGGCCGTCAGCGCCGCCGCGCCGTTGTAGGCCAAGTCGGGCGTCAGGTAGAAGTGGCGGCCCAGGGCCTGCTGGGTCGGGACCGCCGGTGCGGCGCTCGCCCTGGCCTCCCCCGTCCAATGCACCGATGTGATGAGCACGATGATGAACAGCGCCAGCGATCGCAGTGCGACGCCGGCGAGCCGCCCGCGATGGCAGCCATTTCGCGTGTTCATGTTCCCTCCTTCCTGATCTATCCTGGGTGGCTCATCGCTCCAACAGGATGGTCACCGGCCCGTCGTTATGGATCTCCACCAGCATGTGGGCGCCGAACACGCCGCGGTGCACCGTCACCCCGCAACGGGCCAATGCGTGGGCGAACTGTTGCACCAGCGGCTCGGCCACCTCCGGCGGCGCTGCGTCCACGAAGGACGGACGGCGGCCCTTGCGCGCGTCGGCGTAGAGGGTGAACTGGGAGACCACCAGCGCTGCCCCGCCCACATCCAGCAGACCGGCGTTCATCTTCCCCTCGGCGTCCTCGAAGATGCGCAGGCCGGCTACCTTCTGTGCCAGCCATTCCGCCTGCTCCGCCGTATCGCCGTGGGTCACGCCCAGCAGCACCACCACGCCCGGCCCGATCGCACTCACGACCTGCCCGTCGACGCTGACCGACGCCTGGCTGACCCGCTGCACCACCGCGCGCATCCCCTACCACTCCGCCGCCTGGGTCATTTCCTACACCAGTCCCACCGCCTCCTTTACCTCGGCCAGCGTCTGCGCGGCGATGGCCGACGCCCGCCGCGCCCCGTCGGCCAGGATGTCCCACACCTGCGCGGGGTCAGCGGCCAGCGCTGCCCGCCGCTCGCGGAAGGGGGCGAAGTAGGCCGCCAGGTTGTTGGCGAAGAGCCGTTTGCAGTCCACGCAGCCAATCTGCGCCGCCCGACAATCGGCCTCGATCTGCGCGACCTGCCCGGGCGAGAAGAAGCCGTGCAGGGTGAAGACGTTGCATACCTCCGGATGGCCGGGGTCGGAGCGGTAGCGGCGGGCCGGATCGGTGACCATCTGCATCACCCGCCGCTGGATCTCCTCTGGTGAGGCAGAGATCTCGATGTGGTTGTCGAGCGACTTGCTCATCTTCTGCTGGCCGTCGATCCCCAGCACCTTGGGGAACTCGGTATGCTTGGCCTGCGGCTCGATCAGCACCTCGCCGAAATGGGCGTTGAAGCGGCGGACGATCTCGCGGGTGAACTCCAGGTGCGGGGCCTGATCCACCCCCACCGGCACGACATCGGCCTTGTAGAGCGCGATATCGGCCGCCATCAACACCGGGTAGCCCACCAGCCCGTAGTTGACGTTGTCCGGCTGCTGGCGCACCTTCTCCTTGAACGTGGGCAGGCGGGTCAGCCAGCCCAGCGGCGTGACCATCGAGAAGAGAACGTGCAGCTCGGTCACCTGCGGGACGTGGGACTGGACGAAGAGGATCGTGCCCCGCTGCGGGTCGATCCCCGCCGCCAGCCAGTCGAGGGCCATCTCGTAGGTCCACTCGCGCAGTTTGTCTGTGTCCTCCAGCGTCGTCAGCGCATGCAGATCCACCGCGCAGTAGACGCAGTCGTAATCGTCCTGCAGGGCGACGTAGTTGCGGATGGCTCCCAGGTAGTTGCCCAGGTGCTGCCGTCCGGTGGGCCGGGCGCCCGAGAAGACGCGACCTTTCCTGGTGTCCATGGTGCTCTCCCTGTGGTATGGTGCGTGTTGCGTGGACAAGTGTACCACATGAGGCGGGAGAGGACAAGGGGACGCGGAGACGCGGAGACGCGGAGACGGGGGGAGAGTGCGTTGACTTTCGCGCCCAGGTGGATATAATCAACCAGGAGAATGGGGGGGCCGGGGTGCCCCATGCCAGCCGACAAGGAGAAGCACTATGACTGCAAAGGAAAGGCTGCAACGAGTCTGGCGCGCGTTCGCTAATATCGCCATCGTCTTCTCATTCGTCGTCAACTGCGTCCTGGTGTTGGTCCTGATCCTGGCCATCGGCCCCCTGCTGCAACTGAAGAGCGGCCTGCTGGAACCGCTGCTCTCCGACCTGGACGGGGCGTTCCAGGGGTTGGGGGAGACGACCGTTCAGACAACGGTGGAGGTGAACCAGACGATGCCGATCCGGTTCGACCTGCCGCTCGATCAGCCGCTGGGGCTGGATTTCAATCTGCCGATCGAACAGGATACGGTCGTCGTGCTCACCCAACCGGTGCCGCTGAACGTGCCGGCAACCTTTACCCTCCCCGGCTGGGGGGGGGCAATCAACGGCACGGTCTCGCTCAACCTCCCCACCGGGATGAGCCTGCCGGTGCACCTGAGCATGAACGTGCCGGTGCGGACGACGATCCCCGTGCAAATGACTGTCCCGGTCAACCAGACGATCCCGGTGCAGATGACTATCCCGGTGAGTATTCAGTTGGGGCCGGCGGGGCTCGATCCGGCGGTGCAACGACTGCGTGAAGTATTCGTGCCGGTGCGCACGATGGTGGAAAGCCTGCCGGACGAGATCGAGTTCCGGTGAGTCAACCACCCATCTGCGACTACGAGGGGTCGGCCTACCGCACCGAGTTCTGGGTGCGGGAGCGGGCCTACGAGGACGGGGCCGAGCGGGTCGCGCTGCGAGCGCTCCTGCCGCCCACCGGCCGCCGGCTGATCGAGGTCGGCGCCGGCTACGGCCGCCTGGCCGACCTGTACGCCGGCTACACGGAAGTGGTGCTGCTGGACTACGCCCGGTCGCAGCTCCAGCAGGCCCGCGAGCGGCTGGGAGAGGCTGGTCGCGGCGGACAGCCGCGCTTCGTCTACGTGCTGGGCGATTTCTATCATCTTCCCTTCGTCCCCGGCCTGTTCGATACGGTGGTTATGGTGCGTGTCCTTCATCACGCTGCCGATGCGCCGGCGGTGCTGCGCGGCCTGGCCGACCTCCTGGCCCCCGGCGGCGCGCTCGTCCTGGAGTTCGCCAGCAAACATCACCTCAAGGCGATCCTGCGCTACCTGGCTCGCCGCCAGCCCTGGTCGCCCTTCAGTCACGAGCCGGTGGAGTTCGTCGAGCTGAACTTCGACTTCCACCCGGCCTGGGTGCGCCAGCAGTTGACCGCCGCCGGGCTGCGCGTCGAGCGCACGCGCACGGTCTCGCACTTCCGGCTGGGGCTGCTCAAGCGGACGCTGCCCACGGGCCTGCTGGTCGCGCTCGACCGGCTGTGCCAGCCGACAGGGGCGCTGTGGCAGCTTACTCCCAGCGTCTTCCTGCGCGCCCGCGCGCCAGCGGAGCGGCCTGCCGCTCCCGCCGACGCCTTCTTCCGCTGTCCCGCCTGCGGTTCGACGATGCTGGCACACGAGGTCAGCCGTCTGGCCTGCACCCACTGTGGGGCGGGCTTCTCCATTGAGGACGGGATGGTGGATTTTCGATTGGGAGAACGATGAGCCAACGAGAAGCGCTCTTCGCCGGCCTGGTGTTCAACGAGGAGGGCCAGCCGGCCCAGACGACCCGTGTGGGGGACGAGCCGTGCTACGCCATCCCCGACGGTGACTTCCTGCGCCACGTGGACGCGGTCGAATTGGACCGCCAGGTGCTGCTGCGGCTCAAGGAGCGGTTGCTGGAGATGAAGGACGCGGTGGTGGAAGGAGTGATGCAGATGATCGGCAGCGACGACCCCTTCAGCCGCGCGGCCATCGAAATGAGCCTGGAGAACCTGGAGCGGCTGCTGGAGATGCCACCGGAGCTGGCGAACGTCGAGGACCTGCGCCTGGGGCTGTGGATGTCCGGCTTCCGCGTCGTCGTCAACGTGCACGGGGAGGTGGCGCGCGTGGAGCTACCAGGGATGGAAGAGTGACGCGGAGACGCGGAGAAACGAGGGGCGCGAAAGATGGATGAACCACATGACCTGGTGATCATCGGCGGAGGGCCGGGCGGCTACGTGGCTGCCGTCCGCGCCGCCCAATTGGGCCTCAGGGTCGCCCTGGTGGAGCAGGAACACCTGGGCGGCATCTGCCTGAACTGGGGCTGCATCCCCACCAAGTCCCTCCTGCGCAACGCCGAGGTCGTGGCGCTGCTGGGCGAGGGCAAGACCTTCGGCTTTATGGTGGAGAGTTTCCAGGCCGACTACGCCGCCGCCGTCGAGCGCAGCCGGCGGGTGGCTACTCGCCTGGCTAAGGGCGTGGCGGCGCTGATGCGCAAGAACGACGTGCGCGTGGTGGAGGGACGCGGGCGCGTCGCTGGCGCGGGCTGCGTGGCGGTGGCGCTCAACGACGGCGGGGAGACGGAACTGCACGCCCGCGCTCTCATCGTCGCCACCGGCGCGCGGGCGCGGACGGTGCCCGGCGTGACCGTGGACGGGCAGCGCGTCATCACCTCGCGCCACGCGCTGGAGATGACCACCCTGCCCGGTTCGGTCATTGTCATCGGCGGCGGGCCGATCGGCATGGAGTTCGCCCACGTCTGGCGCACCTACGGCGCGCAGGTGACGGTGGTGGAGATGCTGCCGCGCCTGTTGCCGCTGGAGGACGAGGAGGTCAGCGCGGAGGTCGAGCGGGCTTTCAAGCGGCGCAAGGTGCGCGTCCTCACCGCAACCCGCGTCGAAGGAGTGGAGGCCGCCGCCGACGCGGTGCGCGTGCGAGTCCGCCGCGAGTCCGGTGAAGAGGAAACGCTGGAAGCCGAACGGGCGCTGGTCGCCATCGGCGTGCGGCCCAACAGCGAGGAACTGGGGCTGGAGGAGGCCGGCGTACGGCTGGAGCGCGGCTGGGTGGTGGTGGACGGGCGCATGCGCGCCGCGCCGGGCATCTGGGCCATCGGCGATGTGACCGGCAAGCTACCGCTGGCCCACGTCGCCTCGGCGCAGGGCATCATCGCCGTGGAGGACATCGCCGGGCGCGACCCCGCGCCGCTGGACCTGGACGCGATCCCCCGCTGCACCTACTGCCAGCCGCAGGTGGCCAGCTTCGGTCCGAGCGAGGCGCAGGCCCGCCAGCAGGGGTACGATGTGCGCGTGGGCCGCTTTCCCTTCCTGCCCAACGGCAAGGCGCTGGCGCTGGGCGAGAACGACGGCTTCGTCAAGCTGGTCGCCGACGGGGTGACGGGCCGGCTGCTGGGCGCCCACCTGGTCGGCCCGGAGGTGACCGAGCTGCTGCCGGAGCTGGTGCTGGCCCGCTATGCCGGTCTGCTGGTGGAGGCGATTACCCACGCCGTGCACGCCCACCCCACCCTCAGCGAGGCGCTGGCCGAGGCCGCGCACGGCGTCTTCGGCCAGCCGATCCATCTGTGAGCCATCGCCAGCATCAGAAGGTCCCCACAGATTCCACAGATTCCGCAGATTATCCTGAACAATCGTAACTGCCTACCCTCCCGCAAGTTTGGGCGCAATCTCCGCATTGGAGTGCGCCGCAATGAGCTGCTTGCCCTCTCGCCGGCCACTTTCTGACCTGCGGGAGGGTGAGCAGTTACCCGATTCCTTTACAGCCCCCCTGATTGTGGTAGAATAGCCATCACAGTGAGGATAGGGATCGCGTATGAAGGAATCGTCGCGGAACTCGTCGGGGTGGAGCCTGCGCCGGCTGCTGATCGGCAGCCCACTGGCCACTTCGCAACTGGTTCACGAGCGGCTGACGAAGGTCAAGGCGTTGGCCGTCTTCTCGTCGGACGCGCTCTCCTCGGTGGCCTACGCCACGGAGGAGATTATGCTGGTGCTGATCCTGGCCGGCAGCGGGGCCGTCGGACTGGCCTGGCCAATCGGCCTGGGCATTGCCGCCTTGCTGCTGATCGTCGCTTCGTCGTATTACCAGACCATCCACGCCTACCCCAAGGGCGGCGGGGCCTACATCGTCGCCCACGATAACCTGGGGCAGTTGCCGGGGCTGACCGCCGCCGCTGCTCTGCTGACCGACTACATCCTCACCGTCTCGGTCAGCGTGACCTCCGGCGTGGCCGCGCTGACCTCCGCCTTTCCAGTCCTCTACCCCTACCGCATCGTCATCGGCCTCTTCTTCATCGCCACGGTCATGACCCTCAACCTGCGCGGCGTGCGCGAGTCGGGAACGATCTTCGCTGTTCCGACCTATCTCTTCATCCTCACCATGCTCGGCATGATCGGCGTGGGGCTGTGGCGCTGGGTTGCGCTAGGCATGCCCCCGGCCCAACCGGCGCAGATCGCCTATCCGGCGACCCAGGCCCTGACCACCTTCCTGGTGCTGCGCGCCTTCGCCAGCGGCTGCGCTGCTCTGACCGGCGTGGAGGCGATCAGCGATGGTGTGCCGGCCTTCAAGCCGCCGGAGTCGCGGAACGCCAGCCGCACCCTCATCGCCATGGCCGCTCTGCTCTTCACCATGTTCTTGGGCACCACCTTCCTGGCCCACCAGTTCGGCATCGTGCCGAACGAGGAGACCCACGAGACGCTGGTCTCCCAATTGGGACGGTTCGTCTTCGGCAGCGGCTCGCCCCTCTACTACATCCTCCAGGGCGCGACGATGCTGATCCTGATCCTGGCCGCCAACACCAGCTTCGCCGACTTTCCGCGCCTGTCGTACTTTCTGGCCCGCGACCGCTACTTGCCCCACCAGTTCGCCAACCTGGGCGACCGGCTGGTCTACTCCAATGGGGTCATCACCCTGGCGATCGCCTCGTCCATGCTGATCGTCATCTTCGGCGGGCACACCACCCGCCTGATCCCGCTCTACGCGGTGGGGGTGTTCCTGTCCTTCACCCTGTCCCAGACCGGCATGGTGGTGCGCTGGTTCCGCCGGCGGGGGGAGCACTGGCCGCTCAAGGCGGGGATGAACGGCCTGGGCGCGCTCGTCACCGGCACCGTGCTGACTGTGCTGATCGTGACCAAGTTCATCTATGGGGCCTGGATCGTCCTGGCTCTGATCCCCTTGTTCGTCGGCTTCTTCCTTTCGGTGCAGCGTCACTACCGGGCGGTGGCGCAGCAGTTGTCGCTGGAGGCATACGGCAGCCCGCCGCCCGTGCGCCGCCACCGCGTCATCGTCCCCATCGCCGACGTGCACCGGGGCGTCATCGCTGCGCTCAACTACGCCCGTTCCATCTCCGAGGATGTGACCGCCGTGTATGTGGAAACCAACCCCGAGGATACGGAGCGCGTGCTGCGCAAGTGGCGGGCCTGGGGCGATGGCATCCGCCTGGAGGTGCTCCACTCCCCCTACCGCTCCATCCTCGGCCCCCTGGTGGAGTACGTGGATCGGGTGGACGATCCGGATCGCCGCGATCAGGTGGTGACCATTGTCCTGCCCCAGTTCGTCCCGGCCAGGTGGTGGCAGAACTTCCTGCACAACCAGACTGCCCTGCTGATCCGCACGCTCTTCCTCTTCCGGCGGGAAGTGATGGTTACTGACGTGCCGTTCCACCTGCGTTGAGAGGTAACTGCTCACCCTCCCGCAGGTTCAGAAGTGATCGAGCAACGCATCGGAGCGGCCATCGCAGGGCAATTGGGGCTGCCAATTGCCCCCAAGCCTGCGAGAGGGTGAGCATCAGGAGAGTTGGGGAGAGTCTATGTACATTATCATTGTGGGCTGTGGAAGGACCGGAGCACTGCTGGCTTCTTCGCTGACGGACAAGGGCCATCGCGTGACGGTGGTGGACGAGGACAATGCCACGTTCGCCCGTCTGGGGTCCGGCTTCCGCGGGCGGACGGTGCATGGCGTGGGGTTCGATCGGGACGTGCTGCTGCGGGCCGGGATCGAGGAGGCCGATGGCCTGGCGGCGGTGACCAACGATGAGATGGCCAACTTGGTCGTCGCCTACATCGCCCGCCACCATTTCCACGTCCCCCGCGTCGTGGCTCGCCTTTATGAAACCGAGCGCGCCGTGCTGTACGAGCGCCTCGGCGTGGCGGTGGTTTCCGCTGTCTCATGGCGGGTCAGCCGCCTGGAACAGATGCTCTGCGAGTCCGCGCTGCACGTGGCGGACGCCCTGGGCAACGGCGAGGTTGTCGCCGTGAACCTGCGCGTGCCGGACGGATGGGCCGGGCGGCCGCTGGCATCGCTGACTCAACCGGGCCGGGTCATGGCCGTGGCGTTGATCCGCGCCGGAAGCGCTCATCTGGCCGCGCCGGAGCTGTCCCTGCAGCCCGGTGACGTGCTGCGCCTGGCCCTGGCCGCCGAGGCGTTGGAGGATCTGCAGAAGCAGGTGCGCCAGGCAGGAGGGGAGACATGCGCGCTCTGATCATCGGCGGCGGGCAGGTCGGTTCTCACCTCGCCTCCTACTTGCTGGGCGAGGGCTGCCAGGTTCGCTTGGTCGAACAGCGCCCCCATGTCCTGGCCCGCCTGCACCGCGAGCTGCCCACCGAGGCAATCGTGGACGGCGATGGCACGCGGTTGGGAGTGCTGGAGATGGCCGGCATCCGCTCCAGCGATGTGCTGGTGGCCGTGACCGGCGATGACGAGGTCAACCTGGTCTTGGTCATGATCGGTCGTCTCCTCTACAACGTGCCCCGCATCATCGCGCGGGTCAACAATCCCAAGAACGCCTGGCTGTTCACGCCGATGGCCGGCGTGGACGTGGCGCTGAACCAGGCGGAACTGCTCTCGCGGCTGATTGTCGAGCAGATCTCCCTGGGCGATGTGATGACGCTGTTGCGGCTGCGCCAGGGCGAGCTGGCGCTGGTGACGCACCGGCTGTCCGCCGGGTCGCAGGCCGACGGGCGGCGCATTGCCGAACTGAACCTGCCGCCGGGCTGCCTGTTGACAGCGGTGATCCGCGGCACGGATATCCTCATCCCCCACGGGGAGACCGTCCTGCAGGCTGGCGACGAGATCCTCGCCGTAGTGCGCGAGGGGAGCGAGGCGACCTTCCGCGCCCGGTTGAACCATCAGTAGGCGAACATGGCGCGCAGCACTCGCAGCAAGAATCAGAAGGGGAAGCGGCGCAGTTCGTCCAGGAGGCAGGAGCGCCGCCCCCGGCTCAGCCTGGACGCGCAACTGGACATCCTGGGTTACGCTCTGGTGGGCGTCGCCCTGCTGACCCTGCTGGGGCTGCTCTCGGCGCAGCGCGGGGCGCTGCTGGGGCCCTGGGTCGGTCTGCTCAGCCGCACCTTCGGCTGGGGGGTCTACCTGGTGCCCTTCTTCATCGGCGCGGTGGGCCTCTATCTGGTGCTGCGCCGCTTCGGCGAGCGCATCCCCCGCCCCGAACCGGAGCAGGTAGTCGGCGTCTTGCTCCTGTTCATCGCCGTCCTGATCACGGTACACTTCCCGACCGCCTGGATCAGCGGGCTGACTGCCCAGGAGGCGGCGGCAGCCGGCTACGGTGGCGGCTACGTGGGGGCCGGCCTGGGCGCGCTGCTGGTGAACGGCCTGGGCGCAGTGGGGACCGTGTTGGTGCTGGTGTCGCTCTGGGTGCTGGGCGTCTTCTTCACCTTCGGCGTCTCGCCGGCGGAGATGGTGCGTGGGCTGGCCGAACGGCTGCGACGACTGCGGAGGCGGCTGCGCCCGGCCGTGCTCCCGCCGGCGCCCCAGGGCGGCCGGCCAACGACACCCGCCGTCCAGCGTCCACCCGCTGCAACGGTCGAATCGCCGCTCCGCCCCGCCGCGGTCTCCCGCGTCATCGGCGGCCCGCCGTGGCAACTGCCGCCGTTGGACATGATCCTCGAACCGGGCGACGAGCAGGACCTGGATCAGGAGATCCTGCGCCAGCAGGCGCGGATCATCGAAGAGACCCTGGCCAGCCTGGGCGCGCCGGGCAAGGTCAAGGAGATCAACCAAGGGCCGGTGGTGACCCAGTTCGGCGTCGAGCCGCTCTTCATCACCAACCACAAAGGCAGGGAAACGCGGGTCAAGGTGAGCAAGATCGCCAGCCTGGCCGACGACCTGGCCCTGGCCCTCTCGGCCAAGACCATCCGCATCGAGGCGCCGGTGCCGCGCAAGGGGCTGATGGGCATCGAGGTGCCTAACCAGGAGGTCGCTCTGGTCGCCCTGCGGGAAGTCATCGAGAGCGAGGCCTGGGAAGCTAACCCGCCGCCGCTGCGGCTGGCGCTGGGACAGGATGTCTCCGGCGCGCCGTTCGTGACCGATCTGCGGGCCATGCCTCACCTGCTCATCGCCGGCACCACCGGCTCCGGTAAATCGGTCTGCATCAATGCCATCCTGGCCGCCCTGCTGCTCCAGAACACGCCGGACGACCTGCGGCTGCTGATGGTGGACCCCAAGCGGGTCGAGTTGACCTTCTACGACGGCATCCCGCACCTGCTGGCTCCGGTGGTGGTGGACATGGAACGGGTAGTCGGGGCGTTGCAGTGGGTGTTGCGGGAGATGGACGGACGCTATCGGAAGTTCGCCTCGTTCGGGGCGCGGGACATCGTCAACTACAACGAGATGATCGCCGCCCAGCCCGCCGAGGTGAAAAAGATGCCCTACATCGTCGTCGTCATTGACGAACTGGCCGATCTGATGATGCTGGCGGCCCAGGAGACAGAACGGGTCATCTGTCGGCTGGCCCAGATGGCCCGCGCGACAGGCATCCACCTGATCATCGCCACCCAGCGCCCCAGCGTGGACGTGGTCACCGGGCTGATCAAGGCGAACTTTCCCGCTCGCATCGCCTTCGCCGTTGCCTCATCGGTGGACTCGCGGGTGATCCTCGATAGCCCTGGCGCGGAGCGGTTGCTGGGGCGCGGGGATATGCTCTTCGTCGCCCCCGACGCGGCCCAGCCGGTGCGCTTGCAAGGGGCCTTCGTCTCCGACGCCGAACTCCACCGGCTGGTGGATTACTGGCGGGCCGGACGGGCAGCCGAACCAACCCGCGTCGAGAGCCCTGTCGCTCCGACGCCCGCCCCGCCTGTCCAACTGCCGCTGCAGGAAGGGCTGGCTCCGCCGCAGGCCGTCTTCGAGGATGACCTGCTGCCTGACGCGCTGGAGATCCTCCTGGCCGAGAACCGCGCCTCGATCTCCCTGCTGCAGCGACGGCTGCGCATCGGCTACACGCGCTCGGCGCGGATCATGGACCTGCTGGACGAGAAGGGGGTCGTGGGGCCACTGCTGGCCGGCGGGCAGACCCGTGAAGTGAACCGCGAGCGGGCTGAGGCGCTGCTCCGCCAGGCGGGGGAGACGCGCCCTCAAGACGTCGGCCCGTAACTGCCTACCCTTTGCCAGGCCTGATGCTGGCGTGGCCGGTGTGCTGGCCCCTCACCCCACCCCCTGGCCCCTGCCCCTCTCCCCCAAGCGGGAGAGGGGGGTAGGGGGTGGGGTGAGGGCCCAGTACCGCAGACGGTAGGCAGTTACGCACACCCCCTGCCTTCAGGGTTGCAGGTCGGCCCGATTGGGGTATAATGGTGACGGTATCAAGGAAACAGGGAGGACGCGACGATGCGCAAGGCGCTGAACTTTCTGGTCGGGTTGATCTGCGGGGCGTTGGTCGGCGCGGTGGCGGGGATCCTCCTGGCCCCCTACGCTGGCGGCGAGCTGCGCAACCGCATCGGCGAGTGGGCGGAAGGGCTGGTCGAAAAGGGGCGGCAGGCGGCGGCGATCAAGCGCGCCGAACTGGAAGCGCAACTGGAAGCCTTCAAGCAGGGCCGCCCGGTGGTGCTGCAGGAAGGCGGCGAGTGACTGCTCACCCTCCCGCAGGTTTGGGCGCAATGTGCAGCCCCCATCGCGCTTCCATGGCCACTCCGACTCGTTGCCCGGTCACTTCCGAACCTGCGGGAGGGTGAGCAGTTCGGCGGCGAAACGGCCGAGGGTTAGCCCCGGACATCTGCCTGCTGAGGCCCCACCGCCACAGCGGCGCGGACCAACGCTTCGAAGAGCCGTTCCATCCCCGGGCAGTTGCCGACCTCGTACTCCGGGTGCCACTGGACGCCCACGCAGAAGGGGTGCGTCCGGTGCTCCAACCCCTCGATGACCCCGTCGGGCGCGCGGGCGGTCACCTGCAGCGCCTCCCCCACCTGTCGCGCCGCCTGGTGATGGAAGCTGTTCACCGTCAGCTCCCCGACGCCCAGGATGGTCGCCAGCCGGCTGTCTGGGAACACCTCGACCCGATGGGCACTGGCCTCGTCTGACTGCCCCGCCGCCGGCCGGTGGGGCAGCGCGCCGGGGAGCTGGCTGAGAATGTCGGCGTAGAGCGTGCCGCCCAGGGCGACGTTCAGCACTTGGATGCCGCGGCAGATCGCCAGGAGCGGCGTCCCGCTGCGCAACGCGGCGTCCACCAGCGCCAGTTCCGAGCGATCCCGTTCCCGATCGACCAGCTCCAGCGCGGCGCTTTCCTCCCCGCCATACTGTTCGGCGGCGATATCTCCACCGCCGGAGAGGAGCAGCCCATCCAACCGCCCCACCATCTCCGCTGCTTCCCCTGACGCGAAGAGCGGCGGCAGCAACACGGGCAGCCCGCCAGCGCGCCGAATAGCGTGGCTGTACGTCTGCTGGATGCCATAGAGGGGAAGATGGCCGGGGCCCGGTTCGGTGCGGGCGGTGATGCCGATCAGGGGACGGGTGCTCATCGCTTAGCAACGACGAGGGCGCAGGCCCTCGCCTGCGCCCTACCGGGCTCGCTTCTCCTTGAGCCGGGCGGCCTTGCCGCGCCGCTCGCGCAGGAAGTAAAGCCGCCCGCGACGCACCTTCGCCCGCTGGGTGACCTCGACTTTGTCCACGCGCGTGGAATGGAAGGGGAAGGTCCGTTCCACGCCGATGCCGTGGGAGGCGATCCGCCGCACGGTGAAATTGGCCCCCGCGCCAGAGCCGCGCACGCGGATCACCGTGCCGTGAAAGACCTGGATCCGTTCCTTATCCCCTTCGACGATGCGGGCATGCACACGTACCGTATCCCCCGCCCGCAGGGTAGGAATGTTCGGGTTGCGCTCCAGTTGCCGGTTCAGCGAGTCCACCAGGTTCATGCTCATCACCTCGAACGTCTTGCCGTCAAAGCGAAGAAGGATTATACCATAAACCGTGAATCCGACAAGGGGCGGATGCCCCCCACTTGCCCCCAGGCCAGGATAGGTTACAATGAGGCATCTGAATGGGAGGGAATGGATATGAGCAAAGAGATCATCGTGACCGAGAAGGCGCCCGCCGCCATTGGCCCGTACTCGCAGGCCGTGCGGGTGGGCGAGCTGATCTACACCGCCGGGCAGTTGGGCATCGTCCCGGCCAGCAAGGCCCTGGCCGGGCCGGATGTCGAAGCGCAGACACGCCAGGCCCTGGAGAATCTGCGCGCTATCCTGGAGGCCGCCGGCTCCTGCCTGCGCCACGTCGTCAAGACAACGGTCTTTCTGCAGGACATGGGCGAGTTTGCGCGGGTCAATGCCATCTACGGCGAGTTCTTCGCCGGGGAGCCGCCGGCCCGCTCGACCGTCCAGGTGGCCGCGCTGCCCCTGGGCGCGCGGGTGGAGATCGAGGCCGTGGCCGAGGCCTGTGATTGCGAATCCGACGAGGTGTGCGGCTGTCGAGATGCGCGCTAGCCTATGGCTGGGGAAACGGTCCTCATCGTGGATGACGAGGCGCACATCGTCGAACTGGTGCGCCTGTACCTGGAACGGGAAGGTTTCCGCGTCGAGTCGGTGGGGGACGGGGCGGCAGCCCTGGAACGGATCGCCCGCCAGCCTCCCGCCCTGCTGCTGCTCGACCTGATGCTGCCCAAGGTGGACGGCTGGGAAGTCTGCCGGCAGGTGCGCGCCGGCACGGCGGCACCCGACCTGCCGATCATCATGCTCACCGCCCGCGACGACGATGTGGACAAGATCGTTGGCCTGGAGCTGGGGGCGGATGATTACGTGACCAAGCCGTTCAACCCGCGCGAACTGATCGCCCGCGTGCGGGCGCTCCTGCGCCGCGCCGCCCGCGGTGCGTCATCCCGCGCTCCGCTGCACGTGGGCGACCTGACCGTGGATCCCGCTCGCCGCGAGGCGACGATCGCCGACCGCCCGCTCCAGTTGCGGCCCAAGGAGTTCGACCTGCTGCAGGCGCTGGTCGAGCACCGCGGCCTGGCGCTTAGCCGCGAACAACTGCTGGAACGGGTCTGGGGGTACGATTTCTACGGAGAGACCCGCACCGTTGACGTGCACATCGGCCACCTGCGCCGGAAGCTGGCCGGCGGCAATGTGCAGATCGAGACCGTCCCCGGCGTGGGGTACAAGCTGACCGTCACCGACTAGTGCGATGTTCCAGAGCCTCCGCTCCCGTCTGCTGCTTTCCTACACCGCCGTCATCCTGGTCTGCCTGGCCCTGGTGGGGTTTGGACTGTTGCTGTTCGTGCGGGCCAGTCCTCTGTGGACCAGCCTGGCGCTGCTGCGGCTAGAACTGGTCGCCCGCGAAGCGACGCCGATGATCTTGGGCAGCGAACCGCTGGCCGGCCGCCCCCTGGAACAGGTCTACCCGCTGCTGGAGCGGGCGGCCGCAGCGGAGGGGGTGCGGATCCTCCTGGTGGACCGCGCGGGCGTCGTCCGTTTCGATAGCGGGGGAGCGTGGGAGGGACAGTCGGTGGAGGACGTGAACCACCTGCCGTTGGCGCGGAATGGGGCGCGGGGTACCTTCCGCACGCCGGAGGGTGCGCGCTGGGATTACGTCGGGCGGCTGCTGCCGACGACCGGCGGGCCGGTGGTGATCGCCTTCGTCGCCCCGCAGACCCGGCTGCTGATGCTGGCCTGGTTCGCCGAGAACCTGCTCCCGCCGCTGCTCGCAGCGGGGGCCGTAGCGCTGGTGTTGTCCATCCTCCTGGCCTGGCTGATGGCGCGCTCGGTCGCCCGGCCGCTGCAACGGGCGGCCGCCGCGGCGGGGGCCATCGCCCGCGGCGACCTGGCCCAGCGTGCCCCCCTCTCCGGCCCGCAGGAGGTGCGCGACCTGGGACTGGCCTTCAACCACATGGCCGAACGGGTCGCCGCGTCCCAACAGGCGCAGCGCGACCTGGTGGCCAACATCTCGCATGAGCTGAAGACTCCCCTGACCTCGATCCAGGGTTTCTCGGAGGCGATCCTGGACGGGACCGCCGCCGACGAGCGGGAGATCGAACGGGCGGCGCGGATCATCCACGACGAGGCGGAGCGCATGCGCTGGATGGTGGACGAGCTGCTCGGCCTGGCCCGCTTCGACGCCGGGCAGGTGCAGCTCGACCGGCTGCCGGTCGAGCTGGCGCCGCTGCTGCGCGGCTGTGTCGAACGGTTGACCCCTCAGGCGGAGGCGGCCGGTGACCAGGTGCGGGTGACGGTCGAGGAAACGCTGCGCGTCACGGGCGACCCGGACTGGCTGAACCAGGTCTTCGTCAACCTGCTGGACAACGCGATCCGCCACACCCGCGATGGGCGGGTCGAGATCGCTGCCCACGCCGCCGACGGCTGGGTCGAAGTGCAGGTGAGCGACACGGGCGAGGGCATCCCGCCCGAAGACCTGGGCCGCATCTTCGAGCGTTTCTACCAGGCCGACAAATCTCGCTACCGTCGCGGGGGTGTCGGTCTGGGACTGTCCATTGCCCGCGAGGTGGTGCGGCTGCACGGTGGGGAGATCACGGCGGAGAGCACAGTCGGCGCGGGCAGCCGGTTCACCGTCCGCCTGCCGCAGAACCCCGCTCCCCTCCCGCCAGCGCGCAGCGGGCCGGCGCGCCGCAGCGGGGAAGCGCCGCGCACGGACGGACAGAAGAAGAGGGCAACGTGAACGAGAGAGGAGCGGACACGGAACGGAAGCTGGGCCGCATGGTGGTGCGCGAGTACACCGCCCGGCGGCTGGTCACCGAGGCGCAAGGGAAGCCGCTGCTCGTCCTGGGCGTCCTGTGGGCGGCTTTCCTGCCCATCGTGCTCCTCTGCGCCCCGTGGCGCGGCGGCGCGCCGTTGGGGATCGTCCTGACCGCCGCTGCTATCGTGGTTGCCGTCAGCCTGCTGATCGCCCGCTTCGTCCCTTTGCGCGAGCGGCTGACGGTGGACGTGGAGGCCGGGGAGGTGCAGATCGAACGGGCCTGTCTGCTGCCCCGCCGGGCTCAGGTGATGCGGATGGAGCTGACGGCGGTCGAGGGGGTGCGCTGTCGCCGCCGCGCCTGGCAGGATGAGGCGGGGGCGGAGGCCGTGCGTTGGCGGGTCGAACTGCTCGGCGCCGGCCAGACCGCCTGGCCGGTGACCGAGTGGCCCGCCGAGGAGCCGATGCAGGGACTGGCCCGGCTGATCGCCGAGGTCTCCGGGCGCCCTATGCGATAAGGCAGGCAGGTAACTGCTCACCCTCCCGCAGGTTTGGGCGCGATTTGCCGCCCGAATCGCATTTCCATGGCCACTCCGATTCGTGGCCTGGTCACTTCTGAACCTGCGGGAGGGTGAGCAGTTACGCAGGCAGGTGGTCACTCCTTTTGTCCTGCCGACCTACGCTTCCATCGTTTCCTCGACCGCGCGTTTGTGCCGGTAGACGATCCGCCCGCGGGTCAAATCGTAGGGGGAAAGCTCCACCCGCACCCGGTCGCCCAACAGGATGCGGATGTAATACTTGCGCATGCGGCCGGAGAGGTAGGCGAGCACCTCATGGCCGGTATCGAGCCTGACGCGGAACTGGGTGCTGGGCAGCGCCTCGATCACGGAGCCCTCGACCTCGATCTTGCCTTCTTTCTTCGCTGCGCCGCCTGTGCCCTTCATCTCGACCCGCCTCTCGCCCGCCAGGGCTATGCTTCGTCCGGCAGGGATACCGCCCCGTCGGCAGGCGACGGTTGCTCATCGAGCGGCAGTACCGGCTGATCGGCCAGCGCCTCGATCGGCATCTCGCCCGGCTCTCCCTCAGGCGCTTCTTCCGGTTCTTTCTCCGGCTTTTCCGCCGGTGGCGCCATCTCCGCCTCGCGGCGGCCCTTCTCCGCGTTCCACTGCTCCCACTCTTCCTGCCGCACCCGTCGGGCGCTCAGCCCGATGCGCCGCCGCGACGGCTCGATGCGCAGGATCTTCAGCAGCTCTACCTGGCCGGGCTTGAGCACCTGCTGCGGGGTGACGTTGGGGGCACCGACCAGCTCGCTGACGTGCAGCAGTCCCTCGATCCCCGGCTCGATCTCGACAAAGGCGCCGATGTCCGCCACGCGGGTGACCCGTCCCTCGACCAGTTGGTTGACCTTGTACTTGCTCTCGATCCGTGTCCAGGGATCCTCCTGAGCCTGCTTGATGCTCAGGCCGATCCGTTCGCGCTCGCGGTCCACCTCCAGGACGATGACCTCGACCTCGTCGCCGACGCGGACCAACTGGCTGGGGGTGTCTACCCGCTGCCAGGCCATCTCGGAGACGTGCACCAGGCCATCCACGCCGCCCAGGTCCACGAACGCGCCGAAGTCGGTGAGGCTGGAAATGCGGCCGCGGCGGCGTTGCCCTGGCGCCAACTCGTCCAGCAGACGCTGCTTACGCACCCGCTGCCAGGCGCGCTGCGCCTGACGCTGGGAGAAAATCAAGCGCCGACGGGCGCGGTCCACCTCGATCACGCGCAGGCCGATCTCCTGGCCGACCATCGCCGCCAGCCGATCGCGCCGCTCGGAGTCCTTCAACCCTAACGGCAGGCCCACGATGTGGGAGAGAGGAACGAACCCGCGGATGCGCCCGAAGCGGACCGTCAACCCACCACGGTTGTAGCCGGCAACCTCAGCCTCGTACAGGGCGCGGCTCTTGAGCATCTCCTCGGCCTTGAGCCAGTCCTCCTCCATGCGGGCCTGGTAGATCGAGAGCTCGTAACCGTCGGGGTTCTCGTCGCTGACGATCAGCACCGGCACCTCGTCGCCGGCCTTGACCTCCCCCATCTGGGCGCTCTGTACCTGCTGCAGATCGCGCAGCGGGACGAACCCTTCCCGCTTCAACCCGATGTCAATCAGCGCGCCGTCGTTGTTGACCTCGATCACCCGCCCCATACGGATATCGCCCCGCTTGGCGTCGTAGCCTTCCGCGCCCTCCTGCAGCAGGCTCTCCATATCCGGTTCGGACAGTGGTTCGGGTCGAGGCTGGGGTTCAGGTTCGGATTCGAATTCCATCTCGTTTCTCCTCGCGTTGGAGTGCCCGTTCCGCAAAGAAAGCCCCGGCTTCGCCGACGCTCCTCGTCGCGTTGACGATACCGGGGTTGGACGATAAACCCAGCATCACTTCAGGCCATCGAACGTGTCGCGCTGCGCCTCCTCGCGGAAACGGCGGCATCCACAACGGGACGGTCCAACGCAACGGCTACGGAGCGAGCATCTCCAGATTTCGGCGCTATTGTATCATGCCGTGGGGGGAAAGTCAAATCGTAACTGCCTACCCTCCCGCAGGTTTGGGCGCCATTGGCCGCCCGAATCGCATTTCCATGGCCACTCCGATTCGTGGCCCGGTCACTTCCGAACCTACGGGAGGGTGAGCTGAGCAGTTACCAAACATCTACAGGTGCTCTTTGATCGCCTCCGCCACGCGGCGGGGGACGCCCGGGACGCTGGCCAGCTCGTCTACGCTGGCGGCGCGGATGCGCTCCAGCGAGCCGAATGCCTGCAGCAGCGCCCGGCGGCGCACCGGTCCGACGCCGGGGATGCTGTCGAGCTCGGAGGCCAGGCCAGCCCGCTGCTGTCGCGTCCGGTGGTGACCGATGGCCAAGCGATGCGCCTCGTCACGGACGCGCTGGAGAAGGAACAGGGCGGGCGAATCGGCGGGCAGCCGCACGGCCTCCGGTTTCCCCGGCAGGAAGACCTCCTCCTCACGCTTGGCCAGGCCGATAGCCGCCACCTGGTCGCGCAGCCCGAAGCTCTCCAGCACCTCCAGGGCCACGCCCAACTGTCCCTTGCCGCCGTCCACGATCAACAGGTCGGGCAGGAGCGCCCAGGACTTGCTCTCCCGCGCCCCCTTCACCTCGCCGGAAGCGACGGCCTGCCAGCGCCCGAAGCGCCGGCTCAGCACCTGGCGCATGCTGGCGTAGTCGTCTGGTCCCTCTACGCCGCGCACGACGAAGCGGCGGTAGTGTGACTTGCGCGGCACGCCCTGCTCGAAGACGACCATGCTGCCGGTTGTCTCGGCTCCCTGGGTGGTGGAGATGTCGTAGCCCTCGATGCGCGCCGGGCGAGCGGCCAGCCCCAGTGCCGCCTGCAGCTCGTCCAGCGCCTGTTCCTGCCGGACCGCCTCGGCCTCCCACTGGGCGCGCACCAGCGCCAGCATCTCGCTGGCGTTGTTGGCGGCCATGCGCACCAGTTCCCGTCCGCGTCCGCGGCGCGGCACACGCAGGGAGACCCTGGCCCGCCGTTTGCTGCGCAGCCACTCCTGGATCACCAACGCCTCGTCCACGCGTTCCGGCAGGATGACCTCGGGGGGGATGTAGGCGGCTTCCTCGTAGAACTGCTTCAGGAAGGCGGTCATCACCGCGCGGTCGTCCTCGGCCTCGGCCCCTTCTAGCATAAAGAACTCCCGCCCCAGCAGCTTCCCGCTGCGGATGAAGAAGACCTGCACGCAGGCATTGCCGTCATCTCGGGCCAGGGCGATGACATCCTGGTCGCTGCCGGCGGCGGCGACGATCTTCTGCCGCTCGATCACCTGTCGCGCCGAGCGCAGTTGATCGCGCAGCCGCGCCGCCCGCTCGAAGTCCAACGCCTCCGCCGCCGCCTGCATGCGCCCCTCTAGATCGCTCAGCACCTCCTCGCCGCGGCCCTCCAGGAAGCGCACCAGCCCGGCGATCATCGCCCGGTACTCCTCCTGGCTCACCGCGCCGACGCACGGCCCCAGGCAGAGCTTGATGTCGTAGTATAGGCAGGCCCGCTGGTCCTGCCCGCTGATCTCGCGGTTGCAGGTCAGGTAGGGGAACGTCCGCCGCAGCATCTCCAGCGTCTCGCGCACGGCAGCGGAGGAGGTGAACGGACCGAAGGTGCGGCTGCCGTCCCGTTCGATGCGCCGGGTGATCAGGACGCGCGGGAACGGGTCGGCCCAGGTGACGCGGATGTAGGGGTAGCGCTTGTCGTCGCGGAGACGGACGTTGAAGCGGGGGCGGTGCGCCTTGATCAGCTCCGCTTCCAGGATGAGCGCCTCCAGCTCGGTGTCGGTGACGATGAACTCCAGGTCGGCCACCTCCGCCGCCAGGCGGCGCACCTTGGCGTTCTCCTGGGCGGAGGCGGTGAAATAGGAACGCACCCGGCTGTGGAGGTTGACCGCCTTGCCGACGTAGATCACCTGCCCCTGGACGTCTTTCATCAGGTAGACGCCCGGGCGGGTGGGCAGCCCCTCCAGGGTGCGGGCAATCGGCTCCGTCAGGATCGCTCCCCGGTCAGGCGACGCTTCCGCAACCATAGCCGCTGAACGCAAACACGGAGGCTACAGTGCACAAGCCCCATCGGGGCCCCACAGCATGAAAACGCAGAGACGCAGAGTCTCCTGGCGTCTCAGCGTCTCTGTGTTCTCTACCACGAAGGACACAAAGGACACGAAGTTGAACCCATCCGGGTTGTTTTTGTACCCTTTGTGTACTTCGTGTACTTGGTGGTGAGCAGTTACCTGTGGTGAGATAGGGCGGGCCGTTGGGATCAGACGAGCAACGACAACGCCTGGCTGAGCTGCTGGATGATCTGGTCGCCGTAGAACCAGCCGGCCGCCACCACGGCCAGCACGCAACAACAGAGCGCCAGGAGAATAACCACGACGATGGCGATGATCAACCCTGTATTGCTCTTCTTCTTCGGCGGCGCCGGGGACGCGTAGGACTCGGACGTGTAGGTTTCCATAGCAGTTTCCTCCTCGTTCGATGATTGCGCTCGTCTGGCTCACCAGGGGCCGAGGCCCATGGCCGCCGAGAGCGCGCCGGTGACCTGCAACAGCGCCAGGAACATGCCCAACCCGGCGACAGGCGCGATCGCGAACAGCAACCAGTGCCGCCGGCTGCGCTGACGGACCGCCACAGCCAGCGCTACGGCCACCAGGCTGCCCAGCCCGGGCAGGATCGGGATGAACGGCAGCAGCGCCAGACTGATCAGGCTGGCGACCAGGGCCGGGACGAGCGGATCGGCAGGTCGTCCAGCAATCAGTACTGGAAGCTTTCCAGACCCGAGCACAGGCTCAACCCGCCCAGGCCCAGGATCGGGAGGACCACGGCGAAGAGCAGGAACAGGCAGCCCGCCACCAGGTACAGGGCGATGGTGATCCAGCCGATGATGATCCCGCCCTTGGCCAGCCCGTCGCCGCCGATCGCGCCCCGGCTGTCGTTGATCGCCCCCTTGGCCATGTAGCCCAGGATGATCCCGACCACCGGGCCGATCAGGGGCAGCACCTGGAGGATGCCCAGGACGCTGAAGACCAGCGAGGCGATCGCCAGGCCGCTGGTCGGTGCTGCCGGAGGGGGATAGTAGGGTCTCTGTTGTTCCATGAACTCACTCCTTTCACTTCACTTGACGGTCACACGCACCCTTGCTCGCGCCCGTCGCCGCCGCCCGACCACGATCAGGAGGACGGCGAGGAGCACCAGCAAAACAAACGCCAGCACCAGGTATGGAAAGACGACCGCGATGATCGAGGTCGCCGTAGCGAGGATGTCCTCGATAGTGCTGAGGATCGGGCTGGCCGCGCCGCCGGTTACGGTCGAGAGCACCGGCCGGCTGCCGCTCTTGGCCACGTGTACCCCGCCGGCCAGGATCACCCCGCAGATCGCCGCGACCACCGGGTGAATGCCGATCGCCTGGGTGCTGGCAGCGAAGAGGATCGCCCCCGCCGCCGGACGGATGACGGTCTGGATGATGTTATTGACCGTGTCTGCCGCCGGCACTTTGTCCACCAGGACCTCGACCATCAGCAGCACGACCAGTACCCCGATCGTCCACCAACTGCTCAGCCAGGCCCACGGCCCCTGCAGGTCCATCACCCCGTTCGTCAGACGGTCCACCAGAGCGATGACCAGCAGCGGGATGTAGGCGTTCAAGCCGGCCGAGGTGGACAGGCCGAAGGCCATCGAGAGGCTCAGGAACGCCTGAACGACTTGCATCTTTCCACTCCTTCGACGGCACCGGCGCGCCGTCATTGGGCCCATTCCGTGATCGGCCCGCGATGGGCTTCACGGGGCCATGATGGTCACTCCCCAGACCGCCCGGTAATCCAGGGCGATCAGGTACCCACCGGTCGAACGGATCACCTTCAGCAGCAGGCCGGTCTGCATCGGTTGGACGATGAGCGAAACTCCCTCCTCGGCCTGCGCCGGCCAACCTACCGATCCCACCAGTGAGTTGTTGCACCAGACCTTGCCGAAGCCGCGGATAGGCAACTGGTATCCCGCCGGCGGCGTCATGCTGGCGCAGGCCGGGGGGATCTCCGGCTGGCTCTCGTTCCACGTGTCGGTGTAGGCCAGCAGCATGCCCTGCGACGCATCCGTGTCCTGCCCGTCAATGACGTAGATCTCCTGGTTGTCCGAGCGCCAGACCATCAGGCTGCGGAAATGCATGTGGGGGTTGGGGTTGTCCAGGTTCGTCCAGAACTCCTGGAAGGCGCCGAAGATCGTCGTCGCGGCGGCGGTCGGGCAGCCGAGGTCGTAACCGAGGGCCTGAGCGTGGGTCAGCACCGGGGCCAGCGCCGGATCCACGGGGATCGCGCAGGCGCCTGGCGTCGGCGTGACGCAGACCATCCCGCACCCGCCGGTGCATGGGCCTGGGCAGATGGCGATCTGGCCGGGCGGGCAGGCGGGCGGCGTGCACATCGGGCCCGGCTGCGGGGTGGGCGTGTTGGTGACCGGCGCCGGCACGACGATCTGGACGTAGAAGGGAGAGCCGAAGCGGGTGCCGTCGGGCGCCTGGAGCTGCCAGTAGCCGCGGTAGGTGCCCGGTGCGCCGGGCGCGACCAGGCTGACGCTGACGTCAATCGTTGCTCCGGCGGCCGCCGCCCCCGCCGGCACCGAGTCGGGCCCGTTCATCCGTTCGCCGGACGAGAAGACCAGCACCGTTCCTGCCTCCCAGGCGCAGGTGCCGCTGTTGCGCACCCGCCACGTCTTGGTGAACGCTGTCCCCGGCGCGAACGGCGTGTTGTCCGGAATCGTCACGTCGGCCACGTAACTGGCGTCGAGCGTGCAGCCGGATGCGGTGGTGACGGGCGCCTGCGGGGTTGGCGAGACCTCGGTGGCCTGAGGCGTTATCGTGACGTTGCCCGTCTGCGGCGCGTAGAGCGTGGCCGTCGCGGTCGGCACCTGGCTGCCCGTCGGGCCGCAAGCCAGGACGATCAGAACGAGCACGAGGCTGGCGGCCAATAGACCCCGTATACGCGCGCGTCGGTTGTCCATTTCTTCCTCCTTGTTGACAGGTAACTGCTCACCCTCCCGCAGGTTTGGGCGCCATTTGCAGCCCAAATCGCGCTTCCATGGCTACTCCGATTCGTTGCCCGGTCACTTCCCAACCTGCGGAGGGTGAGTGGATCGGCCATTTCACGGGCCAGTATAGCACGGGGATGGTCTGATGTCAACGGCGCTCATTGACGACTCCCATCCCTTCGGTTATAATGTCCCTGGCGTCGGGCGGCCCTCCAGGAGCGGCGCGACGTCGGGAGTATCCATCCGCATGCAGGTTCCGGTTCGGCTTGACCGTCGCCAGCAGGGGGGCGGGCCGAAGGTCGTCGCCATCGGCGGCGGTCACGGCCTGGCGACGCTGCTGCGCGGGCTGAAGAAGCACACCGCGCACATCACCGCCATCGTCACCGTCGCCGACGACGGGGGCAGTTCCGGACGCCTGCGCCGGGCGCTGGGCGTGCTGCCGCCCGGCGACTTCCGCAACTGCATCGCCGCCCTGGCCGACGACGAGGCGCTGATCACCCAGCTCTTCCAGTACCGCTTCGCCGCCCCCGGCGAGGCCGGGCTGAACGGCCACAGCTTCGGCAATCTGTTCATCACCGCCCTGGCCGAGGTGAGCGGTTCCTTCGAACGCGCAGTGTTGGAAGCTGGCCGCGTGCTGGCGATCCAGGGACGGGTCATTCCCAGCACGCTGCAACCGGTCACCCTGCTGGGCGACCTGCGCGACGAGGCGACAGGGATGAACCGGGTCAGCGGGGAGTCGCGCATCACCCAGGCTGGCGGGGCGATCGAGCGGGTCTACCTGGAACCGGACGACGCGCCGGCGTACCCGGAGGCGCTGCGGGCGATCCTGGAGGCCGACCTGATCGTCGCCGGGCCGGGGTCACTCTACACCAGCGTGCTGCCCAACCTGCTGGTGCGCCAGATCGCGCAAGCGGTGGCCGCCAGCCGGGCGCTGCGGGTCTACGTCTGCAACGTGGCCACGCAGCGGGGCGAGACCGACGGTTATAGCGTGCACGACCACGTGGCGGCGCTGGAGCGGCACGTCGGCGCGGGCCTCTTTCCCCTCGTCCTGGCCAACGGCGACCGCCAGCACGCTGCCGCGCTCCCTGCCGGGGTCGAGCCGGTGCGCCTGGACAGCGCGCCCGATCCCGTCCACGTCGTCCTCGCGCTTGACCTGGTGGACCCGGCCCAGCCGTGGCGGCACGATAGCCAGAAGCTGGCCCAGGCGCTGCTGCGGCTACTGGAGGGACGGTGAAGGGCTGTTGCGTGTTACGTGTTGCGTATCGTTGATCCGCGATAGGCGTTCTGCGATCAGCGATATGCGATCAGCGATACGCGATCAGCAACAAGCACTATACTAACCAAGGAGGGACACACATGACCACACGAGTTGGCATCAATGGGTTCGGACGCATCGGGCGGCAGGTGTTCAAGGCGATGCGGGACTTCTACCCCGACACGCTGGAAGTAGTCGCCTTCAACGACATCGGCGACCTGAAGACGATGGCCCACCTGCTCAAGTACGACTCGAACTACGGCCGCTTCGATGGCACGGTCGAGGTCGGTGAGGACGTGTTGATCGTGGACGGCAAACCGATCCGGGCGTTCCTCAAGGGCGCCGCCCCCGCCGACCTCCCGTGGGCCGACCTGGGCGTGGAGATCGTCATCGAGAGCACCGGCCTGTATACGGTCAAGAAGGACGGCGTCAACAAGAAGGGCAAGCTGGTCCAGGGCGCCGAGAACCACATCACCAGGGGCGGAGCCAAGAAAGTGATCATCTCCGCCCCCGCCGAGGGCGAGGACCTGACGATCGTGATGGGCGTCAACGATTGGATGTACGACCCGGCGGTCCACCACGTGGTCTCCAACGCCTCCTGCACGACCAACTGCCTGGCTCCGGCGGCGAAGGTGGTGCACGACCGTTTCCGCATCCTGCGTGGCCTGATGGTTACCATCCATGCCTACACCAACGACCAGCGCATCCTGGACATGCCGCACAGCGACCTGCGGCGGGCGCGGGCGGCGGCGATGAGCATCATCCCCACCACCACCGGCGCCGCGAAAGCCGTCGCCCTGGTCATCCCCGACCTGAAGGGCAAGTTCGACGGCTATGCCCTGCGCGTCCCCACCTCCACCGTCTCCGTGGTGGATTTCACCGCTCAGATTGAGGTGCCGACCACGACCGAGGAGCTGCGCCAGGCGTTCCGCGACGCCGCCGCCGGCCCGCTGCAGGGCATCCTGGCCGCCGTGGACGAGCCGCTGGTCAGCATTGACTACAAGGGCGACGCCCATAGCTCGTCGGTGGACCTACAGTTCACTACCGTGCTGGGCAAGGAGAAGGGTGATTTCATCAAGGTCGTCGCCTGGTACGATAACGAGTGGGGCTACTCCGTCCGCACGGCTGACCTGGCGGCGATGATGGCGCGGAAGATCAATGAACAATGGTAACTGCCTACCCTTTACCAGGCCTGGTGCTGGCAGGGCCGGTGTGCCGGCTCCTCACCCCACCCCCTGGCCCCCGCCCCT